>Ga0224505_10001612_pt1 | contig 13983 bp, 12 predicted proteins | sample SF_Jan12_sed_USG_FD_169102 | JGI IMG/M metagenome (GOLD analysis project Ga0224505, IMG submission 169102) | Sediment microbial communities from San Francisco Bay, California, United States - SF_Jan12_sed_USGS_4_1 | ecosystem: Environmental > Aquatic > Marine > Sediment | place: USA: California... | reverse complement strand
AAAAAAGTGGAACGGCTACTCAATAATCGACCTGTAAAAAAATTCAAATACCTTACCCCAAATGCTGTATTTTTACAAAAGTCAAATGTTGCACTTGTGACTTGAGCACGGCCTTTCAATAAATATGCAATTAATTACATATTTAATTACATTATTCGTCATGGCTAATTCCTCAGCAAAGACAACGCAACATACGCGGCCTTATAGGAAACAAAGGAGCCACCTTTCGCCTGTTGCTGGCTTTTAAATTTGTTGAATGGATGAAATGGCGGGAGTAGCAAAAACTAATACTCACCGTCAAAGGGAAAGCCGACTTCATTTCACGACTGGAAGGAATAGGTCGATTGAAATACCCGATCCACCGAAGGGAGAAATTTTGTAAAATGGATTCTAGCTGAAAAGGACAGGAGAGTTTTTCATAATACCGTAACCACTTTAATTTCCTTTGAGTCCGCACTGGCCCAGCCATCAAAATCAGTAAGAATAGCTTCAAAATTAGCGCGTCTGGTGATATATGCATGTGTATTGAATTTGCCTTCCCGTAATACCTTCATTACAAACTCGAAATCCTCCAACGTGGCATTTCTGCTGCAAAGCAATGAAGCCTCTTTGGCATGCAAGGCCGGGTGTTGAAATGCAAGTTCACCTTTAAAAAGACCGACCAATATAAAACTACCGCCATGACGCATGTAATTGGGTCCGGCCTCAATAGCAAGTTTGCTGCCTGTTGCATCGAATACAGTGTGCGCAAGATCTCCATTGGTATATTCTTTTATTTTTTCCATGGGTGCATGCAATGCATTAACTACTACATCCGCCTGAAATTGTTCACTCACTATATTCAGCCGATGGTCATTGATGTCAACGACGATGACAGTAGCACCGATGTACTTCGCAAACTGGATTATGCCGATACCAATGGGGCCGCAGCCCATCACAACGATCGTATCTCCTTTCTTCGTTCCTGCCCTTCGCACTGCATGGGCACCGATAGCAAGGGGCTCGACTATGGCGATTTCTTCCAAAGAAAGATCATTCGCAGGCAAAAGTAATCGTGTGGGAAGCAAGATTATCTCCTGCATACCACCATCGACATGGACACCAAATACTTTTAAGTCCTGGCAACAATTTGATTTTCCGGCTTTGCAGGCGACACACACCCCGCAATTGATGTAGGGCATGATGACCACCTTATCGCCCGTTTTTAATTGTGATTGATTTGATCCGACTTCAAGAACTTCTGCTGCCAGCTCATGACCTAATATCCGGGGATAGGAGAAGAAAGGTTGATTTCCTTTATAAGCATGGAGGTCCGTACCGCAAATCCCCACGCGCTTAACACGCAATAGCGTATTCCCATCAGTAAGGATAGGTGCGTCCTTTGACTGGACGGAAAAATGGCCTGGATTATCGCACACGATGTATTTCATTTTTTGCTTAGTTTTAGCGGTTGAACAAAAGTATTGATTCATACTAAACGGAAAAATCTGTGGCTACTAAAAGCGTCGTTTCTAAAGAGAATCTTTTCCCTTTCATGCTGATCACTGCATGTTTCTCCCTTTGGGGTTTTGCCAATGACATCACCAATCCCATGGTTGCTGCTTTTGAGAAAATATTCCTTACAGGAACGACTGAAGCCACGTTGGTGCAACTGGCTTTTTATGGTGGCTATGGTGTTATGGCCTTTCCGGCGGCCTTGTTTATCAGGAAATATACCTATAAGAAAGGTATCCTGGTGGGGCTTGCGCTGTATGCCGTAGGTGGGTTCTTGTTCATACCCGCCAGCGCTATCGGTGAGTTTTATCCTTTTCTGCTGGCCTACTTTATCCTTACCTGTGGATTAGCATTCCTGGAAACAAGTGCAAATCCTTACATTTTATCGATGGGTGATCCGGAGACTGCGACGCGCAGATTGAATCTAGCGCAGTCCTTTAATCCAATGGGATCTCTTCTGGGGATGTTTGTGGCCTCCAATTTTATCCTGGCCAATATGGACGGCCGGAGTAAAAGCGCCAGGGCTTTATTATCTCCGGAAGAATTTGCGCTTGTAAAAAATCATGACCTTGACATTGTCAGTGGTCCCTACATCGTTATTGGCATCGTACTGCTGGTTTTCCTTGTTATTCTCTTACTCAAGAAAATGCCTGAGAGCCATTCTCCCAAGGGTATGGATATCAGCCTCAGCGCCACGTTCAAAAGGTTAATTGAAAAGAAGAATTATTTGGAGGGTGTACTGGCCCAAACGTTTTACGTGGGTGCCCAGATTATGTGCTGGACCTTCATTATCCATTATGGCACGGAAGTTTTTGTTGCACAGGGTATGGAGGAGAAAGAAGCACAAATTTTATCACAGCAATACAATATCGTAGCCATGGTCTTGTTCTGCTCCAGCAGATTTATATGCACGTTTTTATTAAAGTATATCCGGCCGAGTGTACTGTTAATGTATCTGGCACTTGGGGGTGGATTGTTGACCCTAGGCTGCATTTTTATCGGTGGTATTTACGGATTGTACTGCCTTGTTGGAATTTCGGTATGCATGTCGCTGATGTTTCCCACGATTTATGGCATCGCGTTGACGAACATTACCGGAGATGATGCAAAAATTGCGGCTGCCGGGTTGATCATGGCGATTGTCGGCGGAACATTCCTTCCGTTGCTGCAGGCTTCCATCATTGATGGCTGGTCTTTTGACTATCTTTCAGGGCCCAGGGCATCTTTTATCTTACCTTTTTTGTGCTTTCTATTTATAGCGTATTACGGAAAGCGGTCTGGCGACAGAACAACTATGGGCCTGGACACCGGCCGTGCTTGAAGAGGTCGTAAATAGTGTGTGATAAAACCGGTACTGCCCGGGACATTGAGGCTAAAATGCTTCGGCAAAGTTTAGATAAAGACCGCTGATACCACCTGGGCCAAACCCCATGTCAACACGGAGGTTAATATTATTATCACCGTCTACCTGAATGCGAAGACCGCCACCATAGGAAAGCCAAAAACCATTACCATCAAAATTCAGATTCTTATACGCATCGGCTACACGGCCGGTGCCCACCCAGCCGACAACGCCGAAAACTTTCCAGATAGGCATGCGGTATTCAACCTGCGTATCGAAAAGGACTTTATCGCGCAGCGCACCCTTATAATACCCGCGCATTCTGTCTTCTCCGCCAAGCATGGAGAGATCATAAAACGGAACATCACCTTGGGTATAGTTGGTAGCGGCCTGGACTGCAATAACATGCTTGTGCCATGGGTTAAAATACTTGCGCGCATCTATTGCCAGCGCACCAAATTGATACGTACTGCCGAGAAAGTTCGGATAGAATATAAAGTTGGCCAGTAAAAAGGCACCCTGGCTGGGATTGTATCGGTTATCCCTGCTATCCAGTGCTACAGCGAGACCGATGCCAACATCCGTTCCGCCGCTTAGTCCGGCTACATTATCTTCTATTAAGAAGCTGTTTGAATCAGCCTTGATGCCGAAATAATTTGCAATATCTATACCAATACCCACGTAGAGACTGTTTTTCACCTGCATCAGTCCTATCGAAGAGAATTTTATGCGATTGCTAATGACCTGCTCAACGTCATCTCTTGATACCTCGTTGCCAATACCCAGCATATATTCCGGTTGTTTTTTATAGTTGAAAAAACTGAGGATCATGTATTTGTTCTCCTTTAGAATTAAGTCGTTTGAGACTGACACATTTACCCTGCCCTTGGTGGAAAACGTTGCTACTTCTGATATTTTGGAAGGTTTGGAAATTGTATCCTTCTTCACCGGATGAAAAGCATTAAATTTGGCTAACCCAAAAGTATTGCCTGCCTCAGTTGAATACGATATAATGGGAACAGGAATTACCTTGAAAAGTGCCTGTGCTTTTTTATTGAAACTGTCAAATTTAGACAGGCTATCTTCTGGCGCAGGGCTAGACTGGCCAATAGCCTGGATTGATCCGAGCAACGTGAGCAAGACGATAAGAAGCTTTCTTTTTTTCAATTTGTGCTGACACGGATTTTGTCTGCGCCGGAAGGCTAAATCTAGGAAAAACATTGTTATAAATCGAAAAGCATTTTTTTTCATTTTGTTCAACATTTTTTCCAGAGAACCACACCTGGAACATCAAGATCGCAATAGGAAACAATAATAGGGAAAATCATTCTTGGCAGTAAATACGCGCTAAACACTTAATCAATGTGCATAGGTATAGTTGATCAAGTTTTATTATTTGCATTACGCCGTTGGCAATAAATAGGAAACAAGTTGGTCGTAGTTTCTACAGGCAAAATAAAAAGGCTGCACGCCAGCAGCGGAGAAAACAGGGATACTTGTCTTCTTCGCCGATAGGGTTGTATTATCTCGTATTGCCACCTGGCCATTGTGTAGGCGCAATTGTGCTTCCTGGCAATGGATTAGGCGCTTTATTTGGACTTTGGTGCTGGTTTCACCGGAAACTGGCTCATGATTGCAGCTACCGCTTGCTTTATTCGTGCTTCCCGATTGGAAGTATTTTCACTCAAGGTCTTTTTCCCTATTCCCTGCCAGATATGTTTTTTCTCTTTGGCATCAAATACATCGACAATAAGCGTTCCTTCCAGGTAATCATTTTGCTGTACCTGTGTTGAGCTGGTCCCCATTCCCATCCCCATTCCACCATATCCGCCATATCCGTATCGGGGTCCGTACATACCACCGTACATGCCGCCACCATAATGATTTGTATAGGCTGTATAGCTGGTTTTCTGGTCAACCACAATAAACAACGACACGACCGCGTCACCATCTTCTTTCTGTAAGACCCACCCGCGTTTGGCAAATTCGTCACCAAATGCAGTTTCTATGCGGTCTTTGTCAAATTGGTTCAACACCTTGTCGCTTTCATCAGTCCAACCGTAATACATAAAGGTTTTATACTTGGAAAAGTCGACAGTTTTGTCATAGTCGGACGTGACCTGAATACCGGAGCACCCACCGGCAAGAAGCAATACTAAAAGGCTGTAAAGGATGTTTTTCATAGGTTCAAATATTTGTTGCAAAGTTAGGATTTTTTTTGAGTTTGGCAGCCAAAGAAGCAATTCAAGTCATTTCTTGTTTTCTAAACCTATTCTTCAGCATTTCTAAGCCGATTGTCATTCATTCATTCATTCATTCATGTATTTTACTATGACAACTTGCGCGTGCTTGTGCCCGCTACTTCTTCTTTGTTGATGCCTTTGCCTTCTTGTTAAACTTCAGGGCAAGTTCAATCCAGTAATTAAGATCTTTCTTGCCTTTGGTCCCTTCCGGGCTTACGAATACAAAGCCTTTCATTGGCCTGCCGGTGAAGTCCATTTCGCGACACCCTTTTCGTTCCAGCGCTTGTTCATATTCTGCGGGATCAATACGTACCATGATATCATCATTCAAGATACCCACACACATTTTATCGTTCACCATAAAGGTCAGGCCACCCATCATTTTCTTTTCTTCTACTTTACGGATGGCAGCAAGTTCCTCCCGGATTCTATCTGCCGTTTTCTCATTGTATGGCATAGCAGGTTTCGTTTCGTTGATGTGGAAAAATCGCAAAAATTACCAGGTGATGTAATTACCAGCGTATCATTAAAGATAAGGCATTGTCTGATAATTGAAAAGCAGGAACTTTGTTCGTCGGTTCTTCGTTGTTGAGGCCTCCTTCCCAGGCATGATTTTGAGATGCCCCGGTGTTTGTAGCTGCATTCCTGTTTTTTAATCCCTATCCCATGAGGCCTCGCTGAATGATTATCGTATAAGACATGGTTTTAATGTTTTTACCAACATGCTCGCAAATTGGGCACTATACAGGGGTTGTTTGTATAATCGGTAAATTTATTCTACAATTTTTCCGTAAGAAATGTCCCCTGTTGATATTTCAATTCGTCTACAGTGTAATTCTTATATGAGAACTAACCCTTAAATAATATGGCTAAGACAATCACCCAACGCGTTTTATTTAGAAACATATCACCGAAGAAACTCTATGACATGTTTCTCAATGCAAAACACCATGGCGCCATTACCGGAGGCGCTGCAAAAATTACCCCTAGATCGGGGACTGCATTTTCGGTGCATAATGGATACGTTACAGGAAAGAATCTGCAGCTGGTAGATGGCAGATTGATCGTACAATCGTGGTTCGGATCTGACTGGAGCAAGGGCGAAACGGACTCCACGTTCATACTGTATTTTCAGCGGGCGGGCAAGGATACTGTCATTTACATGACACACGCCAATATTCCGGATGAGCATGTCGAGGCGATTAGAAAGGGCTGGATTGCCTATTATTGGAAGCCATGGAAGCAATATCTGGCTTCGAAATGAATTGAAATGAAGAATACAGCTCACGCTGATCGTGTAACCTTTAAACATAAATCGTATGAAAGAATTCTTATTTTTATTCAGAGGCGGCGACGCCGGCACCTTGCAGCAATCACCCGAAAAATGGCAAGCCCACATGCAGAAATGGGCGCAATGGATGGGTGATTTGTCCACCAAGGGAAAACTTGTTGGTGCCCAGCCGTTGGCGCAGACGGGAAAGATAGTAACAGGAAACAAGAAAACAGTAACGGATGGACCGTTTATGGAAGGTAAAGAAATGGTTGGAGGGTATCTGATGTGCAAAGCAGATGGCTACGATGAGGCGGTTGAAATTTCCAAAGGTTGTCCTATACTTGAATTTGATGATGGGATTGTGGAGGTGAGAGAGATTCAGGAACTCAAAATGTAAACAGGGTCATTGCTGTAACGACATTTTGATTTCATTATCGAACAGCTTGGCAGTTTACCTCCGATCCAGATCAGGCACTTTGACGCAGATGATATTTCGATCACGGTGCGCCTCCAATACCCGAATAGGTTGATTTCAAGGGTAATAGATATGCGGTAAGTTTGTCCCGACACGTCGGTGCGAACTTACCTTTATATGGACAGCTTAACTTCAAGCTGCGATTAAACTGCGGCACTGCGCAAGAACCAGAAAAGGTTAACCCAGCCGCAGCTCGGAATAGCACACCACGTCGGGTACTGCTAGCGTAGTAAGCTCATAGACAAAGGATAAACTGACAATAAGCAGATATTTTAGATTCAATTTTCAATTACGCATCCAAAAAATTGCCTTCGGCTCAGGATAATATTAACCAACTCACTGACCATCTTTTTCGGCATGAAGCAGGGAAGATGGTTGCCGTTTTGACGCGGATCTTTGGATGGCAAAACCTGGAGCTTGCAGAAGATGTTGTCCAGGAAGCTTTTGGAAAGGCACTCCAGGATTGGCGATTCAAAGTGCCGGATAGACCTTCTGCCTGGCTGATGCAAACAGCAAAAAACAGGGCCATCGATATTGTCAGACGACAACGTTATCAGAGAGAATTTGCGGAAGAAAATGCCGCACTCCTGAAATCAGAGTACACGGCGGCACCTATTATTGAAAACCTGTTCATGGAACACGAGATTCAGGACAGCCAGCTGCGAATGATATTTGCTTGTTGTCATCCTGCGCTGTCGGAAGCTGATCAGATTGCCCTTACGCTGAAGACTTGCTCCGGGCTTGGTGTACAGGAAATCGCATCTGCATTACTTTCTAATAATGAGGTGATAAAGAAGCGATTGCAGCGCGCGCGGAATTTTGTTACAGCGAAAGGGATCGATTTCAATATCCCAACGGGAAACGAACTAAAAAAGAGACGAGATGTAGTTTTGCATACCATATACCTTATTTTTAATGAAGGCTATAATTCCTCCAACAAGGGAGATTTGATTCGCAAAGATCTTTGTGAGGAAGCTATTCGGCTTGCAATTTTACTGACAGAAAACAAATATACGGATCATCCCAATTGTGCTGCATTGATTGCTTTGCTAAGCCTCCTGGCATCCCGGTTTGAAGCAAGACTCGATGAAAACGGAGAAATAGTTTTGCTACAGGATCAAGATCGAAATAAATGGAACCATGAATTGATAAATTTTGGTTTACGCTATCTTGAAAAATCTATTGGAGGAGGGGAAGTATGTCAATATCATCTTGAAGCGGCTATTGTCGCCGAACATTCGACAGCTGTGAATTTTGGGGAGACCAATTGGGTACGAATATTGTCCTTGTATGATCTGTTGTTGCAAATGAATTCGTCTCCGGTTGTGTCGCTTAATCGGGCCATCGTGGTTGGTAAGGTACACGGCCCCCAGAAGGCAATTGAAATAATTCATGCTATTCCGGAGATTGATAAATTGATCAAATCACAATATCTGTTTCCAGCTATACTTGGTGAATTGTATCTTCAACTTGGCGACAAGGGACACAGCAAAGAATTCCTAACGCTGGCGATAGAACTTACTCATTCGCTATCAGAGAAGCAGTTACTGGTGAAGAAGATTCAATTGCTGACTGCTTAATTTAATCTTATTGACTGCTTGATATGGCAACAGGGGATCACCGCCTGCAATTGATTGGTAGGTCCGCCAGGGGATCACATTCTTTACTGGAGTTCGGCCTTTCCAAATAAAACCGAAAACTGTTCGCACCAGATCAGTACAAATCTATAGGCAGTAAGGTCAGGCATCCCGGCAACCGGATAAGACTGTTTACCCATTGTTGACTTAAGTGGGCCGAGATTGATGTAATCCGTCGCGTTTGGGTCTGTGCTTAAGTAAACTTTAAGGTCAGGCCCATTTTGTGTCGAAAATGGGTCCAGCACAATTGTCTTGCTACCGCCGTTGTCATAAGCAGTCGCAGTCCCACTCACTGTATGCGCATTACCCATCATAACACCGGTGCTGAGCAACGTAGCTTGTGCTGGCTCAAAAGTATCATCCACCGGTGCTGTTGGTGTATTCATTTCTTCATTGTTACAGCCATACGCCATTAGCAGGACAAACATTACGAATATTTTTTTCATATATGCTACAGTTTAAAGGAAACGCCTGCGCTAAACAATAAGGACTTATTCCGAAACCGGTCGTTGGGTTCCGGAAACTGTTGGACTTCCGTGTCGGTCGTATACTCAGAGAAAAGGAATTGAATGCCGCCTTTTATTCCCCATTTTTCACTTAGCAAATACCGGGCAAAGAACTGTGAATTGAGACTTCCTCTATCGTTGTCACTTATCAGCAGCAGATTGAATGAAGTCGGACTTGCGCCTTCCATTTTTCCCTGGGTTCCGTTTATATAATTGCCCGTTACACTTTTACCAAACGAGAACCCAATCAGATCAATGTTAAAACGGACCATGAGTCTTTCAGAAAGATTGTAGCCTAAGGTTAGAAAAAGATTAAGAGAATTTAGCTGGGCGGATTTTACCAAAAAAGTATCCATATTGGCTTCAATATTTTCTTTGAAGATAACGCCAGGTCCGGTGCTGCCAGAGGTGAGTTTTGCAGGCGCCGTAACAAAATACTGGTTCTTGCCCAGGTAGGCATTGAACCTTCCGCCAAAACCAATGATGATCTTTCGCTTCTGGCCAAGGCCTTTGTCAATGTTTAACGATACTACTAGCGTTCCCTCAGTGTTCCCAGCACCAAAGTCTAAATCAGTAAACTTATGGACGGATGTTGTCCCCTGGGCCTGACTCGCCAGTTCTGTTACGCACATCACAGTTACAGCAAGCAATAAAATTCGCAGTCTCAACATGTTTTATATTATTCGTAATTATCCCTGATCACCGAAAATCCAAAAGGAATCGCGTGCAAAATAACCTAAATGGTGGCGCTAATTTGTCGTGTCCGATACAATTCGGTGGAGAATGAAAAAAAGCGAACTGCTGTTCCTGTCCCTGCCAACAGAATAGTTTTTTGAATTTCGACTACATCCTATAACTTGTTCACCGGAATTGAGCATAACATATACTGGGAATCTTTGTTACATCAGCAAACAGGTTTTTTGATAGGTAATTGAAAAAATATTTCCGGATGAGCACCGTGAGCAGTTATTTAAAGCAGATGCCCCGTTGGGCTAAAATTTCCGGGATTTTCTTAATCCTTGTTTTTATACTCCTTACAATAGGTAATCGGCTAGCGAGGAATTATATCCAAAATAATGGTGAAGCGTGGATTGGCAGAAAATTAGCACTTGGATCTGTACGGATTAACCCATTAAACTTCTCTTTTGCCTTACACGATTTGAAAGTATATGAAAAGGATTCAGATACTGTCTTTTTCTCTTTTGATCGGTTTTACGCGAACATTTCTCCGTTTGCCTATCTCTTTAATAAGCGCCTAGTCATTACGGAAATGGAATTGACGGCACCGCAGGTCCGAATCGTGATGAACAAGAATTCATTTAATTTTGACGATCTTCTGCAGCGATTTGTAAAATCGAGCGATTCAACCGTGCGGGAGCAAGAACCGACACAAGCGCCAATTCGATTTGCAATCGAAGATGTTTCACTCACAAATGGTGCCGTGGATTTTATGAACGAGACATTTGGCGGTGCACTGAGCCTTGACTCTATTTTTCTGCGATGTCCAGCGGTTTCGGCTGATCAGCTCGTAATAAATTTTGATCTTGGCGTCAGAGTTTCTTCCGGCGGCACACTGAATTTTAGTGGAAATTTTGACCAGGATAACTTAGCATATGCTATCGCCATTAATGGACATTCCGTAAATGTCGGATTTCTCTTGCCCTTTGTTGACAAGGTAATGTATGTTTCAGGGCTAACAGGATTGATTGACACACAGCTGAATGTTGGCGGGGATTTAAAGAATGCAGTATCGGAAGCAGAAGGATTTGTGCGTCTTTCAGGATTTCAGCTGCTGGATACGATTGGCAAACCGTCTGTAGGCCTGGACAAATTTGAACTTCAGATTGATACAATTAGTGCAATTGAACGGATGTATTCCTTCAGCAAAGTTAGTATCGGGAGACCATTTCTTCGTTTTGATCTTACAGCGGCGGGAAACAATCTGATTAGGAATACGGCTACCCGGAAGGATTCAGCATCAATGCCGTCCGATTCGCTCCATGTTGCCGAGGCAGGTGATGGTCAGGTAGATGAATATTTGAGTTTCTTCAAGTTACTCAATGATTATTTTTACACGCTGGGGAAGGCCTATGCAATCAATTTCTACTCGCTGGACAGCCTGATTCTGGACAATGGAAATATTGAATTCAATGACTATACACTCAATACGCAGTTCCATTTTCTCTTTGAGGATCTCAACATTACAGCAGCAAATGTTCGCTCAGATATGGATTCGATTTTGGTTGATTTGCACTCCGCGCTTAACAAATCTGGTATTCTGGAGGGGCGTGTATTGCTTAAGCCAAAGCAGGTAGGTGATATGTACATGCACTACACGCTGAACGGGTTAAAGATTAGCGATTTTTCGCCCTATTCAGAATACTATGTTGCACATCCATTTTGGGACGGTGTTGTCTTTTTTGAGAGCACCAGCGAAGTGAAGGATCAGAATCTGGACAGTGACAACAGGCTTGTAATAAGGAATCTTGAAGTCGGAGACAAATTGAAGCACCAAACGCCGCTTGATTTGCCCCTTAAGCTGGCGGTGTCCTTATTAAAAGATGTACACGGAAATGTAGACCTCAGGGTTCCCTTGAAAGGAAATGTGAACGATCCCAAATTCAGGATTATGCCAGTTGTGCTCAAGATTTTTAAAGACCTGATCATAAAGGCGGTAGCCTCACCGTATAAACTGTTGGCATCAACTTTTAATGCAGATGAAGATGACCTGCGGGATATCAAGTATGATTATCTCCAGTTCAATTTGCGCGGCAGGCAGACAAAGGCACTAAATCTATTAGCCCGTATATTGAACCAGAAAAAGGATATGAAGGTTGAACTCATTCACTTGAGCAATCCGCAATGGGAAGTTGATCAATATGCCTTATTTGAAGCAAAGAGAATGTACTATGCCGAAAAGAACAACAAGTCAGTATTGAGTTTTGACGATTCAGTAGCGATTGACGGCATTCAAAGGCTTGATACGGCGTTTAATACCTTCCTCAAAGAACGGGTGAGGACAGCTTCATCAGCGGAAGTTGAACAGTTGGCGATTCAATTGGTAGGAATGGAGAAGACCCATCAGCTGCTCATGGAGGTTGAAACAAAACGGAAAAGCATAGCGGAGGAATATCTTGCTGCCAAAATTGAAGATCATTCGCGTTTTACCATCATTGATGCAACTGCTGAGGATGCGGCCAACCACCGTGAACGTCCAAAACTAGTGGTTCTGTTTTCAGTATCTTCGTCAGAGCCTCTTCAATAAGATTAGCCTGTTTAATATTGGATATCTATAAGTATTATTAGCGAAATGAAAAATATAATCATTCTATTTCTTCTTCTCATGAGCAATATTGGAGCAGTTTATGCCCAGGATTCGCTCAGCCTTAAGAACAATGACCAGCTGGTTGGAGAGGTAAAAAGTATGGATCGTGGCGTGCTTACGATTGAAACAGATTACAGTAAGAGTGATTTCAAAGTCGAATGGGATGAAGTGAAATGGATTAGCACAACGTCTACTTTTTTGGTAACCCTTTCAGATGGTAGCCGACTCGCTGGAAGAATTCAAATGGCCGATTCGGCCAAAGTGTCTATCCTAACGGAGGATGGCCCGAGCAATGAGCATACATTTGATGAAATTGTCTATATGAATTCAGTGAACAAGGGTTTTTGGGATCAGTTATCTGCTTCGATAAGTTTGGGGTATAGTGTTACAAAGGCAGGGAATCTGCGACAATTCACGTCGCGCTCTAATATAGGATACAGGACAAAGCGATGGGTGGCCGATGCGTCCTACAACGGACTACAATCAAATCAGGACAACGTTGAGCCTATACAACGAAAGGATGGTGGTCTTACATTTAATCTATTTTTGCCGAAGGATTGGTACTTCCCGGTTTCAGCAACTTTTTTATCAAATACCGAACAGAAAATTGACCTCCGACTTCTCGGGAAGGTGGGTATAGGTAAATATTTAATTCACAGTAACAATGCATATTGGGGAGTCTCGGTTGGTGTGAATGGTAACGTCGAATATTTTAGTGATGATTCGCCTGACAAGAGTAGCATGGAAGGATTTGTTGGCACTGAACTTAATTTATTTGATGTAGGCGATCTAAGTCTGCTGACAAAAGTAATACTGTATCCGAGTATTACGGAATCTGGCCGCTTGCGATCCGATCTTTCACTGGATACCAAATATGACCTTCCGTTGGATTTTTACATTCAATTGGGTTTTACTATGAATTATGATAACCGGGCCACTGAGGGAGCGCCGTCCACCGATTATGTCTTTCAGACAACATTCGGATGGAAGTGGTAGAAGCGGGCTAAGGAGAAATCCCAGGTGATGGCGTGGCAGTGTGATAACAGGAGTTTTCTATTCGGCGGGAAAGCACAGATAAATGTTTCAACGTTTTAAGTTACTTTTTATGAGACTTCGGCTGAACTTTCTTTTCTGCTTTCATGATCCAGGATTGATTTTATTCCATTCAACGGTATAATTACCCACTCAGGACGATTGCGGAGCTCATAGTCCAGTTCGTAAAGCAGTTTCTCTAATAAAAAGGTTGTCATTAGCGTTTCCATTTCTTCCTTCGATTTTGGAACAAAACCTGTTCCTGCTGCAGCCTCGATATAAGCATCTAAGAAAATACGACTTACGAAGCGATGCCACCTTTCCATTACGGGCATCAACTTCTTAATCTCTTCTTGTGGGATTTGATCATCGAGCAGTAGGTTGGCATATGCAGCACTGTGGAAAGAACGTATCATGGAGGCCACATCGCGCAAGGGAGAGCGCTTCAGACGTCTCTCCGTATAGGTGCGGTTTGGCTCACCTTCAAAATTCGTAATCACGAAATCTTTCCCGGTAAACAATATTTGCTCCAGATTATAATCACCGTGTATTCGAATCTTCACAACGTTAATCTTATGCTTATAGATATTTTTTAGAATTCGCAGGATATCCGGTGTCATGCTACGGATGTTCTCTGCGTCTTTTCTGACTTCAGG
>Ga0224505_10001610_pt1 | contig 13987 bp, 12 predicted proteins | sample SF_Jan12_sed_USG_FD_169102 | JGI IMG/M metagenome (GOLD analysis project Ga0224505, IMG submission 169102) | Sediment microbial communities from San Francisco Bay, California, United States - SF_Jan12_sed_USGS_4_1 | ecosystem: Environmental > Aquatic > Marine > Sediment | place: USA: California... | reverse complement strand
TGTCTATACGGGGGGGGGGCCATTTGAAATTGCCGTGTATTTCAAGAAGCTTCCTGAGTATCTCGATTTATGCGTTGAGATTGGTGTCACAGGGATTGAAGCGGGAATGGGATTTATCGACAATGAGCTGGACCCAAAGGAGATAGTAAAAATGGCCTCTGATCGAGGCCTCACGGTCCAGTTTGAGATTGGGGAGAAGCACGGTGGAACCTTTACCGAAGATATAGTGAAAGAGTTGATTGATCAGGGCATGAGATGGCTGGATGCGGGAGCTGAAAAGATTGTTGTTGAGGGAAGGGAAAGTGCACAAAACGTCGGCTTGTTTGATGGGAAAGGAAAGCTTAATGCTAGTTTTGCCGAACAGTTCACGCAAGCCTATGGGCTAGAAAGGACAATTTTCGAGGCTCCAAACAAGCCTAGTCAGTTTGCCTTGCTGAACCATTTTGGGCCGCTGGTGCAGCTGAGTAACGTTCGTTTAGAGGAGTTACTTCGGGTGGAGATCTATCGAAGGGGATTGCATTCGGATGCATTTCGGCAGGAACTTTTGAGACCGAAGGGGTATTCGAGTAACGAGGCGGAATGCAATCTATCTTACAATCAATCGGCAACTGCAGTATGACTGTCCGCTCTCGGCGCGAGAACAAGCGACCTTAAGAATCATCACATTCCCCCGTTGTATCTCATCAAGTGCAATCCCTCGGCTTCGCAACGCGACTTGTCTATTGATTCCGTCGTTTCGTAACCACGGAAGGAGTGAAATGAAAGGCACGGTGATCATTGATTCATTTCCTGAATGTGCAGAGCGGTATCGCGATGAATATGCCATTGTTGTAATTGATGTGATACGAGCGACCACGACTGCTACGGCAGCGATCAGTCAAGGAGGCCGAGTCTTTCCGGCACGGACGACTGATGAAGCCTTCCGCATTGCCTCAACACTGGAAGATCCGATCATGGTGGGGGAGCTTGGCGGAAACATGCCCTATGGTTTCGACATGACGAATAGTCCGGCCCAGATTATTGAGCGAAGAGACCTTCATCGTCCAATGGTATTGGTGTCATCCTCCGGCACGCAGTTGCTCATGAATGCTGTAGGGGCTGAAGCTGTCTATATAGCTTGTTTTATGAATTTCTCCGCGGTCGCCCGGTATTTGGATGGTCGACATCGGCGGATCGCAGTGTTGGGGGCAGGGACGAGGAACGAGTTCCGAAGAGAAGATCAGATGGGTTGCGCATGGGTTGCTGAGCAATTGATGGCATGCGGCTATTTCCCCGAAACGGGAAACACCAGTCGTTACATTGCTCAATGGAGTGGAAAAGACCCTGAAGAGGTCAGAGCGGGAAGGAGTGCGGCGTATCTGAGGAGGTCTGGTCAGGAAGAAGATTTAGAGTTTGTCCTTCGCCATATCGATGATGTGGATACCGTTCCATCTCTAGTTAACGGGGAATTAATTCAGGTATCGGGGCGCAAGGAAACGGTTTGTCGGTCGATTTGAGACGGGCAAATTCTATCTCGGTAATGGCGGCTTATGCGGATTCAGGATACTGCGACACCGGTAGTGGTTGTGAACTGTAAGTTGGGAGGGTTGGCCATCATGCGCAGCTTAGGGGCGCAAGGTGTGACTCTCTACGGTGTCGATCCGGATCGCCAAGCGCCTGGTATTTTATCTCGGTACTGCAAACGTGGTTTTTTATATGGATTCGATGAGAAAAAGCCGGAGTCGCTTCTGGAAGGTCTTCTAAATGTCGGAAAAGAAATTGGTCGACCATCCATTCTGATCCCAACATCAGATGAGACTGCTGTGTATGTCACAGAGAATGCCAATGCGCTCCGGCGATGGTTCCTCTTTCCGCACAATGCTCCAAGCCTGATGCAGGACTTAATTAGCAAGAAGGGAATGTACAGGCTAGTTTCTCAGTATGGGGTGTCAACACCATGTACTCTCTTTCCTGAGTCCTTAGGTGAGGTAGAGGCCTTCCTGCCTAGGGTCAAATTCCCTCTGATGCTAAAAGGTGTGTATGGCAATCGTCTTGAGGCTCGGAAGAAAAAGAAGATGATAGTTGTCCACTCTAAAAGTGAGTTGATCGAACAATACAAGGTTATGGAGGAGCCGGGATTTCCAAATCTGATGCTTCAGGAGTATATCCCGGGCGGAGACGACCAGATTTTCATTTTCAATGGATACTTCAATGATACGTCAGACTGCCTGATCGGCCTTACCGGGTTTAAGATCCGTCAATTTCCGATCCATGTCGGCTGCGCTTCGCTTGGTGAGTGTCGGTGGAATGATACCGTAGCTAAGGTGACGGTGCAATTCATGAGGTCGATCGGATATCGAGGGGTCCTTGATATTGGGTATCGATTCGATCCCCGGGACGGCCAGTACAAGGTGTTAGATATCAACCCTCGCATCGGTCAGGCGTTCAGGCTTTTTACCGATGACAACGACATGGACGTCGTCAAGTCTCTTTATCTGGATCTCACAGGCCAGAAACAACCACTGATCATTCCAAGCGATGGACGTCGATGGTTGATCGAGGACTATGACCTCATCTCTTCACTCCATTATTATCAAGAGGGAACCTTACGCCTAGGTGATTGGATTCGTTCCTTCAGACGGGTTGAGGAAGCGGCTTGGTTCAATCGGAAAGACCTTCGGCCATTCTGGAAGATGTTCGGGGGGCTCTTTAAAAGAGCAGCAAAGTGGTTGCTGAAGGAGATTGGTCTTCGTAGATCGGGTTAAGTAAGATGCAACTACGACAATAATGGGCGTTTCTTTACTGAAAATCGAAAGATTGTGTGCTCGTCTCCTTCAGATTTGTAGCGCCAAACTCAATCTGTCTAGGCAGATCTATGTTCATCAAAGAGTACAAGAATATCGTGAGATGTGGCGTGCGGTTTCCGAGGCAATTGGGGCCAAATTTATAGTAGTAAAGGACGATCTTTGGGAAATAGAGTTAAGGGGGAAAACAACTCGGATTCTAAATTATAAGTTGGAAATGGACAACCCGGTGATGCTTGAGATGGCAAATATGAAACCGCTCATGTATCGCTTGCTGAAGCAGAATGGGCTATGCCCACCAGAACATCTCGTATTTAGTTTAGAAAAGTTACATGCCGCGCGGCACTTCCTAAGAGTGCATCCTAAAGGCTGTGTCGTGAAGCCTGCGCGGGGTACGTCGTCAGGCCTAGGGGTGACCACACATGTTTTGACATCGAAGGATCTCCGGCGGGCTGCGGTTCTGGCTTCTCTGTACTGCCCAGAACTTATTATTGAACCGAATATCCCGGGGGAGTCTTATCGCCTGTTGGTTCTCAATGGGAAAATGATACACGCAGTTTGTCGCCGTGGCCCAAGGCTGTGCGGAGATGGTGTATCAACAGTATCCGAACTAATCAGAGCCGACAATCAGCGCAGGAGTTGTAGTGATGAAAAAACCCTAGATATAGATAGGGATTGTCTGTTTACATTGGGATATCAGAATCTGACATTGGAATCTGTTCCAGAAGAGAATCGTGAGTTTGTCGTCAAGAGCGTCAATGACCCGAATGGAAAACGAACAGAGGTCCGCACGGTTTATAACAAGGTGGTGACGGACCTCATATGCAGGTCCTTGATCAACGATGTCGAATCTGCCGCTAGGGTCTTGAGGTCGGAGTTCGCCGGTGTAGATATCATAACAACCGATCCGACTGTTCCATTGGAAAAGAGCGGAGGGGTTATCAATGAGGTAAATACAACCCCCGGGTTGCACCACCATTATAATGTCGAATCCAAGAGTGAGCAATACCCACAAGCTGCTGTAGAGGTGCTTACCTACCTGTTGGAAAAGTAATTATTGGGTAACAGAGTAGGCGAAGGTTCCAATCTCAGACGTCATTCATTGGAACTTATCTCCCAAAGTCGGAGCTGTTTCAGCTGAAGTAGGGTATACCCGATGGTGAACCAAGAAGCGTGATATGCCGGGGATGGGGCACGTGGTTGGATTTTGTCGATTGGTGGGAGAGTGCGAACAATGGAATCCATTTTGAAGTTTATGCCTGGGATGAGGTCGTTTCTTGAAACGAATCTCTGGTGCTCGTTCAGACATCGCATTGCACTCCGCCGCCAACGTCGTGAGAATTCCAACTTTACCGGATTCCAGAGATTGCCCACTCAGTTCGACGCATTGGCAGGACCAGTAGTGGAGTATGTTTATAACGGTGGTCTGGCAAGATCGTTAAAGATAGCAGTCTTGGGGTGCTCTAATGGAGCCGAAGCCTATTCCGTTGCGTCCGTGCTACGGCTTCGGCATCCGAAATTGGATTTTTCGGTTCGGGCCTGTGATATTAATCCCAGGATCATTGATAAAGCCGTAACCGGAACGTATTTCCCGGAAACGGAAATCTTCAATAATCGTCACATTACCGATGAATTTGTCATGAGCACCTTTGATATTGAAAGTGGGCGCTATTGTGTCAAGGCAGATATACGAGGGCGAGTCAGATTCTCCGTAGACGACGTTCTGGATGAAGCCATGGTGGCAAGGATGGAAGCCGCTGATATTGTGTATGCGCAGAATTTCCTATTTCATTTGAGTCCAGGTGATGCGGCGAGGGCTTTTGAAAATATTTGCCGTTTGGGCAGCAAAAAATCCGTTTTCTTTATTGATGGGATGGACCTTCCTCTTCGCCAGAATCTCACGCGCCGTCATCATCTAACACCCTTAGACTATAAGATTGACGAAATTCATAGTGAAGCGAGATGGGCGAGAGCGGTCGGGTGGCCTTGCCAGTACTGGGGACTTGAACCGTTCTCAACAACACGTCGAGATTGGCGGCAACGGTATGCGACGATATTCCTAAGATCTGATGAGTAAGCCTGTTCTGATGAAGAAGATACTGTTGATCGCCTATCATTTCCCTCCGAGCACAGAAGTAGGAGGGGTACGCCTTGCAAATTTTGCCACCCAACTCCCGCGATCGGGATGGCGTGTATGGGTGCTCACGGTTAAAGATAAGTATCTAGCCGAAAGCGATTACGAGCGACTGAAGCCTTTAGGAGAGCTTGAAATCAACAAGGCAGGCCGTCTTCCCACTCTGTGCGATGCATATTTATGGCTCAAGAAGATTGCCCGCCGCACATTGGACAGGCCGGTCACCCAAGAATGTACTCCGTCAGCGCGAGCCAATCCGAAGGGAAGGGGTGGCGAAAGCATGAGGGCAAAGCTCCGCCGTTACGTGCTCTCGTTTTTGAGCCTTCCCGATTCGCAGCGAAACTGGGTGTGGCCAGCTGTTTTCAAGGCGGTTTCAATCATCAAGAGAAACCGCATCGACGTCATTCTGACCTCCTGCCCGCCCTATTCGGCTCATCTTATCGGCTTGATGGCAAAATGGCTCACGAATGTTCAGTGGGTCGTCGACTTTCGAGATCCATGGATGGCGACTCCTGCAAAATCCTTGTATGCCACGTGCGCCGCTTCATTGGCAGTCGAGAGGTGGCTTGAGAAGAAGGTTATTCGGAACGCGGATCTTGTAGTGTCGAACACCGACAAACTCACGAATTATTTCATGGCAACCTACAGAGGGATAGGGCTGAGCAGCGCTGTGACTGTTACCAATGGATATGATGGAGAAATGGCCGCATGTTTCGAGGAGGATGTGAAGGACTCGATCTTCACAATTACCTATGCAGGCACGCTGTATTTTGGAAGGACGCCTGAACCGATATTCCAAGCCGTGCGAGACCTCGTCGAGACCGGCTCAATACCGCGCCATGCTATTCGTATCAAGCTGGTGGGGCAGTGCGGGACAATTGATGGGGTACCAACGGAGAAGGTGGCAGATCGGTATGGGCTAGGAGAAATTCTCGAACTGCGTGGCTCTGTTTCACGGCTCGATGCACTGAGATTGATTAAGCGAAGTCATTTAGCTCTATTGTTGGCGCCGAATCAACCGTTTCAGATTCCCGCAAAGTTATATGAATATATGGGAGCGCACATTGTGGTGTTAGCGCTTGCCGAGGCCGGTGCGACTCAGGACCTGGTGGAACGTACGCGAGCTGGAAGGGCTTTTCGTCCCTCGGATGTTGCAGGGGTGAAAGATTTTATCCTGGAGTCATATGGCGTCTTTGTCACGCAGGGTGATGTCCCTTTTGTCGGCGACGTAGAAGCATTCGAGTCGAATCGGATTACGCGTTCGTTGGCAGAATATCTCGATCGAATCTGCGCCATCCCTTCCCGCAAACAGTGGGTGGCAAACGACCATCCTGGCCGAACCGCTTCATAAGTTTCGATAGAAGAAGTAATGAAAGTACTGGCAAAGCGCTTGATGCGAGCGGTGCTGCCGCTTGAGATCAGAAAATACTTGGTATTGTGGATCGGTCGGCAACAGTGGGTCAACCCTGCGCGTCGAGCATGGTTGTCAGTGGAACTGATACAGGATTATGGCGACAAGGACATTAATGCCTACCATAAATTCCTATGGGGGCATCACCTCTTTTATGCGTCACCCTATGCAGTTGACACCCGCTTTGGGGTGGATAACATCAGGCCTTCTCGTAAGTTGTTCTTTTCACATTTGCTGCAACAGCTGGCGCATCAGGGGATTGGTCCAGAGCAAGTACGTTCTGTCTATGAAGTAGGGTGTTCTCTTGGCTATCAGCTTCGACATATGGAAACGGAATTGTTTCCGTGTCTGTCCGATTTGCATGGCATAGATATTGATGAACATGCGATCCGTGCGGGACGAGAATATCTGCGGGCTGTAGGATCGAAGGTAGAGTTGATCTGTGGAGATATGCAGCACCTTGAAGAGAGCCTTGGCGACAAGATGTATGACATCATCCTCTGTTGCGGCGTATTGATGTACCTCAAAGAAGCCGATGCGGCCATGGTGGTTCGGTCGATGCTGCGACACAGCCGCGGGCTAGTGGGAATTGCAGGTTTGGCTCATCCGACTGTGGACAACCGTTTCCTGAAAGGTTCGACTGTGCGAAGTAGGGACCGGACGTTTGTCCATAATATTGAACGTATGATTGAGGAATCGGGTGGTGTAATCTTGAGCCGGCGATGGGATGGCGACCGATTGGTGGATGGACAATCAATCTATTTTGTCTTTGCTGCGAGAGGACGATAGAACCTCGTAGGAAGACGCGCTCAGTAGTGGTCGAAGAGGGCCGGTTGTAACTCGCCTCATATTAGTTATTCCGAAAGGACGATTCTCATATTTGTCGGGTGCTTTAAGCACAAATCATTGATCTCAATGTAACACAATCATGGCGGAATGTTTTAGGCGGTGCTTGCAGTAAGGTAAAGATCAGGCTCCTTGGGTGATGTTCAGAATTCTCACCTGCTCTTTGATGGCGACTGGGCGGAATGGGCAATCGGCCTGAAGGTTGGACCTTACGTTTATTGTGCTAACTAACGTTCAGCTGGCGTGCGTACTCTTGAAGAAGCAAATTCAATTGCCGCTGTAGCAGTATGTTGGCTTTGTGATGGGCAGCCTGCCCCCATTCAATCGACGCGGATGGAGCATCATTGCCAAACGACGGACGACAGATTAATGATCAGCAGGAGGAGGACCGTATCGTGGTGACCCTTCCGGGATTGATACGCTTAAGCCAGCCGTCTGCGCTGAGTTTTTCCGTGTCTCATGACATGGTGCAGGCATTTGCGACATTGACTGGTGATCAAAGCGCGCTCCATGTCAGTGAAGAGTTTGCACGGAAGACTGCCTATAGAAGTCCCGTTGTGCATGGGATGTTGCCTGCTGCGTTCATTGCGTTAGTGGAACAGCTAGATATCGCCGGAAAGGCGTGCAGGCTGACAAGCCTGGAGGTGCAGTTTGAAAGTCCCGTATATTTTGATGACCGGCTGGAGTTGTCGGTTGAGCCTGCCCTGAATCAGGAGTCGGAGACCGAGTTCGTATTTGAGTTTCGCATCCGGAAGGAGAAGATAGGGCCGATTGTGACCTCAGGTCGGTTTAAGGTGTTCTATGAGGACGAGCCTGACGAGGTCCCGGTTGCGAACATCGCGCCCGTCGAGGAAGCTCCATGTGTGTTGTTGGGTCCTTGTGCCGCGGCTAATTGGCGGTTAGAGGACTTGTCCGTCGGGGTATGTGATGGGATGGAGTTTGTCATACGGCGCGACGCAATGCATGCTTTCCTGAGGATTCTGGCCAAGGGACTGTGCGGTCAGAATGTCAAGCCGTCCTCCGGTTTTCTAAGGTCCTTTATCCCCAATCTCTTGGCAACAGTGCTATCGTCAGCATTTGTCGGAATGCGAATTCCAGGGAAGTCAGCCACGTTTCTCACCCTCTCGGCACAATGGATGCAACAAGTCCGATGCGGACACCGGTACCGCTTGCAAGGCACCGTGACGCATATCTCGATGGCAACGCGCATTGTCAAGGCGGCGCTCTCGATTACCGGAGAGGGTGACGATAAGGTTGCACTGGTCGGCCGTACCAGCGCTTTGGTGAACAAACCTTTCCAGAGCATGCCGACCGCTGCAGAGATGAAGATGAATTCGGTGGATTGCGGGCTGAAGGACAAGGTGGTTATGGTCACCGGCGCAAGCAGAGGGATCGGTGAGACGGTAGCCAAGCTGTTTGGCCTGTTGGGCTCGAAGGTCATCGTGAACTTCTATCGCGGAAAAAGCGATGCTGAGCGGGTTGTGCAGGAAATTGTTGAGGAGGGAGGGAACGCCATTGCCATCGGGGCCGATGTGACCGTGCAAGCGGATGTTGAACGTATGGTCGGTGAGGCCAGCGCACGCTATGGCACCATTCACATCCTGGTAAACAATGCAGTTCGTGACTTTAGACCCTCCGTGTTCGCCGATGTAACGTGGGAGGAAATTCAACGAGACTTGGACGTTACCGTCAAAGGGGCGTTCTATTGTTGCAAAGCGGTCATTCCCGGCATGTTGGCTCAAGGTGGGGGAAAAATCATTAATATCTCGACCGTGGCCGTGGATGATCCACCTCCAAATCAGTTGAAGTACGTAATAGCAAAGTCGGCACTCCAGGGGCTTACGCGCAGCCTGGCTGTCGAACTCGCATCGAAAAACATTCAAATCAACACCGTAGTCCCAAGCTTTGTTGAAACCGACTTGGTGGCTCATATTCAAGAGGGCTTTCGAAAGAAACTTGCACAAGACACGCCGATGCAGCGGCATGCCTCTCCAGTTGATGTGGCGCAGGCGGTGTTGTTTCTCGCCTCGAAGTTCGCATCGTATATGACCGGACAGAAAATTATGCTGACGGGTGGAAGAGCCCCGTTTCTCTGAAGGATAACCGTATGCTGCGTCGCATCATTGAACCACTCGTGGGGCAAAAGGGAACGCGCACGCTTAAAGCTGCGATCAATGGGTGGAGAACGCGAGTTATCAAGGTATTGTTTGGGTACGATGCGGACCGGCTACAGCTCGTCTTGCGTCGAATGGGGATTGTTGAGACCGATACGGTATTGGTGCATGCCAACTTCGAGCCCGATAGCGGATTTCGAGGGACACCATCAGATCTCGTTGAGGCATTTGTGGGGCTTGTCGGTGAAAAGGGCAACCTGATGATGGTGTCGATCCCTTTCCGAGGATCCGCCTATGACTATCTGAGTCGGAACAAAACGTTTCATGTGAAGAAGACAATGAGCATGATGGGACTGGTGACGGAAATTTTCAGACGTCGGGACGAGACGGCGAGGAGTGTGCATCCTACCCACCCTGTTCTTGCATATGGCAAGAACAGCGCGTGGATCACGGATGGTCATGACGCCTGCATATTCCCCTGCGGCTCAGGCACGCCGTTTGAGAAGCTTCGGCAACTGAAAGGTAAAATCCTCTTCTTTGATGCGGGATTTGGGGCAATCACATTCTTCCATTACGTTGAAGACCTCTTGAAGGACAAGCTCGCGCTACCAGTCTACGAAGACCGGGTATTTGCGTCCGGCGTGGTAGGTCACGATGGTGTCAGGCGTGAGATGCAGACCTATGCGTTTACAAAAGGGGTGTTGAGGGACACCGTCACGCTTGAGCGGGAAATGATGCGGCACAACAAATTGATTGTCGGCAAAGTGGGGCATTCGCGGTTACTGCTTGTAACGGCCGAAGATGTCGTCTCCATGATGACCGATATGGTTGGCAACGGATGGGTGCCATATGGGTCGGTCGATTCACCTGGTACATCTAAATGAACGGAAAGTCTATGCGGGATGTAGGGACGGAGATAAAGCAGTTTATTGTCACGGAAGTTGCGGTTGAATTAAACCTTGAGCGTCTGGAAGATAACGAACCGTTAATAGAGTCCGGTATCGTTGATTCTTTAGGGGTTCTGAAGATCATGGCATTCTTGGAGGAATCCTTCGGCCTCGACTTGTCGTCCGATCAAGTAAAACTCGAAAACTTTAAGGATATCGATACCATTCGTGCCCTAGTGGAACGCCAACATGTCAAGGGAGATTAAAGCATTGGAACTGTCACCTGTGAATTGAAAGGAAGGTGCATTTGGAAGACAAGATCAGAGAACTATTTGGAGTAGTGCTAAAGGTGCCGGTCCATGAGATTACCGATGAGGCAAGGCCGATTGACCTCCAGCGATGGGATTCGTTGCAACACCTGATACTCGTATCAAGTTTTGAGGAAGAATTTAATTTGAACATTGATCCTGATCAGGCGGTGGAAATGTACAAAGATTTTGGAACCTTTAAGCGATTTATCATGAGCAAAATTACAGAGACGAACGGGGTGAATAACGCGTAAGATTCTCATTCATGCGAAGTACTGGGTAAGAATCGAACAGATGCCCAATGAGGCTGTATCGTGTCGGCGAAAAACGTGTGCAGGTACTGCGCTGCAACATGGCCTTTCAGGAGGATAATGCTGCGGCCAAGTGTTTCATTTGTCGCTGAGGTTTAAGGGCTGGCAGTTCTGCCGGCGTGCATCTTTTTTCGATTGGAGTTCAGTATGGCGCAATCTGTGTTTAGAGGAGTGCAGATCAAGGGGGTCGCCGCCGCAGTGCCGCAGGTGACAGTGAACAATCTTGCCGACCACGTATTTTGCTCCGAGGAAGATCGAAAGAAGATCGTCGATCTTACCGGAGTCATGGGCTACCGAAAGGCTCCCGCTCATCTGTGTTCATCGGACCTGTGTGTGGCCGCTGCGCAGCCGCTTCTGGAAGGATTGCAAATCGATCCCAAGTCAATAGACGGCATCATTTTCAGCACCATGACGCCTGACTATCGGGTGCCTTCTACAGCCTGTGTGCTTCAGGATCGGCTGAAGTGTTCGACCGAGGTCGTGGCGTACGATATCAATATGGGGTGTTCAGGTTATGTCGTCGGGCTGTATAACGCCTGCGCCGCGATGCAAGGCGGCGGGTTGAAGCGTGTGCTTCTTCTCGCCGGGGACACCCAAACGAAGCTGTGTCATGCGGGGGACAAGAACGTCGTCTTTATTTTGGGCGATGGAGGAACAGCGACTCTTCTTGAGGCAAATGTGAACGCCGAGCCGATCACAGTCGAACTCCGAACGGATGGCAGCCGGTTTCAGAATCTGTATGTTCCATGCGGGGGCTTTCGGAGCCCGTCGGATGAAAGTAGTCGTCAGGTGCGTGAGCGCGCTGATGGCGGTGTCCGTTCGGACGATCATCTTTATATGAACGGGATGGAGATTTTTAAATTTTCTTCGACCGATGTCGTCAAGAGCCTTGCCGGGTTCATGGAAGCAGGAGGCCTTTTGCCCGATCACATCAGCTATTTATTCCTTCATCAAGCGAATAAGTTCATGAACGATAAGATTGCCGGTAAATTGAAATTCTCCAAGGAAAAGGTCCCGTACAGTATTGGAATGTACGGAAATACTGGGTCGGCATCCATCCCGTTGACCATCACGCACCATTTTGCAGGACGAAAAATGTCCGGCCGACATCGGGTTCTGCTGTGCGGATTCGGAGTGGGGTTGTCCTGGGGCATGGTCGATGTCGTATTGGATGATATTTTTACTCCGGCTATTGTCGAATGTCCCTGAAGGGCCCGTGAGTACTGGGTAGGGTGACTGCGCATGAATGCGGTATGTGTCTTCCCAGGGCAGGGATCCCAATATGTTGGGATGGGGAAAGAATTCTATCAACATGTCTCAGGGGTGGAACAACTCTTCGAACGAGCCTCATCCATTCTGAACATGGACATGTGCCGGCTCTGCTTCGAAGATCCTGACCAGATTCTCGGGCAGACAGAATTCGTACAACCGGCTATTACAGTCATCAATCTTGCCTGTCTCCTTGCGGCCCGGGAAGCGGGAATAATTCCAGTAGCGGTTGCAGGGCATAGTTTAGGGGAGTATGTGGCTCTGTTCTGCGCACGAGCCTTTTCCTTCGAAGATACGCTGCGTCTGGTGCGCCGAAGAGGCATATTGATGCAGGAGGCTGCGAGCCTGTACCCGGGAGGGATGGTCGCAGTCATGGGTCTGGACATTGAACGGTGCCAAGAATTGTGTGAGCAGGCGTGCGAGGTGGGTTCAGTCGAAATCGCCAATCATAACTCTCCGCGGCAGGTAATTTTATCAGGCGAGAAGGAAGCACTGAGGCTGGCGTCAAGCTATGCGAAAAAAGCGGGAGCGAAACTGGTGGTTCCACTCAAAGTCAGCGGCCCGTGGCATAGTCGTTTTATGCAGCATGCCAGTGAGGAAATGAAGCAGGCATTGGCGGCGTGCCCTCCGAAAACTCCAGAAATTCCGGTTGTGTCCAATGTAACAGGAAAGAGGTACGAAACTGCAGAGCAAGTCCAGCATTGTTTAGTCCAGCAGATGATCAGACCGGTGCAATGGACCTCGTCAATCGAGCGACTTATCCAAGAAGGGCATCGGGTATTCGTAGAAATGGGGCCAGGACGGGTATTGAGCGGCCTCATCCGGGATATCAGTAAGGATGTGACGGTCATGAACGTCGAGAGAATCGATGATTTACGGAAAATTCGGGCGGTGGGATAAGCAGTGGCGTGGTCAATAAGATGAACAGCATCAGACAACTCAAGGCCGACGTCCATAACTATAGATACAACGATTATCTGCGGCAGATGGATGCGGTGGAAGAAACGTGTAGAGATGCAAAGCCGCTCCGGATCGCCATGCTGAGAAGCTATACTGCAGAAGGTATGGAGCCAGTCCTTCGGATGAGACTCTATCTGGAGGGATTTCGTCCGGAGTTCTATTGGAGCGGCTATAACCAATATGTGCAGGACGTGCTCGATCCCAGCAGCCCCCTCTATTCGTTTCGCCCGGACATCGTTTTGCTCCTGGTCAGACTCGAAGAACTGCTGCCTAAGTTTGTCGAAGAATTCAATGGCAGTTCGTGCATGGAATGGGATGCTCTCCTCCAGGCCAAGGCGGATGAGCTGCGGAATTTGGCCAAGATCATTGAGGTGAAGCTGTCTGCGTCCGTGATCATACAAAACGCGTGTTTGCCGACGGATGTGTATTGGGGGATTTACGATGCACAAGACCCCCAGGGGCAGACGTATCTCGTCGCGAAGTTTAATCGGGCTTTGGCCGCCGCCTGCCACACGCTGTCCGGGACGTTTATTTGGGATTTTCACCGATTTGTCCTGCGGAATGGCTATGAGCAGCTGTTCGATGCCAAACAATGGGCGGTGTCAAAAAGTCCGTACAAGTATTCCTCCTATCCCCTGTTGGTCGATGACTTACTTAGGTATGTGCTGAGCTGTCTTGGTCGATCCAAAAAGTGTATCGTGCTTGATCTCGACAATACGTTATGGGGAGGGGTGATCGGCGAAGAGGGGCTGCAGGGCATTCGATTGGGGCATACCTACCCAGGAAATTGCTTTCGCGTGTTTCAGCAAGCATTGCTCAAGCTGTATCACCGTGGGGTGATACTAGCCATCAACAGCAAGAACAACGAAGCCGATGCATGGGAGGCCATCGAACAACATCCGGACATGATTCTGCGTCGGCACCATTTTGCTGCAGCAAAGATAAATTGGAACGATAAGGCAAG
>Ga0224505_10001609_pt1 | contig 13994 bp, 10 predicted proteins | sample SF_Jan12_sed_USG_FD_169102 | JGI IMG/M metagenome (GOLD analysis project Ga0224505, IMG submission 169102) | Sediment microbial communities from San Francisco Bay, California, United States - SF_Jan12_sed_USGS_4_1 | ecosystem: Environmental > Aquatic > Marine > Sediment | place: USA: California... | reverse complement strand
CGTCCTCGCTCAGCAGATCGTCGCCGTGTGTGCGGACGAGGAGATCTCGCTCGACGAGCTCCACGATCTCGTTCGGCGTGCCTATCCGTTTTCGGATCTCTCACGCGCCCAACTCGAGAACGTGCTCGACATGCTCGCGGGGCGCTACCCGTCCGACGAGTTCGCCGAGCTGCGACCGCGGATCGTCTGGGATCGCACCGTCGGCGTCGTTCGAGGGCGAACGGGGGCGAGGCGGCTCGCGGTCACCAACGCAGGCACGATTCCCGATCGCGGCCTCTTCGGAGTCTTTCTCGTCGACGGTGGCGGTCGTGTAGGAGAGCTCGACGAGGAGATGGTGTACGAGGCCCGGCCCGGCCAGACGTTCCTGCTCGGTGCCTCGACGTGGCGGATAGAGGAGATCACGCGGGATCAGGTTCTTGTGTCTCCCGCTCCGGGCGTTCCAGGTGTGGCGCCGTTCTGGAAGGGCGAGGGCGTCGGCAGGCCGGCAGAGCTCGGGGAGAAGATCGGTCGCGCCGCACGGGAGCTCTCGGCGTTGTCAGACGAAGGGGCGATCGAAAGGCTCACCGGCGAGTACTCGCTGGACGCGCGGGCCGCGCGAAACCTTGTCACCTACCTTCGTGAGCAGGAAGCCGCGACGGGGGTCGTCCCGTCCGATCGGTCGATCGTCGTCGAGCGCTTCCGAGACGAGATCGGCGACTGGCGCGTATGCGTGCTCACCCCGTTCGGCGGCCGTGTGCACGCACCCTGGGCAATGGCGCTCCGCGCCCGTCTGCGCGACTCGCTCGACTTCGACGTGCAGTCGCTGTGGTCGGACGACGGGATCGCGCTTCACTTCCCGGACGCGGATGTGCCTCCTCCGGTGGCGGATCTGCTCCTCGATCCGAACGAGATCGAGGAGCTCCTGCTCGTCGAGCTCGCGCAGAGCGCGCTGTACGGAGCGCGGTTCCGCGAGAACGCAGCGCGTGCGCTTCTCATCCCACGCCACCGCCCAGGACACCGGACACCGCTTTGGCAGCAGCGCTTGAAGGCCCAGAGCCTCCTCCAGGTCGCGCGGCGCTATCCGCAGTTCCCCATCGTTCTCGAGACGTATCGCGAGTGCCTTCAGGACGTCTTCGACCTTCCGGCGCTGCGTGGGATCTTGAAGGGGCTCCAGACGCGTCAGCTCGATTTGGTCGAGGTCGAGACGCCGTCGGCATCGCCCTTCGCAGCATCGCTCCTCTTCGAGTACGTGGCCACGTACATGTACGAGGACGACACGCCTCCGGAGGAGCGCCGCGCGCAGGCGCTCTCCCTCGACCGCGAGCTGCTGCGCGAGCTGATGGGGATAGAGGAGCTCCGCGATCTGCTCGACGCCGGAGCCGTCGAAGAGGTGGAGCGTTCGCTGCGACGCAGTCCGAGGAATGCCGACGAGCTGCACGACCTGCTTCGTCGCGCAGGGCCGCTCGTCGACGGCGAGTACGACCGAGGGTTCGCCGAGACGCTCGTTCGCGAGCGCCGCGCGATTCGGGTGCGACTGGGGGATCTCGAGCTGTTCGCCGCGATCGAGGACGCTGGGCTCGTCCGAGACGCGTTCGGAGCCGTGCCTCCAGGCGGCGTCCCTCAAGCATTTCTCGACTCGGTCGAGCGCCCGCTGCGCGCAGTGGTGCGCCGCTTCGCGAAGACGCACGGTCCTTTCACGACCGCCGAGCTCACGGATCGTTTCGGGCTCGAGCCGTCGAGCGTCGACCACGAGCTGGACGCGCTCCTCCAGCAGGACGAGTTGGTGCGGGGAGAGCTGCGCCCGGGAGGCACCGAGCGCGAGTGGTGCGATCCGGACGTGCTCCGGCGCATCAGGCGAGCGACGCTGGCAGTGCTGCGGCGCGAGGTCGAGCCTGCCGAGCAGGCGGCGTTCGGCCGGTTCCTTCCCTCGTGGCACGGGATCGGGCGGCGCCAGACATTGCGGGAGGCGCTCGTCCCGCTGCAGGGGGTTGCGCTTCCCGTCGCGCTCTGGGAGAGCGACGTCCTCCCACGCCGCGTGCCCGGCTACCGCGCCGCCGATCTCGATGCGCTCTGTGCGTCGGGCGAAGTCGTCTGGGTCGGAGCCGGGCTCGACCGCGTTTCCGTGTACTTCCGCGAGGACGCGGCAGTCCTCGGGCGCCCGGCGGCAGAGCCGTCACCGGAGGGAGCGACCCACGCCGTACTCCGGTCCGCGCTCGGCGAGCGGGCTTCCTTCTGGGCGGATCTCCTCGAGACGACCGACCTCGACGACGCCGAGGCTCTCGCTGCGCTATGGGATCTCGTCTGGGCAGGAGAGGTCGTGAACGACTCATGGGCGCCGCTCCGCGTGTCGCGGCGGTACGACACTCCCAGGCCGGATAGACGTGCTCGGCGCTTCGCCCGCTCGCGTGCGACGGTGCCTTCGCCGACGCAAGGCCGATGGTCGCTTGCGGAGCCGCTCTTCGCGGGTGAGCCGGACCGTCGCGCCCTCGCCGAGCTCCTGCTCGAGCGCCAAGGGATCGTGACCCGCGACGGAGTGCGCGGGGAGGGAATTCGCGGCGGGTACGGAGCCGTCTACTCGGATTTGCGTGTGCTCGAGACGCTCGGCGTGTGTCGGCGGGGCTACTTCGTCGAAGGCCTCGGCGGCGCGCAGTTCGCGCTTCCGGGAGCGGTCGAGCGCTTGCGCGAACTGCGGGCTGTGGACCGAGAGTTTCCGGAGCGGGATGCACTCGTCCTCGCAGCCGCCGATCCCGCGCAGCCGTACGGTGCTGCGATTCCGTGGCCCCGCCGATCCGGGGCGCGCGCGGCCCGCGTGGCCGGCGCGTGGGTCGTCCTGCTGGGTGGCGAGGCGGTGCTCTTCGTAGAGCGTGGCGGGCGATCGCTCGTCCCGCTTCGGGAGCCCGATCCCGAGTGGCTTCGCCCTGCGCTCGCCGCCCTCGTCGCGCATGTTCGGGGAGGGGGAGCCAAGCGCCTCGCCGTTGAGCGCTTCGACGGCGCTCCGGTTGTCGAGTCCGACGTGATGGAGCTTCTCATCGCGGCCGGGTTCCTCGCCGGCCCGCGTCGCGCGGTGTTGCGCCCCTAGTCGAGACGCAGGAGAGGCGAGGTCGGGCGCGTAACCGAAGATGTGCCTGTGCGCGCACCCCATCTGTACCCGCTGCTTCGCGGGTTCGTCCTGGGCTCGTTCGTCGTGCTCGGGCGCGAGCTCGAGGAAGGTGGGGATCTGCCGTTCGCGTTCGAGGAGCACGTTCAGCGAGGTGGACCCGCGCTGTACGAGTTGCGCCCACTCGTCCGTGCGTTCATCGAGGAACGCGAGCCGATGCTGCGAGCCCGCGAGGATGCTCGACTCGCCGTCGAAGAGCTTCGCCGCGAGCCGGCCGCCTCGATCTTCGCGCATGCACACGCAGGCCCGCGTGCTTCCGAAGATGAAGCGCTGTTCCGCACGGTTCTCCTGGGCCTCCTCATCGCAATGGCTGAGGCGTGTGGTGGCTTCGACTGGGACGACGAGTCGTTCGAGCGCGCGTACGCGCTGCTCGAGTCTTCGCTCTACGGGGAGCACCGCCGATACACGGCGATCGCGCCGCTCTCTGGGATCTCGCTCTCCAAGCCCGCCGAGCTCGCCTCGGGCATGACCATACGGCCGTTCGTGACCGGCGAGCTCTCGACGCACTGGCCCGAGTCCAGGGGGCTCCTTCCGAGAAGCTTCGGGCGAGAACCGGACCGAAACTGCGTGCTCGAGTTCCGACAGGAGCTGGACGCCGGAGACGCGCCGCGCGATGCCTCTGCCGAGATAGCGGATGCGGTCAGCGCGTTGCGCCTCACGACGTCCGCCGCACTCGCAGCGGGTCCCGTCCTGTTCGAGACGCTCGACGGGCGGCCGTTCGGGATCCAGCCGGTACTCCCGATCGCCGCGACCCAGCCGCCGGGCGAGCCGTCACGGCTCGACTCGTTTAGGACGCCGATCGCCGTCGAGGTGCTCGCTGCACTCGGCGATGCGGACGGCGATCCCGGGCTCGCGGAGGCACTCGACCGGTGGGAGCTCTCGCTCTTCCAGAATGAGCCGTTCCGCGCCGAGCAGCTTAGAGCCGCGCTTTCCGCCCTCTTCGGTGAGACGTGGCCCATGCGGTGCGCTGTCCTCCTGGGAGAGGACGGCAGTGCGCGGGAGGAGCTCTATGCGCAGCTCGTGGCCTTCGCCGGCGGGGAGCAGGCGGACTCGCCAGTGCTCGACACCGTTCGGCGGGCGCTCGTCGCGGTGCTGCGGTCGCGTGACCGCGCAGAGCTCGTGCACGATCTCGATCGACAGCTGCTCGGGCTACAGCGACGCGCACCGTTGCGCGCTGCCGCTGTCTGACACTGACTCGGCTCGAAGGCGTTACCCATCCGTGCGCCGGCCACGGCTACCGTCGACGCATGGAAGAGTCGCGAGCGGTGCTCGAGCGACTGGAGCGGATCGAGGAGCTCGACAGGACAGGTGCGCCGTCAGCCGAGATCGTCGCTGAGCTCCGCGCGCTGGTCGCCGATGCAACGGCGTGGTCACGGGCGGAAGGAGGTGAGTCCGCAGAGCGCGCGGTTGCGGTGCTGCGATCGGCGCTCGCAGATGACATGATCGCCGTGTGATCTCGCACTGGGACGACGTACGCACCTGGCGTGGTGAGCGCGGGCATATCGCCGGCACGTGGTCCAGCTTGACCGGACGCACGACGGTCTCGGTCGGCGTCAAGCGGATTCAGGTTGACCCTGGGAAGTGGTCGACGCCGCTCCATCTCGAGGGCGCCGAGGAGGAGATCTTCTACGTGCTCGGAGGCTCGGGCATCTCGGTTCAGTGGGAGGGAGAGGGCGACCCTGTCGGGTACGAGGTGCGAGCGGGCGACTGTCTCGTCCACCTCCCGCTCGACAACGCGCACACGTTGCAGGCGGGCGAAGAGGGGCTCGATGTGCTCGCGTTCGGTCAGCGCTCTGTCGCCGCCGGTATCACGTGGCTCCCGCGCGCGGGAGTCGCCTGGCTGGGCGAGACGTGGGCGCCGGTCGGTGCCGAGGAGGACCACCCCTGGGCCCGGGAAGCTGCAGCTGGACCTCCGAAAGTCGCCGAGCTGTCGCCGCGGCCCGCGAGTATCGTCAACGTCGCCGACGTCGAGTCGTTCGAGCGCATCATGACGACGATCGGGCGGCGAATACGCCTTTTGGGCGAGGCCGTGGGTTCGCAGCGGACCGGTCTTCGGCACTGCGACGTGCTCCCTGGGATGCTGAGCATGCCGCCTCACTGCCACTCGATCGAGGAGGAGATCTTCGTCGTGCTCGACGGCAGCGGTCATCTCCTGCTCTGGGAGGAGGCGGGCGTCGAGGAGCACCCCGTCCGTACGGGATCAGTGATTGCGCGACCGCCGGGCACCGGGGTCGCGCACGCGTTCCGAGGCGGCGAGAGCGGGATGACGCTGCTGATGTACGGCACGCGGGAGCCCGGTGAGGTCTGCTACTACCCGCGATCCGGCAAGGTCTATTTCATCGGCCTCGGCCTGATCACGAAGGTCGGCGAGCAGCTCGACTATTGGGACGGCGAGGATTGAGATCACCGCGCAAAACCGGAATCCGCTCGCGCAGTGGCGCAAGCCGGGGGCAACTTCCGGTTCCCCCGGACCCCTTCCCCTGGTCCGCTTCGCGGACAAGGCGCTCCGCGCCTTCCCTGAAGGCGTCCGCTTCGCGGCCGCGAAGCCCGTGTTTCCATCGAGCATCGCGCGGGGAAGGAGTTTCGCGCGGAGACGGGAAGGTGAATCGGTCATGGCGCTGTCACGGATCCTGTCGCGGTCCCCGCGGGGCGAGCCTGCTGTCGATCCTGCCTCGGTCGAGGTCGAGGGGTCGTCGCCGCGCCTCCATGCGGTCCCGGCACCTGACCCAGCGTCCATCCCACAGGGTGAGGGCGCCGTGATGGCGAACGTCATCGTCTTTGCGAACCAGAAGGGCGGTGTCGCGAAGACGACGACGACGCTCAACCTCGGCGTCGCGTTGCGGGAGATGGGGAAGCGCGTTCTCATCATCGACCTCGATCCCCAGGGCAACCTCACGATGAGCCAGGGGATGAACCCCGACGCCATCGAGCGGTCGATGTTCGACGTACTCGTCCATCGGGTCCCGATCTCCGATGTGATTCACACCGTCGAGGTCGATATCGCCGTCGCGTCGATCGACCTCGCCGGCGCCGAGCTCGCGCTGTCGGCTCTGATCGGCCGTGAGCGTGCGCTCGAGAAGGCGCTCGTCGAGGTGCGCGACCGTTACGACTACATCCTGATCGACACGCCTCCCTCGCTCGGCCTGCTGACGATCAATGCCTTCGTCGCGGCCGACGGGGTCATCGTGCCCGTGCAGTGCGAGTACCTCTCGCTGCGCGGCCTCGTCCAGCTCGAGAACACGCTGTCGATGGTGCGCGAGAACCTCAATACGCGCGTGCACGTCCAGGGGATCGTTCCCACGATGTACGACGGCCGGACGCTGCACGCGCGCGAGGCGATCGAGATTCTCGAGGAGCACTTCGGCGACCTCGTCTACAAGACCCGCATTCGCAAGACCATTCGCTACGCAGAGGCCCCTGTGAAGGGAAGTTCGATTCTCCGTTATGAGCCGTCCGGCCCGGCTGCACAGGGCTACCGCGACCTCGCAAAGGAGGTGCTCGATGGCGCGAAAGCGCGCGACGATGCGTGAGGGCCCGCTCGCCGAGCTCTTCCGCAAGACCGAGGCTGCACAGCGCCAGCAGGACGCATCTCCCGAGAGCGAGCCCGGCGATGAGCCCGTGCCCGACCCTCGCGCGCAGGCCGCTCTCGAGGAGACGGTCGAGCACGTGCACGACTTCGAGGAGTCGACCGGCAAGCCACCGGTGACCACGGCAGCGGCTCCACCGGCAGAAGAGGTCCCGTCCGAGGCGGCAGCTTCCCGAGCCGCTGCGCGGTACTTCCAGACCATGCTCGAGCCCGCGCCGCGCCTTCACCGTGTTCCGCCTCCGAAGGGCGCGGCGTACATCGCAGCGATCCGCGTCGTCGGAGTCGGCGGCGCCGGCCTGAACGCGATCCACCGGATGATGGATGCCGGTATCGCGCAGGTCGACTTCGTCGCCGTGAACACGGATCTCCAGGCGCTCGCGGTCTCCGACGCGCCGACCAAGATCTCTATCGGCGCGGGTGTGACACAGGGGCTCGGCTCTGGAGCCGACCCCGGCGTCGGCCGCGAGTCGGCCGAGGAGGCCGTCGACCAGCTTAAAGCTGCGCTCCGCGGCTCCGATATGGTTTTCGTCACGGCAGGGGAGGGAGGAGGCACCGGCACCGGCGCTGCGCCGGTCGTTGCCCGCATCGCGCGTGAGCTCGGCGCGCTCACCGTCGGGATCGTCACCACGCCGTTTCGCTTCGAAGGAACACGGCGGCGCACGGCGGCAGAGCGCGGCGTCGAGGAGCTGAGAGCGGCGTGCGACACCGTCATCGTCATTCCGAATGACCGCCTGCTCGAAGTGCTCGATCGCTCGACGTCCATGGTCGACGCCTTCAAGATCGCCGACGACGTGCTGAGGCAGGGCGTGCAAGGCATCTGCGACCTGATCACGACTCCCGGGCTCATCAATCTCGACTTCGCCGACGTGCGCACAGTGATGCAGGACGCCGGCTCGGCTCTGATGGGCATCGGCTATTCGAGTGGCCCGGACCGCGCACGCGAGGCCGCGGAGCGTGCTCTTGGCTCACCGCTGATCGACGCCGAGATCGTCAGCGCGCGCGGCATCTTGCTCTCGATAGCAGGCGGCGACGACCTCTCGCTGGTCGAGGTCCACGACGCCGCCGAGGTCGTTCGCCAGACCGCGACGGACGAGACGAACATCATCTTCGGAGCGACCGTCGATCCGCGGCTGACAGGCCAGGTGTGGGTCACGGTCGTCGCAACGGGCCTCGGAGGCACCCGCCGGCGCGCTGCCAGGGCAGGCTTCGAGACGTCGTCGCATTCGACGCCCGCGGGCGATCACGAGCTGCCCTCGTTCCTGAGCTCCGAGTAGCCCTGAGGGCGACGGGCTCGGGAGACGTCGAGCCGAAGTACCCTCCTGCAATGCTCGGCGCCATCGCAGCAGGCCACCCTCTGACGGCAGAGGCGGGTGCGCGAGTGCTGCGCGAGGGCGGCAACGCGGTAGACGCGCTCCTCGCCGCGGCGTTCACGGCATTCGTCACCGAGGGCCCGCTGACCGGCCCCGCCGGCGGTGGGTTCCTGCTGGTGCACGAGCCCGGTGGGGAGACCACGGTGCTCGACTGCTTCTTCGGCGTTCCGACGACGCGGCTGGGACCCATGGAGGAGGTCCTGATCGACTTCGGCGACTCCGGGACGCAGGTGTTCCACATCGGGCTCGGATCGGTCGCGGTCCCCGGATTGCTCGCGGGTCTGGAGGAAGCGCATCGGCGCTACGCGACGCAAGACTGGTCCGGGCTCGCAGCTCCAGCCGTCGACCTTGCGCGGGCAGGCTTCGTCCGTGACGAGCCCCGCGCAATCCTCCATCGGATCCTCGAGGGGGTGCTCCTGCGTGAGGAGAGTGGCCGGCGAGTCTACGGCGATCCTGCTCGCGTGGTGACAGCCGATTTGGTCCCGACGCTCGAACGTGTGCGGGACGCGGGCGCCTCGGCGGCGCACGAGCTCCTTCCCGAGTTCGAGCAGGATCTTCACACGTACCGCGTCGCTGCTCCGGCTCCACTCGAGATCGACGCATGCGGGTTCCGGATCCTCTCGATGCCGAAGCCGTCGCTCGGCGGGGCGGTGGTCGAACGCGTCCTCGAGCTGCTCGACGCCGCGGGAGAGCCGACCCTGGAGGACGAGGCACGAGCCATCGCCGATGCGTACGGCGCTTCGGGCTCAGGCCCTCTGACAGGCACGACTCACGTCTCGGTCGTCGATGCGTCGGGCATGGCCGCGGCACTGTCGTCGACACTGGGTTCCGGGTCCGGAATCTTTCGCGGAGGCGCGCAGCTGAACAACATGCTGGGCGAGCTCGACGTCATCGGGCCTGGCGAGCATCTGCCAGGTGAGCGGCTCGCGAGCATGATGACGCCGACGCTCGTGCTCGAGAATGGGCGCCCGCGGCTCGTCATCGGGAGCGCAGGGTCGGTACGACTGGCAGGCGCGATTGCGCAGGTGACGTGGCGGATCCTTCGGGGCGCACACGTCTCGGATGCAATTCGCGCGCCTCGCGTGCACGTGGACGGTGCGACCGTGCACCTCGAAGGCGGGTGGTCCGACGCGGATGCTGCGGCGCTGCCGGCGGACTGGGACCTGGTCCGCTGGGAAGGCATCAATCTCTTCTTCGGTGGGGTACAAGCGGTCGAGAGAACCGCGGCCGGAGAGCTGCTCGCCGCAGGCGATCCGCGGCGCGGAGGCGTCGGGCTGGTCGTCGAATGATCCGCGTCCGCCGAGCCGGGCCCGGCGACGCGGCGGCTCTCGTCGCGCTCGCCGAGGAAGTGGGTCGCGAGGACGGACGTTGGATCCTCGCCGCCGACACCTGGCGCTCGGTCAGCGACGAGCGCAGGTACCTGCGTACGGTTCAGCGCCATCCGGATGCCGCGGTGTTCGTGGCAGATGACGACGGTCGAATCGCTGCGCGGCTCTCGCTCTCGCGCGATCCTCATCCATCGAGCCGGCACGTCGCCGATCTCGGGTTGATGGTCGCCGAGCAGTACCGGAGGAAGGGGATCGGGATGATGCTGCTCGAGGAAGCGGTCGGCTGGGCGCGTGTCTCGGGTATCCGCAAGCTCGAGCTCCACGTCTTTCCGTGGAACGAGCCCGCGATCGGCCTCTACCAGTCGTTCGGGTTCGAGCGCGAGGGCTATCGCAAGAAGCACTACGCTCGCGCGGGCGAGTATGTCGACGCCATCCTGATGGCGTACTCGGTTCCACCGGCCGGCTGAGGGCTCTCAGGACCGGGGACATTGTCCTCAGACGCGGTTCTCAGCGACGCGACGCTGATCGCCCGAGCGCTGCGAGGCCGAGGAGCACCCGATACGCCTGAAGTCCTCGCGCGCGCGAGCTGCGCCGTGCGAGGAGCGAGAGCAGAGTGTCGATCAGCCGCAGCATGGCGACCCGTCGGGGCTAGGGATCCGAGCCGCGGATCGGGACCACCGGCTCCGGCAGCCGATGGGGCGCGTCGTCTTCATCGAGCTCGTCATCGGCAGGAAACGCGAGCGGCTCCAGGGTTTCGGGTGCGGGCGGCAGCGGACTCTTCACACCTGTCGTGTCGGTGGGCCTCGAGGCGAGCTCGTCGAGCCTGGTCTCCAGTGAGCGAAGGGCGGTCGGAAGGAGCGTCGTGGCTTGCGACACCTTCGCTGCGACGGCTCCACTCCGCAGCTCGAGGCCCTCCATCCGCTTCACGAGGCCGTCGAGACGCTCGTCGACGGTGGACCTCGGCGATGTCCACGAGAGTGCAGTCGCGAGTGCTTCCAGCTGCGTCTGGAATGACTCGCGCTCGGAATCGAACTCACTGGTAAGCCGTTCGAGCAGCACGCCGTGTGCAGCGTCCTCACGCTCCATCGAATCCACACGGGCGTCGAAGGCGGCTACCCGGCGCTCCAACTCGCCGGCTGCGGACGCTCCCATCAGGCGGTCCTGGGAGGCAGCAAGCGACTCTAGTCTTGAGCGCACTGCCGCTCGCTCGGCTTCGAGGAGCGCGGCGAGTCGGCCGACCTCGCTCGAGGTCTCTTCGCGTTGGATCGCCGCGGCGTCGACACGCTCCGCGAGATCGTCGATACGGAGCTCCAACGTGTCCTGCGCCGGTGTCCGGCTGGCGATTGCCTCGATCGACGCTGCGACGGCCTCGAGCGTGTCCCCGAGCTCCTCGATGCGTACCCGGTCGTCGATCCGAACCCGGTCGAGCTCGCTCATACGTGCATCGAGCAGCCGCTGAGCCGAATCAGGGTCGGGAAGCTCGGCCAGCGCCTGGGTGAGCTCCGCAATGAGGCTGTCGACGCGCGTGGTAGCGTCGTGGAAGCGGTGCTCGAGGGTCTCGAGCTCGACGTCTCTCGCGTCGATGCGCTCGCTCGCAGCGGCGATCGTGGACGCGAGCGAGGCCAGGTGGACGCTGCCCTCTTCGACGTGGGCTCGAAGGGTCGAGACGTGCTCTTCGCTCGCGGAGACGCGGGACGCAGTCGAGTCGTGCGATGACTCGATCGACGCGAGCCTTCCGGCGAGAACATCCACTTTCGCTCCCGCTTCGTCGAGATCGAGCTGTGTCTTCCTGCGTTGCTCGGCGGTCTGCGCTCGAAGCTCCGACACGGCCTGCCGCAACTCGGCGACGGGCGCCGGATCCACCGCGCGGCGCAGGTCGGCGAGCTCACTGGCTATTCGATGCGACTCGGCCTCGTGGGTCCGGCGTAGAGCGATGACTTCTCCATCGCGGCCGGCGAGCCCCGCGGCGGTCGTCGAGACCGTCGAGGACACGGTGTCGATGCGCTGACTGAGCAAGCTGACCTTCGCGCCGAGCTCGTCGATGCGGCCCTCGAGGCCGCGCGGCAGCTTCTGCTTCGCAAGGTCGGCAACCGTTCGCTTGACCTCGTTGAGCCCTGTCGGATCGAGCCCGCGGCGCAACTCGGCGAGTGCCGAGTCGATGCGAGCGCTCGCCGAGTCGAGCTCGCGCCGCAGCTGGGCGATCTCTCCGTCCTTCGCTGCAAGCGCGGCCGACGTGGTCGAGACCGTTCGAGTGATCGTCTCGAGTCGATCGGCGACGACGTCAACCTTGTTGGCGAGACGCTCCTCGAACTTCGAGTCGTGCTTCGAGAGCGCCTCGAACGTCCTGCGGAACTCCTTCAGGGACTTCTCGTCGATCGCTGCGGTCGTTGCACGAAGCTGCGCGTCGATCTCATCCACGCGCGCGACGAGGTCTTCGACGAGGTCGGGAGCCGGGCCGCTAGTGGATTCCGTGTGCATGCGCGACTCGGAAGCCAGGGGTCCGAACGCCGCAGGAGCATCCGCACACGAATCGCCGCGTCTGGATGGTGGTGCCCCTCGACGCGAGCAAAACGGAGTCCACGTAGCCGGCGGACATGCTCTCCCTCTGTATCGGCGAAACGGATTGCGCCCTCGTTCACCCGTCTCAGGGAGTCGTGCAGGCTACTGGCCCGCTTGCCAGCCGAGCACCATCATCCGTTGCTCGAGCGTTTGCGGACACCCGAGTCCGCGCGCCTCGGCGATGCGCGCGAGGGCGTCGTTCGGCGACGTCCCGTGACGCACGAGCCACGCGCCGACGACGACACCGGTGCGCCCGCAACCCGCCCAGCAGTGCACGTAGACGAGGCCGCCTGCGCGAAGCTCCGCATCGATCTCGTCGAGCGTCTCGACGAGGCGGTCGCGCGTGGGCACCGAGAAGTCGCGGATGGACATGTGCACGTGGCGTGAGGGCGGCGACACGAGATACGCGTACGGGTCGAGCTCCCCGTCCTGCGTGAGATCCAGGAACAGCGTGACGCCCGCGGACGCGAGCTCGCGCACCTCAATAGGAGCGTTTTCCGGACCCCAGGCGCACGGATGACGGCCGGCGATCAGCCGACCCGGTTCGATGACAGTCGGCGGACGCACGGCGCTACAGTCTTGCGGTCCGCTTCGTACCCCGTACGGGGGACCGATCTCAATCGGCCTCGCGCTACTGCCGATAGCTCGGTCATGGCTCGTCTCGAATCCCCGACCGACCCACTTCGCGACCGTGCGCTCGTCCTCGCATCCGAGCTCGGCATCGACCCCGGCACGTGGTATGTACGGATGCTCGACGAAGGACGATCCGCCGGGGCAGACGCCGACCTCGGAGCGCTCGTGCGCGTGTACTGGGAGCTGCAGCGCGTGACGGGCAGGGCTGATCTTCGGGACGATTGGCGTCGTCTCGCAGATGCACTGTGGTCGGGCGAAGCCGCCTGAGCGGGCTATCGACGCCGCAAACGAGCGCAACCGATCACGTCACACCCGGCCAGTAAGGTGGGCCTCCCGTGGCGCAACCCTTCGTCCATCTCCATGTCCACTCGGAGTACTCGATCCTCGACGGGGCGTGTCGCATTCCGGCCCTCGTGGAGAAGGCGAAGCGGCTCGAGATGCCGGCCGTCGCGCTCACCGATCATGGCTCCCTGGCGGGTGCCGTCGAACTCCACCGCGAGGCGCGGAAAGCGGGGATTAAGCCCATCATCGGCTGCGAGGTGTATGTCGCCGACGACCGTAAGGCCCAGACGAAGGGCTACGCGCACCTAACGCTTCTCGCCGAGTCCAACGAAGGCTATGCAAACCTCATCAAGCTCTCCTCGCTCGCATATCTCGAGGGCTACTACTACAAGCCGCGGGTTGACTGGGAGCTTCTGCAAGGCCACGCGAAGGGGCTGATCGCGCTCTCAGGCTGCCTCTCCGGGCGCGTGTCGCGCGCGCTCGTCGAAGAGCGGCCGAAGGATGCGCACGAGGACCTCGACCGGCTCGCGCAGATCTTCGGGCGCGAGTCGACGTACGTCGAGCTCCAGAATGCCGGGCTTGCAGAGCAGAGCCAGATCAACCCGGGTCTCATCGCGCTGTCGGAGGAGACGGGGCTTCCGCTCGTAGCGACGGGAGACGTCCACTATCTGGACGCCGACGACGCGTACGCGCACGAGGCGCTCCTCTGCATCCAGTCGGGCGACACGCTCAAGAACCCGTCCCACTGGCGCTTCGACACCAACGAGTTCTTCTTCAAGACCCCGGAGGAGATGGCCGGCGACTTCCCCGGTCTCGAGCACGCCTTGGCGCGGACGCTGGAGGTTGCGGAGCGATGCAACGTCGAGATCGAGATCGGCCGCATCCTCCTGCCGACGTACCCTGTGCCGGAGGGGAGAGACGCGTTCGACTACCTCGTCGAGCTGTGCGAGAAGGGCCTCGCCAGGCGCTACGGAAAGGCAACGCCCGAGCTGACCGATCGTTTGCGGTTCGAGCTGAAGACGATCCGCGAGATGGGGTTCGCCGACTACTTCCTGATCGTGTGGGACTTCATCCACTTCGCGAAGCAGAACGGCGTCAGC
>Ga0224505_10001606_pt1 | contig 14013 bp, 13 predicted proteins | sample SF_Jan12_sed_USG_FD_169102 | JGI IMG/M metagenome (GOLD analysis project Ga0224505, IMG submission 169102) | Sediment microbial communities from San Francisco Bay, California, United States - SF_Jan12_sed_USGS_4_1 | ecosystem: Environmental > Aquatic > Marine > Sediment | place: USA: California... | reverse complement strand
GGCGTCAACCCGCACATCCGCGCGGTGGCCGAGCAGTACGCGCTCGACGGCTTCGTGGTGCTGACGCCCGATGTGTTCTGGCGTGAGAAGCCGCGCGTGGAGCTGGGCTACGAGGGCGCCGAGCGCGAAAAGGCGCTCGCGCTGATGCAGGGCTACACGGGCGAGCAGTCGCTGGCCGACGTCGCGGCCAGCGTGAAGGCGTTGCGCGCGCGGCCCGAGGTCGCTAGCGCCAAAGTGGGCGCGTTCGGCTACTGCATGGGCGGGCGGCTGGCGTACCTCGCCGCGGCCACCACGGACCTGGATGCGGCGGTGCCGTTCTACGGCGGCGGCATCCACACCCAGCTCGAGCGCGCGGCGGCGATCCGCTGCCCGGTGCAGTTCCACTACGCCGAGCGCGACGACCACATTCCGCCCGCAGCGGTGGAATCGGTGCGCAAGGCCATGGCCACCAGCCCCGCGGGCAAGAAGGCCGAGGTGCACGTGTACCCCGGTGCGATGCACGGCTTCAACTGCTGGGCGCGCGCCTCGTACCACGCGCCCAGCGCCGCGCTGGCCCACGGCCGCGCCACGGCGTTCCTGGCAGCGGCGTTGTTCTGAGCAGGGCGCCGGTCAGTGGCGCCTTGCGCGCACCTCGCGCATCAGGGCGCGACGCGCTTCCTCGAGCACGTTCTCGCTGGTGATCGGCACATCCTGCGTGCCGGGGTTGCGGATCGGTGCACCGAGGACGGGCAATAGCGCGCTGACCAGCGCGTGGACTCGACGCGGCGTCGTGGGCTGGCTGGGTTGCATGAGTTGATCGGATTCGAGCTCGTAATGCTCGAACGCGCCGATGTCGGCATCTGCGGCCGCAACGGGCTCGTCCACGATGGTGGGCTCGTCCACCGCCTCGGGGCGCACGTCGATCGGCTCCGAAGCCGGGGCTTCGGAAGGTGGCGCGTCGATCAGACCCAGATCGAGCAGTTCGTCGAAGGCGGTGTCGGTGGCCCCGGCCTGCAAGCCCAGGGCCCGGACCTGCGCCGCGCTGCGGCGCCCGTCCACCAACAGCAACATCGTGCGCTGTCGTTGCGTCAGCCGGTGGTGGCGGTGCCGGATCTCGGCCTGGCCTTCCGCCGTTTTCACGGGGCACCAGGCGTCGGTCGCGCGCAACGGGCCGTCGTGCGGCCGCCAGACGGCAGTGACTGGTGCGCGCGACCCCGGTTGAATCTCGTCCGTAGGCATGTCTTGGTGGTCTCCGTGTCCCGTGTCCACCGCTGCGCCGCGTTGCACGATGCAAACGCTTGCGATGCACGGTGGCATTGCGCTCCAACTCGGACGCTGGGTCCTGTGCTGAAAATGCTATCGGTGGCGCAGCGTCGTGAGCGCGTTGGCGGGCACCAATGACGGGGGGACGATCCCTCGGTTGAGGGAGTTCCACGCACGCCCCGACTGGTAATCCTGCACGGCCGGCCGCGCGGCTCGCCGCAGGAGACCCCAGCAGCCACCGCGGCCGGGGGTCGCGGGCGCTGCGCTCAACGGCGCCAGTACCGCCCGTGGCCGAAATGGCCGTGGCTCACGCCGTGGCTGCCGCGGGCGCGAGGTGCGCGGCCAGCACCCGCGCCACATGCCAGGCGTCGCGCTGCGCGCCGTCGGCGATCTGATGGCGGCAGCTGGTGCCGTCGGCCACGATCAACGCGTCGGGCCGCGCGCGCACCGCGGGCAGCAGGTTCAGTTCGGCCATCTGCATCGACACCGCGTGGTGCTTTGCCTCGTAGCCAAAGGCGCCGGCCATGCCGCAGCACGAGCTTTCGATCACGCCGACGTCGGCACCGGGGATCAGGCGCAGCACCTCGAGCACCGGCGGCATCGCGCCAAAGGCCTTCTGGTGGCAGTGGCCGTGCACCAGCATCGGCTGGGTGGCGGCGCGCAGGCGCAGCGCCAGCTGCCCCGCGCGCTGCTCGCGCGCGACGAACTCCTCGAACAGCAGCGCCTGCGCGGCCAGCCGATGCGCGGGTTCGCCCAGGCCCATCACCAGCATCTCGTCGCGCAGCGTGAGCAGGCACGACGGTTCGAGCCCGACGATGGCGATGCCGGCATCGACGAAGGGCGTGAAGGCATCGATCAGTTCGCGCGCGCGCGCCTTGGCTTCGGCGGCCAGCCCGGCGGCCAGCAGAGTGCGGCCGCAGCACAGCGCGGCACCGTCGGTGCGCGTGGCCACGTGCACCGCGTAGCCCGCCGCCTGCAGCACGCGCACCGCGTCGCGCGCGTTTTCGGTCTCGAAGCAGCCGTTGAAGGTGTCGACGAACAGCACCACGCCTTTGCCGTCGCGTGCGGCAGCGTCGAGCACCTGCGCGCGCGTGGCCAGGCCCAGGCCGGGCGCCACCGCGGCAAAGCTGTCGCTGCGCCAGCGCGGTAGCGAGCGCCGCGCCGACAGGCCGAGCCACCGCTCGGTGAGCGCCTTGGCGCCGGGCACGTGGTCGCGCAGGTTGAACAGCCGCGGCAGCCGGCGCGCCCACGGCGCCATGTCGGGCAGGCGCGCGAGCAGCCGGTCGGCCACGGTGAGGCCGCGTTCGGCGGCGCGCTGCGCGGTGAATTCGAGCTTCATCTTGGCCATGTCCACGCCGGTCGGGCAGTCGCGCCGGCAGCCCTTGCAGCCCACGCACAGCTCCAGCGCCTCGGCCACTGCGTCCGACGTGAAGCCGCCTTCGAGCTGGCCCGACAGCGCCAGCCGCAGCGTGTTGGCGCGCCCGCGCGTCAGGTGCACCTCGTCGCGCGTGACGCGGTAGCTCGGGCACATGGTGCCGGCGTCGAACTTGCGGCAGTGGCCGTTGTTGTTGCACATCTCCACCGCCTTGGCCAGGCCGCTGGTGGGATCGCCACCGGTGCCGGGCGCGGTGGTCTGTTCGGTGGTCGGATTGTTCTGCACGTCCCAGGCCGACCAGTCAAACACGGGCGTCAGCGCGATCGTGCGGTAGCCGCCCGAATAGCGGAACAGCGACGCGTCGTCCATCTTCGGCGGGTCGATGATCTTGCCCGGGTTGAGCAGGTGGCCAGGGTCCAGGTGCCGCTTGATCGCGCGCAGCGCGTCGTTGAGCGCCGGGCCGAACTGCCACTCGATCCACTCGCCGCGGCACAGGCCGTCGCCGTGCTCGCCGCTGTAGGCGCCCTTGAACTTGCGTACCAATGCCGCCGCCTCTTCGGCAATCGCGCGCATCTTCTTCGCGCCGTCGCGCCGCATGTCGAGGATCGGCCGCACGTGCAGCGTGCCAACCGAGGCATGTGCATACCAGGTGCCGCGCGTGCCGTGGCGCGCGAACACCTCGGTCAGCGCGTCGGTGTATTCGGCCAGGTGCACGAGCGGCACCGCGCAGTCTTCGATGAAGCTCACCGGCTTGCCGTCGCCCTTGAGGCTCATCATGATGTTCAGGCCGGCCTTGCGCACCTCCCACAGCGCCTTCTGCGGCGCCTCGTCGGGCATCTCGACCACGCTGCCGGGCGCGCCCAGGTCGGCCATCAGCTCGACGAGCTGCCGCAGCTGTCCGAGCAATGCGGCGCGGTCGTCACCGCTGAACTCGACGAGCAGGATCGCTTCGGGCGTGCCGCCCGTGTGGCCGGTGAGTGCGGTTTCGATCACGGGGCGGAACGCCGGGTTGGCGCGCGCCAGGTCGATCATCGTGCGGTCCACCAGCTCGACCGCGCTGGGCCCCAGCGTGACGAGGTGCTGCGCCGAATCCATCGCGGCATGGAAGCTCGCGAAGTTCACGACGCCCAGCACCTTGTGGCGCGGCAGCGGCGCGAGCTGCACGCGCAGTCGGCGCGTGACGGCCAGCGTGCCCTCGCTGCCAACCAGCAGGTGCGCCAGGTTCACGCTGCCGTTGGCGGTGTAGGGGCGCTCGCTTTGCGGATGGAAGATGTCGAGGTTGTAGCCGGCCACGCGCCGCATCACCTTGGGCCAGCGCGCCTCGATCTCGCCGTGGTGGCGCAGCGCCAGGCCGCGCACGAAAACGGCGATCGCGCGCTCGCGGCCCACCAGGCCCGCGACCGGGCCGAACGACACCGGCTGCCCGTCGGCCAGCCAGGCGTCGATGCCCAGCACGTTGTGCACCATGTTGCCGTAGGCGATGCTGCGCGAGCCGCACGAGTTGTTGCCCGCCATGCCGCCGAGCGTGGCCTGCGCGCTGGTCGATACGTCGACCGGAAACCACAGGCCGTGCGGCTTGAGCACGGCGTTCAGGTGGTCGAGCACGAGGCCGGGCTCGACCGTGGCGGTGCGCGCCTCGACGTCGATATCGATCACACGCCGCAGGTGCTTGCTGCCGTCGATCACGAGCGCCGCGCCGGTGGTCTGGCCGCATTGCGAGGTGCCGCCGCCGCGCGGCAGCAGCGGCGCGCCGAGCTCGCGGGCGATGGCGATCGCCGCGGCCACGTCGTCGTCGCTGGTGGGCACGAACGCGCCGAGCGGCTGGATCTGGTAGATCGACGCGTCGGTGGCGTAGCGGCCGCACGAGGCGGCGTCGAACAGCACCTCGCCGCGCGTGTGCTCGCGCAGCCGTCGCGCGAGTTCGGCGCGGTCGGCCGCCGCGGCGCGCGCGAGCGGGGCGACCTGCTCGGGTGCGTTCACGCGCTGGCCTTGCGCGCCGCAGGGAGCACGCCGCCTTGCATCTGCTCGAGCACGGCGTCGCGCTTGTGCTCCAGGTGTTGCACCATCAGCGCACGCAGGCCGGGCGCATCGCGCAGGGCGAGCAGGCGCAGCATTTCCTCGTGTTCCTCCACCGCGTGCTGCCACTTGCGCTCGTTGAAGTTCGAGCGGAAGCGCAGCGCCTGCAGGCGGGCGTTGACGTTGCGGTAGGTCTGCGCGAGCACCGGGTTGCGCGCGGCGGCATTGATGCGCTCGTGGATCTGCGCGTTCAGGCGGTAGTAGGTGGGCAGGTCGCGCCGCGTGTAGGCGGCCAGCATCTCGTAGTGCAGCGCGCGCAGCTCGGCCAGTTGCGCCGCGTCGATGCGCTGCGCCGCGAGTTCGCCCGACTGGCCCTCGAGCCCGGCGATGACTTCGAAGGTGTCGGCCACGTCCTGCGCCGACAGCTGCGCGACCACCGCGCCGCGGTTGGGCAGCAGCTCGACCAGGCCTTCGGCGGCGAGCATCTTGATCGCTTCGCGCAGCGGTGTGCGCGAGACCTGCAGCGACTCGCTCAGCTCGCGCTCGTTGAGCTTGGCGCCGGGCGCCATGTGACCTTCGACGATGCGCTGGCGCAGCCGCACCACCACCGTCTGGTGCAGCCCCTGGCGCGGCAGCGGGATGACCTCGACCATCGGGTTTGCGCTCATTTGCATGCAAAAAAAGCGGGGTCCGCTCCGGGTCAATCCTAGCGCAGATCGGTTGGGCGGCCGCGGTTTGTATGCAAAACTCGGAGCCAAGGAGTTCGCGATGCTCAACCTCGACCAGCACCCGAGCGGGCGCCACTTTCTGCAGATCCCGGGGCCCAGCCCCGTGCCCGACCGCATCCTGCGCGCGATCAGCCTGCCGACGATCGACCACCGCGGGCCCGAGTTCGCGCGCCTGGGGCTCGAGGTGATCGACGGCCTGAAGCAGGTGTTCGGCACCCGCCATCCGGTGGCGATCTATCCGGCCTCGGGCACGGGAGCGTGGGAGGCCGCGCTGGTCAATGTGCTGAGCCCCGGCGACGCGGTGCTGATGGTCGAGACCGGCCACTTCGCCACGCTGTGGCAGAAGATGGCGCAGCGGCTGGGCGCCAAGCCCGAATTCCTGTCGCTGCCCGGCACCTGCGCCGAAACCGGCCTGCCGCTCGCCTGGCGCCACGGCGTGCGCGCCGACCTCGTGGCCGAGCGGCTGCGCGCCGATGCCGGCCACCAGATCCGCGCCGTGTGCGTGGTGCACAACGAAACGTCGACCGGCGCGACCAGCGACATCGCCGCGGTGCGGCGCGCGATCGACGATGCGCGCCACCCGGCGCTGCTGATGGTCGACAGCATCTCGGGGCTGGCCAGCGCCGACTACCGGCACGACGAGTGGGGCGTTGACGTCACCGTCGGCGGCTCGCAGAAGGGGCTGATGATGCCGCCGGGCATCAGCTTCAACGCGCTGTCGCCCAAGGCGCTGGCGGCGTCGAAGACGGCGCAGCTGCCGCGCTCGTTCTGGGGCTGGGACGAGATCGTCGAGATGAACAAGACGGGCTACTGGCCCTACACGCCGAGCACCAACCTGCTGTACGGACTGCACGAATCGATCGACATGCTGCTCGGCCAGGGCCTGCCATCGGTGCTGGCGCGCCACCAGCGCTGGGCCGAAGGTGTGCGCGGCGCGGTGCGCGCGTGGGGCCTGCCGATCCAGTGCGCCGACCCGGCGGTGTACTCGCCGGTGCTCACGGGCGTGGTCACGCCGGCGGGTGTCGATGCCGACGCGCTGCGGCGCGTGATCCACGAGCGCTTCGACCTGTCGCTGGGCACCGGGCTGGGCAAGATCCGCGGCCGCATGTTCCGCATCGGCCATCTCGGCGACTGCAACGACCTGACGCTGATGGCCACGCTCGCCGGCGTCGAGATGGGCTTCAAGCTTGCCGGCGTGAAGACCGCCGGCAGCGGCGTCGCGGCCGCGATGGAGTATTTCGCATCGCATCCGGCGCCGCAGGTGCTGGCGTCCGCCGCCTGAACCGACATCCACCACCCGCACCCAGGAGACACCCCATGACCCACCGCCGCATCGTTCTGGCCGCCATGCTCGCGACGACTTTCGCTGTTCCCGCGATGGCGCAGATGGAGTTGAAGCTCGGCCACGTGGGCGGGCCGGGCTCGCTGTTCGAGCTGTCGGCCAACGAGTTCGCGCGCCGCGCCAACGAGAAGCTCGGCAGCAAGGCCAAGGTGGTGGTGTTCGGCTCGAGCCAGCTCGGCGGCGACACCGAGCTGATGCAGAAGCTGCGCCTGGGCACGGTGGAGTTCGCGATCCCGTCGACGGTGATGTCGTCGGCGGTCGATGCGTTCGGCATGTTCGAGATGCCGTACCTGGTGAAGAGCCGCGAGCACATGAAGAAGATCGAGGCGGCGGTGGTGTGGCCATCGCTCGCACCGATGGCCGAGGCCAAGGGCTACAAGCTACTGGCGGTGTGGGAGAACGGGTTTCGCAACATCACCACCAATACCAAGCCGATCGTCAAGCCGTCCGACCTGGCCGGCATGAAGCTGCGTGTGCCGCAGGGCAAGTGGCGGGTGAAGATGTTCCAGGCCTACGGTGCGAACCCGAGCCCGATGGCGCTGTCGGAGGTGTTCGTCGCGCTGCAGACCGGCGTGATGGACGGCCAGGAGAACCCGCTGACGCAGATCTACTCGAGCAAGTTCCAGGAGGTGCAGAAGTACCTGTCGATGACCGGTCATGTGTACACGCCCGCCTTCCTGGCCACGGGCAAGGCCAAGTTCGCATCGCTGCCGCCCGACGTGCAGGCGGCGCTGAGCGCGGCGGCGCAGGAGACGCAGGCCTACGTGTACCAGCAGGCCGCCAGGCTCGACAACGAGCTGCTCGACAAGATCAAGGCCGCGGGCGTGAAGGTCAACGAGGCCGACAAGGACGCGTTCGTCGCCGCGAGCAAGGGCGTGTACGAGGAGTTCGGCAAGGAAGTGCCCGACGGCGCCAAGCTGGTCGACAAGGCGATCGAGCTCGGCAAGGGCATGTGAGCCGCGTGTTCGCCTCCGCACGGGCGGCGTTCGAGCGCGCGCTGACCGCGTTCGTGATCCTGCTGCTGGCGAGCCTGGCGGTGCTGATCCTCGCCGGCGTGGCGTTTCGCAAGCTCGGCGTGTCGCTGGTCTGGTACGACGAGGGCGCCTCGATCATGCTGGCGTGGCTGACCTATTACGGCGCGGCGCTCGCGGCGCTCAAGCGCGCGCACATCGGCTTTCCGGGGCTGGTCAATTCGCTGTCACCGCGCTTGCGCGTGCCGGCGGTGTGGTTCGGCGAGGTCTGCGTGATCGTCTTCTTCGCGCTGCTCACCGGGTTCGGCGTGCGCGTGCTGCAGATCCTCGGCGGCGACACGATGGTCAGCCTGCCGAGCGTGCCGACGCGCTTCACGCAATCGGTGATCCCGATCGGTGGTGCGCTGTTCATCGTTGCGCAACTGCTCAGCCTGCCCGAGGTGCTGCGCCAGGCGCGCGGCGCCGGCTTGGTCGACCACGAGCAGAAGCCGGTGCACGAGGTGTTGAAATGATTGCCAGGCTCGCAGCAAGATGATCGTCGCGCTGATGTTCGTGGCGATGGTCGGGCTGATCCTGCTGAACGTGCCGATCGCCATCGCGCTGGGTCTGGTCGCGATGGGCGCGATGGTGGCCTCGGGCGGCGTCGATGCGCTGCTGAACGCGGCGATCGTGATGTTCAACGGCGCGACGAGCTTTCCGCTGCTGGCGATCCCGCTGTTCATCCTGGCCGGCGCGATCATGAATTCGTCGAGCCTGTCGCGGCGGCTGATCGCGCTGGCGTCGGCGCTGTTCGGCTTCGTTCGCGGCGGGCTGGCGATGATCACGATCGGCACCTCGATGTTCTTCGCCGAGATCTCGGGTTCGGCGGTGGCCGACGTGGCGGCGATGGGCTCGATCCTGATCCCCGCGATGGAGAAGCGCGGCTACCCGAAGGAGTTCGCCGCGGCGGTGATGTCGTCGTCGGCCACGCTGGCGGTGATCATCCCGCCGTCGATCCCGATGATCCTGTACGCGGTGATGGCCGACACCTCGGTGGTGCAGATTTTCGTCGCGGGCATCGTGCCCGGCGTGGTGGCCGGGCTCGGGATGATGGCGTTGTCGTACTGGTACGCGCGCCGCTACAACTACCCGGTCGAGGAAGTGTTCCAGTGGAAGCGCGTCAGGCAGACGTTCAGGGAGGCCGCCTGGGCGCTGCTGCTGCCGCTGATCATCCTGGGCGGCATCTTCGGCGGCGTGGTCACCGCCACCGAGGGCGCGGCGCTCGCGGTGCTGGCGGCACTGTTCATCGGCGGCGTGATCTATCGCGAGCTGGACTTGAAGCACCTGTACGCCGCGATGGTCGAGGGCGCGACGCAGACCGCCACCGTGATGCTCCTGGTGGCCGCGTCAGCGCTGCTCGGCGTGTACCTGACCGAGCAGCAGATTCCGCAGCAGCTCGCGACCTGGCTGTCGTCGATCACGCAGAACCGTTATGCGGTGCTCGGCCTGCTCAACCTGTTCTTCCTCGTGATCGGATTGTTCCTGCACTCCGCGGCGGCGATCATCCTGGTGGTGCCGATCGTGATGCCGCTGGTCAAGCTCACGGGCATCGACCCGGTGCACTTCGGCCTGGTGGTCACGCTGAACCTGGGCATCGGCCAGCAGACGCCGCCGGTGGCCAGCGTGCTGATGGCCTCGTGCGCGATCGCCAAGGCCGACATGTGGAAGGTCACGCGCGTGAACCTGCCGTTCATCGGCGTGCTGGTGGCCACGCTGCTGCTGGTGACCTACGTGCCGGCGGTGCCGATGGCGTTGGTGGACTTCTTCTACCGCTGAAGCGCGCCGACAGCGTCGACCGGCCCTAGTTCGCCAGCAGCGTCGCGGCCACGCCGTCGGTGATCGCCTGGTCTTCGGCGGAAGTCAGGCCGCTGACGCCGATGGCGCCGAGCAGCTTCCCGGCGGCATTCTTCAGCGGCGAGCCGCCGGGCAGCGCGGTCAGCGCCGGGTCGCAGAAGTAGCCGACCTCGATCTTCTCGCGGTGCAGCCGCTCGAGCAGCGCGGCGGTGGTGGTGCCCATGCGCGCGGCCGAGTAGGCCTTGCCCTGCGCAATCGCGACGCCACGCACCGGGGCGCCGGGCACACGCGCGAATGCCAGCAGCAACCCGCGCTCGTCGCAGACGGCCACGCAGATCGGGCGGCCATGGTCCTGCATGGCCTTGGTCATGGCAAGGTGGGCGAGCGCCTGGGCGTGCTCGAGGCTGAGATCCTGCACGGCAATGCTCCTTTCGACGAAACCCGCATCATGCCGTGCTGCGCGCGGCATGCGGTTCAGGCCGGCGGCACGCTCACCATCCAGCCGACGCCGAAGCGGTCGGCCACCATGCCGAACTTGGGCGACCAGAATGTCTTGGCCAGCGGCATCTGCACCGTGCCGCCGTCGGCGAGTGCATTGAACATGCGCTCGGCCTCGGCCTCGTTCGCCGCATCGAGCGACAGCGAGAAGCCCCTGAACTCGGGCTGGCCGTTGCAGCGGCCGTCGCTGACCATCAGGACGCTGCTGCCCACGCGCAGGTTGGCATGCATGACCTTGTCGTCCGTGCCCGGTGGCAGCATGCCCGGCGGCGGCTTCTCCGGGGCGTCCTTGTTGCGCATCAGCATCTGCACTTCGGCGCCGAGCGCCTTGCGGTAGAACTCGATCGCTTCTTCGCAGCGACCGTTGAAGAAGAGATAGGCCTCGATGCGCATGGCGGCTTCCGGCAAGTGTCCCAGGGGAGCCGCACTGTAGGCCGCATGGCACGCAGCTACCATCCCCAAACCATGACATCTCTGCCCCGCATTCCCGGCCGCCGCTTCCTGCATTCGCCCGGACCCACGCATGTGCCCGACGAGGTGGTGCACGCGATGTCGCGCCAGCCCACCGATCTGGCCGATCCGCGCGTGGCGCAGCTCATCGCGGCGTGCGAGCAGGGCATCAAGCGGCTGCTGCGCACCGACCGTGCGGAGGTGCTGTTCTACGCGGCCAACGGCCACGGCGGCTGGGAGGCGGTGATCGCCAACCTGGTGGGGCCGGGCACGCAGATCCTCGTGCCGGGCACCGGGCACTTCTCCGACGGTTGGGCCGAGCAGGTGCGGGCCTTTGGCGGCGTGGCGGTGCGCACGCCATACGTGGAGGGCCATCCGATCGATGCCGCGGCGGTCGAGGCGGTGCTGCGCGCCGATACGCAGCACCAGATCAGCGCGGTGTTCGTGGTGCATACCGACACCGCCAGCGGCACCACGAGCGACCTGGCCGCGATCCGCCGCGCGATCGACGCGGCGCGCCACCCGGCGCTGTACGTGGTCGACGTGGTGGCGTCGCTGGCGGCCGCACCGTTCGAGATGGATGCGCTGGGCGTCAACGTGGTGATGGGTGCGTCGCAGAAGGGGCTGATGGTGCAGCCGGGTCTGGCCTTCGTCGCGGCCGACGCGCGCGCGATGGCCGCAGCGGAACGCATCACCACGCCGCGCTTCTACTGGGACTGGCAGCGCCGCGTGAGCGACCTGCCGTACCGCAAGTTCTGCGGCACGCTGCCGATGGCGCACCTGGCCGGGCTCGAGGCCGCACTCGGCCTGATCGAGCGCGAGGGGCTGGCGAACGTGCATGCGCGCCACGCCCGGCTGGCGCGCGCGGTGCACGCCGCCGTGCAGGCCTGGGGCGAGGCCGGCACGCTGCGCGTGTTCACGCGCGAAGCGGCGGCGCGCTCGGTGTCGGTGACCGCGGTGGAGGTCTCGCAGGGCATCGACCCCGAGGCGCTGCGCACCGTGGCGCGCGAGCGCTTCCAGGTCGCGATCGCCGGTGGCCTGGGGCCGCTGGGCGGGCGCGTCTTCCGCATCGGCCATCTCGGCGACATGAACGAGGCCATGATCCTCGGCGCGCTGGCCGGCGTGCAGGCGGCGCTGCAGGTGCAGGGCATCGCGCACGGCGCCGGCGGCGTCGACGCGGCGATCGCGTCGCTGGCGGGCGCTGCGCGCTAGGGCTCGAACACCTCGCCGTACGACACGTAGGCGGTGAGCAGCATCAGCGGCAACAGCACGACCCAGCCGATGTGATAGGGCAGCGAGGCCACCGCGGCCAGCAGCAACTGGACCACGCCGAACAGCAGGAACGTGAGCCCGTTGTCGAGCACGGCACGCAGGCTCGCGCGCACGGCCTTCAGCGGCGAGGCACCGTGCAGCACGACGAGGGCGGGCGAGAACCACAGCGCCGCGGTGACCAGCAGGCTGAACGTCAGCATCAACAGCAGCGCCAGCATGCCGTGGTTGAGCGCCACCAGTGCCGCCGCATCGGCGGGTGCGTCGATCGCCACCGCGCCCTTGAACGCGCCGAGCCCCAGCGCGTGGCCCATGAGGGCCATCAGCAGCGTGGCGCCGGCCAGCCACGCGCCCAGCGTCAGCAGTGGCCACAGATGCGTGCCGCGGAAACCCGCGAACAGGCCCATCGCATCGAGTGTGCCGCCGCCGTGCACCTTGCGGGCGACGAGCATCCAGCCGCCCAGGAACACCGGCGACAACAGCGCGGCCACCAGCGCACCCACCAGCGGCAAGAGGTCGAGCAGGCCGAAGCCCACCATCAGGACGACGCCGAGCGCCGCCCACCGCAGCGCGTCGCGCAGGAACAGGTTCAGCGCCTCGGACCACCAGCCCACCGAGCGACCGGGGTCGACCGAATGGATCGCGATCGGGCGAACCGGCTCGCGCGCGGTGGGTTGCATGGAGTGCGTGTCCTCGGCTGAGCTGCAGGGTCGCCGGTCACAACGGTTCGAACACGTCGCGGTACGACACGTACGCCGTCAGCAGCGACAGTGGCAGCAGCACGAACCAGCCGAGCCCGAGCGGTATCGATGCGACGATCGATGCGACGATGTAGATCAGGCCGTAGACGAGGAACGGCAATGCGTTCTTCAGCACGGCCACGGTGCTGAGCTTGACGGCCTCGAGCGGCGGCGACTTGCGGAACACGACGAGCGCAGGCGCGAACCACAGCGCCATCGTGACCAGCGTGCCCAGCACCAGCGCCACGACCAAGGCCCCCATCGCCGCGCCCATCGCGGCCATCATGCCGCCGGTGCTGCGGTGCATGCCGCCGGCGAACATGCCGAAGACGGCGCCGAGCCCGAGCATGCCGGCGACCAGGCCGATCACGATCATCGCGGCCAGCAGCAGCACGCCCAGCACGAGCAGCGGGTTCAGCCGGTCGCCCTGGAAGCCGGCAATCAGATCGCCGACCTCGAGTGCGCCGCCGTCCTGCACCTTGCGCGCGGCGAGCATCCAGCCGCCGACAAAGGCGGGCAGCAGCAACGCGCCAGCCACGCTGCCCAGCACCGGCACCATGCCCACCACGGCCAGGCCGACGAAGAAGATGACGGCGAGCGCGACCCACATCAGGGCGCTGCGCATGAACAGCGCCCAGGCGTCGCTCCACCAGCCCACGCCGCGGTCGGCGTCGACGGTGCGTGGTGAGGGCGTCATGCTCGCGGGGCTGTCGCTGTCGGGGGATGGGGTGTCCATGTCGCTGGGCCTCCTCGTGGCATGTGGGCGCGGGTCATTGTGCGCTGGTGCCGCGCCACGCACCCCAGGCCAGGCAGGCCCAGCCGGCGAGCCAGGCAACGCCGCCGATCGGCGTGATGGCGCCGAGCACGCGCACGCCGCTGATGCCCAGTGCGTACAGGCTGCCCGAGAACAGCAGCGTGCCGGCCACGAACAGCCAGCCGCTCGCGTTGACGAGACTGCCCGGCCAGCGCGTGGCGGCCCACGCCACGGCGAGCAGCGCGAGCGCGTGCACGAGCTGGTAGCGCACGCCCACCTCGTAGACGGCCAGCATGTCGGGTGCGAGGCGCGCCTTGAGCGCATGCGCGCCGAACGCGCCAAGGGCCACCGCGATGCCGGCGCTGGCGCAACCCAGGGTGAAGAAGAGTCGGTCCATGTCCGGATTGTCGTGTGGCCGGCGGCGGAGGCGGGGAATGACACGACGGCAGGCCGCGACCATGCCGGGGCTGCGATGATGCTCGCCAACGCAGCGCACCGAAGGGCATCGGCCATGGATCTCGAACTCAGCGCCAGGCGCGCCCTGGTGACCGGCGGCAGCCGCGGCATCGGCAAGGCCATTGCCTTTGCACTGGCACAGGAGGGCGCCGACGTGGCGCTGCTGGCGCGCAACGCACCGGTGCTGGAGGCCGCGGCGGCGGAGATCGCGGCGGCCACCGGGCGCCGTGTGGTCGGTGTCAGCGCCGACACCACGAGCGACGATGCGGTGCGAGCCGCCGTGGCCGCCGCGGTGCGGCTGCTCGGCGGGCCGATCGACATCCTGGTGAACGCCGCTGC
>Ga0224505_10001605_pt1 | contig 14024 bp, 16 predicted proteins | sample SF_Jan12_sed_USG_FD_169102 | JGI IMG/M metagenome (GOLD analysis project Ga0224505, IMG submission 169102) | Sediment microbial communities from San Francisco Bay, California, United States - SF_Jan12_sed_USGS_4_1 | ecosystem: Environmental > Aquatic > Marine > Sediment | place: USA: California... | reverse complement strand
CCGTTCTTTGGCGATGTGCGCCATGCACGAAATCCGCGCGCCGAACACGTCGCCCCGATGCTCGATATCAGTCGTTTAAATGCAGCCATTTAAGAGGGAAAACCGACTGTTTTTAAGGGGTATTTTTGTTGCGACGGTCCTGCCGGTTGTGCTAAAGTCCGCGCGTTTGCAAGGGATGGCCGGCGACGGTGACCAGAGAGGCCCAATTCGAGTCGATTTTGGAGCATGACAGCGCCGGCTTTACGTACTTCAAGCGGTATGCCAGTTCTCTGGATTTGCGTTTGTTGTTGCTGGTCTTCGGTTCGCTGGCATTGCTTTCCATGGTGATTGCGACCGGATTTGCGGTCGCGGGGGCATGGTTGATACTGCCCTTTGCCGGAATTGAGATGTTCGCCCTGGGATCTGTTGCATGGCTGGTGTTGCGGCGTGCCGGTGATTTCGAGCGACTGGCGCTAAGAGGTGACCGCGTCCTGATCGAAATCAGGGAACGGGGGTTTTCGCAGCAATTTGAATTTAACCGTTGCTGGGTGCGGCTGGTGTCAGGCGCAGCAGGGTCGGTGGCTTTGCGATCGCACGGCAGGGATGTTGAGATCGGACGGTTTTGCGATGAAGAAAGCCGGCAGGCGCTGGTGCAGGCGTTGCGTAGCCGGTTTGACGGGAATCGGATTTCGAACTAGCGGATCAATCAGGCTTTAAGAGCGGGGGAAGAATGGGCATCAAGGGAATCTGGAAATGGGCCGTTGCGGGAGCGTTGTATTTTTGGTCGCTCGCAGCATGGGCTGAGTACAAGCTGAATCTGCAGACACCGCAGACGCTGCTGGGCGAAAAAATCTACGACCTGCACACCATTATCACGGTTATCTGTTTCGTCATCTTTATTGGTGTATTCGGTTTCATGTTCTATGCGGTGTTCAAGCACCGCAAGTCGGTGGGACACAAGGCAGCACAGTTTCACGAGAACATCGTGGTAGAAGTCGCCTGGACACTGATACCCGCCGCGATTCTGGTTGCGATGGCGGTGCCGGCGACCGGTACGCTGATTGCGATGCGCGACACCTCCGAACCCGATCTGACGATCAAGGCCACGGGTTATCAGTGGAAATGGGGCTACGATTATCTGAAAGGCGAAGGCGAAGGCATCAGTTTTTACAGCACGCTGTCGACACCGCGGGCTCAGATTGATGGCCGGGATGTTGCCGGCCGCAATGCCAATCCGAATTACCTGCTCGAAGTCGATAACCACGTCGTTGTGCCTGTTGGCAAAAAGGTGCGCGTTCTGACGACTGCGGCTGATGTGCTGCATGCCTGGTATGTGCCGGCGCTGGCGGTAAAACAGGACGCCGTGCCCGGTTTCATACGCGACACCTGGTTCAAGGCCGAGAAGGCAGGCATCTACCGCGGCCAGTGCGCCGAACTTTGCGGCAAGGACCATGGTTTCATGCCCATCGTTGTCGAAGTCATGGAGCAGGCCCAATACACCGCCTGGGCCAGTGCGCAGCAGAAGAAAGTGGCTGCTGCCAAAGTTGATCCCAACAAGACCTGGACGCCGGAAGAGTTGAAGGCACACGGCGAGAAAGTCTATGCACAGAACTGCGTGGCCTGCCATCAGGCGACCGGCATGGGCGTTCCGGGCGCGTTCCCGGCACTGTCCGGCTCCAAGGTGGTCAACGGCCCGGCAGCTGACCAGATCAAGCTGGTGCTGAACGGCAAGCAGGGCACGGCGATGAATGCTTTCAAACACCTGTCGGATGCCGATCTTGCCGGCGTGATTACCTATACCCGCAACAGCTGGAACAACAAGGTCGGCGACGCAACGACCCCGGCTGACATCAAAGCTGCACGGAACTAATACAGGCTTCAGGAGAACCGCAATGGAAGCAGCACACGCACATACCCCCGGTTACGGCCACGACGATCACGACGCGCACAAGCCATCCGGCATCAAGCGCTGGGTAATGTCGACCAATCACAAGGACATCGGCACGATGTACCTGTGGTTCAGTTTCTCGATGTTCCTGGTTGGCGGCGTCATGGCCCTGATCATCCGTTCGGAATTGTTCCAGCCGGGCCTGCAGATCGTGCAGCCGGACTTTTTCAATTCCATGATCACCTACCATGGCCTGATCATGGTGTTCGGCGCGATCATGCCGGCGTTCGTGGGTTTCGCAAACTGGTTGATCCCGATGCAGGTTGGTGCGCCGGACATGGCGTTTCCGCGGATGAACAACCTGTCGTTCTGGCTGTTGCCGCCGGCAGCGCTGCTGCTGATCGTGGCGCAGTTCATGCCGGGCGGTGGCGCCGGTGTCGGCTGGACGCTGTATGCGCCGTTGTCGACGCAGGCCGGGCCGGCGATGGATCTGACGATTTTTGCAATTCACATACTCGGCATGTCGTCCATCATGGGGTCGATCAATATCATTACCACGATCCTCAACATGCGCGCGCCGGGGATGACGCTGATGAAAATGCCGCTGTTTTGCTGGACCTGGCTGATTACCGCGTATTTGCTGGTTGCGGTAATGCCGGTGCTGGCCGGCGCGGTGACGATGACGCTGACCGACCGCCATTTCGGCACCCACTTTTTCAATGCGGCAGGCGGCGGCGACCCGGTGCTGTATCAGCACATATTCTGGTTTTTCGGCCATCCCGAGGTGTACATCATCGCGATTCCGGCCTTCGGCGTGGTGTCGCAGGTGATCCCGGCGTTTTCCCGCAAGCCGCTGTTTGGCTACGCGTCGATGGTCTACGCCACGGCATCGATTGCCATTCTGTCGTTCATGGTATGGGCGCATCACATGTATACCGCCGGCATGCCGGTTGAAGCCCAGCTCTACTTCATGTATGCGACGGTGCTGATCGCGGTGCCAACAGGCGTCAAGGTATTCAACTGGGTCGCGACCATGTGGCGTGGGTCGCTGACATTTGAAACCCCGATGCTGTTCGCGCTGGGATTTTTGTTTCTGTTTACGCTGGGCGGGTTTACCGGGCTGGTGCTTTCCATCGTGCCGGTCGATGTCCAGTTGCACGATACGTATTACGTGGTGGCGCATTTCCATTACGTGATGGTCGCGGGCGCCCTGTTCTCCGCTTTTGCCGGCATTTATTTCTGGCTGCCGAAGTGGACCGGCAGGATGTACAACGAGACGCTGGGCAAGTGGCATTTCTGGCTGTCGCTGATTTTCTTCAACGTCACGTTCTTCGTGCAGCACTTCCTGGGACTGGCCGGCATGCCGCGCCGCATCCCGGACTACGCGCTGCAGTTTGCGGAGTTCAACGCAATCTCGTCGATTGGCGCCTGGGGATTCGGTCTGGCGCAGTTGCTGTTCCTCTATATCGTCATCAAGACCATCACCAGCGGCGAGAAGGCACCCGAGAAACCATGGGAAGGCGCGGACAGCCTGGAGTGGACGCACCTGCCGACGCCGGCGCCGTGGCACAGTTTTGAAACACCGCCGGTGGTGAAGTAACCGTGGTGCAGACTGAAGTCAAACGCAGCAACCGTCGCACGGCCGTCGTGCTGTGGCTGATCGTGGCTGCGTTTTTCTTCGGCGTGATGGTCAAGTATTACCTGCTGGCCCGATGAAAAACGAGCGCGCCAATCGCCGGATGATGACCAGGCTGTCGATTTTCGCGGTGGCGATGTTCGGTTTCGGTTTTGCACTGGTGCCGTTCTACGAAAAGATCTGCGAAGTCACCGGCATCAACAATCTGATCAAACCGGCAGCCGAGGTGGTGAATACCCAGGTCGACAAATCGCGCTGGGTCACAATGGAGTTCGATGCCAACGCGCATGGCCTGGATTGGGACTTCAAGCCGGTGCAGCGCAGCGTGCGGGTGCACCCGGGGGAAATGATCCAGGTCGAGTTTGATGTGCGGAATAACGGCTCGACCGCAATTGTCGGCCAGGCCATTCCGAGTTACGGTCCCAAGCATGCAGCGCCGTACGTTAAGAAAATGGAGTGCTTTTGCTTCAAACAGCAGCCGTTGCAGGTGGGCGAGGGCAAGCGCATGCCGGTGCAGTTTATCCTCGACTCGACGCTACCGGCCGATGTCAACACGATCACGCTTTCGTACACGTTTTTTGAAGTGAAGGGTGCGCCAGTTGCTCAGGCAAAAAGCGGCGGTAAAGGATAGCGATGGGTGTAGGCATGGCCGAAGAACGACAAAAGGCCACGTTGTTCCAGGTGTTGCGCATGGTGCTGTCGGCGTTCATCGGCATCCGCAAGCGTGGAGGGCCGGAACAGATCAGGGTAACGCCGGTGCAGGTGATCATTATCGGCGTTCTGGCAGGTGCAATTTTTGTGGGGACCATCGTTTCCGTGGTGCAGTGGGTGACCCGGTGACGGTTTTACGGATTTGATAAGCGGATCAATCGCAGGGATTCAAGGGAGAAGCAAGCATGTCTAGTCAAGCATCGGGCAACTACTATCTGCCACAGCCGTCGCACTGGCCGATCGTCGCGGCGATTGCAATGGCCTTTCTGGGCTTTGGCGCATCGTTTACGGTCAACAGCATGTCGCTGGGCCCGGTGTTGCTGGGTATCGGATTTCTGGTGTTGTTTTTCATGTTTGCCGGCTGGTTTACCACGGTGGCGCACGAGTCCGAGGCCGGCAGTTACGGCAAGCAGGTCGATGTGTCGTTCCGCTGGGGCATGGGCTGGTTTATTTTTTCGGAAGTCATGTTCTTCGCAGCCTTTTTCGGCGTGCTGTTTTACATGCGCGTGATATCAGTGCCTGATCTGGGATCACTCGAACACCAGCAGTTGCTGTGGCCCGGGTTCAAGTCCGACTGGCCAGCCACCGGCCCGGGCATCAAGGAGACCTTCTCGCCGATGGGCGCCTGGGGCATCCCCGCGCTGAATACCGCGATTCTGCTGACTTCAGGCGTAACCATTACGTGGGCGCATTGGGGACTGCTGAAGAATAATCGCACGCACCTGATCTGGGGTCTGGTTTTGACCATCGCGCTGGGTATGATCTTCCTCGGCTTCCAGATTTATGAATACGTCCATGCCTACAATGACCTGAACCTGAAGCTGACCATGGGCGCCTACGGCGCGACCTTTTTCATGTTGACAGGGTTTCACGGATTCCATGTGACGGTCGGCACCATCATGCTGTGGGTGATTCTGTTCCGCAGCGTTGCCGGACATTTCAAGCCGGACAGCCATTTTGGTTTCGAAGGCGTGGCCTGGTACTGGCACTTCGTGGACGTGGTCTGGCTGCTGCTGTTTGTGGTGGTCTATTGGTTGTAAGGATTCAGGTGGCGAATTGCGCAACGGGTAGCACCGGCTGACAAAGCGCAATTCGTACGGGGGAGGAGGTTCCCATACCTGGGAATTGAGCGCCGCGGAGATCGCGGCGTTTTTTTTCAGGGCCGGGAGAACGGCGGCAGCCCGGCGGTATCTAAAGGTGTGTGCTGATCAGGCCGGAGTAGAAGCCGAGCATCAACAGCAGAAACAGCGCGATGGACAATGTGATGCGTACGGTAAGGGCCTTGACCGTACGTTCACCCGAGCCGCGGTCCTTGATCATGTAATACAGCGCCGAGGCCAGACTGCCCAGAATGATGATGATGAAGATGATGACAATGATGCGCATGGCGGTCCCGGGCCGAGTTTAACCCAACAGGTTATGTGGTGACAGTAATACGATTGTCAGACTATGAGTTCCGTCCGCGTCCGGGAATGACCCTGCTGGCGGTCGCGGGCATTGCGCTGACGCTGGCGCTGGGCCAGTGGCAGATAGGGCGCGCGCAGTACAAGGAAGGATTGCAGGCGCGCTACGACGAGCAGATGCGGCAGCCCGCAGTGAAATTAAGCGGACAGCCGATGGCGCAGGATGATGTTCTGTTGCGACGTGTTGAGGTGCGCGGCGAATTCGTGCCGAAGTTTACTGTGTTCGTCGATAACCGTATTTACAAGCACCAGCCGGGGTTCCATGTGGCAACACCGCTCCGGATTGCGGGTTCGGAGCGTTATGTGCTGGTCAATCGCGGGTGGGTGGCCGGCCCGCGCGACCGCAGCCTGCCGGTGGTCAGCGCGCCCGCAGGCGAGCAGGTCATACAAGGGGTGGCGATTGCCTACAGCGAACGTTTTCTGGAGTTGTCGACAAAAGTCGCCGAGGGCAATGTCTGGCAGAACCTGGTATTTGAACGTTATCGTCAGGCGACCGGCCTGGAGCTGCAGCCTTTCGTGATTCAGCAGGAAAGTGCAGTCGCCGACGATCTGGTGCGCGCCTGGAACCGGCCTGATCTGGGGCGCAATACACATCTGGCCTATGCGTTCCAATGGTACGCAATGAGTCTGGCCATGCTGATTTATTATCTGGTGACCCATGTCAAACGACGCTCCAACCCAAAGCAATAAAGCCCTGTGGCTGATTGCGGCCGTGTGCCTCGCGCCTTTCGTGGCCTCATTCGCCGCGTACTATTTTTACCAGCCGGAAGGGCGGGTCAATTACGGTGATCTCATGGAAGAGAAGCGGTTGCCGGCCGTATCCCTGAAGCTGACGGACGGCAGCGCATTTTCGTTGTCGCAGCTCGAGGGTAAATGGCTGTTCGTCATCGTTGATGAGTCGACATGCGACGCCTACTGCGAGAAGAAGCTCTGGCAGATCCGCCAGGTGCGCAAGACCCAGGGCAAGTATCCGGAGCGCATCGAGCGCGTCTGGCTGGTGACCGGCAAGGGCAAGCCGTCAGAGCGGCTGCACACCGAATACGAAGGAACATGGATGGTAGACGCGAACGGCAGTGCGTTGCTGGAAGCACTGCCTTACGAGGGTGCGCGTACGGACCATATTTATCTGGTGGATCCATTGGGCAACCTCGTGTTGCGTTATCCCCGCGATGCGAACCCCAGTCGCATGCGCAAGGATCTCGAGCGCCTGCTCAAAGTCTCGCGCATCGGTTGATTTATAACTAATTGATTTAATTGATATTTTATTATGTTCCGTAAGCTGGTCTGGTTTGCTGTGATCTATACCTTCGTGGTCATTGTGGTCGGCGCCTATGTGCGTTTGGCTGATGCCGGGCTGGGTTGTCCGGACTGGCCGGGTTGCTACGGCGAGGTGACGCCGCATCATGCGCGGGATGACATTGCGCGGGCGGTGGAAGAGCAGGGCGGCGTCCACGGCCCCGTGTCGTTGAGCAAAGCCTGGAAAGAAATGTTCCATCGCTACATTGCCGGCGGGCTGGGTCTGCTGATACTGGCGATCGCGGTCATCGCGTGGGTGCGGCGTCGTGAGTTGCGGCAGTCGCCGCTGCTGGCGACCGGACTGCTGGTGCTGGTGATCTTTCAGGCGGCACTGGGGATGTGGACCGTGACGCTGTTGCTGAAACCGGTGATTGTCACTTTGCATCTGCTGGGGGGTCTGGCGACACTGGCATTGCTGTTGTGGCTGGCATTGCGGCAGGGAAAGCCGCCGCAGGTCGCTCAAACCACCGGATCGCAACTGCGGCCGTGGGCGTTGCTCGGCTTGGGGGTTGTGATTGTGCAGATCGCGTTGGGCGGCTGGGTTTCAACCAATTATGCGGCGCTGGCCTGCGTGGATTTTCCGACCTGCCACGGGGAGTGGATGCCGAACATGGATTTCCGTCATGGTTTTCAGCTGGTGCGCGAACTGGGCATGACCGCAGCCGGTACACATTTGAGCTATGACGCGATCACGGCCATACACTGGACCCACCGCGTCGGCGCACTGGTGACCTTGCTGTATGTGGGCGCATTGGCGCTGGCGCTGATGCGCACGCCCGGGCTGACCGGTTACGGCGGAATGTTGCTGACGGTACTGGTGGCCCAGGTCGTGCTCGGCATCGCCAATGTACTGGCCAGCCTGCCGCTAACGATCGCCGCCGCGCACAACGCGGGCGCGGCGATTTTATTGGGGACCATGGTGATGATAAACTTCGCCCTTCGACCAAGGCACGCCTCCTGATGTCCTCTTCTGCCGTTCACCCCTCGTTGTCCGTACGCATTCAGCAGTTCTACGCGCTGACCAAGCCGCGTGTGGTGTCATTGATCGTGTTCACCGCAGTGATCGGCATGTTTCTGGCGACGCCCGGCATGGTGCCGGTGCCGGTCCTGTTTGCGGCGACACTGGGTATTGCGCTGGTGGCCGGCGCCGCCGCCGCAATGAACTGTCTGGTCGAGCAGAAAATCGACGCGCTGATGACACGCACGCAGGCGCGACCCCTGCCGCGCGGACAGCTCACATCATTGGAGACACTGGTTTTCGCCGGGGTCGTCGGCGGGATCGGCCTTGCGCTGCTGTACCACTGGGTCAACACGCTGACCATGTGGCTGACGCTCGCAACCTTTGTCGGTTACGCAATCATCTACACGGTCATACTCAAACCGATGACGCCGCAGAATATCGTCATCGGCGGCGCATCGGGCGCGATGCCCCCGGTGCTGGGCTGGGCCGCGGTCACCGGAGAGGTGACGGCGCAGGCCTTGACGCTGTTTCTGATCATCTTTGCGTGGACCCCGCCACATTTCTGGGCGCTGGCCCTGTATCGCAAGCACGAATACGCCAAGGCCGGAGTGCCGATGCTGCCGGTGACGCATGGCGACAAGTTCACGCGGCTGCACGTGTTGCTGTATACGATTATCCTGCTGGCCTGTTCGACGCTGCCGTTCGTAACCCGCATGAGCGGTCTGCCCTATCTGGTTTCGGCCCTGGTGCTTGGCGCGGTATTCATGTTCTACGCGGTGAAAATCTATACCGATTACAGCGATGCGCTGGCCCGGCGCACTTTCCGCTACTCGATCCTCTACCTGACGCTTATTTTTGCGGCACTGCTGGTGGATCATTATCTGCAGGCATTAATTTCAGTCTGACATGATCGTCGCCCTGCAGCGCTTTTTCGCGGTGTTGACTGCCGCGATCCTGTTACTCGCCTTTGCGGGTTGTACGGACTCCGGCGCACCGAAGTTCAAACTGACGGATGTCACCGGAGCGTCGTTCGGTAAAACACTGGAACTGACGGATCACAACGGGCAGCGTCGTACGCTGGCCGATTTCCGGGGCAAAGTGGTCACGGTTTTTTTCGGATTTACCCACTGTCCCGACGTTTGTCCGACCACGCTGGGCGAGATGGCCATGGTCATGAAGGAACTGGGTGCAGACGCCGGCCGCCTGCAGGTGTTGTTTGTGACGGTTGATCCGGCACGCGACACACCCGAGGTGCTGAAGCGTTATGTGCCTGCTTTTCACCCCGGTTTCCTCGGGCTGACCGGCAGCGCGGACGATATTGCGCGGACCGCCAAGGAATTCAAGATTTTCTACCAGAAGCAGACCCTGCCCGGCGGCGGCTACAGCATGGATCACTCGGCGGGGACCTACGTTCTTGACGGGCAGGGGCGGTTGCGCCTGTTTGCATCTTACGGCGCCGGCGCACCGGCGCTGCTGCATGACATCAAGTTGCTGCTGAAATAAAAAGCCCCGGCATATGCCGGGGCTTGGATGCACAGCCTGATTTGTTCAGGCTGCTGCGATCTGATGCTTCATTTTCTCCATGGCCTTGGATTCGATCTGGCGGATGCGCTCGGCAGAAACACCGAATTCCGTGGCCAGGTCATGCAGCGTTGCCGAATCTTTTTCGGCGAGCCACCGGGCTTCAATGATGCGCCGGCTGCGCGCGTCCAGACCGGCCAGCGCTTTTTCCAGGCCTTCGCTGCGCAGGCGCGCGGTCTGCGTGGCTTCCAGAATTGCGTCCGGCTCGGCGTCGTCGGCTGTCAGATAGGCAATCGGGGCATACTGCTCGGCCTCGTCGTCGCCGACCGGCTCGAGTGACATGTCCCGGCCGCCAAGTCGCGTTTCCATCTCGACGACTTCTTCGGGTTTGACGCCGAGGTCACGCGCCACTGTCTGCACTTCATCGGCACCCAGCGTCCCCAGTCCTTTTTTCATGCTGCGCAGATTGAAGAACAGTTTGCGTTGCGCCTTGGTGGTCGCGATCTTGACCAGGCGCCAGTTGCGCAACACAAACTCGTGTATTTCGGCGCGGATCCAGTGCATCGCGAACGACACCAGGCGCACACCGCGTTCAGGATCGAAACGCTTGACGGCCTTCATCAGACCGATGTTGCCTTCCTGGATCAGATCGGCCTGCGGCAGGCCATACCCGACATAGCCGCGTGCGATCGACACCACCAGACGCAAATGCGATACGACCAGATGACGCGCAGCCTCGATGTCGCCGGTGTCGCGCAAGCGGCGCGCATAATCGGTCTCCTGCTCCTGCGTCAGCAGCGGGAAGCGGTTCACCGTCTGGATATAGCTGTCCAGGCTGCCTGAGGCGGAAGGTACGGGTAATGCAATAGCGTTCATCGCGATCTCCTTCATGTGTCGAAGTTTAGCACTCTCAATATAAGAGTGCCAATCGACCCCGGAGTTCCCCGAGAAACGCCATTAAAAAATATTTAAAAACAAATGCTTACGACGGATTGTAGTGGTGCAGGTGACGGCGCACGGAGAGCCACGCACCAAACCACCCGAGCCCGCCGGCGAACAACAGCGTGGCCATGCTGTCGCTGCCGTTCAGATGTGCCAGCGTCAGCGGGATGCCATAGAGTTCCGCAAGCGGGCGCAGCTGACCGTTGAAGACCCACAATGCGCCCCAGACCATCAGCCAGGCAACGGCGCCGCCAGTGCAGCCGATGAGGCTCCCCAGGTACAGAAAGGGACGCTGTATATAACCGTCGGTGGCGCCGATCAGCTTGGCGACTTCGATTTCGTCGCGCTGGGTCAGGATCTGCAGGCGGATGGTGTTGAAGGTAATGGCAACCAAGGCGAGCGCGAGCGCCGAGGCCAGCATCAGCACTGCGTAGCGGCCCAGCGCGAGCAGGCTGTCAAGGCGCCGCGCCCAGTCCGAGTCAACATGCACTTCGGCCACCTTGGGCCAGCGTGCAAATTCGGCACGCAACGATTCCAGCGCTGTCGCTTTGCGGCCGGCGTCGACGACAAAAGCGTCCGGCAGCGGGTTTTGCCCCAGCCCGGCGATCACGTCACCAAGGCCGGTGCGCGATTGCAGGGATTTCAGCGCCTGATCGCGCGGCACGAAGCGGAAACCGGCAATGCCGGGTTGGGATTTGAGCCGCTGCGTGATCTCCCGGACGTCGGCCTCCTGCGCGTCAATGTTCAGAAAAATGCTGACCTGCGGTTGGGGTGAGTAATCCCGCGCCAGTCCCTGCAGGTTCGACAACACCAGGTAAAACCCCAGTGGCAGCGCGAGCGCGGTACCGATGACGGTGACGTTGAGCAGGCTGGTCAGAGGGGCACCGGCGAACCGGGCGAGCGTTGCGGAAAATGCACGCCAATGCGCCGCGAGCCAGCGTCTCATGCGGCCAGCCTTCCCGCGCGAACTTCGATCAGTCTCGGATTGAGCCTGGCCGCGAGTTGCATGTCATGCGTGGCCAGCACCACGGTGACACCCACCTGGTTGAAGTCGCGGAACAGCACACCGATTTCGGTCGCGTAATCGGCATCGAGGTTGCCGGTGGGCTCGTCGGCCAGCAATATGGCAGGCCGGTGCACGATGGCCCGCGCGATGCACAACCGCTGTTGTTCGCCACCGGACAGGGTGATCGGCTGCGCTTTTTCCTTGTGCAGCAGGCCGACTTTGTCGAGCGCTGCGCGGGCACGGCGCGTGCCTTCCCGGCGGTCGAACCCGTTGATGTCCAGCGGCAGCAGCACGTTGTCAATAACGCTGCGGTCGAACAGCAGTTTGTGATCCTGAAAAACCAGGCCAAGATGGCGGCGCAGGAACGGAATGCCGCGGGCGCGCAATGTGCCGATGTTCTGGCCGTTGACGATGACCGAGCCGGTGGAGGGGCGCTCGATTGCCGCAATCAGCTTGAGCAGCGTGCTTTTGCCGGCGCCGGAATGCCCGGTGACGAAAACCAGCTCACCGGCATTAATCGCCAGCGAAATATTCGCCAGCGCTTCGTGGCCGCCCGGATAGCGTTTGTGAACGCCGCTGAGTACGATTTGTGTCACGTGTCGAGCAAGGCGGCAATGAATTCTTCAGCGACGAATGGGCGCAGGTCGTCCATGCCTTCGCCGACTCCGATGAAGCGGACCGGCATCGGCTTGCCGCCCGCACGGCTGTGTGTAATCGCGGCGACGATGCCGCCTTTGGCGGTGCCGTCAAGTTTGGTCAGAGCAAGTCCGGTGACGCCAATTGCCTTGTCAAAAGCCGCGACCTGTGACAGGGCGTTCTGCCCGGTGTTGGCATCAAGTACCAGCAGCACCTCATGCGGTGCGCCCGGCAGCGCCTTGTCGATGACCCGCTTGACCTTGCGGATTTCCTCCATCAGGTGCAACTGCGTCGGCAGGCGACCCGCCGTATCCGCGAGGACGATGTCTATGCCGCGGGCGCGGGCTGCGTTGACGGCGTCGAATATCACCGCGGCGGCATCACCCGATGCCTGTGAAATCACGGTGACTTTGTTGCGCTCACCCCAGGCGGCCAGTTGTTCGCGCGCGGCGGCCCTGAAGGTGTCACCGGCGGCCAGCAGCACGGACTTGCCTTGTGCCTGATAGTAATGTGCAAGTTTTCCGATGGATGTGGTTTTTCCGGCGCCATTGACGCCGGCGAGCATGATCACGAAAGGGTGATGGGTACCGGTGTCCAGTGGCTGTGCTGCCGGCTGTAATAGTGCCAGCAGCGCGTCCCGCAGTGCCGTGCGCAACTGGGCGGCATCGGTGTAGCGCTCGCTGCGCGCGCGCGCGCGCAGCGATTCGAGCAGTTCATTGGTCGCCGGAACGCCGACATCAGCGGTCAGCAATACCGTTTCCAGATCTTCGTAAAACGTCTCGTCGAGTTTGCGGCCGGCGCCGAAGAGACCGCCCAGACGGGCATTCAGTTGCGCACGGCTCTTGCTGAGTCCCTGCGACAGGCGGGTCAGCCATCCCGTTGCAGGCGCATCGGGATTTCGATTCTTGTTGAAACCAAACATGAATGACGTGGTCCGAGAAGGGCGACACGGTAATATTGCCGCGCCGATGAAATATCCGTTGAATTGGTTACAATTCTAGCAGGGCGCAGTGGCTGTGATGCCGGTCTTTCCGTTTTGGCACGAACAATCCACACTCAATCTGCCGGCAGCGTCCGGCGCACGATGGGAAATGATGAAATCCACGATCAAGAAACTGATTGCCGTTGCGGTCATATGGACGTTTCCGGCGGGCGGCGTTTTCGCGGCCCAGCTGCCTGACGATGTTGCCGAGCGCAAACTGGACAACGGTTTGCGTATTGTCGTCAAGACAGACCGTCGCGCGCCGGTAGTGGTCAGCATGGTGTGGTATCGCATTGGCAGCATGGACGAGCACAATGGTGTTACCGGCGTGGCCCACGTTCTTGAACACATGATGTTCAAGGGCACGAAGACGGTGCCGGCGGGCGAGTTCTCACGTCTGATCGCCGCCGCAGGCGGCCGCGACAATGCCTTCACCAGCCGCGATTACACCGGATACTTTCAGACGCTGCACAAGTCGGCACTGCCGCTGTCGTTCCGTCTGGAAGCTGATCGCATGGTCAATCTGGTGCTGGACCGTGAGGAGGTGGCCAGGGAGCTTAAAGTGGTCATGGAGGAGCGGCGCTGGCGCACCGATGATCGACCGCGTTCCCTGGTTTACGAGCGACTCATCGCATCGTCACTGGCTGTGCACCCGTACCGTAACCCGATCATCGGCTGGATGAATGACCTTGAGCACCTGACGATCGACGACATTCGTGAGTTCTATGACAAGTGGTATGCGCCGAATAATGCCACGGTGGTGGTGGTGGGCGATGTCGAGCCGGCGGAAGTGTTTGCGCTGGCTGAGAAATATTTCGGTGCAATACCGCACAAGGTCCTTCCGTCACGCAAGCCCCAGACGGAGCCGCCGCAGCTGGGGGTGAAGCGACTGACGGTCAAGGCGCCGGCCGAGTTGCCTTATGTGCTGATGGCCTATCAGGTACCGCGGATGGAAAAACCGGCGGAAGACTGGGAGCCGTATGCATTCGACATGCTGGAAAGC
>Ga0224505_10001602_pt1 | contig 14038 bp, 10 predicted proteins | sample SF_Jan12_sed_USG_FD_169102 | JGI IMG/M metagenome (GOLD analysis project Ga0224505, IMG submission 169102) | Sediment microbial communities from San Francisco Bay, California, United States - SF_Jan12_sed_USGS_4_1 | ecosystem: Environmental > Aquatic > Marine > Sediment | place: USA: California... | reverse complement strand
TGATCGACGCCGGGGTGGGCGGCAACGCGGCGCGCTGGATCAACCACGCGTGCAATCCGAACTGCGAGGCCGACGAAGACAACGGCAGGGTCTTCATCAAGGCCTTGCGAGCGATCGCACCCGGCGAGGAGCTGTTCTACGACTACGGCCTGACGATCGACGAGCGCTACACGCCCAAGCTCAAGCGCGAATACGCCTGCCGTTGCGGTGCGCGGCGCTGCCGCGGCACGATGCTGGCTCCCAAGAGATGAACGGTCTGCCGGGTCACGCCGAGTTGCACGCGCCATCGCCACTGCAGTGGGAGGCCGAGGCGCTATGGCAGCGGCTCGAGCCGTACCTGCCCGGTATCTCGGTCGAGGTGGTGGCCACGGCCGAATCGACGAACACGCTGCTGCTCGAACGCGCGCGGCTCGGGGGCGGGCGCCACGACGCGCCGATCACGACCCCGGGCGAACTCGAGGCGATGCGCCGGCGCGGCGCAGCCTCCCGCGACGCCGGCGGCGGGCCCTACGGCCGGCGTTCCGACGATACGCAACCCTGCCTGCTGGTGGCCGAGCACCAGACCTTCGGTCGCGGCCGCCTGGGGCGCAGCTGGTATTCGGCGCCCGGCGCCTCGCTGACCTTCTCGATCGGCCTGCCGATGGCGCCGCGCGACTGGTCGGGGCTGTCGCTCGCCGTGGGTGTGGCGCTGGCCGATACGCTCGAGCCCCCCGAGCCCGACGTGAGTGCGCCGCGCATCGCCCTGAAATGGCCGAATGACCTCTGGCTCGTCGACGCCGACGGCAAAGGCCGCAAGCTTGGCGGCGTGCTGATCGAAACCGTGGCCGTTGGCGGTCGGCGCATGGTCGTGGTCGGCGTGGGCCTGAACGTTGCGCCGCTGCCGACGGCCGGCGCGGCGCGTGAGTTGGCCCATGGCTACGCCTGCGCGCAGGAGCTGATCCCCGGGCTGCAGGCGCCCGCGGCGCTGCACCGCGTGGCGCTGCCGCTGGTGCGCGCGCTGCTGCAGTTCGAACGCGAGGGCTTCGCGGGCTTCGCGCTGGCCTATGCGCGGCGCGACCTGCTGCGGGGTCGCCCGGTCGTGGCGACCGATGCGGCGCGGCCCGACGCCTCGTGCAGCGGCACTGCGGAGGGTGTCACGCTCCAGGGGGCATTGCGGGTGCGCGGCGCCGATGGTGTGGTGCGCGAGATCATCAGCGGAGAGGTCAGCGTTCGGCTGGCCGAACCGCCGGGCTGAGCGACCCGAGGTCATGCTGCGCTGGTTCGTGCTGGCCCTGGCGGCGGCCAACCTCCTGTTCTGGGCCTGGACCCAGGGCTGGCTCGGCACCGTATGGGGCTACTCGCCCATGAACGACCGCGACCCGTCGCGCCTTGCGCAGCAGGTCCAGCCCGACCTGGTGCGCGTGCTCCCGCCGGCAGCCGCGCAGGCCGCCCTGCAGGCCGCGAAGGCTGCTTTGGCGGCGGCACCCGTCGCGAGCGCTTCAGCGCCGCAGGGTGTTTGCCTCGAGTCGGGGCCGCTCGCGTCGGGCTCGATCGATGCGGCCGAGCAGGCGCTGGCGGCGGTGCTGCCCGAGCGCGGCTGGATCCGTGCCAGTCGCGAGGTCGCTGCCCAGTACGGTGTCGTCCTCGGCCCCTTTGCCGGGCGCGAGCCGCTGGCCCGAAAGGGCGAGGAGTTGACGCGCTTGCGGGTGAGCTTCGAGGAAGTGAGGCTGCCCGCGGCGCCGGAGGGTCAGCTTACAGTCTCGCTCGGCCGCTACGACACCCAGGCTGCTGCACAGGCGGCGCTCGACGTGTTCGCCAAACGTGGCGTGCGCACTGCCCGCGTCGCCGCCCTGCGCGCCGCTGGAACCGAGTGGCGCCTGCGGTTCGAGAATGTCATGCCGGATGTGGCCGAGCAATTGCGCGCGGCCAACCTCCCGGCACTGGGCAGCGCCGGCCTGGCACCCTGCGCCGCGACGTCGCCGACGTCGCGCTGAGGGCCGGTCAGCGTCGGCGTCGCGCCAGCGCGAGGGCCGCCAGCGCCAAGGCGGCGAGCCAGGACCCGCCGGCGACGCCGCCACCGCCGCCGCCACTGACAGCCCCACCGCCGCTGCTGTTGGGCGGTCGGTCGGGACCCAGCGCCGCAGCCACGCGCAGATCGGCGGCGTCGATCACCTCGCCGGAACGAGCCGGCACGACGTAGGCCGCGGGGTCGCGCGCGTAGATCAGCGCCTGGACCACGTCGAGGATGCCCGCGCCGCAGGTCGCGGTGGTGCACAGGCAGCGGCCGGGGTTGGATGCGCTGCAGGCCTGCACGCCGGGCAACGTCGATCTCACATGCGGGCGTGCGGACACGCGCAGGCCCTGCACGATCTGGTCGTAGCTGAGGCCCGGGTTGACCGAGAGCATCAGGCTCACGGCGCCGGCGGCAATGGGCGTCGAAAAGCTGGTGCCGTAGTAGAAGAAGTAGTCGGCGGCGGCTGGCACCGTGCTGCCTGTGTTGCCGATGGCGAGCAAGCCGCTGTCGGCCAGCGCGCTCCAGCGCGCGGTGGGATCGTCGTCGTCGCCGCCAACGGTGGCGATGCCGCTGGCCGTCAGTTCGGTGCCGAAATTCGAGTAGTTCGTCTTGAAGCCGTCGCGGTTGAGCGCAACGACACCCACCACGCCCGGGCACTTGGCCGGCCGCGTGGGCGTAGTCCATTCGTTGCCCGCCGCGGCCGTGATGACGACGCCGATCCGGCGCAGCTCGTCGATCGCGCTTTGGTAGGGCGCGCAGTCGCCGGTGCCACCGAAGCTGATGCTCACGACCTTGACCGGGTTGGCATTGCGCGGTGCCATCTCGACGCAGTTGCCAGCGGTGTCGCTGCGCTTGCACACGTCGAGCCCTGCGGCCCAGCGCATGCCGTCGACGATGTCGCCGACCTCGGCGCCGCACTTGCCCGCCACGCGCACTGGCAGCACCGGCGTGCGCCAGTTCGTTGCCGCCGTGCCGGCGCCATTGTCGGTGGCGCCGCCGAGCATCCCGGCGATCGCGGTGCCATGCCAGGAGCTGGGCTCGTCGATGCAACTGCCGAAGCGTGCCGGGTCCTTCGTTCGGTCGGCCGCATCGACCCAGTCGCCGGGGTCGCTCGGGTCGGCGTCCCGCCCGTCGCCGTCGTTGGCGTACACGCTGTCGCTCACCATGTCGTAGCCCGGCAGCAGGCGGCCACTGAGCTCGGGGTGCGGCGTCACGCCACTGTCGAGCACGGCGACCGCGGCGCGCGCGCCGCTGCTGCCGGCGGTCTGCTGGATCCAAGCGGTCTCGAAACCCGCCACGCCACGCAGGCGCTGATCGAGCGGCAAGCCATCGCTACCCTGCACCCGCTGCAACCACCACTGCTGGTTGAAACCGGCAAAGTATGGATCGTTGGGCAGGTTCGGCGCAGCCTGCGCGCGTTGTTCACGCGTGGCAGGCACCGCCCACGCGACCTCGGGCAGCGCAGCCAGACGCACCGCGAGCGCCTGTGCCTGGTCGTGCGACAAGGAGTGATCGAACAGCAGCCGCTGCGCGCTCGCGCCGACCGCGTCGCGCCGCGCCAGCCGCAACCCGGGCAGCGATTGCAGCGCGCGATCCCATCGCGCCTGCTCGCGCTCGGCCAGTGCCGACGGCGCGGAGGTTCCCGCGGAGAGGCGTTGCGCCCGGTCCAGCACGAACGCGGCGTGCTCGGGCGCGTCGCGCAGCTGCACGATCAAGCCTTGGACCGGTGGTGTTGCAGTTCGAGCGCGATCGAACGCCCAGGCAGGGGCCCACGGAAGTTGCAACGCCAACCCGACGGCGAACAGGGTGGCGCACCGCAGTAGGCCCCGTGACCGGTGCGGTTCAGTTGCGCTGGGCAAAGGGCCGCTCATGCAGTTGGTGTGTCGAGGCGCGGCCACGCGCAATTCATCGCGCGCCGCACCGCGTTCGGCGGCGCAGTGCGACGGAGGCGATCGCCAGACCGAACAGCCAGGCCCAGGACATCGTGCCGCCGCCACCGCCACCACCGGTCGCGGGGGGAGGGGGCGGCGCACCGGTCACGTTGAGCGCGAAGTCGGTTGCGGTGGCAATGCCTCGGTCGTCGAGCAGGGTCAGCTGCACCGTGAAGCGGCCACCGCCGGTTGGCACCACGTTCGCGGTCTCCTGGTCGGTCGCACCGGCGAAGGCAGTCACGATGCCGCCGGGCTCGACGATCGCCCAGCGGCGCGACACGATGCTGCGGCCTGCGGGAACCACTGAGGCGGCCGATGACAAGACCACGGTCTGCTGCGCCTCGGGCGCCGCCGGCTGGGCGCTGACCGCGGGCTGCAGCGCGGCGCCGGCACCGAGCACCGAGCGGACCGCCGCATTGGCGTCGAGCATGCCTGCGCCGCACGTGGTTGTGGTGCAGTAGCACTCGAGTTGGTCGAAGTTGCCCGGCGCCTGGCATGTGGGAACGGCGTCGCCGGGCCCACTGCTCGCCGGGAACGGTCGCGCGGTCGAGGTCAGCGCAGTGCGCACCTGCGCCGGCGTGAGCGATGGCTTCACCGAGTACAGCAGCGCCGCGGTGCCCGCCACCAGCGGCGACGAGAAACTGGTGCCGACGCTCGGGTTGAAAGCGTCGCTGTAGGACGATGACGCGGGCGCCTGGCGGCCAGTATCCAGCGTGGTCAGGATCGGATAAAGGCACGGTTCGTTGACGCCGATGTTGACGCAGTTCCCCCCCGGGGCCGCGATGGTGATCGACGAGCCGACATCGGAGAAGCCGACCTTGGTGCCGACATGGCGCAGCCCGACCACGCCGATCACGCCCGGGCAATTGGCCGGCGACCCTGCATCGCGGCCGGCGCTGTTGCCCGCCGCGGCAACGACCACGGCGCCTCGCGCGATCGCGTCGGCCACCGCACTCGCGTCTTCGGTACTGCATGCGCCGCCCGTACCCAGACTCAGATTGATCACCTTGGCCGGGTTCGGATTGGCGGGGACGCCGGGCACGGCGATGCCTGCGGCCCAGCGGATCGCAGCGTTGATGTCGCTGGTGTAGCCGAAGCACTTGCCCAGCACGCGCACCGGCAGGATGCGCACGTGGCGGCCCGTGCCGGCCATGCCCACCGCGTTGCCGGTCGCCGCGGCAACGATGCCGCTGACCTGAGTGCCGTGCCAGGAACTGTCCGAGGCCGTGCAGTCGGTCCACAGCGTGGGATTGGCATTGATTTCTGCCTGCGTCAGCCAGTCGCCGGGATCGCTCGGATCGCTGTCGCGGCCATTGCCGTCGTTGGAGATCGCGCTGTCGCTGACCATGTCGTAGCCGGCCAGCAACTTGCCCGCGAGGTCGGGGTGGTTCTTGCGCACGCCGGTGTCGAGCACAGCGACGATCACGTCGGGGTTGCCGGTGTGGACGTCCCACGCCGTGACCGCATTGATGGCCGACTGCACTTCCCCGCCGGGTGCGCGCAGGTACCACTGCCCCGATGCCGGACCCTGGGCGCCGGCCACCGTGGTGAAGAAGGGGTCGTTGGGCACCGCGACGCGGCGCGCACGGCGGTCCGGTTCGGCGTACTCGACATCGGGGTCGGCCGCCAGCCGCGCGGCCAGCGTGGCCGCATCGATGCCGTGTGCCGGATCGGCACGCAGCACCTGGGCGCGCTCGCTGATGGCCGCCCCGGCGTGCAACAGCAGCCCGTGCCGCGTGCCGAGAGCCGCGGCGCGGTCGGCGAGCGCGCGCGCGGCGTCGGCGGGCAAGGCGCCTGCGGAAAGCGCGTGCGCGCGCAACGTCGATGCGCCATCGCGGAACTTGACGATCACGCGCGCGTCGCCCTGGATCGCGGTCAGCGGCATCGATCGCGGCGGGGTGCGCTCCGCGTGCGATGGGCTGTGTGCGATGGCGGCCAACAGGGCCGCGGCGATCGTGAGGGCGAGGCGCATCGCGGGAGTCTAGAGGCCGGGCCGGGGCGACGTGTTGCTGTGTGTGAAGGCGTGCCGACGAAGCCACGCCGACGTGAGAAAGGCCGCACAAGGCGGCCTTCTTGGCGATCGGGCCGTTCGCAGGATCAGGCGCGCACCGGGGATGCGACGAAAATCAGCGTGCGGCCACGCGCACCAGCTCGAGCACCTTGTTCGAATAGCCCCATTCGTTGTCGTACCAGGCCACGACCTTGACGAAGGTGCTGTCGAGCATGATGCCGGCGTCGGCGTCGAACACGCTGGTGCAGGGCTCACCGCGGAAGTCGGTGGCAACGACCTTGTCCTCGGTGTAGGCGAGCACGCCCTTCATCGCGCCCTGCGAGGCCGCCTTCATCGCGGCACAGATCGCCTCGTAGGTGGTCTCCTTGTTGAGCTCCACCGTGAGGTCGACCACCGACACGTCGGAAGTGGGCACGCGAAACGCCATGCCGGTGAGCTTCTTGTTGAGCTCGGGAATCACCTTGCCCACCGCCTTGGCCGCACCGGTGGAGCTCGGGATGATGTTCTCGAGGATGCCGCGGCCGCCGCGCCAGTCCTTGTTGCTCGGGCCGTCGACGGTCTTCTGCGTCGCGGTGGCCGCATGCACGGTGGTCATCAGGCCGCGCTTGATGCCGAAGCTGTCGTTGAGCACCTTGGCCACGGGCGCCAGGCAGTTGGTGGTGCAACTCGCGCCGCTGATGATCTTCTCGCCCGCGTACTTCGAGTGATTGACGCCATAGACGAACATCGGCGTGTCGTCCTTCGACGGCGCGCTCTGGATCACCTTCTTGGCTCCGGCGTCGAGGTGCTTCTTGCACGTGTCGAGCGTGAGGAACAGGCCTGTGGATTCGACCACCACGTCGGCGCCGACGTCACCCCACTTCAGCGCTGCCGGGTCCTTCTCGGCGGTCAGGCGGATGCGCTTGCCATTGACGATCAGCGTGTGGCCGTCGACCGCGATCGTGCCCTTGAAGCGACCGTGCACGCTGTCGTACTGGAGCATGTAGGCCAGGTAGTCGGGCTCGAGCAGGTCGTTGATGCCGACGATCTCGACGTCGTCCTTGAAGTTCTGGGCCGCGGCGCGGAACACCATGCGCCCGATGCGGCCGAAGCCGTTGATGCCAACCTTGATTGCCATGTCGAAGGACTCCGTGTGATCGGTGAGTGGAAGTTGGTCTCGGGGGTCAGGGCTGGCAGCCGAGCCGGCCCTTGGTCTGGTTCTCGAAGTAGCCGAGCGGTGCTGCACATTCGATGCGCGTGGCTGGCAGCGGCGTGCCGCGCTTGGCGGTGCAGGAGTAGCTACCGATCTTCTTGTTGACACTCTTGGCGTCGAGCGTCCACCCCGCGGGGCAGGCCGGGCTGGCGGCCATCGGCTTGGCGGCCGCGACGGCGGCGGCCGGTGCCGCGGCCACCACCTTCACGGTGGCCGTCTGGTCCGCACCCATGCACTTGATCATCGGCAGCGCGGTGCGCGGCAGGATGGACACCTTGTAGCTGCCCGCCTTGGCGTACGTGTGCGTCGTCACCAGCGGCACATCCTTTTCCTGGTTGATCTTGAAGTTCTGGTTCTTGCCGTCCCCGAAATCGACGCGCAAGTTGCAATTGGGGTTGCCCGCGCTGTCGAACATGCCCGTGATCGTCACGGTCTCGCCGACCTTCGGCGCGGCAGGTTCGACCTTGATGCCGGAAAGGGACTGAGCGTGTGCCGATGCAGCGAAAACCGAAACTGCGGCGGCTTGAATGAGGAAGCGTTTCATGAGGGGGCACCTTCTTGTGGAGTGAGCAGGTCAGGGAGACATTGTCAGGCTTCGGCGCGCAGGGGAATGATCGGCCTCAAGTGCCGACCACCTTGCGCACGACCGCGGCCACGTTGTCCGCCGTCAGGTGGAAGTGTTTGAACAGCGCGCCGGCGGGCGCGCTCTCGCCATACGTGTCGATACCCACCACTGCGGCGCAGCCGTACTTCCACCAGCCGTCGGTGACGCCGGCCTCCACCGCGACGCGCGGCAGCCTGTCGGGCAGCACGCTCGACTTGTACGCGGCGTCCTGGCGATCGAACACGGTCGTGCACGGCATCGAGACGACACGCACCGCGATGCCGTCCTTGGCCAGCGCGGCCTGCGCGTGCAGGGCAATCTGCACCTCGCTGCCGGTGGCCACGATCACCGCCTGCGCCATCCTCTTCAGGCCCACCTCCGCGGGCTCGGCCAGCACATAGGCGCCGCGCGCGATCTCGTCGAGCCCGGCCTTCGGCAGGTACGGCAGGCTCTGGCGCGACAGCAGCAGCGCGGTGGGGCGGCTGCGTCGTTCGATCGCGCCGGCCCACGCCACCACCGTCTCGGCGGTGTCGGCCGGGCGCCAGACGTCGAGCCCCGGGATCAGTCGCAGGCTGGCCGCGTGCTCGACGCTCTGGTGGGTGGGCCCATCCTCTCCTAGCCCGATCGAATCGTGCGTGAAGACATGGATCACGCGCCGGTGCATCAGGGCAGCCATGCGGATCGCGTTGCGGCTGTAGTCGGAGAACGTCAGGAAGGTGCCGCCGTACGGGATGAAGCCCCCGTGCAGCGCCAGCCCGTTCATCACGGCAGCCATGCCGAACTCGCGCACGCCGTAATTGATGTGGCGCCCGCCGTTGGGCGCGCCGTCGTCGCCGATGCGCAGCGGTGGCGTTGACGAGGTGTTGGTGAGGTTCGAGCCGGTAAGGTCCGCCGATCCGCCGATCATCTCGGGCAGCGTCTTCGTGAAGACGTCGAGCGCGATCTGGCTTGCCTTGCGCGACGCCACGGCCTCGGCCTTGGTGTGCGCGGACACTGCCGCGTCGACGGCCGCTTGGGCAAAGCCCTTTGGCAACTCGCCCTTCAGGCGCCGCACCAGTTCGGCCGCAAGTTCGGGGTGCGCGGCCTTGTATGAGGCCAGGCGCGCCTCCCACGCCGATTCGGCCTGCAGCCCGGTGCGCCGTGCATCCCACGCCGCGTAGGCCGACTCGGGCACGATGAAGGGGTCATATGGCCAGCCGAGCGCCTCGCGCGTGGCCCTGACCTCGTCGGGGCCGAGCGGCTCGCCATGCGCCTTGGCGGTGCCGCTGCGGTTGGGCGCACCCTTGCCGATCGTCGTCCGGGCGACGATGAGCGTTGGCTTGGTTGCGCTCTTCTTCGCCTGCGCGATCGCCCGATCGACCGCAGCCACGTCGTGGCCGTCGACATCGCGGATCACGTGCCAGCCGTAGGCCTCGAATCGCTTGGCCGTGTCGTCGACGAACCAGGGCTCGACGCGGCCGTCGATCGAGATGCCGTTGTGGTCGTAGATCGCGATCAGCTTGGCGAGCTTCCACGCGCCGGCGAGCGCACAGGCCTCGTGGCTCACCCCTTCCATCAGGCAGCCGTCGCCGAGGAAGACATAGGTGCGGTGATCGACGACCAGATGGCCCGGGCGATTGAACTCGTGCGCGAGCAACTTCTCCGCCAGCGCCATGCCCACCGCGTTGGCCAGGCCCTGGCCGAGCGGGCCGGTCGTGGTTTCCACGCCCGGCGTGACGCCGACCTCGGGATGGCCCGGCGTCTTGCTGTGCAACTGGCGGAAGTTGCGCAGCTCGCTCATTGGCAGGTCGTAGCCGGTCAGGTGCAGCAGGGCATACAGGAGCATCGAGGCATGGCCGTTGGACAGCACGAAGCGGTCGCGATCGGGCCAGTGCGGATGCGCCGGGTTGTGCCTGAAATGCCGTCCCCACAGCGCGACTGCGCATTCGGCCATGCCCATCGGTGCGCCCGGGTGGCCCGAGTTGGCCTGCTGCACCGCATCCATTGCCAGCGCACGGATCGCGTTGGCCATCAGCGCCTCGCGGCTGGCGGCGGTGGGCGGCACGGGACCGCCGGTGTCTGGGACGCGATTCGTGTCGAGGCTGGACATGGCGGCGGCAGCGGTGAGGCGCGGAAGGGGAAGCGAACGATTTTATTCGCCGCTTCCCGCGTGCTGCCTGGGCCTAAACTGCCCGCCCATGCCGCAGGCCTTGCCCGCCCTCATCCTGTGTGCTGGCCGCGGCGAGCGCCTGCGACCATGGACCGACCGCACGCCCAAGCCATTGCTCGAAGTGCGGGGCAAGCCGCTGGTGGCCTGGCACCTCGAGGCGCTCGCGCGTGCCGGTGTCCGGCGCGTCGTGATCAACACCGCATGGCTGGAAGAACAATTCCCGGCGTGCCTGGGCGATGGATCGCGGTGGGGCCTGTCGATCGAGTACTCCTTCGAGGGGCGCGATCACGGCGGTGCGCTGGAGACGGCCGGCGGCATCGCCAAGGCGCTGCCGCGCCTGGCGTCGGACGCATTCTGGGTTATCTCGGGCGATGTCTTCGTGCCGGGCTTCGCCTTCGAGGCGCATGACGCGCAGCGACTGCTGGTGGCAGGCGACCGCCTCGCACACCTTTGGCTCGTGCCCAATGCGCCGCACCATGCCACGGGCGACTTCGGTATCGATGAGGTCCATGGTTTGGCAACGACGACGTCCCCGCGGCGGACGTGGTCAAGCATCGGACTGTTCCGTGCCGCGATGTTCGGTGCGATCCCGCCCGGGACCCACATGAAGCTCCGGCCCCTGCTCGACGCGGCGTTGGCCGCCCGCCGCCTGGGCGCCGAGCGCTGGGACGGTGTCTGGACAGACGTCGGCACCGTCGAGCGGTGGCGCGCAGCGGACGCCGCGGCATGATGATCGGGACGACCATCGACGTTCGGATGCGCCGTGGCCGTCAGCGGCGTCTGGCGGTCGTCGCATGCATTCTGGCGCTCGCTGCTGCATCCGTCGCTCACTGGCCGCTCGACGAGGGGCTGGCCGCGGTGGTCGGGCTTGCGGTGGGCGCGGTCTACTGGTGGTTCGGCGGGAAGATCTCCAACGAGCGCGAGCAGTTGTTGCGGGCGATCGACGCCATGCAGGCCGGCGTCGTGCTGTACGACGCGCACGATCGCCTGGTCCTGGCCAACGCCGACTTCCGCCGACTGTATGAGAAGCCCGATGCCCCGTGGCGACGCGGCATGAGCTTCGAGGCACTGCTGCGCGCGAGCGTGGGCAAGGGATTGGTGCCCGAGGCGGCAGGCCGCGAGGAGGCCTGGATCGCCGAACGCGTGGCGCAACACCTCACCGACGACAGCCGCAGTTTTCTGCGCGCGATGGCCGATGGCCGCTGGCGCCGGATCACCGAACAGCGACTTTCCGACGGCAGCCGGCTCGGCTTCTCGATCGATGTCACCGACCTCGTCCAGCGCGAGGTCGATCTCACAGCCGCGCGCTCCCTGCTGGCCGACGCGGTCGAGGCGCTGCCCGAGGGTTTTGCGCTGTACGACCGCGACGACCGCTTCGTGCTGTGCAACCAGCGCTACCGCGAGCTGTACCTCGATTCGGCGCCGGCCTTCGTGCCGGGCGCGACGTTCGAGTCGATCCTGCGTTACGGCCTGGAGCGTGGCCAGTATCCGCAGGCAGCGGCGGATCCCGCAGCCTGGTTGAGCGAGCGCATGCGTCGCCACCGCGAGACCGATGGCCAGCCGATCCTGCAGGAATTGCCTGGGGGCCGCTGGCTGCGCATCGACGAGCGCCGCACCGCCAGCGGAGGCGTGGCGGGCGTACGCACCGACGTCACCGAAATGGTTCGGCAAGGGCAAGCGCTGGAGGCCGCGCGTGCCGAGGCGGCGCGCGCGGAGCAACTGCTGCTCGACGCGATCGAGGCGATCCCGGCCGGCGTGGAGGTGTACGACCAGCAGGACCGGCTTGTCGTTCACAACGAGCGACTGTCCCGGATGTACCCGCATGTGGCCGACCAGATGAGGCGCGGCGAAACGTTCGAGTCGATGGTGCGCCGTTCGCTGTCGTTGGGCATGTTGCCGCAGGCGCGTGGGCGCGAAGAGGCCTGGCTCGCCGAACGGCTCGCCCAACGTGCGCACACCACGCAGCCCTTCCTGCAGCAACTGGCCGACGGTACCTGGCTGCAGGTTCACGAAACACGCAGCACCCATGGGTCGGTGGTCGGTGTTCGCCTGGATGTCACCGAACTCGTGCACCAGCGCAACGCGCTGCGCGAAGCCAATGCGGCGCTGGAGGCGCTGTCGACGACCGATGCGCTGACCGGCCTGGCCAACCGGCGCCAATTCGATGCCCGGCTGGCCGAGGAGATCCAGCGCGCGCAGCGGCACGCGACGCCGCTGGCGCTGCTGCTGCTCGACGTGGACTACTTCAAGCGCTTCAACGATCGCTGGGGGCACCAGCGCGGCGACGATGCCTTGCGCGAGGTCGCGCGCGTGCTGCGCGACCAGGTGCGGCGGCCGTCCGAGCTGGTGGCGCGCTACGGCGGCGAGGAGTTCGCACTCGTGCTGCCTCATGTCGATGTCGCGAATGCGCGCCGCATGGCCGAGCGCTGCGTCGCGGCATTGAACGCGGCGGCTTTTCCCCACGGCGCATCGCCCGTATCGCCGAACCTGACGTTGAGCGTGGGCTACGCGGTATGGACGCCCGGCGGGGCCGTGGCCCAGGCCGACGTCCTGCTGCGCCGGGCCGATGAAGCGCTTTACGCGGCCAAGGCTGCAGGCCGTGCGCGCGCCGAAGGCGCGTCGTAAAGGAGACCTGACGGTGAAGCAAATCGGCTTCTGGTTCGATCCGATCTCGCCATACGCCTACCTCGCCTTCGAGCGCCTGCCTTACGTGCTGGAGGGCTGCTCGTACGCGATCGACTACCGGCCGGTGCTGTTCGCGGGGCTGCTCTCGCACTGGGGCCAGAAGGGGCCCGCCGAGATCGAGCCCAAGCGCGCCTGGACCTACCGCCAGATCGCCTGGCTGGCGCACGCCCACAGCATCGATATCGCCGTGCCGGCAGTGCACCCGTTCAACCCGTTGCCGCTGCTGCGTCTGCTGGTGGCGACAGGCGCCAATCGCCGCAGCGTCGAGTTGGTGATGCACCACGTATGGCGCGGTGGCGCCGATGCATCCGACCCGGCACGCGTGGCCGCGCTGGCTGCCGTGCTGGCACCGGCGCGCGACCCCGCCGCCCCTGAAGTCAAGGCGGCGTTGCGCGCGGCCACCGATGCGGCGATCGCGCGCGGCGTTTTCGGCGTGCCGATGTTCGATCTCGACGGCCGCTTGTTCTGGGGCTTGGACGCCCTGCCGATGCTGCGCGCCGCGTTGCGGGGCGACCCGTGGTTCGACGGGCAGTCGTGGAATGAGGCCGGCGACCGGCCGCTGGGCGTTCAGCGCTGAACCGCGATCCGCACTCAAGCCGGCCGTCGTGATGCCGATAACCGCGGCATGCTGGTCGATTCCTCCGTCGCGATCGGTGCTGCGATCGTTGGCGCCGGCATGCTCGGCACGCTCGGCGGCATGCATTGGCGCCTGCGTCGCAGCACGTCGCGGCTCAAGCGCAGGCTGAGCGCCGCACGATCGCGCGCCGAGGATGCCGAATTGCGTGATCCGGTCACCGGCGTGTTGTCGCGGCGTGGGTTCGCGCGGGCGCTGGACGCGGTGACGCAACGCCCGGGCGCTGGGCCGACGACCGTGTTGTGCATCGGCCTCGATGCCTTCCGGATCATCCAGGATGCGCATGGACACGCCTTCGTCGATCAGCTCCTGTCCCAGGTCGTGCAGCGGCTGGTCGAGGCCGGCGGGCCTTCGTGCACGCTCGGCCGGCTGCGAACCAGCCAGTTCGGGCTCTTGGTGCCAGGACTATCGTCGCCGGCCATGCAGATCGCCGAGCAACTGCGCCAGGCCTTGGCGCAACCCTTCGAGGTCGATGCCCACGAGGTCGGGCTCACGGCCTCCGTGGGCGTGGCCAGCGGCGACGCGGCCGAGGCGCCGCGACTGCTGTCGCGTGCCGTGATGGCGATGAGCACGGTGTTGCTGGCCGGCGGCGACGACCGCGCCGAGTTCGACCCGCGCATGGCCGCCGATCACCGCGACCAAGCCGCACTGGTGCGCGACCTGAGCCGTGCGATCGAGCGCAAGGAGTTCGAGCTCTTCTACCAGCCGAAGGTCGACAGCCAGACGCTTCAGGTTACCGCGGCCGAGGCGCTGCTGCGATGGCGCCATCCGTCGCGCGGCATGATCAGCCCGGCGCTGTTCATCCCGCTGGCCGAGCGCCACGGCCTGATTGCCGCGAT
>Ga0224505_10001601_pt1 | contig 14044 bp, 13 predicted proteins | sample SF_Jan12_sed_USG_FD_169102 | JGI IMG/M metagenome (GOLD analysis project Ga0224505, IMG submission 169102) | Sediment microbial communities from San Francisco Bay, California, United States - SF_Jan12_sed_USGS_4_1 | ecosystem: Environmental > Aquatic > Marine > Sediment | place: USA: California... | reverse complement strand
CCCCTCCGGTCAGAACCATCACGCGTTCGGAGTTCACTGATGCAGGCATGCCTTCTCGGCACCTCCTTCGACGAGGTTCACGGGGTGAACCGGCCGGGTTCCATTGAGAACGCGTTCGACCTCGGCCAGCGCCGTCTCGAACATCCGACGACGCGACAGGGGAGTGGCGGAGGCAACGTGCGGGGTCACCACGACGTGTGGATGTGTGAGCAGTGGATCGTTCCGGTCGAGCGGTTCCGGCTCGGTCACGTCCAGCCCTGCCCCGAAGAGCTTTCCCGACTCGACCGCCTCCAGCAGCGCCGGCTGGTCGACGAGGCCCCCCCGGGCGGTGTTGATGAAGATCGCTCCGGTCTTCATGCCGGCGAATCGATCTGCGCCGAACATGCCTTCCGTTTCCGCAGAGAGCGGCACGTGGACCGAGATCACGTCGGCGGCGGCCAGCAGCCCTTCGAGGGTGGGGGTGAACTCGTACTCCTCCTTGGCACCGTTCATGTATGGGTCGTAGACCATCACCTCCATGTCCAGGCCCCGAGCGGTACGGGCAACCCGGCGCGCAATTCGGCCGAAGCCGACGAGGCCGAGTGTTGCGCCTGCGAACTCGAACGAGTGGTGCCGGGCGTACAGGTCCTTCTCGCCGGCCTTCAGTCGTTCTTCACCCACCCGGAGTCGCTTTCCGACCGCCAGCATGAGGGCCACGGCGTGCTCGGCCGTCGGAACCGTCGGGCCGTCGGGGGCATTGCACACGACGATCCCTCGCCTGGTGGCTTCCCTGAGGTCGACGCGGTCGACCCCGATGCCCGTCCTGGCAATGACCCGCAGGCCGGGTGCCCGATCCATGGTGGCCCCGTCGAAGAGCCAAGCACCCACCACCGCCCCACACGCCTCGCCGAGCGTCTCGATGCTTCCCGTTTCTCCCACGATGTCGAGCCGTTCGGCGATTCGGTCCCGCAATTCTGGCTCGATCGCCCGTTCGAACCACACGGAGTGCCGGCCGCTCATCGCCGGCCCAGTTCGGCGAGTGCGGCGAGGCGAGGCCGCACGATGGTCTCGATTGCCTCGATCCGGCGTGTGCCATCGGCTACGGCTGCTTCCCGCCAGACGGCCCGGCCCGCGATGTATCCCGAGGCACCCCCCGCCAGCGCTGCTTCCAACTGCCCCTTGAAGGTCGGGAACGGCGCTCCGGCCGACAGCAGCACCCATGGGGCCGGGAGCATGCCGGTCAACTCCTCGGCGAGGCTCCGGGAGCCGGGGTATGGGACCTTGAACAGATCGGCGTCGCTGTCGGCGTGAGCGGCGACCCAGTCCAGAACCCACGGGCCGCTGGATGGCAGCCCCCGTGGCAGGGGTTCGAGGACGAGTGCCATCTCCGAGGCGTGAGCCTCGGATGTCGCTTCGTCGATCACGGCCCGCTGTGCGTCGTTCGGCTTGCCATCCCACAATGAGAGGAGCTTCATGCATGCCGCCCCCAGTTCCTTCGCCTCAACGGACGACCACCCGTCGAGGAGGGTCGTGTGCGACACGGATTCGTCTGCGAGGTAGCCCTGGGCCTCCCTGGCGGCGATGATCCCCACGCCGCTGGGGACCCGCGCCAGGACGTCGGGGTGCATGCCGTATTCGGGGTCGAGCATCACGCCCGAGATCGACCCGGCGGACGCCGCGACCAGGTCGGCTTTGATCGAGACGACCGCCTCATCGTCTTTGCCGGCATCGAGGAGGGCGAGCAGCGAGTCGCGGTGATCGATGGCGAGCACCCGGATCATCCGATCCTCATCGCGGATGGACTCGAGCCGGTCGTTCATCGTCCTACGACCGGGAGCTCCCATGCCCCTTCGTCCCACCGACCGTCGATCCAGCGGTACTCGGGCTGGAAGAACGGAGGCGTCTTGCGTGCGTCGTCGAGCAGTTCCCCCGCCAGGTAATTGAGGAACCACATGTTGTGACCAGGGGAGGCGACCGACGAGTGGAAACCCTTGGTCACGAGCACGAGGTCGCCGTCGCCGACCGCGAACGTCTCGTCGAACGGCTCATCGAGCCTGTAGTTGCGGTGCACGGCCCATCCGTCCCCGGGATCGAGCCGGAAGTAGTAGGTCTCCTCGAGGTACGGCGAACCCTCGTATCCGTCGTGGCAATGCGGTGGCCAGCCCGACCAGCCGCCGCGGGGTACGTGCACCTCGTAGAGAATCAATCGTTCCGCTTCGATTGGATGGGCGAGGACATGGCTGACCTGCCGCGTGGCGGCACCCCCACCCCGGATCTCCGAGCGCATCTCGGGAGGTGCGATGAACCGAGTCTCGTACCGGCCTTCCGCCGGAGCGCCGCCGATGGCGAACGTGGCGGTTGACGTTGCGGACAGGGCGATGGGTGTGCCCGGGGTTGCGTACAACACCGTCGGTTGCGCGGTGAAGACCGAGTCTCGCTCCAACGAACCCGTCAGGGTCCCCGCTTCCACCGACAGGCTCCCCGAGAGGGGAACCACCGCCACCTCCCGTCCGTCACCGGCGTGTTCGAAAGTCTCCCCCTCGGCGAGGGTGACGACGGCGAACGAGAGGTATCGCCATCCCGCCGATTCGGGGGTGACATCGTGAACGCGCGATCCCGGGCTCGCCCGGAGGTGATGGTCAGAGGCCACCGTGCGCCTCCACGAACTCCGTGACCTCTGCGGTGGTCGGGAACGCCGACGAACACCCGTGTCGCGTCACCACGATGGCGCCGCAGGCATTGGCGAATCGAGCGGCTCGATCGAGCGGCCAGCCTTGCAGTATGCCGTGGATGAGGCCCGATGCGAACGAGTCGCCCGCGCCGACCGTGTTCAGGATCTCAACCGGGAATCCCGACACGTCCCGGCGCCCTTCCTCGTCGATGATGGTCACGCCCCTCTCGCCGCGTTTGAGCACGATCACGATGCCGGGATGCTCCGTCCTGAGCCGCGCAAGGAGTTCTTCCACCTCTTCGTGATCGGCCTCGTCGAGGGTTTCTCCTTGGAGGGCTCGGCTCGATCGAGCGAGGGCGGCATGGAACTCCTCTTCGGTGCCGAGGGCGACATCCACGTTGGTCAGGAGAGCCCGTGTCGCAACCCCATAGCCCTCGCGTTCGACCCACTGGTCAGGTCGCAAGTCGAGGTCGAGCAGCACGGTTGCCCCCGCGGCCCGTGCCCGCTCTCCGGCGTAGAGCGTCGCCTCCTTGCAGGTGCCCCTCGACAGCGCGGTGCCCGAGAGTCCAACGATTCTCGTCTCGTCCAGGGGCAGCCGGTCGATGTCGGACATCCGGAGGTGGATGTCGGCCGGGTTGGCGCGATAGAAGGTGAGCGGGAATCGATCGGGCGGAATGACTCCGAGGATGGCGAGGGGCGTATGGGTGCCTTCGATGGTCCTGACGTGTGACGTCGCCACACCCGCACGCTCGAGATTGGCCAGGACGAACTTCCCGATCTCATCGGGCCCGACCGCGGTGAGCACAGCGGACCGGGCACCGAGCCGGGCCGTACCGATGGCGATGTTGGAGGGACTCCCTCCCACCATCGCATCGAAGCCGGATATGTCCGTGAACTCTGCACCCACCTGTTGGGCGTAGAGGTCCATGGAGACCCGTCCGATGGTGACGACGTCGAACATCAGATGCCGGCTCGCTGGTGCTTCTTCTCGGCCTCGAGTTGCGCTCTCGCCACTCTCACCTGTTCCCGGTCGCTCACCTCGGGAATACCCACCTCCCACCAGGCTCCACCTTCGGTCCACGAGTACTCATCGACTTCGATCACGATCACGTAGCTTCGATCGGCGGCCTTGGCACGGCCGAACGCCGCCTTCAGATCCTCGATGCTCGTCACCTTCTCGGCGATGGCACCCATCGACTCTGCGTGTTTGGCGAAGTCGACACGGAGGAGTTGTTCGTGGCGGGCCGTTCGCAGCAGGTTGTTGAACTCCGCGCCCCCTGTGTTGACCTGGAGTCGGTTGATCACGGCGAAGCCCCCGTTGTCGCACACGATGAAGATGACCTTGTGGCCAGTGAACACGGTCGAGTAGATGTCGGAGTTCATCATGAGGTAGGAGCCGTCGCCCACCCACGCCACGACGTCTCGATCCGGGTGCGCCATCTTCGCCCCCCACGCCCCGGCGATCTCGTAGCCCATACACGAATACCCGTACTCGCAATCGAAGGAGTGAACCGATTTGGAGTGCCACCCGGTGTTCAGTTCGCCGGGAAGCCCTCCGGCGGCAGCGACCTGATAGTCGAGAGGGTCAGACAGATCGTTGACGGCGCGGACCACCTGGGCGTAGGTGGGGACTTCGGTGTCTGGGGTCGACAGAGCATCCAGGTAGCGATACCAGTCGGCTCGGGCCTCGGCGGCGCGGTCGAGCCACGACGCGGGCGCCCTGTACGAGCCGAGAGCTGCGCCGAGGCGGGCCAGCGACACCTGGGCGTCTCCCACCACCGAGATCGCCCGGTGTTTGGTGGCGTCGAAGCGGGCGACGTTGAGTGAGATGAGGCGATAGTCGGGGTCCCGGAACACCGACCACGATCCGGTGGTGAAGTCCTGGAGGCGCGTTCCGACGGCCACCACGACGTCGGCGTCGTTGGCCAGTGCATTGGCGGACGTGCTTCCTGTCACCCCGATCGGGCCTGCATAGAGAGGGTCGTCCCAGAGCAGCGTGGCCCGGCCGGCCACGGTCTCGACCACAGGGATACCGCGGGTTTCGGCGAACGCCCGGAGCGCGTCAACTGCGCCGGAGTAGTGCACACCGCCTCCGGCGATGAGAAGGGGACGCTCCGCCGCCGCCAGCGCCTGGGCGGCGGCCTCCACCTCTCGCTGATCGGGCCCGGGGCGCCGGATGTGATGGGTGCGGTCGGCGAAGAACGCCGCCGGGTAGTCGTAGGCCTCGGCGGCGACGTCTTGGGGAAGCCCGATGTAGGCGGGTCCGCAGTCGGCCGGATCCAGCATGACCGCCAGCGCCTGGGGGAGAGACTGAAGGATCTGTTCGGGCCGGGTGATCCGGTCCCAATACCGGGTGACCGGTTTGAAGGTGTCGGAGACCGTGATGGTGGGATCGTCGAAGTTCTCGACCTGCTGGAGAACCGGGTCCACCAATCGGTGCGCGAACGTGTCGCCGGAGATCAGGAGAACGGGGAGTCGGTTGGCGTGGGCGACCGCCGCGGCGGTGACCATGTTCGTACTGCCCGGTCCCACCGAGGAGGTCGCCACCATGATGCGGCGTCGGTTGCTTGCCTTGGCGTAGGCGACGGCGGCGAGCGCCATGGACTGCTCGTTGTGTCCCCGCCACGTGGGAAGTCGGTCCTGCACCGGTTCGAGGGCCTCGGCGAGGGCGACGACGTTGCCGTGCCCGAAGATGCCAAAGACGCCGGCGAACACCGGCATCGACTCTCCGTCGATCTCGATGTGCTGCGCGAGCATCCACCGGACGATCGCCTGTGCGGTGGTGAGTCTCACGGTTTCCATTGCAGTCCTTTCACGCTATTGGCGACACGTCTTCCCAGGATTCGGATTCGAATGAACGGATCATGGCGTCGAGCACTTCTGCCACCCGCACCGCGTGCTCGAACCCGGGTTCGAATTGGCGGCCTGCGGCAACCGACTTGCAGAACTCGAGTGCCTCGATCACTTTCAGGTCCTCGTACCCGATGGAGTTGCCGCCGCCCGGAACGAAGTGGCCGTGATGGGGGAGCCTGTCGCCTGCCAGCACCCGCTGGTAGCCGTCGACGGGCGACTCCTCGGGCAGATACAGGTCGAGTTGGTTGAGCGTTTCGTGGTCCCAGGATGCGGCGCCCTTCGTGGCGTGGAGGTCGAACGCCATTGCGCTCTGCGGACCGAAGATGCTCCGGTCGACCTCGAGCGTGCCCCGGGCGCCGGTGGTGAACTCCACCAGCGCGGCCACGTAGTCCTCATTGGTGACGTCCCCCATCGGGTCGTCGGAAGCGCCCCGGTCGTAGTGCGTTCCCTCGCCTGGCCGGGGAAGGGGCCGTTGCTTGATGAAGGTCTCCTTGGTGGCGACGAGTCGCTTGATCGGCCCCGCGAGATGAAGGGCCATGTCGACGGCGTGGCACATGATGTCCACGAGGGCCCCGTACCCCGCCTCCTCCTGCAGGAAGCGCCAGCTCAACACCCCGAGCCGGTCACGCCCGTACATCGAGAAGAACCGCCCCCGGTACTGCGTGACGTCTCCCAGCCGTCCTTCGTCGAGCAGCCCGCGCACGAACTGGACCAGTGGGGCCCATCGGTAGTTGTAGCCACATCCCGTGGTGGCATCGGACAGTCGGGCTGCAGCAGCGATGGCCGCAGTGTCGGATGGCGTCAAACCGACTGGTTTCTCGCAAAACACGTGTTTGCCTGCCTGCAGGGCGGCAATGGCCAGTTCCCGGTGCAGTGCGTTGGGTGCGGTGATATCGATGATGTCGAGGTCGTCTCGGGACACCAGGTCCATCCAGTCGGCGTGGCCGGCTTCGAACCCGAAGTTGTCGATACCGAGTTGGCGACGTTCGGTCACCGGGTCACAGATGGCGACGAGTCGCGGCCGGATGCCCGCCTCAGGAAAGAGCGTCGGGATGGCTCGATACGACCGCGAGTGGGCCTGACCCATCCACCCGAATCCTATGACTCCGACTCGCAGTTCCTGCGACATGGGTGCCCTTCTCGCCTGTTGCTTCGCCTACTATACGAGAATGACTTGGAACGTTCCAACGCGCCGGTCGAGCTCATGTTCGGAGTCGCGCCGGAGGCGGGAATCCGACCTGCGGAGGTTTCGATGGCTCCGCCCCTGAAAGTCGCGATCGTCGGGACGAGTTGGTGGGTCGACTCGATGTACCTGCCTGCCCTGTCCGGGATGGATTCGGTCGAGCTGGTGGCGGTAGCGGGTCGGCGGATGGAGAAGGCCGATGAGCTCGCCCGGGCCTGGAGCGTCGCCGCAGCCTTCGACGACTGGCAGCGGATGCTCGACGAAACCGAGCCGGACGCGCTCGTCGTGGCGGCCCCCAATTCGATGCACTATCCCGTGACGCTCGAAGCTCTTCGGCGCGGGATGCACGTCCTCTGTGAGAAACCAATCGCGACCACGGTCTCAGAAGCCGATCATCTCGTCGCCACCGCCAAAGCAGCAAGCGTTGTGACCATGGTGCCTTTCACCTATTCCTACATGCCGGGCTTCCGGTTCCTCGAGCAGCTGACCACATCGGGCTACGTGGGGGCCATCCACCACGTGGGCCTCCGCTACCACGCCGGATATGGCATCGCCGACCCCTACCTCTGGAAACTCGATGCGCGGCACAACCCCAGCGGAGCCCTCGGCGACATCGGCTCACACTTCCTCTACCTCGGTCTCCGTCTCGGGGGAGACGTGGTATCGGTCACGGCCCGGCTCGGCACCGTGTCACGACGCGCTCAACTCGATCCGCGAGGGGAGGAATATCCGCTGGCACCCGACACGGCGTCGGTGATTCTCGAATTCGAGTCGGGTGCCATGGGCACTCTCACGGCATCCGCCGTGGCCTATGAAGGAACGTCGATGAACCAGCGACACGTGATCGAGGTGCACGGGGACGCCGGGACCCTCCGGTACGAGTGCGACTGGGATTTCACACAGTCGGTCAGCGGCGCCCGCGTCGGCGACGGCCCGGTACGTCCGATCGCCATTCCGGACGAGATCTGGGGGTCGGTTCGAAGGGATACGGTGCACAACACCTACCGAGACGTGTTCCGGACCACCGACGCCATGGCCAGGGGCTGGGTCTCGGCCATTCTCGCCGGTCGTCATATCCGGCCGGACCTCGCCGACGGGGCGCAGGTCCAGCGCCTCATAGAACTCTGTCTCGAATCGTCGGTTTCGGGGGAACGGAAGGCGGTGAAGAGTCGTGGTGTCTGAGAGGTTCGCAGTGAACCTCGAGATGTGGTGGACCCATCTCGATCCTCTCGACCGGGTGAGGGCCGCAGCCGAGGCCGGGTTCAGCCTGGCCGAGATCTGGTTCTGGCGTCGCTGGGATGTGAATCGGCTGGCCCGGGTCTGTGAGGCCGAGGGAGTGTCGCTCACCCAACTCGGCGGTTGGGATTTCGAGCCTCGGCTCATCGACGACCTTCCTGCCTTCCGTGCCGGAATCGCTGAGGCGCTTCGGGTAGCCACCGATCTCGGTGTGAGCCGTATCAACCTCAATGGACCGTACCTCCGTTCCGGGGAGCGGGCGTCGGCGGTCCGTGTACGGGTCGCAGAAGCCATCGCGTCGGTTGCCGAGCTCGTGGCGGGGTCGGGAGCGACGCTCATGGTCGAACCGATGAATCAAAGGATCGATCATCCCGGGTACTCGATGCCCAGGTCGGAGCACGTGATAGAGGTGTGCAGGAGAGTCGGGCGCGATGTGGTGGGGGTCAACTGGGACTTCTATCACCTCCAGATCTCGGAAGGTGATCTCACGGGCCATGTTCGAGAGGCGATCGATTGGGTCGAATACGTCCAGATTGCGGACAACCCCGGCCGTCACGAACCCGGCACCGGCGAGATCGATTATGGGTTCTTGCTCGGTGTGGTGGCCGATCTCGGGTACGGGGGTCCCATCGGCCTCGAGTGTTCCCCGGCCGAGTCCGAACGGGTGGCGTTGGATCGGATCGAATCGCTCGGCGCAAGGCGTCGTCATTTGGGTCTCTAGGGCCTGAGGAACCGACCACAATCACTTGACAGCCCGTATCTGCCACCGTAACTTCGCAGTTGTTGGAACGTTCCATGTTTCCTCCCTTGGAACGTTCCATTCCTGGTCATCTGGCCGGGAACGGTCCAGACGGGCAGCTACACGACCTGGGTGGAGATGGCGTGAATATCGGACTGTTGGGCGCAGGGCGCATCGGCGCACTCCATGCACAGACTCTGGTGCGGCATCCTGCCATCAGCCGGCTTCTGGTCTTCGACCCCATCGTGGCTCGGTCGACGGAGCTGGCGGCCACGGTCGACGCCGAGGTCGCCGGCTCTGTCGAAGAGCTCCTCGCCGCCGTCGATGCCGTGTTCATCGCCTCCAGTACCGACTCGCACGCCGGATTCCTCGTGCAGGCGGCGAGGGCGGGACTCCCCGTCTTCTGCGAGAAGCCGATCGCGTCCGACCTGGAGTCCACGGACCGGGCGATCGAGGCCGTCGATCGGGCGGGAATCCCCGTGTTGATGGGGTTCAACCGGAGGTTCGATGCCGGGTTCCAGCGAGCTCGGGCGGTGGTCGCCGACGGCACATTGGGACAGCTCATGCTCGTCGTGGGCCACCACCATGATCACCGGCCGCCACCCGAGGAGTACATCCCGGTGTCGGGTGGCCAGTACAAAGACCAGCTCATCCACGACTTCGACCTGCTGAGGTTTGTCACTGGGGACGAGGTGGTGGCCGTTCATGCCGCCGGAAGCTCCGTCGGTCTCGAGATGGTTGCCAAGTACGCCGATACCGCCGTGTCCATCGTGACCCTGTGGCTACGCTCCGGGGCGATGGCGGTGTTGTGTGGGGCCCGGCAGGACCCCGTTGGCTACGACGTCCGCATGGAGGTCTTCGGCACCGCGGACAGCGTCGCAGTGGGCATGGATGACCGAACTCCAATTCGTTCGCTGGAGGCCGGCGGTCACGACCCGGTCGATCCCTACCGGGAGTGGCTCGCCAGATTTGGCGCGAGCTATCAGACCGAGGTCGACGCCTTCGTTTCGATGGTGCGGGGCGAAATCGACAGCCCCTGCACCGTGTACGACGCTCGCGCCGCACTGTCGATCGCCGAAGCCTGCAGCAGGTCGCTCTCGAAGGGCGGGCCTGTGGAGGTGAGGGCAGCGTGAACTCGATACTCGACCGGGTTGCGGGAGCCCCGATTACCTGGGGGGTCGACGGTTCGCCCGGATGGGGGTACCTCATGGACCCCGATCGGGTGCTGTCAGAGATGGTGGAGGTGGGTCTCAAAGCCACCGAGCTGGGACCCGACGGGTACCTCGGCGCGACCACCACCGAAGTGCTGTCCAGGGTGGACCGCCACGGACTCTCGCTGATCGGAGGCTTCGTGCCTGTCGTGCTCTATGACGAGAGCCTCGTCGGGGACCAGCTCGCCTACTTCGAACGGGCCGCCTCCACGCTGTCCGAAGGGGGCGCCGATATCGCAGTGATAGGAGCAGACTCACACGTGGCCGGTTACGACCAGGTGATCGCCCTCGACGACGACCAGTGGGATGTCTTCTTCGCCCACCTCGAGAGTCTTCAGGGTATCGCCCGCCGATGTGGCGTCACGCCTGCCGTCCACCCGCACTGGGGTATGGCGGTCCAGGGACAGTCCTCCGTCGACCGGCTGCTGGAGCGATCCGACATAGCGCTGTGTGTCGACACGGGCCACCTCGCGCTCGCCGAGGTCGACACCGAGGCGCTGATCGCTCGCGCAGGGACTCGGGTCCATCACGTTCACCTCAAGGACCTCGATCTCGCAGCAGCCGAGCGTGTCCGGAACGGAACGGTCGGGTTCCGCCAGGCCGTGATCGACGGCATGTTCAAACCGCTGGGAGACGGCGGCGTCGATGTCGGTGGCATCATCGAAGCACTGGAGACGTCGGGATTCGGCGGCTGGTACGTGCTCGAACAGGACGTATCGCTCGACTCCGAACCGGCCCCGGGTTGCGGGCCGATCGAGAACGCCAGGAGTAGCGTCGAGTTTCTGCGGGGCCTCGCCGAGCAGGCGAGGGGATCGCAGGAAGGAGCGGCCGGGTGACGGCCGCGTAAGAGAGAGAGCCCCCAGCGGGCGAAGAAGGAGGAGGCAAGAGGAGATGAGAAAGAGAGTATGGCTGTCGTTGCTGGCGGTCCTCGCCCTCGTGCTCGCCGCGTGCACGTCGGTGGACGAGTCCGTCGACACGACAGGCGGTGGAGACGAGCCGGCAACCACGCAGGCCGGCGGCGATGACACAACCGAGACCAGCGGCGCCGACACGACCGAAACGTCGGAGGACGGTGCGGTGGCCCAGCGCGACTATCGCTTCGTCGTGGTTTCGCACGGGCAGTCTTCTGATCCGTTCTGGTCAGTGGCGGCGAACGGCGTACAGGCCGCAGCCGACGACATGGGTGTGACCGTCGAATACCAGGCACCCGGAACCTTCGACATGGTGGAGATGAGTCAGATCATCGATGCCGCCGTGGCTTCACAGCCCGACGGCCTGGTCGTGACACTGCCGGATCCGGAGGCGCTCGGTGCGTCGGTGGAGGCCGCGGTCGCAGCCGGCATCCCGGTGATCTCGATGAACTCGGGTTCGGACGCGTTCGCCGACCTCGGCGTCCTCGTCCACGTCGGACAGACCGAGTACGAGGCCGGGCTCATCGCCGGTCAGCGGATGGCTGCCGAAGGCGTGACCAACGCCCTCTGCATCAACCAGGAAGTCGGCAACGTCGCACTCGACCAGCGCTGCCAGGGGTTCACCGACGGTCTCGGTGGAACCGTGGAAGTGGTCCCGGTCGACCTGGCCGACCCGGCGGGAACCCAGTCGTCCGTCGAAGGCGCCATCTCGGCGAACCCCGACGTCAACGGGATCCTCGCCCTCGGCCCGACGGGTGCCATTCCCACGCTGGCGGCGGTCGACTCCGTGGGCGCCGATGTGGCGCTGGCGACGTTCGACCTCGGACCGGAAGTGCTGCAAGCGATCATCGACGGACAGATGCTGTTCGCCATCGATCAGGCGCAGTACCTCCAGGGCTACCTGCCCATCGTGTTGCTGACCAAGTTCCTCGACACGGGCGCCCTGCCGCTCGGGTCGGTCGATCGGGTGATCCTCACCGGTCCCCAGATCGTGACGGCGGACACGGCAGCAGACGTGATCGGGTTCTCGGAGCAAGGTCTCCGCTGACCCGCGATGATGAGCACGGGGGGGCCGCACCGGCCCCCCCGACTCGTTCGGGGTGGTGGTCGCTCCGGACTGAAACACGGGAGGAGAGAACCGTGACACAAGAGACTGCGTCGCCACCCCTCGACGAACGGGTGCGGAAAGTAAGCCTGGCGACCCGGCTGGGAACCCGCCCCGAATTCGGTGCACTCGTCGCCTTGATCGTGGTTTGGGTCTTCTTCGCCATCGTCGCCAACGACAACAACTTCGTGAGTTGGGCCACGACGGCTGCGATTCTCAATCGGGCCGCCCCGCTCGGGATCCTGGCGGTGGCGGTGGCACTTCTCATGATCTCGGGCGAGTTCGACCTGTCCGTGGGTTCGGTCGTGGGCTTCGCCGGCATGGCGATCATGCTGCTCGTCACGTCATCTTCCCAAGGTGGTTACGCCTGGCCGTTGCTTCCGGCGCTTCTCTTGGCTGTGGTCATCACCCTGGGGGTGGGGTTCCTCAACGGACTCATGGTGGTCACCACCAAGCTGCCGTCCTTCATCATCACCCTCGGTGCACTGTTCGTGTTCCGAGGACTGGCGACGGCGATTCCCCGTACCCTCACCAACCGTACCCAGTTGGGAGCGTTCGACTCGATACCCGGATTCGACGGTCTCAACGCGGTCCTCGGCCAGAAGGTGGAGCTGTTCGGGGCCCGGTTCGACATCGGCATTCTGTGGTGGCTCGTGATCACGGCCCTCGCCACCTGGGTCCTCACCCGGACCCGCATCGGGAACTGGATCTTCGGTGTCGGAGGCGACGACAACGCTTCGCGCAACGTCGGTGTTCCCGTGAACAAACTCAAGATCTCCCTCTTCATGACCACCGCGTTCGCTGCATTTCTCGTTGCCTTGATGCAGGTGACGCAGTTCAAGAGCGCCGACTCGTTGCGAGGTGAGCTTCAGGAGTTCAACGCGATCATCGCCGCGGTCGTAGGAGGTGTCCTCCTGACCGGTGGCTACGGCTCGGTGATCGGAGCGGCTCTCGGAGCCCTCATTTTCGCCATGGTCCAGCAGGGAATCATCATCACCGGCGTCGACGGCGACTGGTTCAAGGTGTTCGTGGGGGCGATTCTCGTAGTCGCCGTGATCTTCAACAACTTCGTCCGGCAACAGGCACAGAAGCGGTGAGTGACATGAGTGACGCACAACCCATCCTCGAGATCAACAACGTTTCCAAGTATTTCGGCTCGGTCATAGCCCTCCAGGACGTGTCGATGTTCGTGCGACCTGGAGAGGTCACCTGCCTCCTCGGTGACAACGGAGCCGGCAAGTCCACGCTCATCAAGACACTGGCAGGTGTCCACAAGCCGTCGGAGGGTTCCTACCGCTTCGAGGGCAACGAGGTCGAATTCGAGTCGCCTCGTCAGGCCCTCGACATGGGTATCGCCACCGTCTACCAGGACCTGGCGATGATCCCGCTCATGTCGATCTGGCGGAACTTCTTCCTCGGATCGGAGCCGACCATCGGGTTCGGTCCCTTCAAGCGGTTCGATGTGGACAGCGCAAAACGGGTCACCCGCGAGGAGATGGCGAAGATGGGGATCGACATCCGCGATCCCGATCAGCCCGTCGGGACTCTCTCCGGCGGTGAGCGCCAGTCGGTCGCCATCGCCCGCGCCGTGTACTTCGGCGCCAAGGTTCTCATTCTCGATGAGCCCACGGCCGCGCTCGGGGTCAAGCAGGCCGGAGTGGTCCTCAAGTACATCCTGCAGGCGAAACGTCGTGGAATCGGAGTGATCTTCATCACCCACAACCCTCACCACGCCTATCCGGTGGGTGACCACTTCGTGATCCTCCGTCGCGGCCAGGTCTACGGTGACTACACCAAAGCCGAGATTCCGCTCGAGCAGCTCGTCCAGATGATGGCGGGTGGCGCCGACCTCCAAGCTCTGTCGCACGAGCTCGAGTCTGCTTCAGGGGACGAAGGCGAGGATGATCTGGCGTCCGCTGCGAGAGAGTTCCGTCAGGAGGCCGGCAACGAGTGAAGTCACTCGCCCCCGGCCCAGGCCGCGACGATGGCGAGCGCCGCCGGGGAGACGTTGACGCGGGCACGTTCGTCGAGCCTGCCCAAGACGAGTTCGACCACGGCCGTGGCCCATTGTTCGGAGGGCGTGTTCTCCCAGGTCTCACCGTCGAACCATTCGCCTTCGAGCGCCTGCTCCGCCTGGAAACCGGCGCGCAGCTCGG
>Ga0224505_10001600_pt1 | contig 14044 bp, 11 predicted proteins | sample SF_Jan12_sed_USG_FD_169102 | JGI IMG/M metagenome (GOLD analysis project Ga0224505, IMG submission 169102) | Sediment microbial communities from San Francisco Bay, California, United States - SF_Jan12_sed_USGS_4_1 | ecosystem: Environmental > Aquatic > Marine > Sediment | place: USA: California... | reverse complement strand
CTTCCGCGAGGAAAACCGGCCTCGCTCCGTCTTGGATTTCGCCATAAACACCTCCATTCAGTGAGAGGGCAGTATGCCCCAATGGTGTGTCTAAGGAAATCGTGGGGCGGAGGAAAGGATCGGCGTACCACGGATCTCGCACATCGCCGATCATTTTCTCACTCCGAACGGAGATCGCGATCCGGAGAGGGTGCTGGCGCACCTGTCGAATTAACCGAAGAAAGTTCCCAGCCAGAATCATCCGCTCTTCGGCCGGTGGCAGCTGGAGTGCCCGAATCTTCGCAAGTTCCACCGCTGGATGTAGCCAGGGGCCATCTGAGCCGAAGAGGATCTTCCGCGCGCCTGCTCGTCGAACCGCTTGCTCCAACAGATCAAACCGCCGAACCCCAGACGTATCCGTATAGATATTGGGATGTCGGACCAAATGATCAATCAGAGCCAACTGCGCCCGCCAGTCATCGGCAAAACTGCCCAGATGCGGAATGATGAAGTTTACGTCAGGATATTCCTGCGCGAGCAATTCGCAGACTGAGACTTCGCCAGTCACGTCATAAAGCACCGGCAGGTTGAAGGCGCGCGCTGTTTGGCAAATTTCACGAGTGATCCGCGCGTCGTGGCGGTGAACCTTGACTCCAACAAAGCCGTACCGTTGCACCGCTTCCTGAACGAGAGAATGAACACGTCCTCGATCCCGTTTGGCATGCACAAAAGCAAATCCGTAAAAGCGATCCGGACGGCTGGTGACAATCTTGGCCACTTCACGATTTGCCTGACGATAGTCTGAATGAAACGCCGCAAGGAGAACAGTGCGGTTAATTCCGGCATGAGCAGCGCGGCTGAGATATTGGCCAAGCAACGCGCGTGTGTCCCACGGGCCGATGAGGCCGTCACCTTTCCCGGCGTGGCAATGGCAGTCGATGATCATTCACTACCTCGATCGATGCGCCGTAGTCTCGGCAAACCCGCCACGGCACAAAGTCCGCCATCGCATTGCGCCTTCATAGCGACGACATGAAGGGGGTGTGCCTCAACCTTGCCAGCACCTTTCGTGTGATCAAGGTCGTATAAGTCACCAATGAGCTGCTCCCTCGTTCGTGGCCGCCTTCGACAATTCCCATCAATTGGCGCTGCAGTTTCCTGACCTGGCGGCGCGGGTCAACATGACATTGTGATCGGCATCGACCGGCAGCCGCAACGCGGCAAACTCGAATTTCCGGGTGCTGACCGGCCAGCACACCTGATCGGCCGGATATCCGGATGTGCAAAGATTTGCGCCCCTCGAAGCCAGGACGGCGCGTGCCAGAGCTTCCGGTTCCTTTTCATCTTCTGCGGCAATCGATGCGTTCATCTTGCTGATCGAGGACCAGCTATCGGATGGCGGACTGCCGCCGATCAGCGTTCGCGCGCCTGTCAGTTTGACGGCCGCGTAATCATATTCTGGGAGCCAACTACGTTGGTCTGTGTCATATGTGGTGATCCACTCGCTCGGCACGAAGAAGGCGGGTTGATTACCAGGACCATTCCTCCTGATTTCGAAGGCGCCGCCTGCGAGCGGCGCCATGTCGCCGTGAAATCGCGGACCACGCCTCAGTCCGGGCAGGACAATAAGGCAGTCCGGCACCCTGATGATAGTGTGTTTCTTGTCGAAGCCGTAGAGCACATGCGCCGAGGTCACCAATGTCCCGGAGTCGAGCAGGAAACCTGTCGCCTCGCCGGTGGCGATGTGAGCCTTTTGCGGTCCAGACAGGAACACCGAGAAAATCTTGCAGATCCAACGGTAGGGAAGCTGATCCGTGTCTGTTACGAGGAAACGATCGTCTTCTCCGGCAAGTGGAAGCTGGCGCGCTTTGCAAAGCGTCCACAGGAGATAGTGAACTTCGGCCGCGCCGATGTTGTTCCAATTGAGTGCGGTGCCCGCCATCGGAACGGTGAACAAGGAAGGAAACGAACGCGGTGAAACATCGGCCGGAGTAACCGCAGGCGGGATCCAGATTCGCGCGAAGCATTTTTTGTCCCCGCGCCCTGCAAGACCCTGATCGCCTCCACAAGAAAAGCGAGCATTGAAGGAGATGATTCCTTCCTTGAAATACTTACGCTCGAAGGCATTTTCGGGCGGCCGCCAGAATTTCCGGTTCAGCGGGTGATTGTTAATGTCTTGCGCCCGCTTCAGACGTTCCGCGCCCGCCTTGAGGCCGTAAGCTCGTCCGGCCGTTTCCAGAAGACCGCCTTGCCCATACTTGATCTTATAAAAGCTGCCGGGAGCGGGTGTGTCGCTCATCAGCGACCGGTATTCTTCGAACTCTAGAGTCTCGCTTGCGGTCTGCAGCCAGGCGGGCACCAACGAGCCTGACCCCGCCTCCATTTCGCCAAACGGTAGTTCGAGGTCGAATTCGAAGGGCTCAGGCCTGAAGATTAACGACTGTCTCATAGCAATCTCTCCAGCATATCTCGTCCAGGACACTTATGCGCTAAGCAGGACAATTTTGTCGCCACGGCGGATCCATCGGCCTTGTTGCGTTGCGCCGGGCATGCCGGATCGCTCAGCTTTCCTGAGCCGGAAATGAGGCAGGTGTGTCCGAGCCGCGCTCACAATCGCTTCGTTCACGACGACTTCTGCGTCGACATCCGGCGGTGCCATCGCCGCCTGCTGGGCAGCTGTCGACGCCATCCTGACAAAACGGCGAGCCATTTCCAGCTCCGCTTCTTCCGCATTCACACCGCTGAACTCAAGTTCGAGCGCGTTGCTGACGGCCGTCCCAATCGCACCACCGATGGCGGTGCCAACGCCTGGAATCGGAATAAACGAGCCCGCCACTTTCCCCACAATCGGAAGCGCAACCTTCGCGACGGCTCTTAATCCCTTGCCCAATGCGGGTAGCACTTTTCTCCCAACAAAGCGACCCACCTTCTTGAGTCCTCTGCCGATTCCCTTGAACAACTTGCCAAGAAACTGATCCATCTCCTCTTCGCTAGAGACTTCCAAAAGCTCGGCGGCCAGTTCGAGTTCTTCAGCCTCACTAAGGAGACTTTCGAAGCCAACCTCGCCGTATACTTCTCCAGCACCTGGGAATTCCGCCTCATTCCATTCGAATTCGTTCATTGTTTGACATTTCGGGCAAATGCAATCTGATCTATGCATTGTGTTCCTCCCTACCGTGATAAAAGTTTCTCTACCTCCGACGCTCACCCGCGCGAGGGACGAAGACAAAGAGTTCAGTTGGCAACTTAAGCAATAACGTATCCTTTACATTGGGGTTAACTCCCACTTGGGATAGGTCTTCGGGGTGAGGTATAAGGTGTTTGCCCTCGTCGGTACTCGTACACCTGGTGCCCGCTGAGGTTTGGCACCATATGCCCTGCCCAATAAGTAGACCAACGGTGGAGGCAATACATCTCTAACTGAAACTGTGTCACGTACTGGCTGTACAGCAAAGGGCTTGCCGTGCTCCGGCAACTTGAGACCCGCCCGATACAGTAATCGTGCGATGGCATTCTCGATCATTTCAAGGACACCGGCACCACTATGCCCACGAGGAATCGTAAATGTTGCCAAGTAGAACTTTAAACCAGGTCTATGGCCTAATTGCTCCATGTTCCGATAGCGCTGGTCAGCATAGGGGTTTATCTTGAATGACCTGGACTTTCCGATTTTTAGAATTTGATGGCCTCTGCGGGTATCCACGGCAATATAAATCCCGCCCTCTTGGACATTACCAGTCTCCGTTCTCGTGAATAGGTAAGGTTGAAGAGAATTGTTTTGATTTCTTAACCAGGTAAGGGTAGCGCTCACAGGACCGAGTTCTGACTCTTCCCCAGTATCTCTACCACCAGCGCACGCGGTCTTCAGAGATGCTTCCGTATCCGGCCCAACAATACCGCTCACACGAAGCCCTTGCTGGCGTTGGAAGCTCCGCACGGCGCTCCGGGTTTCCGGACCCATCACCCCTGTGACTGGGAGTTGGAGCCCCAAAGCCTGGTTCAGACAGTCCTGCACCCAGCGAGTATGCTCCGTGCCGGTAGAAGGATCTGACTCGGTACCAGAGGGTTCACGATAGAGACCTGAATCTTCAACAACCGGCCCAGATAGCCAACGCCCTCGGTATGGCGGACGCAACCACGGTTGTTTTGGACGGCCGGGAGGTGGACGGAATGGCTTCTTCATAGTCCGCGACGGCGCTCTGAAGGATCGCGCACGAGGGCCAACGCCTCGCGTGGAAAATCGCCGTCCGCCTCTGAACTCCTCTTCCGACTCGAACTCCGCTGTGTCCCTACTAAGTTCGTGGGACTGACATCCGCAATTCGCCTCGCCCTTTAACGGCACTGGTTCAAAATTGAATGGATTGTTCATAGTGCTTCTCCAAGAAGAGTCCTGGTGATGTTGCACGCTGTATCACGTCCTTCAACGCGTCTGTCGCATGGTCAATGTCTTGAATGCGATGCCGGGCGGTGATGAGAAAACTGATCTGTGCCTGAAACCCATGGCGGGCTCGGTGCAATACGGTCCTAACCCCTCGTTGCAACAACGCGTTATGGATCTTTGCAGGGTTACTCTCTGGTGATGGTTCCCATGTCTGGACGGGAAAGTCCCCACCATGTGTGGAGAGCCCAGCCTCGGCTAGCCCCTTCTTGAATCGACTGACGAGCTGCCACAATCGTAACCGCAAGCGTTCTCCCTGTTGCCGATTGACCGACAAGGCATGGTCTGCGGCATGGACCACCGCGTTCGGCGGCGGACTGCAATGGGTCCTAGTTCCACTCGCCTGCTCGAACCGCCTCACCATCATCTCACTACCCGCCAAGACTGCCACTGGCACACCAAAGCCTTTGGCCAACGAACTGCCAACAATCACATCCGGACCGCCGACATGACTCCAACGCAGTGAGCCTCCACCGCCTTTCCCGTACGGTGCGTTAGGTCTTGATCTCTGTCCAAGGATGCCCAGAGCTTGAGTATCATCTAGCACCAAGTACCCGCCATAGGGGCGAATCTGTTCGAGATAGGATGCAATCGGTGCCGGACCACCGCAGGCCGGGCAGAGCCCATCCGCCACTACGACCGGCCGCAATCCTTGCCGTGCATCACGCTTCAAATGATGACGCATGGCATCAGGATCGTGGTGCCGAAAGGATCGCACCAAGACACCGCGAGCGGCTACTCGCTCGACCCCCCATTTCACAATTGCGTAGGCTCCAGTATCCATATAGATCGCGATCCTTTCGCTCGCGAGGATTGTGAACAGATCCCAGAACAGATGCAGCGTCGAGGGAACGAGCGTGGCCCCCTCACAACCGAGCAACGCGGCAAGCTGACTGGCTACAGCCGCTACGCCAGGTGATGAACCTAACGCAGCCGGCTTGCCGGCCGTGAGCTGAGCCCACGGCCGCAACGACCTACTCGAATGGTACAAGCCTAAGTACAGTGCCGAGGTAAAGTCGGACACGTTCGATGTGCCTCAGCTCGCTCGTTGCTGTAGCATCAGCCGCTTCTTGAGTAAGACTGACGGCAGAGTGGCGTCCACTTGCGCATCCACAGTTTCAGCCGCAAGGTCCACGCCAGTGACCGCCCGATAGGCATGGATGTACCCCTGCACTTGAGGCCGGAAAAACCGCGCTAGATTGAACGCTTGCAGCGGCTCTTGCACATCACTCCAGTGTCCCCACCGGATCGCGAGCAAAATTTGCTCGCCAAAGATGCCAAGATTCCGGAAATGCAATACGCTCGTATCGGTCCAACCCTGCAATCTTTTCATCGCATCAACTCGATCCATCCAGGGTTCAGGATAGGCCACCATCGTCCTAGTCGGTAACGCTTCCCTAAACTCTGGCCTGGCCAGCAGCCATTCTTGCATTAACATTTCGATGCGCGCAGTTGCAGGTAGATCCCCAAATTGATTATGTGCGCCTTGAGAAAGAATCAGGTGCGTTTCCTTCAGCGCATTGAGTACGGGGAAGGCATCAGCCTTCACCGTTGTGTCATCATCCTGCTTGTAGAAGACTGTGCAGAGACGTAACAGATGGTGGAACGCTTCCAGGAGCTTCGATCGCGTGTCAGCGGGCCTGAACTGCTGAACTGCTTGCCCTTCCAACCGCAACCCATAGTGATGATCATACTCATAGTTCCGTCGCGCCACCGTCAGTCGGTGCTGTTCATCTTGTATATAGCCCCACAGTAGATTGTTGAGCGGACGAAGCGGATCCAGCTCCAGATTGGCCAGTGGATCCCTTGGTGAGGCACTCCGACGGTTCTGGAACCTCCACGAGATAGCGTTTGCGGTTTGAACCAACATTCCTTCCTCGTGCCAATAAGACCAGATCAGCTCTAGGAGACAAGGATTCGCAAGTTTCTCCAGCAAGATTCCATGGCATGTTGCATTTTCATCCTCTGATCCCTCCTCATCAAATCCTTTGAGCTTAATTGCGATATCCGGCAACTTGGATCGGATCAGCGCGAGATACGGTAAAGTTCTCCGGTCCTTTGGTAGTCCCATGGCATCGACGAGATAGTCGCTGCCCAGAACTGTATCAAGTGACCCAGGATATGGAACTGATCTCCTCGCAAAATAGTTACGGTCCCTTGTATCATCGAATGGGCGGGGGGTCGCGAGAACCCCACAGTTCACCATGACAAAAGCCTCTGTCGCGGCCTTGACGACCCGGTAGGCATCGGAGTCAGTGAACGGAAGCAATCTCTTGTCTTTGAGGACTTGATACTCAGGCTCCTTATGGTCCGTAAACCGTAGCCGTTCAAACTTGGGCAAGCCATTCAGATTGGTTTCACCGCAGAACAGCATGTTCATGTAGCGGAGATAATTATTGAAGGACAACGCCTCGGTGCTGTTCAAAATAGCCTGCCAAAACGCCAGGTCAGGGGTCTCCTCCGTCGCTGTCCGTGATAAGGAGACACCGAGGTTCCCACTGATGGGGATGGTAGGTAGTTCCTCCGCATTACCGTCTTGTTTCTGAAACGCTTCTGCGGGGGGGATATTATTTCCAGAAGCATTTTGCAGGTCTGCTCTTTCTGGATCACCTTGCTGGTATTTTATCGTACTGATGTATGTTTGGTGGCCGGACTTCAGAATTGTCCGCACGAAAGTGATTGACCCGTCTTTGTCATCACTCTCATGAAACACAAAACCTTCAGGAGGAATGACGTTCTCAGGACATAAACCTGTACTGCATATACGGAGATGGGCTATGTCATGAAGACGTGCTGGTCGGCAGTTGATGGGCCTACAGGACGAGTCCAGATACCACACCTCAGATTTCAATTTCCGCTCCAGCTCAAAACATACAGCTTCCACACAGCCCACTCCGACATAGATACATTGAGGGTCAGGAGGGGTAAACCCATGCGTCACGACATAACAGCCGTTACCAAGCAGCTCGAAGGCAACTCTTCCTTCGTCATTCGTTTGTTCTCTCTTGACACGGTTTTTCTGAGTTGCTTTCCACTCATCACGATCAAAACTCGTGTAATCCTGAAGATCAGGAACGCGATAAAGACTTATGACTGCTTTTGATATGGGCACTCGACTTGTTTTCTCCAAAATAGTTACCAAGATCGTGCCTGTCCCAGACTTTCCTTTGTCACTATTCCTCTTCATGTCTTCCATTTCATCCTCCTTACTAAATCATCAGACTACCTTCATATGTAGCTGCACGCTAGAACGTCGCAGTCGGCGCGTCGGTTTGGTCGCACAGTGTGCTGACATATCCAACGTACTGCGCAACGCCCAGTGGGTCAGGAGCTTTGCAACTAACGTACTTTCTGATTCGGGACTGATTTTCCCGTCTGCCCGTGCTTGCCCAATAACTGCAAACACGAGGGACGGAGCCGCCTGGTACATCGCCGCCGGCGTCCGCCTCCAGAGATGGAAAAGCGCCGCAAGGCGGGCAGGTTGCCGTTGCCCCACATCCAGTGCCTCAACGAGCGAGCGGCCTCGCAAGGCTTTGGGACGATGGTGCATGAGCAACGCAATGAACCCCGGCATGCTCGCCTGGAGTCTTGTGAACAATGCCTTCTGTTGTGCCTCTAACTTCTCAAGCGGATAGAACGATTCCCACAGCGTCGCAAGCCGTCCCCATTGTGGATGTGGGTACAGGGCGTTGCCGATCGCTGCGCTCAACTTGACGCGAATCCAGGGCGCTGGGTGCGGATCGTCCAGGTTCAATCGGAACACGAAGGCGCGAGGCAGACTGACCACGCCCATCAGACCCATCGTCGACCCAATCCCCACCCTGGCCACCGACCAGAAGTCGGCAACAATCTCTGAGATCCATCGTTCCCAGATCTGCCAGATGAGGCGCTCTCCTGGAGCTCCCCGCTGGAGCCCGCAGAGCAATGGGCGTAGCGAGTTCACGAGATCAAGCAGGCTCGACGCCTGATGTCCCACCTCATGAATCAAGGAAGAGGCAATGCCACTCCCGACCATGCGCTCACGTGGTACACGGATGATTGCGACGGGGTTTTCCCCACCGCCTGGCATTCGCGTCCGTGCCCGCCTGATGGCCGCGCCCACCCCGCGATCCAGATAACAAATCACGGGGGGCGCCTGATAATAGTCACCTGGCAACGCCAGCGCGTCGGTGGAGACGACATCGAGACCGGATAACCACACACCGGTCTCGTTTTCGCTCCGCTGCGTGAGCACATCACTGAACGTGTCAAACTGTGTGAGCACGATGTTGAATTTGAGTCGAAGAAATGTGAACCGCCGCTGTGCTTCAGCCGGACTGGCCTGGCGACCCTGCGGTCCCTCCAGCCATCGAAGAAAGTCGTGAACGAGCCCATGGAGTTCACGACGTCCTCTCGTCAGATACCGCTCAATGGCAGACTGTGCCGTGGGCAATATCGCCGCAGCTGGCAGCATAGGTTCATGCAGCGCGAAAGGTTTGACTCGGGCAAGCCTAGTCAGCAGTGCCCGTGCCTCCTGCGCCAACATCCATGAAGCGAACAATCCGGTGCTCATGACAATTCACACTCCAAACAAGATGATTCGATTCCCCCGACGGACCCAGCGTCCACTGGCGCCTCGCCCATAGGCCATTCCGGATGGTGACATTCCAGCTCCCGCTGGCCCCGCCAACAAGCCTGGAGCAAATTTCCTCGCAGCAGCAGCGGCAGCCGCGTTAGCGACAGCCCTCAAGTTAGCGGTGGGTGGAGCGGCGGCGGCATTCTTCACAGTTTGACCAGCAAAACGTACAAACTGCTTGGCCCCTTCGAATTCACGATCTTCCGCACTCAATGCCTCAAGCTCGAGACCGAGCGCCTTGCCAGCTACGTTGGCCAATCCACTCCCAATCTTGGCGCCAATGGGTCCTCCCACCCAGCCACCAAGAGCCGCACCGGCGATGGGCAATGCCTTCTTGGCGGCACCTTTCAGAATCCCGCCAATCGCTTGACCGACCGGCGATTTCACAACCTTGCCAATGGCGCTTCCTGCTCTTTTAATAAGGTTGCCAAGAAATCGATCCAGCTCTGCCTCGTCTCGGACTTCAAGTAATTCTGCGGCAACCTCCATTAGCTCAGTCTCGCTAAAAACCTCCCCCCACTCTGCTGTTTCGCCATACTCGAACTGCTCACCTTCAAACTGCTCACCTTCAAACTGCTCTTGGCTGGTTTCGAATCCGGTCTCAGGGTTGTATTCCATTTGTGTCCGATCGATATCGTGCATGGTCTTTCTCCTCATGATTGTGAATGGTCCTTACCCGTTGATGCAGAACTCCCTTCTAGCTCCTTTGCCGCAGTCGAACACTTCCTCTCAGAAGACATTCGTCGAGCTATGCACCACAGTCCTTGTTCAGCTCTCTCCACCTACAACTCGATAGACCCTTTCGGTTGACGCTTGCTCTCGCACTCACTTTCAAACGCATCGGCTAGCCGTGCCATGTCATATGGCAAATGTGATGCCATTGAAAAATGCGGGTTTCCGCACCTTGTGCCGAACCTTGTTTCGGATTAATGACTCAGCAAGGACTTTGAGACGAAGTGACCTTCGGCTTGGCCCAGTCAGTCGAGTAGAGCTGCTTAGGAGGAGACAGACCAGCGTCTATTCACAAGCCGAGTAGGAATGACAAAGTGGATAGAGAAGGGGATATGAAGCTGCCGTCAGGTTTGAAGAATGGAAAGAGACACTATGCAGAGAGGACATCGAGAGGCTTAGACTTTCAACTCAACCACTGCAAACTTTCGTCGACCAATCTTCAGGCGATGCTGCTTGCCCTGGACAACCTCAAGGGTGGCATTCGCATCACTCTGTTTCTGTCCGTCGATTTCAACGCCGCCTTGAATGACCAACCGGCGCGCTTCGCTTTTGCTGGGAACCAACCCTGTCTTGGCCACAAGATCCACTAATCCAATCGCCTTTCCATCTCGCAAATCAGTTGTGGTCAATTGCACTCGCACATCCGGCTCGTCGGGAAATTCTTGCTTCTGGAACTTCTGTGTAAACTCCGCTCTAGCCTGCTTCCCTGCCTCTGCCCCGTGATATTGAGTCACAACCAATTCGGCAAGTGTCTGTTTGGCTTCCATCGGATGGAGTGACCTGGCATGCCCGATATCTTCCGTTGTCAGCAGCTCATAGTACCGATACATCAGGGTGTCACTGATCGACATCACCTTGCCGAACATCTCACCCGGCTTGTCTTCCAATGCGATGTAATTCCCGACGCTCTTGCTCATCTTCTTTACTCCATCTGTTCCCTCGAGCAAGGGCATCGTAATGACGACTTGGGATTCCTGGCCATAGTCCCGTTGTAACTCGCGTCCCACTAGTAAGTTGAATTTTTGATCCGTCCCACCCAGCTCCACATCAGCCTCGAGCATGACCGAATCGTACCCCTGCACCAAGGGATATAAGAACTCATGAACACTGATCGGTTTCTGCGCCTGAAAGCGCTTGTGGAAGTCGTCACGTTCCATCATGCGGGCGACCCGATAATGAGCCGCCAACTGAATCAGCCCTTCAGCCGTCATCTCGCCCATCCAACGACTGTTGAACTCAACCAGGGTTTTCGCCGGGTCAAGAATCTTAAAAATCTGGCGCTGGTAGGTCTTGGCGTTTTCAAGTACCTGTTCTTTCGTCAATGCTCTACGGGTTTCGGAGACGCCGGTTGGATCACCGATCATTCCTGTAAAATCACCGATCAAAAAAATGACTTGGTGGCCAAGATCCTGGAAGTGTTTCAACTTGTGAATCAAGACCGTATGTCCAAGGTGAAGATCCGGCGCAGTTGGGTCAAAGCCGGCTTTGACCCGCAATGGACGGCCCTCTGTGAGTGCCCGCTTGAGCTTGGCTTCTAGTTCCGCAGGCTGGATCACCTCTACGGCGCCACGCCGAATGAGATCGATCTGCTGATTCACATCCTTCATAGCACGCGTCGCTCCGTCGTTCCTTTTGAATCTGATGACGAAACCGTCACCAATAATTTGAGCTGATCGAATTTCTTGGCACCGATACCCTTTACTTCACGAAGGTCCTCGATCTTCCGAAACCCTCCGAGTGATGCCCTGAAGGCGATCACCCGTTGTGCGAGGACCGCACCAATGCCTGGCAAAGCCTCCAGCTCACCCGCCTTCGCCCGATTGAGATCCAACAACGGTTCAACTGGCGTGGAAGACAGCTTCGCAAGTGCGACGATCTCACTATTCGGCTCCTGGCCACTGCGACCAGGTTGCCTAGGCGCGTGCTCTGCCCGATTATCTGGCCCTGTTGCCGGGAAAGGAGCGACTTGCCGTTCGGCCGTGAATTCAGACACATGATGCAGAGTTTTCTGAGGGGCCCATATGACCCAGAAAACAATGCCCACCGTGACTGCCAGCAAGCCAAGCTTTAGCAACAGTGAGCTGATCATCTTGCCATCTGCTTTCGGAGCTGATGAATGGCGGCACCATCGACATCCTCCGCCGCTTCCATCACTCCCTCAGCGAGGGTTGGATGGGCATGAATCATCCCAGCCACTTGATCCACCGTGGCTCCCACCTGCAATGCCAATGCGGCCTCATGAATCAGATCCGCTGCGTGCGCGCCAAGAATGTGGACGCCAAGAATCTTGCCGGTTGCGGAATCGGCGATGACTTTGAAAAAGCCGGTGGTATCACCCGTGGCTTGCGCCTTGCCCAAACCTGCGTACCGGAAACGGCCGGTCTTCACCGCTTGATCTGGCTCCTGTCCCCTGGCCTGTGCCTGGTCCCGAGCCTGCTGCTCAGTCAGCCCAACACGCCCGATCTCGGGCAAGGTGAAAATACCGGCGGGGATCACGTCATACTGAATAGTCCGCGGATGTCCCAGAATATTTTCGACTGCCACCTGCCCCTGCGTCGAGGCGACGTGGGCCAACATGGCCTTCCCGGTCACATCGCCAATCGCATAAATACCCGACACATTCGTTTCCTGCCGCGCATCAACCAGAATTTCGCCACGCCGTCCAGTGGTCACACCAACCTGCTCCAATCCAATCCCTCGTGAGTTGAGCCCTCGGCCGACAGAGACTAAGAGCTTCTCTACGGTGATGGCACTGCCATCTTTCATCTGCACCACAATCAATTCTGGTGATTGTTCTACCTTCTCGACTGTGGTACCCGTCAGCACTGTGACGCCACGTTTTTTTAGTTCACGTGTCATCGTGGATGAGATTTCTTCATCCTCTAACGGCAAGACCCGTGGCATCAGCTCAACCATCGTCACCTGCGTGCCAAGCCCGCTATACAATGAGGCAAACTCACAGCCCTCCACACCGCCGCCAATTATCATGAGACTAACCGGGATCTGTGTAAGATCCAGCATCTGCTGGCTGTTCAGAATTTGTCGTCCATCGATTGGAAATTGAGGAAGGTTGGGCCACGATGACCCGGTGGCAACGACCAAGGCGTCAGCCTGGATCTCGCACTGACTCCCATCAGTTTTGGTGACCACGATGGTCCGTGTATTCTTGATCGTTCCTTGCCCACTCACATGCTCGATGCCCCATCCCTTGAACAACGTCGAAATCCCTTTCACAAGGGTTGCCACGACTTTATCTTTTCGCGACACCATCCGCGCAAGGTCATAGGCGACAGGTCCCTGAAACAGGAGTCCCAGCTCCTCCCCTTTTTTCAGTTTGTCGCCAAGCTCTACAACGGAGAGGAGGGCTTTACTCGGAATGCAACCCCAGTTGAGGCAAACTCCACCAAGCTTCTCTCGCTCGATGACCGTCACCCGAGCGCCGAGCTGTGCTGCACGGATCGCAGCCACATATCCACCGGGGCCGCCACCAAGAATGGCAATGTGAGTTGGAGAAGTCATGTGGATCAGTCACTCATTGTTGATTCAGGCATTGCAGACCGTCACCGAGATCCAATCACACAATGATGCAGAGATCCACCAGACAGGAGACTCAATGTTTTTGACTGGCGAGAAAGGCTTCGTACTGAGCAGCCGTCATTAACTGATCAACTTCTGCCGGATCGGCCAGATCGATGATTGCGATCCAACCCTTGCCGTAGGGATCCGAATTCACCACTTCAGGACGATCTTTTAGCTCGGTGTTAATCTGGCTCACCGTTCCGCTCACCGGCGTATAGAGCGTAGACGTTGTTTTCGTCGATTCCACTTCACCGATCTGTTGGCCGACCTTGACCGAGACGCCCACTTTGGGCAGATCTAGAAACACGATATCGCCTAAGGCATCCTGTGCAAAATCACTGATGCCCACCGTCGCTCGTTTCCCATCGAGGCGAACCCACTCATGCTCTTTGTGAAAACGCAAATCAGATGGAATCATGTCGGCTCCCTATGAAAAAAGTTCAACGTGAGATCAGGCGAAACGAACGGACACTCCTCCTAGGTCGGCTCTTAATCTCAGCCCAGATCTTCTAACTTTTTCAGGATGGTAGTTGGGGTCGACCGGTGTTGTCAAGGAACGATCTGTGCTGAGCCAAAGAGGAGGATCGTAGACCGTCGAGCCTGAAGCAGTTCTGATTCGGAAGAGGTTCCGCTAAGCAAAAAGTAGAGGAACAGCAACAGCGCTGTTCCTCTACACCGGTACCGGTCATAGCTGGGAGGGT
>Ga0224505_10001598_pt1 | contig 14051 bp, 12 predicted proteins | sample SF_Jan12_sed_USG_FD_169102 | JGI IMG/M metagenome (GOLD analysis project Ga0224505, IMG submission 169102) | Sediment microbial communities from San Francisco Bay, California, United States - SF_Jan12_sed_USGS_4_1 | ecosystem: Environmental > Aquatic > Marine > Sediment | place: USA: California... | reverse complement strand
CTGGAAGAGGCACAACCGGCAACCATGAGAAATACCACCAGAATACATGCTGCGCGTAGTTGTAAAGGTGCAAGGGATTTCATGAACTCTCCTTTTGGAGGACTGACCTGTTCTCGACACTATACCGAAAGAATACCGTATAGATTTCGGCACGCCAACGATATTTATTAATTTTGAGATTGACACCACAAGAAACCGTGCGATAATAGCGAACCTTACGCCTTAAATCGCATATCTTCAGGCAAGATAAAAAAAATTTAATCTGGAAAGGGGGGATTAACCGGGTCAGACTAGGAACCCACGGTAGTACTTTGTAGTTTGTTCTTAAGTAAATAACTCTATCGAGGTAACCGTAGAAAAAGGAGGCTCCCGATCATGCCAAAAAGGAAGATGATCGTCTTCGGGCTTGCAGTAAGTTTGATCGCAGGTTTTCTTCTCACCTTCTCAGCACCCCAGAAAGCATCGGCTGAATTTGGCGACAAGGTGATGAACCGCTATGCCAGCAAGGCCGGCATCGCTCCCGTAGTATTCCCCCACTGGTTCCACAGGGTTCGCGTCCAGTGCCGCGTGTGCCATCCCAGCGTATTCCAGATGCAGGCCGGCGCCAACGACGTTGACATGCAGAAGATCCTCAGCGGTGAATTCTGCGGCAAGTGCCACAACGGCAAGGTAGCGTGGGCTCCCATTTACTGCGACAAGTGTCACTCCGGCAAAATGGGCATCGACCCCGCTGTCCTTCTGCAGCAAGGACAAACTCCGAGCCCAAATGTAGTCAATCCGCCCGCAGCGGCAGCAGGAATACCGGCGGCAGCGCCCCCTGCAGCACCGGCGCCCGCAAAGGCAGCTCCCAAGAAGAAATAACGGGGCGCTTTAAGGCCGAGCATTTACTAACCAGGATTGATTATATTTTGCTAAGGAGGAATTACAGATGAAAAGGAATTTGAAGACAAAAGCCATGCTGTTGGCGGCGTCTTTACTTACCGTTACTGCGATGGCATCCTATTCCGCAGCCCAGCCACAGCCGGCGGTAAGCAATCCCAATGTTGCTGCACCCGCCGGCGGCCAGGTAACACCGGAAAACGTTTTTAACCTCGTCCTCACGCCGCCCAAGGTTACGCCTCAGGCGCCGAAAGCCCAGGACGGCCTGCATGACCCGGCTATTGTCGCCGTCGCGGGACTCTTTGAACCCAAGGTCGCCCTGGCTGCCCTTACTCCCAATCCCTACGGAAACATGGTTGACTGGGTAGTATCGCTCAGGAAGGGACAGTTCGTGCCGATCTGGTCGCTGGACCCGAAGGCCCCCGCTCCAGAGCCGATTGACATGGACATCATCATCCCGGCTCTCGGCAGGACTGCCAATGTCAAGTTCCCGCACAAGGGGCACACCGAGCTGTTTGACTGCGATGCCTGCCATCCCAGCATCTTCATCATGCAGGCCGGCGCCAACGTGGAAAAGGGCATGAGCATGGTCAACATCGTTCGCGGCCAGTACTGCGGCGTGTGCCATGGCAAGGTCGCCTTCCCGCTGGATGACTGCAACCGTTGTCACAACGTGCCGAAGTAATGAGATAGCTCAGCAAACTGAAAAGGCCCTCGGGAATATCCCGAGGGCCTTTTTGTTTTGGATTCATTGTAGGGGCGATCGCTGATCCCCGCAATGAAAGGGCGAACACAGGGGTTCGCCCCTACAATAACAGTCACTCGCCTATTCTCAGACTCCCCACTAATTCATCGACCGAAGCAATCCCGTTGGTTTCCATGTAGCTTTTGATGCCGTCGGCAATCGCGACACTTGACGAAGGGTTGACGAAGTTCGCCGTCCCTATCGCCACGGCCGTTGCACCGGCGATCATGAACTCGACGGCGTCGTCGGCCGTCATGATGCCCCCCATGCCGATAATGGGCAGTTTGACATTGTTGCGCACCTGCCAGACCATCCTCACCGCTACCGGCCGGATCGCCGGTCCCGACAGTCCGCCGGTCACGTTGGCCAGCCTGGGACGCCGGGTCTTGATGTCGATGGCCATACCCAGCAGCGTATTGATAAGCGACAGGGCATCGGCCCCGGCATCGGCTGCGGTCTTCGCGAAGTCGACGATATTGGTGACATTGGGCGACAATTTTACAATGAGAGGAAGGGTGGTGGCTTTACGCACCTTTGTAATAAGCTGGTGAGTAACGCGTGTGTCGGTACCGAAGGCTATGCCGCCCTCCTTTACGTTGGGGCAGGAGATGTTTACCTCAAGCCCTGCCACACCGTTAACGCCGGTCAGTCTCTCTGCGATAGCGACATAATCGTCCTCGTTGTTGCCGAACATGTTGACAATGACCGGGGTGTCGAACTGCCGCAGATAGGGCAGCTTTTTCTCGACGAAGACATCAACACCGACATTCTCCAGCCCAATGGCATTAAGCATCCCCGCCGGAGTCTCACAAATCCGCGGTGTAGGGTTCCCCTTCTTGGGCCGCACCGACAGACCTTTTACCACGATGGCGCCGAGACGGTTCAGGTCGAGGTAGGGCGAGTATTCAGCGCCGTAGCCAAAGGTCCCGGAGGCGGTCATCACCGGGTTCTTCATCCGGATTCCGGCGATAATTACGGAAGTATCGACACTCACTGCGCACCCCACATCACTTCTTCAGAGCGAAACACCGGCCCCTCGACGCAGGCCCTCTTGTACTCGAATTCATCGCCATTGCCGGACCTGATCGGCACCACGCACCCGAGACACGCCCCCATGCCGCACCCCATGTGCTCCTCCATGGAGACATAACAGGGAACGTTGTGGACAGCGGCAATCCGCGCCACCTCGCGCATCATGGGAGTAGGGCCGCAGGTATAGATGACCGAAGGTCCGGTATGTCCTTTGAGAAACGCCTCGAGGCTTTCTGTCACATAGCCGCGAAGTCCGCAGCTTCCGTCTTCGGTGGCCTGCGACAGCGTCACCCCTTCAAGAAGTTCGAAATCGCCGCCGCAGAGGAGGTCTCCTTCACCACGCCCGCCAAGAAATACCTCGACCCGTCCCGTGGGGTCAGTCCGCTTGATTTCTCTCGAAAGCCCCATGAGCGGCGCAGTACCGATGCCCCCACCCACGAGGATATGCGTAATGCCTGTCTGTATCGTTTCAAAGCCATTCCCCAGCGGCCCCAGCACATCCAGCGTATCATCCACCTGCACGTGGCTCAGCAGGGCCGTCCCCTTTCCCACCACGCGGTAGAGAAGGGCAAAGCTGCCGTCGTCGTAAATGTCGTGAAGGCTGAATGGGCGGCGCAGCAGAGGGTCGTTGGACGGCGACACATGCACCATGAAGAACTGTCCGGCCCGGGGCCTGGGGGTACCGGCCGGCGGCTGAAGGACAATCCGATAGTATCCCGGTGAAAGCTGGCGGTGGGAAAGAACCGTAGTGAGCATGGGTTATTCGATGCTTATCTCGAGGATTTCGTATTCGATGGTCTTTGCCGGAGCCTGCACAGTGATGACATCCCCTACCTTCTTGCTGATGAGGGCCTTGCCCACCGGCGACTGGATCGAAATCTTGCCGTTCTTCAGGTTGGCCTCCTCCTGCCCCACGAGGGTGTATTTCTTTTCCTCGTCGGTGTCGGTATCCAGCAGAAGAACGGTGCAACCGAAGACCACCTTGTCGTTGGTGAGGTTTTTTGTCTCGATGATATGGGCATGGGCAATCTTCCCCTGAAGCTCCTGTATCTTTCCTTCTATGTACGACTGTCGCTCTTTGGCGGCGTGATATTCGGCGTTCTCGGAAAGGTCGCCGTGGGCCCGGGCTTCGGCGATGTCCTGGATGTTCCTGGGGCGCTCGACTTTTATAAAACGCTCCAGGTCTTCCTTTATCTTGTCATATCCCTCTCGCGTCATGGGTATCTTCATGCTCATCGCGTTACCTCACTATGATAATAATCCTGAATAGCCATGACATCGATCCCTCTTCGAGAAACAGCATCAATAGCAACCGCTGCGGCCTTCGCTCCGGCCAGGGTGGTAAAGTACGGTATCTTGTGGTTCAATGCCGTCCTGCGAATGTCGTAGGAGTCTTTCTGTGAAATCGCGTCGCTCACCGTATTGACGACCATGCATATCTCGCCGTTCTTCAGGTTGTCAACGATGTGCGGCCGCCCTTCATGAACCTTGTTGACCGCTGTCACGGGGATGCCGTTCGCGGCAAGATAACCGGCGGTACCCCGGGTAGCCTCTATTTCAAATCCATTGGCGACAAGGGTCTTCGCTGCCTGAACGAGAGTTTCCTTCTTGTCTTCATTACGCAGGCTGAAGCAGACGCGCCCTTTTGACGGAAGCGTATTGAACGCCCCCATCTGGGCCTTCAGAAAGGCGATGCCGAAGTCGGCGTCTATCCCCATCACCTCTCCCGTCGACTTCATCTCGGGCCCCAGCACCGTATCGACGCCGGGGAACTTGGTAAAAGGGAAGACTGCTTCTTTCACCGCCACATGCTCGATGACCTTCTCTTCCGTCAACCCAAGGTCCTTGAGGGTACGGCCGACCATCACCCTGGCCGCCACCTTGGCCAGCGGCACGCCGGTGGCCTTGCTCACGAAGGGAGATGTCCGCGACGCTCGCGGGTTCACCTCGAGGATATAGACCACTTCGTCCTTGACGGCGAACTGGATGTTCATGAGCCCGATAACGTTGAGCTCCAGGGCCAGCATCCTTGTCTGCCGCCGGATTTCATCGACCACATGACCGGGCAGCGAATAGGGCGGAAGCGAACAGGCGCTGTCGCCCGAATGGATCCCCGCCTCTTCGATATGCTCCATGATGCCGCCGATGTAGACATCTTCACCGTCGCCCACGGCATCGACGTCTACCTCTACCGCATCGCGAAGGTATTTGTCAACAAGAACCGGGTGGTCCGGCGAGGCCTTCACGGCCCGTTTCATGTAGTCCTGCAGACTGTCGGTATCGTAGACGATCTCCATGGCCCGGCCGCCCAGAACGTAGGAGGGGCGCACCACCACGGGATAGCCGATCCCCTCGGCCACTCGCACCGCCTCCTCGGGAGAAGTGGCAGTGCCGCATTCGGGCTGGAGGAGTTCGAGCTTGTTGATCAGGTCCTTGAACCGCTCACGGTCTTCGGCGCGATCGATGGAATCGGGGCTGGTGCCGAGGATCGGCACTCCGGCCCTTTCCAGCGGCACCGCAAGCTTGAGCGGCGTCTGTCCGCCAAACTGAGGAATGACTCCGTAGGGCTTCTCCTTCTCCACGATGTTCATCACATCCTCGAAGGTCAGCGGCTCGAAGTAGAGCCTATCAGAGGTATCGTAGTCCGTAGAGACGGTCTCAGGGTTGCAGTTGACCATGATCGTCTCGAAACCCTCTTCCTTCAGCGCGAAGGCGCCGTGGACGCAGCAGTAGTCGAACTCGATCCCCTGCCCTATCCGGTTTGGGCCGCCGCCCAGGATGATGACCTTCTTTCTGTCGGTGGGGTTGGCCTCGCACTCCTCTTCATAGGTGGAGTAGAGGTAGGGAGTATAGGCGGGGAATTCGGCGCCGCAGGTATCGACCGTCTTGTAGACCGCCACAATCCCTTTGCCTTTTCGGTAGGCCCGCAACTCCTTCTCCGTCGTCCTGAGCAAGTCGGCCAGGCGGCTGTCCGAGAAACCATACTCCTTTGCAGCGCGCAGGGTATCGCCGTCGATATCCAGCGGTGCATTCGGATCCCGCGAAAGTCCCAGTTTTTCCAGCTCCCGCTCCATGACAACGATCTCTTCGATGTTGCGGAGGAACCACGGGTCGATGGCGGTAGTCCGGTAAATCTCGTCGACATCCATGCCGCTGCGCAGGGCGTCAGCCACATACCAGAGGCGGTCGCGGTTGGGCACCGCCAGCTTGTCGAGGATATGGTCATGCGGTACCACCGACTCCGTCAGCGGTTCATCCGGCGTCCTGGGATCCCGCCTCCTCACCCTCCGGTCGGTCTGGATGAGGCCGTTGGCATCGATTTCCAGCGAGCGGAGCGACTTCTGCAGCGCCTCCTTGAAGGTGCGGCCGATGGCCATGGCCTCGCCCACCGACTTCATCTGGGTGGTAAGGGTCTGGTCGGCCTTCGGGAACTTTTCAAAGGCGAAGCGTGGGAACTTGACCACTACATAGTCGATGGTCGGCTCAAAGGAGGCAGGCGTTTCGCGGGTGATGTCGTTACGAATCTCGTCGAGGGTGTAACCGACTGCCAATTTCGCCGCGATCTTTGCAATGGCGAAGCCGGTGGCCTTCGACGCCAGGGCCGAGCTGCGCGACACGCGCGGGTTCATCTCGATGATGATCATATCTCCGTTGACGGGGTTGATCGCAAACTGGATGTTCGAGCCGCCCGTATCGACGCCGATCTCGCGGATGATCTTGAGCGCGGCGTCCCGCATGATCTGATATTCCTTGTCGGTCAGTGTCTGCGCGGGGGCCACGGTGATGGAGTCGCCGGTATGGACACCCATGGGGTCGAAGTTTTCGATGGAGCAGATGATCACGACATTGTCCTTCATGTCGCGCATCACCTCGAGCTCGTACTCCTTCCAGCCCAGCAGCGACTTCTCCACCAGCACCTCGCGGGTGGGCGAGAGGTCGAGGGCCCGCTCGATCATCTCCTCGAATTCCTCGATGTTGTAAGCGATACCGCCGCCGGTCCCGCCCATGGTGAAGGACGGTCGGATGATGGCGGGGAAGCCGATCCGGTCGATGATCTCCATCGCCTCGGCCTTGCTGTGGATGTCGGCACTCTCGGGAACGTGGAGCCCGATCCGCTTCATGGCCAGCTTGAACGATTCGCGGTCCTCGGCCTTCTTGATGGCGGGCAGCTTCGCCCCGATCAGCTCAACGCCATACCGTTCCAGCACGCCGTTTTCCGAAAGGGCCACGGCAATGCCCAGGGCAGTCTGCCCTCCCATGGTAGGGAGCAGCGCCTGGGGACGCTCCTTGGCGATGATCATCTCGACCACCTCCGGCGTGATCGGCTCGATATAGGTCCGGTCGGCCATGTTCGGGTCGGTCATGATGGTGGCCGGGTTGCTGTTGATCAGCACCACCTCGTACCCCTCTTCGCGAAGGGCCTTGCACGCCTGGGTCCCCGAGTAGTCGAACTCGCAGGCCTGCCCGATCACGATAGGCCCCGAGCCGACCAGCAGGATTTTTTTGATGTCAGTTCTCTTCGGCAACTTGCTTCTCCTCTCTCACACTCTTTTACCGCAAACCATTCAGTGCATTAAATCCATCGGCCGTCGTCTCCCGGGGCCTTCAACAGCCAATATTCGGCGCCACCTTTAAGAACCATGGATTGAGCACGCAAGCATCTTTCCTGATGAAACGTTCGATGTCCGCCAGGTATAAATTCCACGCGCCCCATATCGGATTTTGAAGGCCCCGGGAGACGATGGACGGTGGATTTGCTGAATAGTTACCTGCTTACCGCCATGCATCTCCCCGCATCATCGCCGTGAACCTCCTGAAGAGGTAGGATGAATCGTGTGGCCCCGGCGACGCCTCGGGATGGTACTGCACCGAAAAAACGGGCAGCTCCCGGTGCCTGAAACCTTCCACCGTCTGGTCGTTGAGGTTGATGTGGGTCAGCTCCACACTGCCTCCCAGTGAATCAACATCCACGGCGAAACCGTGATTCTGCGAGGTTATCTCCACCTTCCCCGTGGTCAGGTCCTTTACCGGCTGGTTGCCGCCGCGATGGCCGAACTTCAGCTTGTAGGTCTTTCCACCCATGGCCAGTCCCAGTATTTGGTGTCCGAGGCATATCCCGAAGATAGGCTTCTTCCCCAGCAGCCGCCGCACCGTTTCGATGGCGCAGGTCACCGCCTCGGGGTCGCCGGGTCCGTTGGAGAGGAATATGCCGTCGGGGTTCATGGCCAGCACATCATCGGCCGAGGTTGAAGCCGGCACCACCTGCACCTTGCAGCCACTGCTCACCAGGTTGCGCAGGATGTTGTACTTTACGCCGAAATCGAAGGCGACAACATTCAATGGGCGTATCCGTTCCTCGTTGGTATAGCCGACGCCCAGTTCCCACAACCCTTCCGTCCAGGCATAGGGGGCCTTGCAGGTCACCTGGCTGGCCAGGTCCTGCCCCGTCATTACGGGAAGGGCCTTTGCCCTGCGCACCAGGCTGTCGGGGTTGAGGTCGAGGGATGAAATGATCCCCGGCATGGCCCCCATCGACCTTATGTGCCGCGTGAGTGCCCGTGTGTCGATCCCCTGAATCCCCACAATCCCGTGGCGTTTCATGAACGAGCCCAGGCTTCCAGCCGCACGCCAGTTGCTGGGATAGTCGATATACTCCTTGACGATGAAGCCCCGCACAAAGGGGGCCGCAGCCTCCATGTCTTCGTCGTTGTAGCCGTAGTTCCCTATTTCAGGATAGGTCATGGTGACCATCTGCCCCTGGTAGGAAGGGTCGGTCAGTATCTCCTGATAACCGCACATGCTGGTATTGAAGACCACCTCGCCCGATGCCTCGCCTTTCATGCCGAAAGGCCTGCCGGTGAAGACCCTGCCGTCCGCCAGTGCAAGTAGTGCTTTTTCCACCCTTAATCTCCTTCAGTTCTCAGCCTGATACACCAATTTTCCATCAACGATCGTCGCAGCCGCCCTGCCCTTCATCTTCCAGCCGGCAAAGGGGGTATTCCGCCCCTTGGACCGGAACTTCTCCGGCTTCACTTCCCATTCCGCATCGAGGTCGATGATAACGAGATCGGCGGCACTTCCCACCGCAAGGCTCCCGCCGGGCAGCCCCAGCGCCTTCGCCGGGTTCGTCGTAAGCGCCGCCAGGGCATCGGACAACGACATCACCCCGTCGCGCACCAGTGACAGCGTGAGCGACAGCGCCGTTTCAAGCCCAACGATGCCGAAGGGCGCCTGGTCGAACTCCGCATCTTTTTCAGAATAGTGATGCGGGGCATGGTCGGTGGCGATAACGTCGATCGTCCCGTCTCTCAGGGCCTCACGGATAGCGGCCACATCCTCTTCGCCCCTGAGCGGCGGGTTCATCTTTGCGTTGGTATTGTAGCCATCCACCGCCGCCTCGGTAAGGGTAAAGTAATGGGGGCAGGTTTCGGCAGTAACGGCGATCCCGCGCTGTTTCGCTTCTCTTATCAACCGCACGGTTCCTGCCGTACTCACATGCGCCAGATGAAGCCGCGCGCCGGTATACTCGGCCAGCAGGATATCCCGGGCCGATGCGATATCCTCGGCAATGGCGGGGATACCCCTCAGCCCAAGGCGCGTCGAGAGGGCCCCTTCGTTCATCACGCCCCCTTCGGCAAGGCTCATATCCTCGGCATGGGAAACCACCGTAATCCCGAAGTTTCTGGAATATTCCATGGCCCGGCGCATCATGACGGAGCTGGTCACCGGTTTGCCGTCGTCAGAGATCGCCACCGCACCAGCCTCGATCATGTCGCCGATCTCCGCCAGTTCCTCGCCGGTTGATCCCTTGGTGATGGCGCCTATGGGGTATACCCTGACGGCCCCTTCGTCGCGACCCTTGCGGACGATATAGTCGGTGACCGCCCGATTATCATTGATCGGCTTCGTATTCGGCATGCAGGCCACGGCAGTGAAGCCTCCTGCGGCCGCCGCCTCGGTCCCGGTCAAGATGGTCTCTTTATACTCCAGACCCGGCTCGCGCAGGTGCACGTGGATATCGATCAACCCCGGCGCCACCACCTTGCCCGAGGCGTCGATCACCGAGCAGCCCGCTGTCTTCTTTCCGGCAGTGCCCACCTTCACGATGATACCGTTATCGATGACCACGTCGCAGACCTTGTCGAGACCAGAAGCCGGATCGATAACCCTGCCGCCCTTTATTATCACGTTCATTGCCATAATCCTTTATTCCTTCGAGCCGCCGCTCACCAGAAACAGTACCGCCATCCTCACCGCAAGGCCGTTGGTCACCTGGTCCATGATAACCGACCGGGGACCGTCAGCCACATCGGCGGATATCTCGATACCCCGGTTCATCGGACCGGGGTGCATCACCAGCGCATCCTCTTTTGCCAAAGCCAGCCGCGCCGACGTCAGGCCGTAGAAGCGCGAATACTCCCGCAGCGAAGGGAAGTACCCCTTACCCTGCCGCTCCATCTGAATCCGGAGCATCATCACCACGTCGGCCTCAGCCAGAGCATCTTCCATGCAACTGAATATCTGTACCGGAAGGCGCTCCACTCCCCGCGGCATAAGGGTAGACGGCCCTGCGAGCCTTATCTCCGCCCCCATCTTGCCCAGCAGGTGGATGTTCGACCGGGCCACCCTGCTGTGGGCCACGTCGCCGATAATGGCAACCTTCAGCCCTTCCAGCTTCTTGCCGTGCTCCAGCATGGTGAAGGCGTCGAGAAGGGCCTGCGTCGGGTGTTCATGGGAACCGTCCCCGGCATTGACCACCGAGCACTGCACCGAGCGGGCGAGGAAATGCGGCGCGCCGGAACTGGAATGGCGGACGACGATGACGTCGGGGTTCAGCGCCTCTATGTTGCGGGCCGTATCGAGCAGCGATTCGCCCTTCACCACGCTGCTGGTCGAAACCGATACGTTGATGACGTCGGCGGAGAGACGCTTTCCGGCGATTTCGAACGAGGTGCGGGTGCGGGTGCTCGCCTCGTAGAAAAGGTTGACCACCGTTTTGCCGCGCATGGCGGGGACCTTCTTGATGTCGCGCCTCAAAACCTCTTTAAAGGAACGGCTCGACTCCAGCAGCCCTTCAATCTCTTCCCTGCTGAGGTCCTCGATTCCAAGAAGGTGCCGAGCCGCGAAACCCATCACTCCTCCTCACCTTCCATGATGATGACCCGGTCTTCGGCGTTTCCGCCTTCGACTAATTCGAGCTTTACCTTTTCTTTTTTGGCCGTGGGGACGTTCTTACCCACGTAGTCGGCGCGGATGGGAAGCTCCCTGTGGCCGCGGTCCACCAGCACCGCCAGCTGGATCAGTTCCGGCCTGCCGTAGTCCATGATGCTGTCGAGGGCCGCCCGGATGGTCCGGCCGGTATAGAGCACGTCATCCACAAGGATAATCCGCTGGCCCACAACCGAGAAATGTATCTCCGTCGCCTGCACCGGCGCCGCTCCCTTTTTGGAGGAGATATCATCACGGTAAAAGGTGATGTCGAGGACACCGACGGGGATTTCAACCCCTTCAATGTCCCGTATCTTCGAGGCCAGCCGCTGGGCCAGGTAGACCCCGCAGGTCCGGATACCGATCAGCGCGAGGTTCTCCGTCCCCTTGTTGCGCTCCACGATCTCGTGGGCAATGCGGGTGAGGGCGCGGTCGACCGACTGGCGGTTCATGATGAGGGCTTTTTCTTTAGACATTTGTGCCCTTTCCGGTCAAAAAAAAACCTTCACGCCCGCGAGAGCATGAAGGTTTTTCGGATACACAGAAGTGGATGCTATACATCCTGGGCGTCCGAACCTTGCCAGCTTCTCGGAGCTGGATTTAAAGGTTACGTCGAGATCGCTTTATACTCCCAAACCCCGTTCGATGTCAAGTTGAATATTACGAATATCACCCAATTCCCTTTCACCAACCAAACCAAAACTGCTATATATTTCCCAATCGCCTTAACCAGAGGATACCATCATGATGACAAACCGGCAAAACATGGAGAATGAAAAACAGGTCAATTCTATAAAGGCTGTCATATTCGATTACGGCGGCGTGCTGGCCGAGGAGGGGTTCCGGGACGGACTTCGCGCAATCGCGCTGCGCAACGGACTCGACCCTGACTGGTTGCACCAGATTGGTCTGGATGCAGTCTACGACTCAGGTTACATGGTCAACCGGGGAACGGAGGCGGACTTTTTGCGTCTCCTGCGTTCCCGCGCCCATATCAGGGAATCCGATGCCGAGCTGGTCCGCGAGGTGATGGGGCGGTTCGTCCTGCGGCCGTGGATGATCGACCTCGTCCGCAATCTGCGACGAGAGGGGATGCTTACCGCCATCCTCAGCGACCAGACCGACTGGCTCGACCGCCTGGACGCCCGCGACCATTTTTACCGGGAGTTCGACAAAGTTTACGTAAGCTACCACATAGGAAAAGGAAAGCGCGACCCGTCAGTCTTTGACGACGTGGTGAGCGACATGGGCATAGCTCATGGGCAGGCTTTGTTCGTCGATGACAATCCGGGAAACGTAGAAAGGGCGAGGGATAAGGGGCTTAAAACTATACTCTTCGAGGACCGTGAGCAGTTTATGCGGGAGATGGGGGAATATTTCCCTAATTAAGATAGAAAAACAAAGGGCGTGGAGTTTTCCACGCCCTTTGCAAACAACAGCCTGCGTCACGGCGCCGGAGCCGGGTCGCCGTTGGATTTGACGTTGAACTGGCCAACGCCGGTTGTGCCGGTAATTGTGTCGTATATGTTGAAACTAATGTTCGGCGTAGAGGCTCCATAGACACCTATATCAAATGCATATACACCTGAATACAATTGACCATTATTCGTAACGATATTATTGGTTACTTTTGGAGAACTGGCCTCTATACTTAGTCCACTCCCAGTGACTTCTTTGCAATTTCCCGTAATTATATTTCCACTGATGATGCCACTGCTGTTACTGACAGTTAGACCAATTACACGGTTATCCTTAATAATATTTCCATCAATTATTGGTGAGGAAGACATTACAACAATACCCTGCCCCAAAGAAGTGTAGCTGACCTCATTATTCCTAATTACAGCTGACGAATAATTTAACCAGATACCCCCATATTGGTTATTGTTGACTTTGTTTCCTGAAATGGTCAAATCTGTTGAGTTATAGATATTGAGTCCTGCCTGCCCAGCGCTCCCGATAAAGTTGTCTGCAATTGTCACAGAAGTTGATGATTGAATATTCACCCCATGATACCCACCTGTAATCAAAAAGCCTGAAATTGCCACATGACTACAATTACTAATAGTGATGACGTTTGGTGGACTACCGAACCCACCCCACCGTAGCGTCGTTACCTCCCGACCGGCACCCCGTAGATGCACATAGCTTTTCATCGTAATATTGTCCCAGTATAGGCCGGGCATGACGTCGATTACATAAGGCTCCGTCGCCGATGGATTGATGGCGGCAAGAGCAGCACTGACACTGGTAAAATCCCCGCCGCTGGCCGCCACGACTATCCGCCGGGCCGCGGAGCCGGGCATTGCGAAGTCGAGTTCCGATCTGGAAACGCAGGCGGTGCAGTTAACATCCAGCGCGGGCCCACCTTTGCTGTTGCTGCCGGCATAGTTGAAGTTGATGTCCGCGACGCTCACGCTGCCATCCTGAATGTGCGTACCGGCAATACTGTCTGCCTGCACCTTGGAACCGGTTACAGAGCCATCGCCCAACTGCCCGGCGCCGATCGAGCCCGGAGCGATGTCGGCCGATGTTATGGAGCCGTCAAGAATCTGCACCCCCGTCAAGCCGCCATCCTGAATGTGGCTGCCGTTGAGGCTTCCGGCCTGCACCTTTGCCCCCGTTACCGCACCATCAGCCAACTGGCCCGTACCAACTGCACTGGCCGCGATGTCTGTCGACCCGACACTGCCGTCCTGGATGTGAGTACCGGTGATACTGCCGGCCTGCACCTTTACCCCCGTTACAGAGCCATCAGCCAACTGGCCGGTGCCCACGGCTCCGGCCGCTATATCAGCGGCCCCGACGCTGCCATCCTGAATATCAGCTCCCGTCAGGCTGCCATCGAGCACATGAGTACCCGTCACGCTATCGGCTTGAACCTTAGCGCCAGTCACCGCGCCGTCAGCCAACTGCCCCGTGCCCACTGCACTCGGGGCTATATCTACCGAATCAATAGTACCGTCCTGAATATCGATGCCGGTCAGGCTGCCGTCGACCACGTTGGCGCCGGTAATCTGCTGCCCACCGCCGGGAGGTGCTATTGGTGGAGCAGATTGAGCGATATCACCCATAAAGCCTATAAAGACAATGATCATAAACGTAACAAAGTATTTTTCTTTTGCGCCGAAGCTCTTCATGCTAACACCTCATTTGCTAAAGAAACTTTTACTCTTGCCATAAACCG
>Ga0224505_10001597_pt1 | contig 14061 bp, 7 predicted proteins | sample SF_Jan12_sed_USG_FD_169102 | JGI IMG/M metagenome (GOLD analysis project Ga0224505, IMG submission 169102) | Sediment microbial communities from San Francisco Bay, California, United States - SF_Jan12_sed_USGS_4_1 | ecosystem: Environmental > Aquatic > Marine > Sediment | place: USA: California... | reverse complement strand
GGCGAGGCGGTAGAAGCTGTACCCCCCGGCCTTGGCCGCGGTCAGTTCCGAATGCCTTCCCAGGTTGCCCACCGTGAAGACCGTCGCGAACAGGACCGCCGCCGGCATGACCTGCGCAATTTCCGCGGGCATCGCATAGACGTAGCTGAGCACGATGACTGGAAAGTGGAGCCCCCGGTCCAGCAGCCGCGGCAGGTTCTCCGTCATGTTGATGAGGAGGGAGACGATCGGGAACCCCAGGGCGGTCAGTGAGAAGATCAGCACCCACGACCGCAGGACGTACCGGTCCAGTGTCTTCATCTAGGCCGCCCGCCGACGTCGGAAACGCCCGGCGATGGACTCCCACAGTTCCCGCAGATCTCCGCCGCGGGTCGAGCCCGACTCGCGCGCCACCCGATACAGGCCCAGCAGCGCCACCACGGTGAAGACCAGGTTCGGCGCCCACATGATCACCCCCGGCGGGACGATCCCCTTGTCGCCCAGCGCTTCGCCGGCGATCAGCCCGACGTAGTAGATGGCGAAGACCGCCAGCCCTCCGCCGATGACCAACCCGAGGCCGCCCCGCGGGAACCGCAGTGCCATCGGGATGCCGACCAGCGCGAAGACCAGGCAGGCGATACTGATCGCCCACTTCTTGTGGACCTCGATCAGATACTGGTTCGCCCGGAGGGTCGATGTGCGCGCCTCGTCCCGGGCGGCGCTGACCTCGCCCCAGTTGGCCAGCCGTACGATCCGCCGCTCAGGCTGGTCGGTCACTTCGCCCTCAGCCTCACCGCGGAAGACCCGGCGGGCCCGCTCCAGGGCGCGCTCCGGCGCCACGGAGCCTCCCGGCAGCCTGGGGGAGGGGACTTCCACGGGCGAGGGCGGTGCGGGTTGTGCGGGTGTTCCCGAGTCCGCCGTCACCAGCCGGGCCAGCGCTCCAAAGGCCTTGCAGTAGGCTGGGGGCGGGTCGGCGGCCGGCCGGGGCCGCGGACCGGCCGCCCCGAGGTCGAGCAGGGCCCGAAGGTCGCGGCTGGCGCCCGTCGTCCGGCGGTGGGCGGCCCCGGCGATGTCGTACTGCGCCGAGCGGACCACCTCCATCATTTCGCAGGTGCTCATCTCGCGGTCGCCGCGCACCCCCTCGTCGGTGTCCAGGTCCAGACGGTTCGACACCTCGCGCACCAGGATGGTGTTGGCGCGAAAATCGGTCACCTGGACCAGCGCCTGGTCGCTTTGGCGGAAGGCGTGGATCGAGCCATCGTAAAGCCGGAGCTGCAGGTCTTCCCCGGAGGGGGTGAACCCCATGACGCCGCTGTCGGCATAGATGACGCGCCGGGCGTCACTCCCCGACATGTCGTAGATGGTCACGCTTCGGAGCCGCCCGCTGGTGGCATCGATCCGGCTCGAGCGCAGAAAGAGCCCGCTCGGGGGGATTTCGTTGATCACCTGCTCACGGAGCTCCAGCGTGGGTTTCTTGCGCTGGATGTTGATCAGCAGGTTGCGGAGCCGGGCGTTGGACTGTGGCAGGATCTGGTCGGTGAACCAGAAGTTCAGCGCCGTGATGAGGACGCCGGTGAGCGCCATCGGCCTGACCAGGCGGGACACGCTGATCCCGCTGGCCCGCATGGCGGTGATCTCGCTGTCGGCGGCGAGGTGGCTGAAGGTGTACAGCACGCCGGTGAGCACCGCCATCGGCAGGGTCATGGCGATGATGAACGGCAGGCACAGCAGGAAGACCTCACCGATGACCGACCAGGGCAGCCCCTTCCCGACCAGGGCCCCGAAGCGGCGGGCCACCTGGTTGAGCAGCATGATGCTGGTCATCGCGACGAAGGCGAAAACCAGCGGGGGAAGGAACTGCCGGATGAGGTACCGGTCGAGCAGTCTCAAGGTGTCGAAGTCTCCGCGCCGTAACGAGTTGTGACCCCCCTGAGTGGTCAGTATATTGCCGATGACCCGGAGCTTCAAGCCTGATACACTTCGTGCCTACCGCCTGCCGGCAGGGCTAGTGCGGGTTCTGGCCCTAATCTCCCTCATCTTCGTGAGCCTCCCCGCGCTGGCAGCGGCGCAGGGGGACACCACTTTCGTGCGCTGGGTCCGCTTCGCGGTCTCCCCTCCGCGGGGGCTCAAGCCTCCCCCCGCGCTCAACCGGGCATGGGACGGTGGCTCACGCCGCCCGGTCGCCTTCACGGGGTCAGCCTGGGACAGCCTGGTCGCCCGCGACCTCGACAGCATCCAGCTGGCGCGGACCCGCGCCTGGCGCCTCCGGCAGGTCTATGGTCGCCGGCTGGAAGAGGAGGAGGAGGCCGCCAGGCGCGAGGAGGGTCTGCTGGGGGTTTCCCGCCAGACAGTCGACATCGGCCTCGACGGCAACGCCCGGATCGACCTGCGCACGGACAAACTGAAGAACCACCGCTGCACCGCGGCGTCCTACCTGGATCCCAACTCGGGATGCCGGGGCGGCTTCAGCTCGCCCCGGCTCGATACCTACCTGCAGCTTCGATCCGCGGGCGTCATCGGGCAGCGCCTGCACCTCGACGTGGACTTCGACACGGAGCGGGATTTCACCGCCACCAACAACCTGCAGGTCTACTACCAGGGCCTGGAGGACGAGGTCGTCCGCCGGATCGAGATGGGCACCGTCACCTTCCGTCCCCCGTCGTCGCGCTTCCTGACCAGCTCGATCCCGGCGAACAACTTCGGGGTGAACGCCTCATTCGAGGTCGGCCCGGTGCAGTTCCAGGGCATCGTGGCCACCCAGAAGGGAAGTCAGATCGCCGAGCGAAGCTACACGGTGGGCGCCACCACGGTGCAGCCCCAGGACCGGCAGGTCCGTGACATCGACTACGAGGCGGCGCGGTTCTACTGGGTGGTGGACCCGCAGCAGATTCCAGGGTATCCGCGGCTCGACATCCTGCAGATCGACCGCGCCTCCCTGCCGCCAGCCGCGCAGGTGAGCCAGGGGGATGTGCGCGTCTACCGCTACCGCCCTCCCGGCCAGAGCGGGCTGAACCCCAACCTCGGCGGCATCAACGCGATCGCCATCGGGACCGACACCACTCAGCGGGTGACGGCCCAGTGGGAGCTGCTGCAGCGCGACCTCAACTACTACGTCGATCCTTCCGGCGTCTGGATCGCGCTCGCGGCCCGGCTCGACCCCAACGATTACCTCGCGGTCAGCTATCGCAGCGCCGCGGGGCAGGTCGGCACCTTCCCGGCCACCGACGCGGGGCTGGTCGCCGGCCAGCCGCCGCAAGACACCCTGCTGCTCATCGTCCAGCCCAAGGCCGGCCCCCAGCAGGGCACCTTCCGCCGGGAGATGCGCCACATCTACCGGGTGGCCGGGGCCGATCTCGAGCCGGCCTCGCTCAAGGTGAACCTGTCCCTGAACCGCTCGGAGGCGCCGCTCCGGCCCGGCGCCCAGGCCACCTACCTCTCGGAGCTGGGTCTCTCCGTGCCGACCGACCCGGAGATCTTCAACACGCCGGAACGCCTCTTCCCCCGGAGCCGTGACCCCGGCGCCGCGCTGACGATCCGGGAATCCTACATCGTCTTCCCCGTCCTGGGGCCGTTCGCCGACACGCTCAAGCTGCTGGCGACCGAGCGCAACGACTCGCTCTACCGCACTCCCTGGTACCTGCTCTACACCGAGGGGCCGCCGGCCAAGTTCGTGCTCCGCCTGCGGTACAACGCCAGCTCGACCGGCGACCGCTCCAGTCTCGACCTGGGCGCGCTTCAGATCCGCGATGGCAGCGAGGCGTTGTACCTGAACGGCCGCCGGCTCGAGCGCGGCACGGACTACAGCATCAACTATGACCTCGGCCAGGTCTCCTTCCTTGATCCCCAGGGGTTGTTCGGGGACGGGGGAGGGGCGATCCGGGCCAGCTTTGAAGAGCGGGGCATCTTCGCGGTGGCGCCCACCAGGATTCTCGGCTTCACCAGTCGCTACAACCTGGGGGATGTCGGCGGGGTCAACCTCGTCGGCATCTACCAGTCCGAGGAGAGCGCCTTCAACCGGCCGCAGCTCGGCTTCGAGGCCACCGCCCACCTGGTGGGTGGGATCAGCACCGACCTGAAGTTCCGCTCTGGCGGCGTGACGCAGTTCCTCAACAGCCTGACCACGACCCGTTCCACCGCGCCCACGCGGATCGATGTGAACGCCGAGCTGGCGTTTACCCGGCCGGATCCGAACCGCTCCGGCGCCGCCTACCTCGAGGAATTCGAGGGCGACCCGGGGGTGCCGTTGTCGCTCCGCGAGTCGGTCTGGGAGTTCGGGAGCGTGCCGCAGTCCACCGACGGGGTTCAGAACACCTTCGGCGCCGCCTTCGATCCCGACGACGCGGTGCAACTCACCTGGCAGAACCTGGTGCCCGAGCCGGGCACCGGCCAGCCGGTGCAGGTCCGGGCGCAGGACATCGACCCGCGCATCCAGGTCGCCGGGCAGCAGGACCAGCTCGAGACCGTGCTCTACATGACCCTGCACCCCGACACCGCCGGCGGGCAGGTTCGGAGCAACTCCACCATGCGCTGGACCCTGCCGACCCGGCTCAACCAGCCCCGCTGGCGCTCGATGGTCAGCGGGCTCAGCGCCTCGGGAGTCGACCTCTCGAAGAACGAATACCTCGAGTTCTGGGTCTTTCACGAGGCGCGCGCCACGACGGACTCGGCCGGTGTCCAGATCATCGTCGATCTCGGCGACGTGAACGAGGACGCGCTCGCCATCGCGCCCGAGTCGCTCACCGTGGTGCCGGGGGACACCCTCTACGCCGGGCGGCAGCTGGTGGGTCGCGCCCGCCTCGACACCGAGCGCCAGTCCACCGGCATCTTCAACGCCGAGGCTGACGACATCGGTATTCTCGGGGACCGGCCCGACACCCTGTGGCAGGGGAACCAGCCGGTGGTGTCGCCCGCGCTCTGCAAGGTCCAGCTGTCCACCACCGTCCTGGTATACCCGTGGGGCGACCTGGGCGCCCGCTGCACCAACGGCAACGGGTTCCTCAGCACCGAAGATCTCGATGCCGACAACCAGCTCAACGCCACCGGCAGCGCCGAAAACCTGCTGCGTTGGGTGGTGGACCTTCGAAGCTCCCAGTATTACACCCGCACCGGGGTGGTGTCCGCCGACGGCAGCGAGTGGCGGCTCTACCGGCTGCCGCTCCGAACACCGCAGGTCCTCGTCGGCACGCCGAATGTCCGGCTGGTCAAGCAGCTGCGGATGACGGTCGTCGGGGAGCCTGACGCCGGCGGGCCCGACCTCCGGAGCTTCTTCGCCCTGGCGCGGATGCGGTTCCTCGGGGCGCCGTGGTTCCGACGGTCGGACAGCCCCGTTTCGAGCCTCGCCGGGGCGACCGGCGCGCCGCAGGGCGAGGTGGTGGCCTCCTCGATCTCGACCGAGAACACCGAACTCGGCTACACCTCACCGCCCGGCGTCGCCGGCGGGACCGACAGCAAAGGCGGCGGACGCGGTGAGTTCGGCACCCAGGTCAACGAGCGGTCACTGCGGGTCCTCGGGACCCGCCTCGCCGTCGGGCAGCGCGCCGAGGCCTATTACCGCTTCCCCAGCGGGCCGCAGAACCTGCTCCGGTATCGTGAACTCCGGGCCTGGGCGCGGGGTCGCGGCCCGGGGTGGGACAACGGGGATTTCGAGGCCTACATCCGGGTGGGCAGCGACGCCAGCAACTTCTACCAGTACTCCGCCCGGGCCTCGACTACCACGTGGCTGCCGGAGATGGTGGTTGATCTCAAGGAATGGGCCGACATGCGTGCCGCCATCGAGCAACGGCGACTCTCCGGCCTGCCGGCCGACAGCGCGGTACGCGTCGCCTGCGGGGGCGACACGGTGTCCATCGCGTACGTGCTCTGCAACGGCCCCTACATGGTGCACATCCTGGATCCGGCGGTGAATCCGCCCAACCTGGCCGAGATCCAGGAACTCGCCGCCGGTATCTACCGCCGCAACGCCAGCGACCCTACCGACAGCGCCGAAGTCTGGATCGACGACCTGCGTCTCCTCGATCCGATCTCGCGGGTGGGCACCGCCTTCGCCGCGGATGCAAGGATGGCCGCCGAGGCGCTGGACCTCTCCATCGGCTTCGTGCGGCAGGATGGCTACTTCCAGCAGCTCGGTGGCACGCCAAGCTACCGCACCACCGGCGCCATCCAGGCCGGCACCGGAATCCAGCTGCACCAGTTCCTGCCGGCCTCCCTCGGTATCGTCCTGCCGGTCAACGTGAGCTTCAGCCGCACCAACGTCGATCCGCTGCTGCTGACCGGCACCGACATCGACGCGAGAGACCTCAAAGACCTGCGCAAGCCAGAGAGCTGGACGCTCAGCTACGGGATGGCGCTCCGCCGGTCAAAGCGCTCCTCCTCCTGGCTGATGCGCGGACTGGTGGATCCGGTCGCCCTGAGCGCCAACTTCAGCGAAGGGCGGAACGTGTCGGAACTCTCCGACGCGCGGAACAGCGCCTATGCCCTGAATGCGACCTACAGCCTGCAGGGCGGCCGCAAGGGCTTCGCCCTCGATCTCAACGGCCTGGTGGACAAGCTGCCGGGCTTCCTCCGCAACACCGATGGAGGCAACGGGCTGCGGCGTTCGTTCCTGAACTTCGCGCCCACCAGCGTGCGGCTCAGCAGCGGCCTCACCAGGGCCGAAGGCGAACTCCGCGCCTTTCAGCTGCCCATCGAGCAGCCGGGTGACACCCTGCTGAGGCCCCTGCTCTCACTCTCCCACCTCTGGCGCAACAGCGCTGGGGTCACCTTCCAGCCGGTCGGCATGCTCCAGCTCTCCGGGGATCTGTCGAGCACCCGCGACCTCAGGGAATACGCCGACTCGACCACCATCGGCCGGGTTGCGGGGGAATCCCGCAAGGAATTTCTGGGCATGGATGTGGGTGTGGAGCGGGACCGGCAGCTCACGACCACCCTCAATCTGACGCCACGGCTGACGTCCTGGCTCAGGCCCCGCTATTCCACCGGCAGTGGGTTCGGGCTGGCCCGGAATCTCACCAGCCGGCAGCCCATCCAGGTGGAGGGCGACACGGCGGGGGCGTTCGTCCTGCCCCAGACCCTCGCCAGCTCGCGGTTTCACGAACTGGGAGCGTCGCTCGACCTGCCCCGCCTGATCGCCCGGGCACTGGGCGATTCCAGCGGCGTCGCGCGCGCCACCCGACGCCTGCGTCCCTTTGACATCGCCGACCGCCTGACGCGCAGCGCCACCTACGACCCAGCCGCGTTCGACCCGAGCCTCGGGTTTCAGCTCGGGCTCGGCGGCCTCGACAACTTTCTGGCCCAGGGAGGCGATTCGGCCGTCAGCGCCGCGGAGAGCCACAACACCAACTTCGCGACCGGGGCCGACCTCCCGCTCGGTTTCAGCCTCGCGATCGCCTACGGCCGGATCCGCACCACCCGCTTCCAGCGCGTCCCCGGCGACTTCCTCGCGTCCGAGAGCTTCCAGCGCGAGTGGCCGAAGGGTAATGTCCGGCTGACCCGCACCGTCCGTGGCCTGCCGATCTCGACCTTCGGACTCGGCACCAGCTTCCGGACCGTCAAGGGGAGCACGATCCTCCCGAGCGCCAATGGCGCTTCGGCCGAGACTCTCAACAACTCCTCGAGTCTGGTGCCGGACGCGCAGGTGACGCTGCGAAACGGGATGGCGTTTGTGTTCTCCTACTCGATGCTGGACCAGGAGAACACCGCCAACGGCAACCTGACCCGGACCGATCAGAACGATTTCACCACCGGCTGGAACTACTCGTTCCAGTCCCCCGCTATCTTCGGCAGCACCCGCCGGGGCGTGCGGACCCAGCTGACCGGCGTCCTCTCGAAGGGTGTGTCCTGCCTGGAGCGCGCCGGGGAATCCACATGCGAGACCGTCTCCGACAACCGCCGGAAGGAGGCGCGGGCCACGCTCGATACCGACCTCGCGAAGATTCTGACCGGTGGCCTGCAGTTCAGCTATTCGCTCATCGAGGCGAAGCACCTTGACCGCAAATTCTCCCAGATCATCATCTCAGCAAGCTTCCAGCTCTCTCTCTATGTCGGCGACTACCGCTGATCGGCTCGGCTCCGGGCGACGCCCGCCGCGGCGTCCCGCTCCCGCCGCGGTCGGCTGGGGTGTGGCACTCGTGCTTCCCCTGGCGGTCGCCTGCACCGGCATGGGGCAGACCACGCGCGAGTTCGATGGTGCGACCGCGTTCGGTTACCTCGAGCGGCAGGTGGCGTTCGGTTACCGGATTCCGGGGTCGCCGGCCCACGCGGCTACTGCGGCCTGGATCGATTCCCTGGTCCGCCAGCGAGCCGACACGGTGATCGTCCAGGCCTGGACCCACGTCACCGGCACGGGCGACTCGCTGCCGCTCCAGAACATCCTGGCGCGGTTCCGCCCCGAGGCCACGGAGCGCATCCTGTTCCTGGCTCACTGGGACACACGACCGGTCTCCGACAACCCTTCGTGGACCGGCGCGCCGACGCCGGTGCCGGGCGCCAATGACGGCGCCTCCGGCGTGGCCGTCCTGCTCGGCATGGCCGATGCCCTGCGGGTCCGGCCTCCGGGGGTCGGGGTGGACCTGCTCTTCGTCGACGGCGAGGACTATGGCGACTTCCAGCGGGCGCCCCGGGACGTGCTGATCGGGTCGCGCTACTTCGCCACCCACCTCCCACCCGGGCCGCGCCCGCTCTACGCGGTGCTGTTCGACCTGGTGGGCGACAGCGACCTGCGGCTGCTCCCGGAAGGGCAGTCGGTGCTCGGCGCGCCGGAGGTCGTGGAACTGGTCTGGCGTGTCGCCGAGGAGATCGGCCACGGCGGGGTCTGGGTGAACGCCCCCGGATCGGGCCCCACCCTCATCGACGATCACGTCGAACTCCAGAAGGTGGGTATCCGCGCGATTGACGTGGTGGACTTCGACTACGGCCCACGCAATGCGTGGTGGCACACCCCTCAGGACACCCTCGACAAGGTGAGTGCCTCGAGCCTTCAGGTCGTCGGCGACGTCGGCATGGCCCTCGTCCGGCGGCACTCCGCGTCGCGCTGAACCCGTCCGCGTCGGACGGGTGGGCCGAGTCCTCCGGACGGTCCCATGTTTGGCCCATGCCACCCGAGCGGCGTGCCGTGCTCCTGCTGCTGGGGCTCGCGGTCGGAGGGCAGGGGGTTCGCGCCTGCCTCGCGCGGCCCGGCGAGCCGCCCGGCCAGGTTTCCCTCCTGCAGCCGGGCCCGCCCCCGTCGACCGCGCTGGCCCACCGCGATTCCTCCCTCGCAGTGGGCCGACCCCTCGGCCGAGGGGAGCGGATCGATCTGGACCATGCGTCGGCCTCCGAGATCGCCCGTCTCCCCCGGGTCGGGGTGCGGCTGGCCAAGGCGATCGTGGCCGACCGGGACCGGCGGGGGGCGTTTGGCGGACTCGAGGGGCTGGACCGCGTCCCGGGCGTCGGCCCGGGCCTCCTGACCACGGTCGCTCCCCACGTCCGGTTCGGTGGGGGGCCGGCGACCTCGCCTCCCGCGGATCAGGGCCCTCCGGTGGTCCCCGCCCCGCTCGGCGCCACGGAACCTCGACTCCTGGACCTCAACCAGGCCACGCGGGAGGAACTCGAGCGGCTCCCATTCGTGGGACCCTACATGGCCGAGCAGATCGTGGACTGGCGCGAGCGGCACGGGCCGTTCTCCGCGGTAGACAGCCTGGTCCGGGTTCCGGGCGTGGGACCCGCCACCCTCCGGAGGGTGCGGCCACTGCTCCGGGTGGACTGAAGCCGGGCAGATGTGAGGTGACCGCTTGCCAGACCACCCTGATGCGGGCTCACCGCGATCCCGCCGCGCCCTCCGACCCTATTGACACCCTCCCCCGCCGGTCTAGCTTAGGAGAATTGGCGTAAAGCATTGTCGGACTTAACAATCCAGCACAGACGAGGCGATGGCAACGGTAGCCGCCGGTGGCATTGAACGGCTAGGCGACATCCTGACGCGCGAGGGGCTCATCTCGCGCGAACAGCTCGCCGCGGCCCTCGCCGAGCAGAAGGCGTCAGGCCACCGGCTCGGCTACGTCCTGGTCAAGCTCGGCCTGGTCCAGGAGCTGGAGGTGACCAAGGTGCTGGCCCGGCAAAGCCGCATGCCCGCGGTGGATCTCAGCCGGTTCGAAGTCGATCCCAAGATCATCAAGCTGGTGCCGGCCGACTTCGCCCTCAAGCACATCGTGCTCCCCCTGAAGCGCGAGGGCCGGACACTCACCGTGGCGATGGCCGATCCCAGCAACACCGGTGTGCTGGACGACCTCAAGTTCATCACCCGCTACGACCTCTTTCCGGTCATCGCCGGCGAGTACACCCTCCGCAACCTGATCGAGAAGCACTTCGAGTCCTCCGACCAGCAGCTGCAGACGATCCTCAAGGAGATGGAGGGGGTCGAGGAGACCGATGTCGAGGTGGTCGAGGAGCAGGAGGACGAGGCGGCGACGCAGGCACAGATCAATGACGCGCCGGTGGTCAAGCTGATCAACGGCGTCCTCACGGATGCGGTCAAGCGTGGCGCGTCCGACATCCACATCGAACCGTTCGAGCACGAGATCCGGATCCGCTACCGGATCGACGGATCCCTGCTGGAAGTGATGCGGCCGCCGGTCAAGATGAAGGCCGCGCTGACCTCGCGTATCAAGATCCTGTCCCAGCTCAACATTGCGGAGCGCCGGGTGCCGCAGGACGGGCGGCTCAAGCTCAAGATGGGCAACCGGGTGATCGATTTCCGCGTCAGCACGCTGCCGGTGATCTTCGGCGAGAAGATCGTGCTCCGCATCCTCGACAAGGGCAACCTGACCCTCGACCTCTCCAAGTTCGGGTTCGAGCCGAAGGCCGAGCAGGACCTGATGCGGAACATCCTCAATCCGTACGGGATGGTGCTCGTCACCGGCCCCACCGGATCGGGGAAGACCACGACCCTGTACTCCGCGCTGTCCCGGGTCAACACGATCGAGACCAACATCATGACCGCGGAGGATCCGGTCGAGTACAACCTGATGGGGATCAACCAGGTGCTGGTGCGCAACGAGATCGGCCTGACCTTCGCCGCCGCGCTGAAGGCGTTCCTGCGGCAGGACCCGAACATCATCATGATCGGGGAGATCCGCGACCTGGAGACGGGCAGCATCGCCATCAAGGCGGCCCTCACCGGCCACCTGGTGCTCTCGACGCTCCACACTAACGACGCTGCCTCGACCATCACCCGCATGATCGACATGGGGATCGAGGCGTTCAACGTGGCGAGCGCGGTGAACCTGGTGGTGGCCCAGCGGCTGGTCCGGCGCATCTGCAAGGACTGCAAGGAGCCTCACAAGTACAGCGAGGAGGAGCTCAGGACCCTGGGTCCCAATGTCGGGGAACTCGCCAGCCTCACCTTCCAGAAGGGCGACGGCTGCGAGACCTGCAACGGCACCGGCTACAAGGGGCGCGCCGGCCTGTACGAGGTCATGGCGCTCTCCCCCGAGCTGCGCCGCATGATCCTGCGCGGCGGCTCGGTGGCCGAGATCCGGGACGTGGCCGTGAGCGAGGGCATGCTGACCCTGCGCATGGACGGGATGAAGAAGATCGAGAAAGGCGTCACCACCCTCGAGGAAGTCGTCAAGGAGACTGCCGCATGAGCATCAACCTGCGCGCACTGCTGGAGGAAATGATCGAGAAGGACGCCTCCGACCTGCACATCACGGCCGGCGAGCGCGCCAAGCTGCGGATTGACGGCGACATCACCAGCGCGACGCCGACGGAAGTACTCACCGCCAAGGACACCCTCTCGATCGCCTACTCGGTGCTGACCGAGAACCAGAAGAAGCGGTTCGAGACCGAGGACGAGCTCGATTTCTCCTTCGGCATCCAGAACCTGGCGCGGTTCCGCGGCAACGTCTTCAAGCAGCGCGGCTGCGTGGCGATGGTCATCCGGATGATCCCGTTCAACGTCAAGACCTTCGCCGACCTCGGCCTGCCGCCGGTCATCGCCAAGCTGGCCGAGAAGCCGCGCGGACTGGTGCTCGTCACCGGCCCGACCGGGTCGGGCAAGTCCACCACCCTGGCGGCCATCCTCGACAAGATCAACCGCGAGCGCAAGGGCCACATCATCACGGTGGAGGACCCGATCGAGTTCATCCACCGGCACCAGTCCTGCATCATCAACCAGCGCGAGGTCGGGACCGACACCAAGAGCTTCGCCAACGCGCTCAAGTACGCCCTGCGCGAGGACCCGGACGTGATCCTGGTCGGCGAGTTGCGCGACCTCGAGACCATCGCCGCCTGCCTCACCATCGCCGAGACCGGCCACCTCGCGCTCGCGACGCTGCACACCAACTCCGCCGCCGAGTCGATCAACCGCATCATCGACGTGTTCCCGTCCAACCAGCAGACCCAGGTCAGGGCCCAGCTCGCCTTCGTCCTCGAGGGGGTCGTCACCCAGACGCTGCTGCAGAAGGCCAAGGGCCGGGGCCGCGCCATGGCGTGCGAGATCATGGTGTGCACCTCGGCCATCCGGGCCCTGATCCGGGACGACAAGGTCCACCAGATCTACTCCGCCTTGCAGTCCGGCAAGAAGCACGGCATGCAGACCATGAACGACTCGCTGTTCCAGCTCTACATGAGCCGCGAGGTGAGCCTGGAGGAGTGCCTGCGGGCCTCGGGCGATCCCAACGAGCTGATGCGCATGTGCGGCGAGACGCCGCAGGAAGAACAGGAAATGGGGACGGTCGAGAAGTCCGGCCGCCCCGCCGCCCGCCGGTAACCCGACGAGGAGCCCAGGATGCCAGTCTTCGAGTACACCGCGCGCAACGCCAGCACCGGCCAGATCCTGAAGGGCACGCTCGACGTGCCCACCAAGGACGAGGTCCTCAAGCACATCAAGCAGCAGAAGATGATCATGGTCAACGTCCGGGAGCAGCCCAAGACGGGGTTCTCGCGGCCCAAGAGCATCGCGACCCGCGACCTGGTCATCTTCACCCGGCAGTTCGCGACCATGATCAACGCCGGCCTGCCCCTGGTCCAGTCGCTGGACATTCTGGCCAAACAGACCGAGAACAAGGCGCTGGCCGACGTCACCCGCCAAGTCGTGTTCGACGTCGAGAGCGGTCACACCCTCGCCGACGCCTTCAGCAAGCACCCGAGGGCCTTCCCCGAGCTGTACGTGAACATGGTCGCCGCCGGCGAAGCCGGCGGTATCCTGGATACCATTCTGCTCCGCCTCGCTAGCTTCCTGGAAAAGAGCGACGCCCTGATTCGCAAGGTGAAGGGCGCCATGGTCTACCCGGGCGTGATCATGTCGGTGGCGGCGATCGCGATCGCCGTGCTGCTGATCTTCGTGATCCCCACCTTCCAGAAGATGTTCGCCAGCGTGGGCATGGAGCTGCCGCTCCCCACCCGCATCGTCATCGGGATGTCCGACTTCCTGATCAACTACTGGTGGGCGCTTATCCTGATCATCGCGGGAGCGGTCTGGGCCGTCCGCACCTACTACAAGACGTCCGACGGCCAGCTGCGCATCGACCAGTTGCTGCTCAACGCCCCGGTCCTGGGCGACCTGCTCCGGAAGTCCGCCGTTTCCCGGTTCACCCGGACGTTGGGCACCCTGATCAGTTCGGGGGTGTCGATCCTCGACGGCCTCGAGATCACCGCCAAGACCGCCGGCAACCGGGTGATCCATGACGCGGTCATGGCGTCGCGCAATTCCATCGCCGGCGGCGAGACCATTGCCGCGCCGCTCGAGAAATCCAAGGTCTTCCCTCCGATGGTGATCTCGATGATCGCGGTGGGCGAGCAGACCGGCGGGCTGGACGAGATGCTCTCCAAGATCGCCGACTTCTACGATGAGGAAGTGGACGTCGCGGTGAGCGCCCTGCTCTCGCTCATGGAACCGATGATGATCGTCTTCCTGGGCGTCATCGTCGGCGGCATGGTCGTGGCCATGTACCTGCCCATCTTCGACATGATGAACGCGGTGCAGTAGGCCGCGGCGGCTGCGCTGTGGTGAAGGGGGCCGGTCCATCACCGTGGACCGGCCCCCTTCGCCTTTCCATGAGGCTCGCCCCGTCGTCTGGCGTCTCATCCTGAAACTGCAGTCCCGCT
>Ga0224505_10001596_pt1 | contig 14075 bp, 11 predicted proteins | sample SF_Jan12_sed_USG_FD_169102 | JGI IMG/M metagenome (GOLD analysis project Ga0224505, IMG submission 169102) | Sediment microbial communities from San Francisco Bay, California, United States - SF_Jan12_sed_USGS_4_1 | ecosystem: Environmental > Aquatic > Marine > Sediment | place: USA: California... | reverse complement strand
GCGCAGCGACTCCAGTGTGATGTGGCCAAACTCAGGGAATTCGTCCAAGAAAAGTACCCCATGATGTCCCAAGCTGATCTCCCCGGGCTTGGGCCATTGCCCTCCTCCCACCAAACCGGCGTGGGAAATAGTGTAGTGGGGAGAGCGAAAAGGACGCTCTACCATAATGGGTGTGTCCTGCGGCAGCAATCCACAAACGCTATAAACCTTGGTCACCTCGATAGCTTCCTCCATAGTCAACAGGGGGAGTATTGAGGGCAGAGACCGAGCCAGCATAGTCTTGCCGCTCCCCGGTGGGCCACACATTAGAATGTTGTGTCTTCCTGCCGCTGCTATCTCCAGAGCTCTCTTGGCATGTTCCTGACCCTTTATATAGCTGAGGTCAGAGGCGTAGATAGCGCGAAATTCCTGCTCCCAATCTAGCTCGCTATGGTATTCAGGGATGACCGCTTCACCTTGAAGGTGCACGACCAGCTGCGCCAATGATTCCGCAGGGAATATGTGTATATTGTCTATAAGGGACGCCTCCCTAGCGTCATCGGAAGGCATAAACACAGTTGCTAGGCCTCTGTCACGGGCCAAAGCTACCATGGGTAATATCCCATGGGTATGACGTAGCTTGCCATCCAAAGAGAGTTCTCCCAAAAAGATACTGCCGGAGACGTCGGCGTTGAGCTGCCCTGAGCTCATCAGTATACCTACGGCAATGGGTAGGTCGTAGGCTGGGCCTTCCTTTTTCAAATCGGCTGGAGCCAAATTGACAGTGATACGTCTATTGGGGAATTTGTAGTAAGAGTTCCTTATGGCTGACCTGACTCTCTCCCTGGCCTCCTGGACTGCTTTGTCTGGTAGTCCAACGATCGTGAAGGAAGGCAGGCCTGGTGACAAATCCACCTCCACTTCGACTACAGCCCCCTCCAGACCCACCACAGCAGCACTTTTTACCTTGGCCAGCATTTCGACAAAGCTTGCTTCGACTAACTGAGTCTCAGTCTCCCTCCCCTAGAAATTCCTCAATTTTCTTGACCAGTTCTCCATTCTCCTCCCGAGATAGCACAAGGTTGCTTTCCAGTCTGTTGATATAGTCATCGATTTGAGGAAAACGAGACCTTGCCACGGCTAGTTGCTCATTCTGTTCTCCAATTTCCTGATCCAAATCACTAAAGTCAATTCTCAGGCCTAATCTTTCGCTCAAGAAGCTCAGAACCTTTCTTTGAGCCTGCGGATCTTCCATAGCTGCTAGGTAAAAAGGTATGAGCACCCACACGCTCACCCCGGGGATATTCCTTTCCCTGGCTAGCCATAACAGAAAAGAATTCAGTGTTGGCCTTTCGCCAGGTTGAGTTTGATAATCCATATCCCTGTTCAAGTCATCTTGTGTCAACACTTCTTTCATTTCTGTCGAGTTAACTACGGCGATCAACTGGCGGGGGGCGGTATGAGCACTAAAGCTAATCATAGCCCCGAGGACATAGAGCTCCCTTACCCGGCAATGACGCTCAGCCACATCCAGAACCGAGTTTAGAAATTTGTACCACTCAGCCAAGGGAGAGTCAGTCCGCAAAATTGCCAGTTCGTGTTCCGGGCAAGCGTAGAACTTGCTCTCAGGAAATCTGGCTATATTGTCTTTTATGGCAACCCCACCCATGGGAAAGAAATCCTCGGGGTCGACCTCCGCAAATTCTTGCCCATTCAGCTTCAAATTCAAGTAGTCGGTGACCTTTCGTCCCAAGTCCCCAGCGTCTTCGCTCCAACCCAGCACTAAAGAGGATCGGGGAAGGTCCGGTTCTTGATAAATTGTAATAGGATAATTCTGGTTCAACCTCCCTCTCCTCGCTTCTTAAAGAACTTCTCAACATCTTCCACAATTTTTTTCTCTTCTTCTTCAGTAATCGGCCCGGGCTCCGCCGGTTGAGTGTAAGCCACATGCTTTAACCTATCCAACTGCCCCCTTATTTCCAAGGGGATCTGTTGGTAAAATTCTTCAATTCTTTGCTGCACCTTTTGGTCCAACTCATCCAGGGTGTCCAAGTCAACCTCTACTCCCAGACTGCGGCTGAGGACTTCCAGCACGGACTTCGAAGCTTTGGGGTAGGACAACGGCAATCCCTGAAGATATACTGGTATCTCACCCATCAGGCAAATAGCCTCAAAACCTCTTTTTTTGGCAACTCCCAGCAAAAGTCCATTCAAGCCGGTGATATTTCCGTGTCCTCCCCTTCCTTCGATGTCCGACATAAGTACAGTATTACCATATCGTCTTATCTCAGCGACTAAACCTCTGCTATTGGGTACAGCCCAGACTCTGGGCTTTGCAGTATGGTGAATCAAAGCCACAGCCGCTCCCGAAGTATAGACTCTGTGACATTTGAATTTCTCAGCGACATCCAGAACTAGGTCAGCCATGCGATAGGCCTTTTCCCCCTCAGCATACATCCTCCCTCCTTCCGTGGGTTGTTCTTCTCCGATGAAGAATATTATCTCTTTTCCTCCTAGTCTCTTGAAATAAAATTTGCTGCTGGGAAATTCCAGGTATTCCAAGACTCCCTTCCTAATCAAGACTCGCTTGGGATAAAAGAATTCCCAGGGCTCAATTTCTCCGAATTCCTCTGCCTCCAATATTCCCCTCAAAGTATCGACAGCGATTATCCCGATATTGCCTATTCCCGGCCAACTAGCTATCAAAGTCGGATTCTCAAGCTGTGGCTCTTGACGAAGTCTAATTCCCATCGCACTCCCCAAATCTGATTTTATATTATATACTATCTTCTCGTGTGCCGCTGTGAAAAAATGGCTGTCCCCTATTTATGAGGAGATAATTGATGGGAAATTGGGAGAAGGACCTTTCACCGATCGCCAGAGAGAGATTGGCCAAGATCGGCCAATTGACCGAAGAAGAAAAAGAGAGGATGATAGATTCTGAGAAGGTGAACTCCCTACTCTCAGAATTTTACCAAGGTCAAATCAACCCTGAAAGCTTGTGGAAGAGACTGAAGCAAGAAGGAAAGCCATCCCTGCTGAGGGAAGCCCAGGTGAGACTGTTGGATTCGCTTAGTTTCAGGATTCCTCCTGTTGAGCTGCAAACAAAAAGGGAAGGAATTCTGGCGATAGAGACTCTAAAGGAGGAACAGAATACCTCCGTGATTGAGTTGAATCTGAACCGGCTGGAGGAATTGCAGAAGAGGTACAAAGCAGAAATAGAACAGGCCTACGATGGTATCAGAGCCGAGGTGGAAAGAAATCCGCGACTCAGGGTAAAACAAGTTCAGCAAGGACAAAACACCGTGCTCATTCAACTGACTGTTGACGAGGCGATAAAACAGCTTCCTCAATGGCAAGATTTCCTCTCCAACCAGGAAAAAAGATACAGCCAAGAGTTTGCAGTAGTCATAGAAAAGTCAAAAAGGGACCTAAAATAAAGGATGTTATACACCTACAGCGGCAGCAGTGGCATGCAGCTTACTGTCAGAAAGGCTAACAGAGATCTCTTTTTGAGTTCACCTCCGCAGCTCTATTCGGAGCTTGACCGATGGCCTACCGCTGCCATCGATGAGAATCCCGACTTCCCGTCGACTAGCGCCTTTCCCGTCTAGTGTGTACTATATGTCGCTATATAGCTGAAACTCATAGGGATGTGGCCTAGCTCGCAGTGAATTGACTTCCTTGTTCAGTTTGTATTCAATCCAAGCGTCTATCAAGTCCTCGGTAAAGACTTTGCCCTTCAGCAAGAAGTCATGGTCGTCCCCTAGGGCACCTAGGGCATCTTTTAGAGAACTGGGCAAAGCCTTAACGCCGGCTCGCTCCTCCTCGGGCATCTCAGCAATCTCAATTTCAAAGGGGCCGAATCCTTCGGCGGTCGGGTCTATCTGATTCTCAATTCCGTCAATACCTGCCATAAGCATAGCTGACAGAGCTAAATAGGGATTACAGGTAGCGTCCGGTGGGCGGAATTCTATTCTGGCCCTCTGTTTATTTACATCATACATTGGTATACGAACAGCCGCTGTTCTGTTACCCGCAGCAAAGAAAAGATTCACCGGGGCTTCATAGCCTGGGATAAGTCTTTTGTAGGAGTTGGTGCTAGGACTGGTAAATGCTAGGAGTGCCGGGCCGTGTTTTAATAAGCCGCCAATGTAATTCAAGCCCAGTCGGCTCATGCCGGCATAGCCGTTTTTATCATAGAAGAGTGAAATCTTACCATCAGATAGATACTGGTGGACGTGCATACCATTACCAGCTTCTTGGTAAAGCGGCTTGGGCATAAATGTCGCCACCTTGCGACTCTGGCAGGCAATATTCTTGATTAGATACTTCATTAGCATCACTGCATCTGCCGAGGCTAATAGGGTATCGTGCAGCACCTCTATCTCCACCTGTGCTGCGCCAACCTCGTGGTGGTGATATTTCACTGATATTCCAGACTCTCCTATTAGCTTTATCAACTTTGACCTTAAGTTAAACGTGCTGTCGGCGGGTGGGATGCCGTGATACCCGGCCTGCGAAGGAATTTTATACCCCAAATTCGGGTTCTCTGCCCTTCCCGTATTCCAAAAGGCTTCACCGGAATCGAGATAATAGGAGGCTTGATTCACGTCTGAAGAATATCTGATCTCATCAAACACGTGAAACTCGAGTTCCGGGCTGAAGAGAGCGACGCCTTTCTGGATTGAAGCCATATACTGCTCCGCCCTCCTGGCCACATTGCGTGGATATCTAACGTAGGGTTTCCCGTCAGGTTCGATGATATCGCAAAGTATGCTGAGTGTCCTAAGGTCGGGAAAACGGTCGATGATGCAAGTAGCATTGTCTGGTATTATTCTCATATCTCCAGCGGCAACCTTCTTGTAACCAGGATAGCTAGAGGCGTCTATCCCGATACCATCGGTGAATGTCGACTTACTCAACTGGCTTGCCGGTATCGTCACATGATGCCAGCGACCGATTAGATCAACTACCTTGAAATCCACCATTTCAACACTCTGATCCTTGACAAACTTGAGTATTTGTTCATTCGTAAGAACCATGACTGCCTCCTATCACTGCTATCCACATGGCCTTTACCACCGGCCACGACCTAGGGTGGTTTGGGATCTGACAGGAATCGATTTTCCTGGCGCCTCGTGTAAGTGGCTGCTATCAAACCATAACTTATAGCGGAAGTCAACCGAGCATCAATGAGATCCCTCAGTGGCGGGATTTCTTATGCAGTCAGGAATAAAGATACACAAAAGAGTTTGCGCCATAGACAAAGAGGCAAAAAAGAGACTTGAAGTGAAGAACTCTATATGCCTATAGCTACGGCAATGGCATATTCCTTAGTGTCAGACAGGCTAACACAGACCTCTTTCAAATCTAATCTCGTCGCTTTGTTCAATGCTTGTCCATGAAGTCTTACTGATGGCCTGCCATCATCGCCAGTGATAATCTCAATTTCACGCCAGGCGATACCTGTCCCTCCTTCTCCCAGGACTTTCATCACCGCCTCTTTGGCGGCGAATCTCGATGCTAGGGACGAAAGTCTATCCTGGCAAGTCTTGAGCTCCGTTTCAGCGTAGACACGTGTCAAGAAACGCTCTCTGCCCCGGTTGACTGCTGACTCAATACGCTTTATCTCGACGATGTCGACACCAACGGATGCCACTTACTCCCTCTCTCTAGCAGGCCTTGAACAAACTGATCAATGGAACCGATATACGCCAAGCTACAAGATTGGCAGGTACCTGGCAAGCTCGTAGTCGGTGACATGGATGCGATAGCGGTCCCACTCTATTTTCTTATTCTCGATGAAAGCATTGAAAACATGGTCACCGAGGGCTCTCCGCACAAGTTCGCTCCTTTCAGTGAGTTGAATTGCTTCAAAGAGACTAGCCGGTAGACTGCCAATTCCTCGCTTTCTTCTTTCTGCATCTGGCATATGATAAACATTGGCTTCCACGGGTTCCGGAGCCTGCAATCCTTCTTCAATTCCTGCTAGTCCAGCAGCCAGCATCACACTGAAGCAGAGATACGGGTTACATGCGGGATCAGGAGAACGAAGCTCGAATCTGGTCGCATCTTCTTTGCCTGGCGTGTATTCCGGTACTCTAATCAAGTCGGAGCGGTTGCGCGTCGCCCAGGAAATGTAGGCCGGCGCCTCCCAGCCGGGCACCAGTCGTTTATAGGAATTGATCCACTGGTTGGTGACTGCGGTGAACTCTGGGGCATATTTCAGAAGTCCAGCAAGGAAGCTTAAAGCCATTTTGGAGAGGTGATACTTACCATTCTTATCGAAAAAAGCATTACGGTCCCCCTTGAATAGCGATTGGTGCACGTGCATTCCGCTGCCATTAATGCCAAGGATCGGCTTGGGCATGAAAGTGGCATAGACCCCATGCTTCAGCGCTATCTCCTTGACCACAATACGATAGGTCATCACACTATCAGCCATAGTCAAGGCGTCAGCATAGTGCATGTCGATTTCATGCTGACTAGTAGCAGCTTCATGATGGGACTTATCAACGCCAATGCCCATGGCCTCTAGTGCCAGCACAGTTTCTCGTTTCAAGTCATCCGCTGCCCCAGGCGGGGTCATGTCAAAGTACCCTCCGGCGTCCAAACCTTCACAGCTTTTTGAGTCCTTAAAATAGAAGTATTCCAGTTCGGGGCCGACGTAGTAAGTGTAGCCAAGAGTTGCAGTTCTTTCCAGATTCTTTCTCAACACAAACCTGGGGTCGCCTTCGAAAGGCTCACCTCCGGGTTTCAAGATGTCACAAAACATGCGGGCTACCGTTGTGTGCTCCCCGGGCGTCCAGGGAAGTAATTGGAAGGTATCAGGGTCAGGCATAGCAACCATGTCGCTTTCATCAATACGGGCGAAGCCTTGAATTGAGGAGCCATCAAAACCCATCCCTTCCTGCAAAGTCGTCTCCAGTTTGTCTATGCCGATGGAAAGGCTTTTGAGGAAACCCAGAATATCGGTGAACCATAGCCAGACAAATCCTACATCATGCTCTTTTGCCGTCTTTAGAACATATTGCCTTGCTTCCTCTCTGCTTCTCTTGTCTGTCATGCTTTTCCTCCTTATTTTGCCTATTATATCAAGCTACCCTTCCCTGAATTGATTGGTGATTGGCAATCTCCTATCCCGGCCGAAGTCTCTGGGGGTAATCTTTATGCCAGGAGCACTCTGGCGACGCTTATATTCACTTCTATCCACCAAGCGAGCAACTCTTACGACTGTGGCACGGTCAAAACCCATGGCCACAATCTGGTCAATCGCCAAATCGTCTTCAACATAGGCTTTTAGGATGGGATCCAGTATGTCATACGGCGGCAGGGTATCAATATCTCGTTGGTTTGGCCTCAGTTCAGCCGATGGCGCCTTAGTGAGAACACCCACCGGCATCAGTTCTTTTTTTTCTCCTTTTTGATTCCTGTACTGCGCCAACTTGTAGACCATTGTCTTAGGCACGTCTTTAAGAGGAATAAATCCTCCAGCCATATCACCATAAATGGTAGTATAGCCCGTCGCGGTCTCGCTTTTATTGCTGCACGCAAGCACCAGCCAGCCAAACTTGTTGGACAGGGCAAAAAGAATATTGCCACGAATCCTTGCTTGGATATTTTCCTCCGTGGTATCCGGTTGAGCATCTTTGAAAGACTCAGTCAGCGTCTCCAAATAGGAGCCAAACGTTTTCTCGATAGGTATCACCCTGAAATCTATACCCAGATTTCTGGCCAAGGCTTCAGCATCTGATTTGCTGCCAGACGATGAGTAACGAGATGGCATGGAAACGCCTATGACATTCTCAGATCCTAGCGCGTCCGTTGCTATGACCGCTACGAGGCTTGAGTCAACTCCGCCTGATAGGCCGATAACTACTTTCTCAAAACCATTCTTGCGCACATAATCTCTAACCCCGAGAACAAGTGCCTGGTATATCTCGGCAACATCACTCAACTTCTCAAGTTGCCTTGCTGGCAAAGGCGGCTTGGCAGCAACAGGGCCCCCATGTGGCACTTCGAACTTGACAACCCGTCCCAATTCTTTTTTTACCCACGGTGTTTCTTTCCTCCGGCGAGGGTCATGCAACTGTGAACGAAATACCGATTCCGTATCCAAATCAACCACTACGAGGTCTTCCTCAAATTGCTTCCCTCGTCCAACGGGCTCCCCCTTCTCGTTGAAAACTACGCTGTTGCCATCGAATACCAGCTCATCTTGCCCCCCAACCAGATTGTTGTAGACAACGATAGCTACATTGTCGGCTGCCCTAGTGGCGAGCATCCTCTCCCTGGAAAGCCCTTTGCCAGCATGATATGGAGAAGCGCTTATATTGACCAACAATCTAGCCCCAGCATAAGCTTGCACCGTTGCTGGCCCAGTCTCGTACCAAATGTCTTCGCAGATGGTTATGCCTATGCCGATGCCATGAATTATGAAAATGGGACATTCTTTCCCCGCTTGAAAATACCTATTCTCATCGAACACGCCATAGTTTGGCAGATAGAATTTGTGGTAGATCCCAACCAATTTCTTGTCATAGAGCAGCGCCGCAGCATTGTATATATCTGCATCACTGTCGACAAAGCCGACCACTACTGCTATGTCTGAGCTGTACTCCATTATCGTGTCAAGGCACTCTCTGTTTTGCTTAACAAATTGTGGTTTAAGCAACAAATCTTCGGGGGGATAGCCACTTATGGCTAATTCGGGGAAGGTGACCAAATCAACACTCAGCGATTTCGCCTGGTCGATGAATTCCACTATTTTCCTGGTGTTACCACCTAGGTCGCCTACAGTGGAATTAATCTGGGCTATTCCAAACCTGATGTTGCGCAATTCGTCTCCTCAGCGTAACAACTAGTATACCAGACATTTCTGTGACTTCCATGAGTCTACAACTCTTCAAGACCTAGGATCGCTACCTCGAAGGATTCGATCCTCATGGTTGTGCTGCAACTGCTGGCTGACCATATCCAAGAAATAGCTATGAAATCTCGAGTCGCCGGTGAATTCCGGGTGGAAAGCACACGCCAGCAGCTGATGCTGCCTGATGGCGACGATTGTACCATCTGGAAGACGCGACAGGACTTCTACATCCGGTCCGGTTTCTTCGATGATGGGCGCCCGAATGAAGACAGCATGGAATGCCTCTTCGCCCAAAAGTGGTACCTCCAAATCTGCTTCAAAACTATCAACCTGCCTGCCAAAGGCGTTGCGCCTGACCTTCGCATGCATAAGCCCCAAAGTCTCCATTTCGTAATTGGAGACGTCCTTAGCAAGCAAGATCATCCCAGCACACGTTCCCCAAATAGGTAAACCAAGTTGAGCCAGCTCATTTATAGGCTGAGTCAATCCGAAACTTTTCATGAGCCTCAGCATGGTAGTGCTTTCCCCCCCCGGAATAATGAGGCCGTCGAGGGTATCGAGTTCACGGGGCAGGCGAATTGCAGGAGCCTCCACGCCCAGCTGTCGCAAGGCACCGATATGTTCTATGAATGTTCCTTGCAGCGCGAGGACACCCACCCTCATGGCTGGCAGATTCTCCCTAGGTTTCCCGAATCGATTTTCGATGGCTAGACTCGCGCTCCTGGCGCAGATTCTGTGGGTTGGGCCATGGCCCTAGCTTCATAATACACCAAGCGACGAGACCAAGCAAGCTACTGTTATGGTTGACAAGCATGACTCTATTGTGGTATTGTGGAAAACGGTTTCCTACTACCCAGAAAGCCGAAGTACTACTATGGGCTTCGAAACACAGGACGTAGAAAGAAAGACAACGGCTATTCTCAGGATCCTAAGTCAATCTAGCGAACCTGTCGGCGCCAGAGTCATTTCCCATAATCTTGGAGAGCAGGGAATCGAGCTAAGCGAACGGGCTGTCCGATACCACCTGAAGCTAATGGACGAGCGCGGGTTCACAGAGAGCGTGGGAAGAGATGGGAGGTTGATAACGCAGCTGGGCCTTGAAGAACTAGAAAATGCTCTAGTCAGCGACAAGGTTGGTTTTGTGAGTTCTAAGATCGAGCGCCTTGCCTATGAAACCGACTTTGACGTAGGCAGGCGTCGAGGTAAGGTCCCCGTCAACATCTCTTTTTTCCCCGAGAGGCAATTCGGTAGGGCAATTCAGATTATGAAAGGAGTTTTTCAGGCCGGGATTTGTGTGAGCGAGCTCGTAGCTGTAGCTCATGGAGGGGAGAGTCTGGGCGATGTCACTGTGCCGGGGAGTAAGGTAGGTTTGGCCACTGTATGCAGCGTCATAGTCAATGGTGCTTTGCTGAAAGCTGGTATCCCTATGGATTCCAAGTTTGGTGGCATCCTTCAAATCAAGAACCACCGCCCTTTGCGATTCGTGGAGCTTATTCAGTATTCAGGCTCGTCCTTGGATCCCTCAGAAATATACATTGCTAGCAAGATGACGAGCGTTGGTCAAGTGGCTACAGAAGGGCAAGGAAAAATCTTGGCCAATTTCCGGGAGATACCAGCTATATGCCAACCCAAAGCAGAAGAGATTACTACCCTCTTAAAAGAAGCTCATCTGGGCGGAGTCCTCATGATGGGCGAGGTGACCAAGCCTGTTTGCGAGGTTCCTGTCGAAGTGAATAAGGTCGGCATGATACTGACGGGCGGGCTTAACCCTGTGGCTGCCGCTGTTGAGTCTGGCATAGAGGTGGAGAATCGGGCTATGAGTTCTATGATGGAATATGAAGGCTTGACTAGATTCTCGGAGTTGTGAAATGAAAACAGTGAGCATCATACCTTGTTTGGATGTGAAGGACGGCAGGGTAGTTAAGGGAGTGAAGTTCGTAAACCTTAGGGATGCCCGAGACCCTGTAGAGGCAGCTGAAGCTTATTGTCGGGAAGGAGCTGATGAGTTGGTCTTCCTGGATATCGCCGCTACCGTGGAGAGCAGAGGAACAAGACTGGAGTGGGTCAGAAAGGTAGCACAAAAGGTTACCGTCCCTTTTGCTGTAGGTGGCGGGATCAGGAATACTGAGGACATGAGAGCCTTGTTCGCCATAGGTGTGGATAAAGTCTCAATCAATACGGCGGCTGTAAGAAATCCTGAGCTAATAGAAGAGGCTTCAAAAGGATTCGGCAAGGAAAAGCTCGTGGTAGCCATTGATGGTCGAAAAAACCGGCCTCAGACCGGTCTTCCGCGATTAGAGGTCGTGGTCAAAGGCGGTAGTGAGTCTACGGGCATAGATATTGTTGATTGGGCAAAGAGGGTAGAGAAACTGGGGGCAGGGGAGATTCTCTTGACGAGCAAAGATGCCGATGGTACAAAGGAGGGATACGACCTAGAGATGACCAAAGCCGTGGCCGAGGCTGTCAGCATCCCAGTTATCGCTTCAGGAGGGGCGGGCAAGCTTGAGCATCTCTACGAAGCGGTAACAATTGGCAAAGCCTCGGCAGTCTTGGCCGCTTCTATCTTCCATTTTGGAGAGATATCCATCTCAGAGGCAAAAAGGTACCTTAGAGGGAATGGCATAACGATTAGAGATTCGCTGTAACAATCCATTTCGCTATCGCGTGACATGGGCTTCGCGCAGTACACATACCCTAGAGATTATGATTATGCCAAGATGCAGCGCTAGAAAGGGAAAAGGACTTGGAAAAGATTAATGCATTTGATGTAGTAAAACAGCAGGTAGATAGGTGTGCCGAGATTCTGGGCCTACCACCGGACGTAACTGCAATGCTCAAAACGCCTATGCGGGAACTCCACGTATCGTTGCCAGTGCGGATGGACGATGGCCAAATGAAGGTGTTTCAGGGGTTTAGAGTTCAGTACAATGATGCCAGAGGCATTACCAAGGGCGGTATCAGATTCCATCCCGATGAAACGATCGATACGGTTCGAGCATTGGCTGCCTGGATGACATGGAAGTGCGCCTTGCTGGACTTGCCCCTAGGGGGCGCCAAAGGAGGAGTTGTCTGCAATCCCAAGGAGATGTCTCCGGGTGAATTGGAGCGCCTGAGCCGAGCATATGTGCGGGGCATATTCCAGTTCATTGGGCCTGACAAAGACGTGCCTGCCCCCGACGTTTATACCACCCCACAAATCATGGCCTGGATGATGGACGAGTACTCAGCCATCGCCGGGAAGCCACAATTCGGAGTCATGACAGGCAAGCCGCTAGCCATCGGTGGTTCTCCTGGACGGAGTGATGCCACAGCTCGAGGTGGCCTGTATACTATCCGCGAAGCGGCTAAGACACTGGGCATTGACTTGGGCAAAGCTACTATTGCTGTGCAGGGCTACGGAAATGCAGGATATCATGCAGCTCGACTATGCAGCGAGATTTTTGGGTCTAAGATAGTAGCCGTATGTGACAGCAAGGGCGGAGTGTGCTGCAAATCCGGAGTTGACCCGGACGCAGCTCTTGCCTGTAAATCCCAGACTGGCTCAGTGTGCAATCTGGCAAGCACGGAACGCATTTCCCAAGAGGGACTTCTGGAACTTGACGTGGATATACTTATACCGGCGGCTATAGAAAATGTAATAACCCGGAAGAACGCTCCTAATATCAAGGCCAAGATAGTTGCCGAGCTTGCCAACGGACCGACCACCCCAGAAGCCGACGATATTCTATATCAAAACAAGGTCCACGTGATACCCGACTTTCTATGCAACGCCGGCGGTGTTACAGTGTCCTACTTTGAGATGGTCCAGGACTTCTGCTTGTACTTTTGGGACGGCACTGAAGTTCACAAACAGTTGGATAGAAAGATGACTGCCGCCTATCACTCCGTGTTGAACACCAGCCAAGAATACAAGATAAACATGCGTCAGGCAGCATACGTGAAGGCTGTCGAACATGTAGTAGAAGCGATGAAGCTGCGTGGTTGGTTCTAGCCCCTTGAATCAAACAGGCCGCTTGAGTCCGTCATCAAGAATCAGAATGGCATAGATCTCTGCTGTCCGGTTTATTCGGTTAGCAAGCGTGAACGCGCAACTGAAATTCCCTCTTAGCGTGCTCCTCGGATTTTCCGTCCACTAGTAGCGGCGGGTAATAGTATGCTGCGGCCTTCTTTTCCCTCGCCCCAGTTCGTTTCACAAATGAGCACGCCAAAAGTTTCTGTCTCGGTGCAGCCAGAAGGTATTGACAAACTGAAAAAGGCCTGCTAGTATTAGGTATACGGTAACTGTATGCCAACGCTCCGTAATATGTTACGGGAAGACGAAGAAACCATGAGCGTGCACAAGGTACATGCTAAGACAATTAGCAGCGGGCTTCCCTCGCTTGATGGACTCCTGCAGGGGATGCGTTTGGGCGACAATGTAGTCTGGCAGGTTGACCGTCTGGGGGACTACCCACGTTTTTCGGAATCGTTTGCTGAGCAGGCAGTTCGAGACGGTTTTGAGTGCGTTTATTTACGTTTTGCTCCACACACTCCAATTCTGAGGGCGCGACCTGGGCTGACCACCATCAAGATCGACCCTAGCATCGGATTTGACTATTTCACTGGAGAGACGCGCCGGGTAATTGGAGAACGTGGCAGTAGGGTCTGTTACATCTTCGACAACCTTTCGACACTGGTTGAAGAGTGGGCCACCGATGAATTGCTGGCCAACTTCTTTCAGGTGACTTGCCCGTACGTCTTGGAGGTTGGTGCTGTGGCTTATTTTGCCATCCGGCGCGGACAACACGGACACCGCGCTATATCACGGATACGTAGTACTACACAAATACTCATCGATGTTTACCACGTCGGTAATGATGTTTACGTCCAGCCACTAAAAGTGTGCGGGCGCTACTCTCCACAATTATTCTTGCCCCACCGGATAACAGGCGATGGTTGGGAACCCGTATCTCGTAGTGGTGATGCAGCCAGGATACTGACAACCGCCAGCAGGCGACCGATTAATGTCAGTCCCGAGTCCATCGCACCATGGGATGCCGTCTATCGGAAACTGCTGCAAGATGAATCGCTACAAGGTGATTCGACGGTGCTGAGCCAGGAGACTTTGGTGCTAAAGGAATCACTGACCCGAATGATGATTGGCAACCACAACAAACTGATTCAGCTAGCTGACCGCTATTTGACCTTGGACGACCTGTTGCATGTAAGAGACCGTCTCATCGGT
>Ga0224505_10001595_pt1 | contig 14082 bp, 16 predicted proteins | sample SF_Jan12_sed_USG_FD_169102 | JGI IMG/M metagenome (GOLD analysis project Ga0224505, IMG submission 169102) | Sediment microbial communities from San Francisco Bay, California, United States - SF_Jan12_sed_USGS_4_1 | ecosystem: Environmental > Aquatic > Marine > Sediment | place: USA: California... | reverse complement strand
CAAAACGAAGACTCCTCGCTTCTTGAGGCGAGAAGGTGCTCTTGCTTACTTCTTTTTCGCCGGCTGGTGAGCCTCTTCGGCATGCGCCAGCGATTCCTCTGCATGCTTCAGCGATGCCTTGGCATGCGCCAGCGCTTCTTTAGCGTGGACATTCTCACTCGCTTTGAGGGCTTCTTCCAGATGTTTGATCGTTTCCTTTTCGTGGGCAATCCCTTCCTTTGCGTGTTTGACGACCTCCTTGACGTGCCCATCTTCGGCCGCGAAGGTCAAACCCGTAACACCTCCTGCAAGCACACTACACACCGCAACTGTACCCATGACGGCTTTAAGCCAGTTCATAACCCCTCCTCATCAAGATGATGGTTCAGACGACTGGATCCTGGAGTTGTGAGTGACGTCGTCGAGCAACGAACCGGCTCTACAGAAGAGTGTCCTCACTCTCGCCGGTGGTCGTCGCTTACGCCCTCGTCCGTCACTCGCTTCATTGATCAAGCTGCGTTCTTATTCCTTGCCTGAATGTCCCCCGACTGGATGCACGATACTATTGGTGCGACACCTCGTGGCTGGTTTCTCTGCCACCTCTCGGCAGTCCCTGACGGTCAAGAACTGCACACTTTTCCGTCACTTGAACCGCAGTGTAGCGGCCAGTGCCGCATGGTCAGACGGCCACAGCCCGCCCTTAGGCGGCGGATCCGTCTTATCGCGCTTCTTCTCACCGATGAGCTCCATGTCCAGCACGCGCAACGGCGGTGTGTGCGAGAAGATCATGTCGATGCGCTCATACAACTCGCTCCGGTGGTTTTCGAGATCCCCCGCCTGACAGCACGTCCGGCCTGGTCTCTGGTGATACCGCAAAGTCCAGGTGTCCCAAAAAACGTTGTTGAATGTGAACATCTCGTACGGCGTCAGATACGGCGACGGAGGCGGAGGCGGCGCCAGGAAACGATCTCTTGGATCGGAGTTGATATCGCCGACGATGATCATCTTCTTCGATCCGTCCCACGTCCCCAAGGCAATACCCAAGAGCTCAGATGCCTGGAGGACCTGTAGGAGGCGCGTGTCGGTCAGACCCTCCGCGAGTAACCGCTGCTCCAGATGGGTGTTGAACACGCGGTAGACCCGACCCTTGATTGTCACATCCACAGCGAGGAAGCCGCGTTCGATGGCAATGTCCCCCACTGGCGTTGGAAACGGCGGCGGCGCGGTCTGATAATTACAGCCCTCATAAGAGGGCTTCGGACAGAGGCCGACCAGGGCGAAGTTAACCCACTTATCGGACAGCTCCGCGCGAACCAGGATCGCATCGCGGTCCGCGATTGAGAGCAATGCACCGTAGTTATTGACCCTGAACGGGACTGCATCGACCTTGAGATTCGTCACCTGCCCCGCGACACGGTATTTGCTGCCTAACTCAGCTAACGCAGCTTCGGTGTCCTGCAGATGATCGGTAAAGGCGCCCTTGATCGCAAGATCGTCGCAGCCCTTGCCCATCTCAGGCGGAAAACCATGTTCTGTATCTGGCATGCATTCAAACTTGTACACCTCCTGCAGGCCAACGACATCCGGATTGCGCTGCGCAATCTGCTCGGCTAGCGCGCGGACCCTCTCGGCTGGCCTGCTCGCAGCGATCTTGCCCAGCGAGTCCACAACGGCAGCGTTCATATTGGATGGGTTTGAAATCGCCGCTGCCAGCACCGGCCCCAGATCCGCACCGAGATACTGGTTCTGCGTCATGACATCGATCTCGCCTACAGCACGGAAATGGTGCTTGTGAGTCATCCTCTCCATCTCACCTGCCGCACTGAGCGACGCCGCGCCGAACAACACCGCACCAAGGATGCTCGAAAGAATCACGTTCATGGGGTCCTCCCTTAGATGAGAACACTTCGGAGCTGCCTCAACCTGGCCACGAAGACGGCCATGCACATTGCCAAGGGCTTCGCTTCATCGCCACGTAGCTCGTGGTCAACATGGACATCGACGAAACCGTGTGATTGAGTTCACCGAATACTGGTTCCACGTGAGGCCTACCTGCACGACAAACTCGAGCGGTCGGTTTGCACCTCACATGCCACTGAGACGCCGCAGTGGGGTCCGCGTTGCAAGCCCATGAAATCCGACGGATTCCTACGGTTCATTCTCAATCTCTCACGTAAGGCCACGTAGACTCTCATCGAATCGCTGTGGTGTTTCGCGTCAACGCCGGATGACATTGTGTGGCATATACTCCCTTTAGCAACACAACCCAGCTCCGTGAATTGTCAGCTTGCCGAGGCATTCTCTCTGCCGATTCTTTCCCCACTGTCAAATCACGTAGACATGAAAGAAGCAGAGACATGACTGTCTACGATGCAACGACATGAAGGCGGAAGCCTATTGAAACATCGCAAGTCCGGATGAACTGGGAAGGCACTTCCTCGGATGATGGGCGTGAACTGCGCGAATGTGTGGATCGGTCGGTGTTGTTCAATCAGTGGGCCCAGCAAGGGGCGCCTCCTCCGCCGCCCCGACCTGTGGGCACCCGGCGGTGTACCGGCATACGAATCAACCGGCAAAGTTCCTACCTAACCTCTCAATTCATCAGACCATGGCACTACGATTGCTTCTGATCGATACATGACCGTATGAACGAAATCTGTGTGGCTCTCCATGATGTCTCGTCACCAACAAGCCCTAGGCGTTCCCCTTCTGTCCATCGCCATGATCGGCCTCCTGATCTGGGGCTCCTCATGTAATGGAGGGAAAGGAGCAGACTCTCCCCCTATGGATTCAAACCGAAAGACAGAGCGCAACCGGCTGGTCGATCAGTACGTTATCCCGAGCGGCGTCAAAGATCCTGACGTGATCGCGACGATGCGGCGCGTGCCGCGCCATCGCTTCGTACCGGCACAGTATTCCGTCTTTGCGTATGTCGATGGCCCTTTGCCAATCGGCCATGGGCAGACCATTTCGCAGCCCTCCTTGGTTGCCAATATGACCGATGAACTCAAGCTCAAGAAGACGGATAAGGTATTGGAGATCGGAACCGGATCCGGATACCAAGCCGCCATCCTCGCTGAGCTTGTGGACAAGGTGTTCACAATCGAAATTGTGGAACCGCTGGCTCGTCAAGCAACACAGACGTTGGCAGAGCTAGGCTACAAGAACGTCCGAGTTCGCGCCGGGGACGGGTACCAAGGTTGGCCTGAAGAAGCACCGTTCGACGCCATCATCGTCACTGCCGCACCAGAACAGGTTCCTCAACCGCTCCTCGACCAGTTAGCTATCGGTGGCCGATTGATCCTGCCGGTCGGTCGTGACATCCAGACGCTCGATCTCTATCACCGGACGGCCGAGGGCTATCAGCGCAAAACTCTCACCTTCGTACGGTTTGTTCCGCTCGTTCATCCGAGAAAGTAGGAGTCGCGCGTATTGAGGGATAGGGCTCAGAGCGATCCGTCCGCACTTCCTCGCCGCATCGGCTGGTTCACTGCCGCATGTGTGCTCGTCGGCAACGTCGTCGGCAGCGGGATCTTCACCACGACGGGATTTATGGCGCGTGATCTTGGCCATCCCGGATTGATCCTTTGCATTTGGTTGATGGGGGGGCTGATCGCCCTTGCAGGCGCCCTCTCCTACAGTGAGTTAGGGACCGCCCTTCCGGTGGCCGGTGGAGAATACCTCTACCTTCACCGAGCCTATGGGCCATTCATCGGATTTCTGAGTGGATGGACGTCCTTCACGGTCGGCTTCAGTGCAGCCATCGCGGCAGGTGCCATGAGCGTCGCCGCCTATCTGAATCAACTCCTTCCGCTTGATGGTGAACAGGGTCTGCTCTCCACGGTCATCGCGCTCGGGCTCCTCTGGTCCATCACGATGTTTCACCTTGCTGGAATAGAAGCCGGTGGATTGCTTCAACGGACACTGACACTGTTGAACATGGGAGCCATCATGGCACTGATCATGGCAGGTGTGATGGGAGGGAAAGGCGACTGGACGCATCTCGGTCTTTCCGATACACAGGCTTCCCCAAGTATCGGACTGTCCATCGTGTCGTTGATCTTTGCCCTCTATGCCTATTCAGGCTGGAATGCGGCGGTGTATCTGGCGGGGGAAGTCCGCGAGCCGGCTCGCACCATTCCACGGGCTCTGATCGGCGGCACGCTGTTTGTCACGCTTCTCTATCTCGCGCTGAATGCATTCTACTTCTATGCGTTGCCGGTGACAGACTTGGCCCAACCGCCTCTGTTGCCCGTCACGAGCAAGGTGGCGGTGGCGTTGCTGGGCATGGACGCCGCACGATTCGTCACAATGATACTCTGTCTCTCGATTACAGGGGCCATGAGCGCCATGGTATGGGCGGGACCGCGAGTGTACTATGCCATGGCTCAAGACGGGTTAATCCCGTCGTACTTTTGCAGAACGTCCGAGACACGAGGTGCACCGATCCGGGCCATCCTTCTCCAGAGCCTCTGGGCCTCAGTCCTGGTTGTGTCCGGAAGCTTCGAACAGCTGGTGATCTACAGCGGGACGGTCCTCATGATCTTCAGCGCCCTCGCGGTGGGAGCAGTCCTGGTCCTACGCCGCAAAGAGCCTGACCTTCCCCGCCCCTATCGCACACCGCTCTATCCCTTGATTCCGGCATTCTTCATTCTGGTCTCAATGGTGATCGTCGGGAGCGCTCTCTATGAACGGCCGGTGGAAGGAGCGATGGGACTGGCGACCGTCCTGGCAGGAGCGCCGCTGTACCTAATCTGGCGCAGCTTCAGAGGGGCATCACGGCAAGCGCAAAGTTCGTCAACGCAGAAGAGCTGAAAGAGATTGCCACGGTGTATGGACCGACGCTGGGCCGATATTTGTCGCTCGTCGTTCGTGAAGCCCGCGTTGTCGACTTCGCGAGGCGCGCGTATCTCGCCGTGTAGGATTAGGATTGCGGGTTTCTGGTTCCGAGTTGCGGGACAGCAGCCTTCTTGAACTTGAAACGAGAAACTCGAAACCCTTCTTGCTTCACGAGGTACTCTCTCACCCGCTCTCAATGAGCGGCGCCTGGGCATGAACACCAAACCGCTCCAGCTTTTCCACACGAACACCAAGGAGACGAATCAATTTACCGTGGGGATTTTCCCGCTGGTCTAGGAAGGGCACGAAGAGCTTTGTCGCCTCTTCTTCCAAGACCTTCGGGTCGCATATTGGAGATGCGAGCGTATGACTGCGTGAGTGGGTTTCAAAATCAGCAAACCGCACCGTGAGCACCGCGCGGTGAAAATGCGTAAACCCTTCCGCGGCCACCCGGTGCATCACATCCTGACAAAGGGCTTGGAGCCGCCCGACCAGAAACTGCGAGTCACCGGTGTCCTGCTCGAAGGTTTCCTGCTCCCCGATTGATTTGGTCTCGTAGTTTTCTTCGACGGGAGTCTCGTCCCTACCATGCATCTTGTCATGGAAGTCCAACCCCCGTTTCCCGAACATGGCGCGTAGCTCTTCCAACGAGAACCGCCGCATGTCCTTGATGGTCTTCACGCCGATCTTGGTAAGTTCGGCTTCCGTCTTGGGCCCAATGCCGGGGATGGTCCGTACCGGAAGGGGGGCGAGGAAGACAGCGGCGTCTGCTTCCCTCACGACGGTCAGGCCGTCGGGCTTGTGCATGCCGGAGGCGATTTTAGCGATGAGCTTGTTGGGGCCAATGCCGACTGATGCGGTCAATCGTTCTTCTTCTCGAATCGCGGCTTTGATCTTGCGGCAGATTTCTTCGGCGAACGTGTAGGACTCACAGGAACTCAGGTCGAAATAGGCTTCGTCGATGCTGGCCTGCTCTACCAAGAAGATAAATCGCCGCAGGGTCTCCATCACATGGGTAGACACCTCCGCATATCGTTCCATGCGCACCGGGAGGAAGGTGGCCGGAGATTGCCCGCTCTTCCTGGCGGCTTCCGATAGACGCCAGGCCTTTGAGATGGGCAGAGCCGAATGGATTCCGTACTCGCGCGCCTTGTAATTCGCGGTGGATACCACGCCTCTCCCTTTCCCGTCGCGAGGATCGGCGCCGACCACAATGGGCAATCCGCACAGCGATGAATTTTCGCGCTCCTCGATCGCCGCGAAGAAGGCGTCCATATCAAGGTGGCCTACGATTCTCATGAAAGTTCACGCCTGTGAAGATGCCCCTGTCTGTGCAGGAGCAGGAGCAGCGGCCACGCTCCGTTGTGGAAAAAATCACCGATGCTCTGGCACAAGTGGAGTCAAACGCTACAGTCTCACTGGCAGAACATGCGGCAGAGTCCACGAAAGCGGCTGATATCTTTCCATAAGATCGCGCCTATACAAATCCGGTCTCTGGCATCGAACTTGTCCCTTCCTGTCACAGAGCTCCAGTCATGGGATGAGAAGCATAAAGTAAACCACAGAGCCACGGTTCCCATTTTTTCAACCTGAGGGTCCGATATGGTGAAGACAAAGATCGAGTTGCAAGGGAAAGGCGACGGCTGGCAAGTCAAAGACACCACGATCGACTACGACGGCCAAGAAGTTCAGCGACTTGGCGCGATTCTTCACGTGATGGAATACGAGGAGGCGGTCAAGGAAGCCAAACGCTGGACGATGCTCAAGGTCAGGGGGAGAAACCGCACGGAAACCGAGGATGACATCGTATGGGAGCTGGAGCCCTCACTGCCACCCAGACACATTCTGAAGCTGTAAGGTGCCTGTACATCAACTGGTCTAAACTCGCAGACTGCACATCTCCATGGGTGAACCACTCATCAAGGTGCAGATCTTGCCGTTCGAGGAGACCCCGCAACGGGACCTGACGGGATTGATCGAAGAGTTGGCGTCACTCGGCATAGAGGCGACCCTGCTCCCAAAGGCCAGCGTCGTGCCGCCCAGTTACAACCCGCAACGGAAGCAACACAATGCGGAAATTTTCTTGGATCGCGTCAGGTTGGCACCCGGACATTGCATACTCGGCGTGACGAATCGGGATCTGTATGTCGAGGGTCTGAATTATGTGTTTGGCCTCGCCGACAGCCCAGGGAAGGCCGCGGTGATTTCCCTGCATCGCCTTCATGCCGGCGCAGACGACATGTTATTCCGTGCGCGAGCCGTCAAGGAAGCGGTGCACGAACTCGGACACACACGCGGTCTTCGACACTGTGCGGATTCCCGGTGCGTCATGGCGTTCAGCAATTCGCTGGCCGACATCGATCGCAAGGGAAAAGAGTTCTGTGTCCGTTGCACACACAAGTTCCGTGGGCATTGAGCCTCATCATTCATGAGGGGGTTAAGCATGTAGCAACCGCACTGCCCTCAGACATTCCACGCATGCGGTACCTTCTTCCCTTCATGTGTCCAAACAAATGGGTGGGCAGTCCTGAAGATATTTCCCCCACTAGAATGGACAGCCTTGAGGATATTTGACCCACTCCTTCTGATCCGTTCATCGCAATCAGTGATGAAGCCGAATATTTCTGAAGAGTTACCGACGGTCTTCTTGCGGTGACTCAGGCACATTAGTTGCTGAGTGTCTATGGCGAAAGTTCACGATCGTGTGAACGACGTGTTGGAAGGATACTATGGTTTGATACGTAGGGTGGTGACATGTAGAGGGGCGATACGGAGATGAGGTGTGCCATCGTCTAAAAAGGAAGGCGTGAATGCCAGTCGAATGGCTGCTATTCGTGCGAAATTGGAGGGCAAATGATTGCTGGTCTCTTCCCCTCGCTGAAACAGAAGAATGGAGTGCGCTTGTGAGCTGGGAACCAGAGAACAAATGTGCGAAGGCGGAGCCTAACTCTTTTCATCGTATTCTAGGCGACGACAAAGCATCTGGCCGTTAGCGCCAATGTGTTAGCGCAAGAGTTTGACCCCAAACTTCTGAGATACACCGCGCAGCTATATTAGGGGCTAAGCGGCTCAATTAATAGATGGGCCTCACGAGAATAGCTACACGCATCGCGATCGTGGAGGAAGAGTGTATTCGCGAGCCCGCCGAGTTGTGCCCGCCTCGGCTGGCGTTTTGTCCAGCGGGAATGAGGGAGGATGAAGATGATGAAGCTGAAGATTGGTCTGTGGATGGTCGTTGGATTCTTTGGGGTAGCGGGATTCCCGCTAATCGCAGGGGCAGGCGCGTATTGCGCCGCAGGTAAGAGCCGATGCGTTGTTGAGAATGCGGCTTCGCGGCTCGACGACCGCGCAAGGGAGGAAGCGAGGAAGGTGATAGAGTCGGCTCGCGCAGAACAACCACATTCGCAGCCACTAATTACCCCCATTAACACGAGCCCTGCTGACCAAAGCTACGGCCGATGGGCCGCAGAGTGGTGGCAATGGGCGCTCGGGGTCCCTGCCGCTGTGAGCCCGCTCACGGATACTACGGGCGAGCATTGCGCTCAGCGACAAGTGGACCAGGTATGGTTCCTCGCCGGCTCATTGACCGGGCCGGTCGTGCGTCGCTGTCAGGTTCCGGCTGGGAAGTCGTTGTTCTTCCCGCTCATCAATATAGTGTACGGAGCATTTCTGAACGACACCCCGGAGACGCGAACGGAGGAGTTCGTGCGCGCCGCCGGGAGCTGTACGGACCCGGCCCAAATTTCCGCGTGGATCGACGAGTTCCAGGTGCCTAATCCGACCCGATTCTTCACCGGCCCCTCGGGCAGCCAATCGCCGTTCTTCAACGTGCAATTGCCACCAGGCAACATTTTTGGATTGGACGAAAACGTCGCACATGATTTGGTCCTGAGCCCGAGTGCCGAGCAGGGATACTATCTCTTCGTTCGGCCGCTGCACTCTGGTGTTCACACGATACGGTGGATCGCTTCGGGATGCACCCCAGGAAACTCGCAAGACATCACCTACTATCTCACGGTGAAATAGGGAGGAGGGCGGCCCGCGCGGTATTGAGCAGGTTTCGTCGCACAGCTCTCTATGAGCGCGGCCTGTTCGGTTCGCTAAAAGCTGAGGGTAACTATGAGACCCAACAAGTCGCTCAAGCTGACTCTCGGCAAGCGTAAGAAGTCAGGATGGGGTCCCAGATCTTGCTTTATGCATCTACTGCACAAGCTCACAACCCAGTAATGCACGAAACAAGGTCTGTTAATGACCCACAGAGGTGAGAGAACCAAGCTATCTTTGCATAACATTTGGGCACAATTATTTTGGTGGGCAAGTTTTTGGGAGGAGGCGGATATGGCTCGCTATGCACTCGGGTTGATGATCGTCATGGCCCTCGGAGGTGTGCCGGCGTTCGGTAGCGCCGAGCAATCCTTTCCTTTGGTCGTGAATCAAGCCGTCCACCATGATACAGCGCCCCCGCGCGGCTCTGATCTCCTCGGGCCTACGTCTGTGGAAACCCCAGGACGAAAGGAGAAACCGCTTCATTATCCCCACCCGGAGCAGGTGGATAAGCCGATTTCTGACACACCAGTAGCGCCAGAGGCCAATTTCTCGCTGTCAGGCACGCCATTTGGGTGGGATGGACTATCGGTTGGAGAAGCGGGGGGTGGATCCTGGATTCCCCCGGACCCCAACGGAGGCGTAGGTACCTCCGAGTATGTCCAGTGGGTCAATGCGGCCTTTGCGATTTTTGATAAGTCAACCGGCGCTCGCAAGACGGACCCAGCCTCCCCGACGACCAATGCGTGGCCCGGCAATGCGCTGTGGAAAGGCTTTGGTGGCGGGTGTGAAACCAACAACGATGGAGACCCCATCGTGCAGTTCGACAAGCTGTCGAACCGATGGGTGATGACACAGTTCAGTGTGAGCACCAAGCCTTATTTGCAATGCATTGCCGTATCGTCCTCCGACAGCTTTTACGATTCATTCTTCCATCTAAACGGGCAGACATTCTACCGGTATGCCTTCGCCTATGACTTTTTTAACGATTATCCCAAGTTAGGGGTGTGGCCGGACGCCTATTACATCACCTTCAACATGTTCAAAGGCAACTTTGTTGGTCCATGGGCCTGTGCCTATGATCGTTCCAGTATGCTAAAAGGGGAGCCCGCCACGCAGGTGTGCTTCAAGATATCCTCGGTCTATAGCTCGCTCATGCCAGCTACTTTCGATGGGACCAACTTACCCCCAGCTTTGACACCACAGTATGCCTATCTCCTCAGTCTCGGATCAGGCAACTGCGCAGCCAGCAATGGCGAGACCCACGGATGCCTGAATTTCTGGAAGTTCCATGTTGATTTCACCACGCCCACCAATTCCACGTTGACCGTTACACCACTCTACGTGAATGGGTTCAATCGGGCATGCGGGGGTGGGGCCTGCATTCAGCAACCCAATACCAAGCAGTCCTTGGATTCGCTGGGCGATCGCTTAATGTATCGGTTGGCCTATAGGAATTTCCGAGATCATGAAGCCTTGATCGTGAATCACTCGGTCAATGCCAATGGTGTGACTGGCCTGCGCTGGTATGAGTTGCGTAATGCCGCTGGAAGCACCATGGCCACGGCCACGCCGATCGTCTATCAGCAAGGGACGTTTGCGCCCGACAGTCTCTACCGATGGATGGGCAGTATCGCCATGGACAAAGACGGCAATATCGCCATCGGGTACAGCGTCTCTTCCTCGAGCGAATATCCCGGGATCCGGCTCACAGGTAGGGGCGCTAAGGACCCGCACGGCAGTCTCTCTGGCGACTTGGTGCTGATAGCGGGAAGTGGGTCCCAAACGAAAGAAAATCGGTGGGGGGACTATACTGCCTTAACAATTGATCCCGTCGACGACTGCACTATGTACTACACCAACGAGTATTTGCCCAATAACGGAAACTGGAATTGGAACACGCGGATCTATCGATTCAAATTTAAGTCGTGCCAGTAGATTCCCCCGTCAGAAAGGACGGGAAATCTGCAGACACACGCCCGCTTAGTGATTGGCGGGCGGGAGCAGCCCAAGTAGCCAAGCGTTCGGTGCTGCATCGGACGACCGCCCTTTGAACTGGTGGGCTCGACCTTGGTGCGGGTTGAGGGGAAATCGTCAGCTCCATTGGTCCGGTCCCGAAGAGAGGCCACAGCCACTCGGATGTGGTAGCCACACAGTTTAGATTGGGCCTGCGTATTGACTTATTACAACTCTACCCGCTACGCGTTCCCCCATGGCTCGCAAACCATGCCTCGACGTTTCCGGCGGGTTCTATCATGTCCTCGCCCTCGGGAATTGCCGTGCCACGATCTTCCTTGACGACGCGGATTACTCACTACTCATGCCTGACACCATGGCTTACACCAACACATTGGCGATTAGTGACCGAGAACAAGGTCATTGACGACTTGCTGGAACTTCTGAATAGATGTGGCCTGATCTCCTAACAGTCCTTGAATTTGCTCGAACGAGAAGGGCGGATTATCGAGATGGGCCAGCGATTGGCGAAAGGGACTACGCTGTGACGGAGCAGGCTTCAAGGGACTTACAATCTGTTGTTTCAACATGAAACTTTCGAGCGCACAGACGAGCGATTATCCGACAGCAGCCTGGATGAGTAGGAAAGGGAGGTCCATGTTGATTGGCACATACTGTCGTAGGGGTCTGAGGATTGGCACAGCACTGATTCTGGGTGTACTGCTTACAGCTTGTGCTAAAGATCCGCCCCCGCCATCGATCACTATTGAAGTTCCAACGTCTGGACCGAGCTATTCTACGACCGCCAGCGCCATAAGAATTGGTGGCAGTGTCTCTCATGCAGGACCTGTGTTGGTGTGGAATGTGTTCACAGGCGTCACGATCGAGGCTATTTGCTGCTGGTGGGCAGATGTGAGCCTTGTGCCTGGTGATAATGCGATTACCGCGACGGCATATGGCGAGGGAGGAAAAACCGCAAGTGCACACATCACGATAAAGCGTCCCAGCCAACCGGCAGACTTGATGATCAATGGAGATACTCAAGCATCGACACATACCTACTGGATAGACACAAGCGGCTTTGGGGGAACCCATAAGATAGCGTTGTATAAAGATGGAACAGGGAGAGCGACGACGGGCAGCGTCATTTCCGAAAGTGCTGGTCCGGTGTTGGACTTCACATGGAGCAAGATCGGGCCGGACGCAATCCTCATTTCGGACTGTCCGACCTGTTCCTATCAAAAACTCACTCGCATCTCGGGTTCGCTTGGTGAAGGGCTGTGTTTCGCTCAGATTGAGACCGTCGGTGGGGCTGGAGAGATTAGCACACACGCCTTCTCCCTAACTTCCGGCCAACTGTAGCCGGAGAGATGGAGGAGGTCTATCCCGCATTATTGAGTTTTGCATAAAATCGATACTCATGCTTGACCCCATGGCTTTGGGTTTCCCCGCATCGCCTCCATGCTGGCGCAGACGATAGGTTATTCCGTGGGCGAGCCGTCAAGGAAGCCGTCCATGAACTTGGACACACACGAGGTCTTCAACATTATGCGAGTCCTCGTTGCGTCATGGCGCTCAGCAATTTGCTGGCCGACACCGCCCGCAAGGGAAAAGAGTTCTGTTCCCGTTGCGCAGATATAGTTTCGTGAGCATTAAGCTGCATCATTCATCAGGGGTTAAGCATGTAGCAACCGCATTTCCCTCAAACATTGCACACATGCGGTACCTTCTTCTCTTCATGTGTCCAAACAATGGACAGCCTGGAGGATACTTGCATCACAGCAATAGACAGTCTTGAGGATATTTGCCCCAGCCCCTCTGATCCGTTCTTCGCTATCAGCAAGGACATCGAACAATTCTGAATACTTATGGACTTCTTTCCTGCGGCGGCTCTCGCACGATAGTTGCTCAACCTCTATCGTGAGAGTTCATGATCGTTATGGGACGCATCGGAGGGGGATGATGGCTTGATACATAGAGGGTTAACACGTAGATTTAAAATACGTATATGTGAAGGTTGCATTCACCTGAAGGGGAAGGCGTGAATCCCAGTCGGGCGGCTGCTATTTGCGCGAAATCGGAGGGAGCATGGTTGCTCGTCTCTTCCACTCGCTAAAACGAAAGAACAGGCTCCGCGTGCCCTTTGACAGCCATTTCAATAGGTAACACACATAAATGTGTAGGCGTGGATCATAATCAATGATCAAAGGGAAGCGCTGCGGGGGGGGCAGGCCTGATCGAATCGGGTGTTTACACTTATCCAAATAAGTCAATACGCAGGCCTGACCCCACTAACACTATTCACAAGGGACGAAACCTTAATTAGTAGATAAGGAGGTGCAATCATGGTCTGACGGTAGGGTGCTAATACTGGACACCACTGGAACTGGCAGTCAAGCAAGGGAGTTTGCCTTTTTTGTTGACTACAAGTAAATGTAGGAGGAAATAATCATGAACGCTAAATCTCGACTTTTGATCGCCGCCTGTGGGTTTCTTTTGACGACACAGTTTGCTAGCGCCGCACAAATCGGACTACCTCCTGCAGAGGTTGGGTATACCGTGACAATAGATGCGAAATCTGCTTTTTATGCGTGTGAATTTAATGTTTCCCTCTCGGTTGCCGGAAAAGGTGGGGCGATAACGCTGCCCAACGGCCGGTTTATCTATACATCACCTGCTCAGAGCGCTACATTGATTAACCTTGATAATCCTCAGAAGCAAGTGATGTTAAATATCACCGGCTCAACTATGCAATCCACGAACGCGCAAGGCAATCAAGTTTTCCAGCCTAGGGGACGTAACCTATTAGGCGACCCCGGTCAAACAAACGAAAACGGATATGAGGGTTTGGTTCTGGCCATTGGAAACTTTAGTTACGTATTCGATTCCAATGGAAACCTTATTCAACCTCTTAAAGGACAAGGCACTATAACCAATGTCTGTGACTTGATTAGGTAAAGGAACCTCTGAGCAAATCCGGGATAATAGGGGACAGACCACAATTAAAGGCAGCTTTGCCTAGCGAATGCTTCGAGAGAGACGCGGCAAAAAGCGCCGCGTCCCTCAAGCAAAGCGTTGTATCCCTCCAGGTCCAACACACGCATTGGGGTCAGGCCTGCGTATTGACTTATTACAATTCCACCCGCTACGCTCCCCCGCATGGCCGGCAAGCCACGACTCGATGTTCCTGGCGGGTTTTATGATATCCTCGCCCGTGGGAATCGCCCCGCCACGATCTTCCATGACGACGCGGATTATCACGCC
>Ga0224505_10001594_pt1 | contig 14091 bp, 10 predicted proteins | sample SF_Jan12_sed_USG_FD_169102 | JGI IMG/M metagenome (GOLD analysis project Ga0224505, IMG submission 169102) | Sediment microbial communities from San Francisco Bay, California, United States - SF_Jan12_sed_USGS_4_1 | ecosystem: Environmental > Aquatic > Marine > Sediment | place: USA: California... | reverse complement strand
TATTTGTGGGCTTGCCTTAGCTCAATCGTTCTGGCATTTGACTGGTCCTTGAGTTTTTCAAAGTCTCTGATCAGACACCGCGCGAGTTACCATTGGACGAACATGGGCATGACAACGTGAACATAGTTGTCCACGCCTATGGGGCGGATGGTTCCCGGGCTTGAAGGGGTGGTAAGTTCCAAGGCGACCTGGGCTTGGGGAAGGACAGACAGGACATCGGAAAGATATCTTACATTGAAAGCGATTTTCGCCTCTTCTCCATCAGTGAGTGCGTCAACTTCACCAACATTGTCTCCAACCTCTTCCGCTTGAGCCGAAACGGTTACCTTCCCTGGGGTGAGCTCACTGCTGGGGGTAATGACCAGACGAACTATGCCGCTGGCATCGCGGGCAAATATGGAGGACATTTTAGTAACCCGCAGAAATTCACCAATGTCTACTACAGCTCGCGTGGTATAGCTTTGAGGAATAACTTGAGAATAGTTTGGGAATGAACCTTGAATGAGCTGGGAGACTATCTCGGCGTCCTTGAGCCGGAAGAGAACCTGGCTCTTTTTTTCGTTTACCGTGATTTCTACGGGTTCCTCCTGCTCGCCAATAAGACGATTCAGCTCACTGAGGGTTCTGGCCGGGATAATAACCGTAGTCTTGTCCTTGACTCGCGAGTTAAGAGTCGTCTTGTGTACGGCTAGTCTGAACCCATCGGCAGCCACCAGGTTAAGCTGGTCGCCATCGAACTCGGTGTTGATTCCGGTCAATACCGGGCGGGATTCTTCTGTGGCAGCGGCGAAGGCAACCTCTGTGATTCCTTCCCTGAGTGCGTCTGCTCCAATGGTGGTAGTTATGCCGTCGTTTATCTGAGGGATCGGCGGGAAATCTGCGGCATCAATGCCATGAATATGCGCTTGAAAGTGGCCGCTCTTGAGCTCCAAAATGCGACCGCTAGAGGGAAGGTTGATTTCGATCAAGTCGTTGGGCAACGAATTAACAAAGTCGGTGAGCAACCGAGCGGGGACAGTTATGTCGCCCTTCTGTTTCACCTTGGCCCCAATCCAGCACGTGATAGCCATTTCCAGGTTAGTGGCTGCCAACTTGAGACGCGATTGCTCAGCAGACAGAAGAACGTTTTGCGTAATGGGTAAGGTGGACCTGGTGGCTACAGCTCTCCCCACGATGTTCAGGCCCTTGTTCAGGTTTTCTTGAAGACAAGATAATTTCATTGAATACCTCCCCCTTTCCGTACAATGAAGTATACTATCAACAAGTATAATAATCAATGATTCTATTTGACATAATAGCGGATTGACTTGAATGATAGCGCCGACGGCTGTCATTGCCAGGTTCACTCAATTCGCAATTATAGGCTGGTCCATGCAGCTCAATTAATGGCCAGCGAAGACCCATGGAGCAGTGACTACCGTCCAGAGAGTGCAGTCAATTCCTTTAACCTGGCCTTGATTCCTTCTGTCAACATATCGGATGTGAACCGCCAACACCAGTTCCCTTCCGGTTTGCCTGGAAGATTCATCCTAGCTTCGCTGCCCAACCCCAGGATATCTTGCATAGGGATGATGGCAGTATCAGCGGCAGACATCAAAGCCAGACGGATGAAATCCCAGTTTATCTCGTGACCATCTGTCCCCAGATAGTTCAAAGCGACTTGCCTCTCTCTTTCCCTATCTTCTTTGCTCTGAGTGCTGTCTTTGACATCTTCCCCTCTGAACCAGCCGATGGTAGTGTTGTTGTCATGCGTGCCGGTATACACGACGGAGTTTCGTGGATAGTTGTAGGGCCTGTACTTATCGGCATTCAAGCCAGTACCAAACGAGAACTGAAGAACTCTCATGCCGGGAAAGCCAAATTGATCTCTCAAAGCATGTACCTCCGGCGTAATCATTCCGAGGTCTTCAGCAATTATAGGTAGCGTGCCTAGAGCTTTTTGTACCGCTTCAAACAATTTGGCCCCCGGCCCGGGGACCCACCTGCCATTTACGGCTGTATCGTCTGTTGCTGGAACCTCCCAATATTTCTCGAAGCCGCGAAAATGGTCGAGTCTGATAATATTCACCAAGTCATGTGTTGCCCGGAAACGCTCAATCCACCAGGCGTAGCCATCCCTAGCCATCACATCCCAGCGATAGAGGGGATTTCCCCACAGCTGTCCCGTCTCGCTAAAGTAGTCCGGCGGCACCCCAGCCACTACGGCTGGTTTGCCGCCATCATCCAGGTAAAACATCTCCGGATGCTCCCAGACCACAACACTATCGAGGGCAATGAATATGGGCATATCTCCGATGAACCTTATTCCACGTTCATTACAGTACTTCTTGATTCCCGACCACTGTTTGAAGAACTGATATTGTTGGTATCTGTGGTAGGAAGTCTCGTAGGCCAGATTTCTTTTCCAGTGCGCGAGGGAATTTGGCTGGCACCTCCGGGTGCCTTCGTCCCAAGTGTTCCAAGCGGCAAAACCATGAGCCTCTTTCAATGCCATAAACAGTGAGTAAATTTCCAGCCAGGCGGCATTCTGATTGCAGAAGACCTTGAAACGCTTTTGCTCGCCACGAGCGGCCTTCTTCTGAAACATCTCAAAAGACTTTCTCAAGAGGGGTATCTTGAACTTGGTAACTGCGCCATAGTCAACTCTGTCTTTGGGGAAGGACGGCACATTTTCCAGGTCGGCGGGTTCCAGCAATTTATCTGCGAGCAGTCCTTCCGGACTTATGAGCAACGGATTTCCTCCAAAGACGGAGAGACACTGGTAGGGAGAGTTTCCATAGCCCGTGGGGCCTAGAGGTAAAATCTGCCAGAGATGCTGTCCGGTGCTAACGAGGAAATCTGCGAACCGATAGGCCTCTTCTCCCAAGTCTCCGATTCCAAATCGGCCTGGAAGTGAAGTCGGGTGCAATAATATTCCGCTGGCTCTGGGAAGGTTCATATTAATTCATCCATGATAGAGGGTGAATGGTCTGGAGTGCAAGACTTGACGATTCCGCCGCGTTTTTGGTTGTCCACAACAGGTTTATTATCTTGGAATGTTTGTTTACATCAGTATACAATAGGGTATAGCGGCAAACAATGCTTTTTGGCAAAAGGCGCTGCTGGACAAGGAGCGAAAATGCGTGACGATATAACAACTTTGACCATGGGTATTGACCTTGGTGGTAGTAAGATACTGACGGCGATAGTCGACACTCAAGGTGGAATGCTTTCGAGCGATGAGAGTGTGACACCTGCCACAAAAGGGCTCGAGGCAATAATCCAGTCTGTTGTTGACTCGGCGCACAATGCCTTGCAGCGGGCAGGGGTGACCATGCCGGAGATTTGTGCCATAGGAGTTGGAGCTGCTGGCATTTCCAATCCGGAAGCGGGCATTTTGTTTAGTTCGCCGAACCTGCCGAGGCTGCGCAACGTTCTCTTGAGAGACATAATGCAAGAAAGGCTGGGCAAGAGAACCTTTCTCATCAATGACGCCGACGCCGCCGCCCTAGGGGAATTTCATTTTGGCGCCGCCAAAGGCGTGGATGATTTCATCTACATTACTCTCAGCACAGGAATTGGCGGGGGCATTGTCATTGATGGAAAGATTCATACTGGGGCCATCGGTGCTGCTGGAGAGGTTGGGCATATGACCATTGATGACAACGGCCCCGTCTGCAACTGTGGAAACAGGGGTTGTTGGGAAACACTGGCATCGGGGACAGCCCTAGCCAGAGAGGCAAGGAAGCGCATTGAAAAGGGAGCAAGGACGTCCATTCTGGAATACGCCGAAGGAGATGTTGAAAAGCTGACGCCACAGGCCATTCATAGTGCTGCCCAACAAGGTGATAGCGTTGCCAAAGAACTGATTGCCTGGACCGGCTACTATGTAGGCGTAGGGCTGGCCAATTTGATAAATATATTCAACCCTGAGCTGATAGTCATCGGTGGCGGTTTATCGAATATCGGTGATATGCTGCTCAAACCAGCCTTCAAGGTGGCCGGAGAGAGAGCATTTAAAGAGGCTTTCCAGGCCGTACGCTTCGCTTCTGCCGGACTGGGCGGAAATTCCGGGGTGCTTGGTGCTGCCGTCTTTGCTCTGCAAGAGATGAGAAAACTTTCTTGTAAGTGAAGGGAAACACTGCCTGTCAGGAGGGTGATGTGATAAACATATCTATCGGCAAGCTAAGAGGGCTTCAACAATTGGCTGACTCGAAGGGCATGATGACGATGTGTGCTATTGACCACAGAGGAGCACTTAAGCGGGCTTTGAATGAGAGAAACCCTGCTGCAGTGAGTTATCAGCATATAGTTGATTTTAAGCTTGACCTCTGTCAAACACTAGGGCAATTTGCCAGTGCCATATTGCTCGACCCGCAATATGGAGCGGCTCAGACTATAGCTGAGGGTCTGTTGCCGGGGTTCAGGGGGCTTCTTGTAAGCATGGAAAAGACTGGCTATGCTGGAGATAGTACGGCCAGAGTTACCGAACTTCTGCCCGGCTGGAGCGTGAGGAAGGCGAAGAAGATGGGAGCTTCTGCGGTCAAACTTCTGATCTACTTTAGGCCCGATTTGAAGGCTATGGCCTCAAAGCAACTGGATCTGGTGGCTAGTCTGGCCGACCAATGCATTGAGGAGGATATACCTTTTCTGGTTGAGCCGGTAAGTTATCCTATTGAGAAAAGCGAGGCAGCTTCAAAAAGGTTTGCGGACACAAAGCCCGGTCTGGTAATCGAGACTGCACGGCTCGTTACTGCGCTGCCGATTGATGTGTTGAAAGCAGAATTCCCGGCGGATATTAGATTCGAGCAAGACGAGGGAAAATTGCTGAAGTTGTGTCAAGAGCTGACTGAGGCTTCCAGGCTGCCATGGGTGCTGCTCAGCGCCGGTGTTGATTACAACTCATTTAAGAAACAGGTGGAGATAGCCTGTAAGGCCGGAGCCTCCGGTTTCCTGGCCGGGCGCGCCTTGTGGCAGGAGGGCACCCAAATTTCTTCCCGGGAAGAAAGGATGAGGTTTTTCCAGAATACGGCGGCTCCAAGATTGAAGGAGTTGACTGAGATAGCTGATAGCTATGGCAGGCCATGGTATTTCAAACTGGGGGTCAAAAACGGCAAATTTGCCCCAGTGGCTGAGGGCTGGTATCAGACTTATTGATTGCAGATACTTCTCCTCTGAATAGAGGAAAAGAGGAAGATGTATTCACGGCGAACTAAGATAGCATGTGCTGCGACCCAGAGCGGGAATGGAGAATATGGGTGTGGCATCTGAACTGAAAAGCGAAGCGATTGACCGGCCGTCAGGTCACAGTCAGACAAGGCCGTCCATTTCTCAGAACAACCTAGGCTGGAGGTACTGAATATGGCTTACGTAGGCATTCTGTTGATAACCATTCTAGTTTCTTTCATCGTCGTCCGAATTGGAGGATTCGCCCTCGAGTTAACGGGGATAGAACCCGAAGTAGCTAGGTTTCAGGCGTTATCTGCCTTCACAGGGACAGGGTTCACAACCAGAGAAGCCGAGCGGGTGGTAGGGCACAGGACCAGGCGCAGAATCGTAACGATTCTCATTATACTGGGAAATGCAGGGACGGTCACTGTAATTGCCACCTTGGTGGCATCTTTCACACAGGTAGGTGGCTACACCTGGTTTTTCGTTCGCTTGGCCATAATAGTTGTAGGCATATTTGGCCTATATCAACTAATTATGAGAAGCGGTGTTACCCGGCGAGTCCCTGCTTGGCTGCAAAGGCCAGTTATGAACCGGGTTCTTGGGGAAGCTCCGGCGAGCGAAGAGATATTCCATATGGAGAAGGACTGGATTATCAGTCTTGTCATGATAAAGAAAGGCTCGAAGAGCATCGGCTTGTCTGTGGCTGATGTCGCTGCGGGAGGGGATGTGGAAATCCTCGGTATAGACAGAATCGATACCTACCTGACCAGGCCCAATGCGGAGGAGAAAATCGTGGAAGGAGACCGGCTTCTGGTTTATGCCAATAGAAAATCTATGAAGCGTGTCTTGGACTAATAACCTTGCGAAGAAGGAACAACAAAAAAGACATCTGGATATTGCGCCAAAAGAAGGGCAAACCTAGCCGTCACGAATCTGCTCAAAAAACAAGAATCCAGTAGTCGTGCGAAAGTAATAATTTGACGCAGCGAGAAAGTGAGATATGAAACGGTTTGGCTTTTTTGGAAGGCGAACCAAGATAGTGTGCACTATTGGTCCGGCTACCAGTTCAGCCGCTGTGATTGAGCAACTGATGAAGGCAGGCATGAATGTGGCCAGACTTAATCTATCTCATGGTACCTACAAGGAACATGCCCGCCGTATCCAGACCATAAGGAAACTGTCCCGTCGCCTGGCAATCCCTGTTGCTGTGCTCATAGACTTGCCCGGGCCGAAGTATCGCACGGGCGGACTGAGAGACGGTCAAGCTAGGCTGAAAAGGGGTGCGCAGGTTATTCTGACCACAAGACAGGTGAAGGGAGATGGCGGAATAATACCAGTTAACCCTTCTACTCTTCCCCGAGATGTAAGAGTTGGGGACACAGTGTTGCTCGACGATGGTGCCATGCGACTCAAGGTACTCGAGAGTCGAGGCAGGGAGGTCAGATGCGTGGTCACGGTTGGGGGGATGCTTACTGAAAGACGGGGGCTGGTGGTGCCGGAGATGCACATCTCCAGTCCTTTTGTTACCGACGTTTTGCGAGAGACCATTTCCTTTGCAGTGGAACAACGTCCTGACTACCTGGCTCTCTCTTTTGTTAGTGATGCCAGGGACGTAAACAGTGTCAGAACTATATTACATGACAACGGTGCAGATATACCGGTGATTGCCAAAATTGAAAGAGGCGTGGCGGTTGCCAAATTCGACAGCATACTGATGGCCAGCGATGGCATTATGGTAGCGAGAGGAGACCTCGGTGTAGACATTCCGCTAGAACGAGTGCCGCTGGTGCAGAAAGATATTATCAAAAAATGCAACCAGACAGGGAAGCCAGTTATTACCGCGACGCAGATGATGGAGTCGATGGTCAATGCCCCCTCACCGACTCGGGCCGAGGTTGCTGATGTGGCTAATGCTATATTTGACGGCACTGATGCTATCATGCTCTCGGCAGAGACCTCTGTTGGAAAATACCCGGTACAAGCAGTCAAAATGATGGCGAACATTGCCCGAGAAACAGAGAACAAACTACCCTACGACCAAATGCTATCGGAAAGAGGCAAGTGGTTGGAGCAAAAGACGGATGAGTTGATAAGTTATAGTGCCTGTTACAGCGCACACAGCCTGGGGGTAGCGGCTATTGTAGCCTTTACAGAGTCTGGCAGCACAGCAGGACGGCTATCTAAGTATCGTCCCAGAACACCGATTGTGGCCATAACCCCTGATGGTAGGGTCGGGGGGCGATTGATGCTGCGCTGGGGTGTCCACCCTTTTCAGATATCCGGACCTTCGTCGGTGGATGAATTGTTCTCAACAGCGGTTAAGGTTTGTAGAGAACTGGGACTGACGAAGAGGGGTGATTTGATAGTGATTACGGGCGGCGTTCCTATGGGAGTAGCTGGGTCCACGAATCTGCTCAAGGTCGAAAAAGTCCAGTAGCTAGACCAGTACAATCTTTGCATATTCTGCGTATCAGAGTCTTGCGGCATGCTGTGGAACTAGCTGCGGCGTCTTCTCACTGTGATGTTTTGAAAAAGACAGCAGCCAAGGGAGGCAGTGTGATAGCCAGAGAATAGGAGCGGCCATGGAAAGGAATCGGTGCCGCTTTCACTTCACCTAGATTGCCTTGACCACTCCCTCCGTATTCCTTGGCGTCGCTGTTTAACAGCTCTCTCCAGACTCCTGACTGTGGCACTCCGATTCGATAGTTGAAATGCGTTACGGGGGTAAAATTGCAGACAGCTGCAATAACGTCGTTGCGAGCCCGCCCATTCCGAATCAGACTAACCACGCTGTGCTCAACGTCATTACAGTCAATCCATTCGAAGCCTGCCTGTTGAAAGTCTAATTCGTAGAGAGCAGGTTGCGCTTGGTATAATCGGTTCAAGTCGCCGACCCACTGCTGAAGACCGGAATGGGCTGAGTATTGAAGCAGATGCCATTCCAGGCTCTCGTCATGTATCCACTCCCGCCACTGCCCGAACTCTCCTCCCATAAACAGGAGCTTTTTGCCGGGCTGAGCATACATGTATCCCAGAAGGAGCCTCAGATTGGCGAATTTTTGCCAGTCATCTCCCGGCATCTTTCCCAAAAGGGAGCCTTTGCCGTGTGTTACTTCATCATGGGAAAGCGGCAGCACGAAGTTCTCAAAGAAGGCATATAAGAGACGAAAGGTCAGGTCATTATGGTGATATTTTCGATATACGGGGTCCTTGGTCATGTATTCCAGCGTATCGTGCATCCAGCCCATGTCCCACTTGAGACCGAAGCCCAAGCCTCCCACATAGGTCGGCCGGGATACCAGCGGCCAGGCAGTAGACTCCTCGGCAATGGTTTGCACATCAGGTTTCTCCTGGTAGACCACCTCGTTCAGGCGCCGTAACAAGCCAATGGCCTCCAGGTTCTCACGTCCTCCGTATTGATTGGGTATCCAGTCACCTTCTTGGCGACCGTAATCTAGGTAAAGCATAGAAGCCACCGCATCTATTCGCAGGCCATCAACGTGGTATTTGTCCAGCCAGAACAGTGCGCTGCTGAGAAGAAAACTCCTTACTTCGTGCCGACCATAGTTGAAAATAAAACTGTTCCAATGGGGATGAATAGCCTGCTTGGGATCACCGTGCTCATAGAGATGGGTTCCGTCAAAATATCCCAGTCCGTGTTCGTCATTGGGGAAGTGGGAAGGCACCCAATCGAGGGTGACACCTATATCATGCTGGTGCAAATAGTCAACGAGGTACATGAAATCCTGTGGGGTGCCGTAGCGACTTGTAGGAGCGAAGTATCCGGTGCTCTGATAACCCCAGGAGCCATAGAAGGGGTGCTCCATCACCGGAAGAAACTCAACATGGGTAAATCCCAGCTGCTTCAAATATTCAGCCAGCTTGGGAGCAAGTTCCCGATACGTAAGATGGCGATTTCCCTCATCAGGCACTCGTCGCCAAGAACCCAGATGGACCTCATAGATAGAAATGGGCGCATCAAGAGCATTGTGCGAGCGTCGCTTCTCCATCCATGCTTGGTCTCCCCAGCTATAATCCAGATCGCAGACAATGGAGGCTGTTTTGGGGGGAATCTCACTATAGAAGGCAAATGGATCGGCTTTCTCCACACAATAGCCACGGTGGTTGGAGACGACATAATACTTATAGACTGTGTCTTTGGCCACACCAGGTATAAAGCCTTCCCAGATACCGGATTGCCGTTTCGGGCACAGTGGGTGACTCGATTTATCCCAACCGTTAAACTCACCCATGACAGAGACTCGCCTGGCATTGGGTGCCCACACCGCAAAATAGGTTCCTTCAATTCCATCCATCGTTAAGAGATGAGCTCCGAGCTTCTCGTAAAGCCGATAATGAGACCCCTCGTTAAAGAGAAAAAGGTCGTCGTTGCTCAGCATGCTTATGTCATAGCGCACTGACTGAGCATTTGTCCTATCCTTAGAAGACACCTCTTTCCTTTTCGGCTTTTCCTTCATCGTCTATCTTCCTTGTAGTAGTCTCTCCAGCCAATGATACAACTGCTCAGGGGATTCTAGGTAGTAACTGGCGGCGCTCGAGGCAGTTTTTTCGCCAACCAAGACAGAAATTCCGCCGACTTTGCGCAAGACTTCAAAACCATATTCGTCGGTGACGTCATCACCGGCAAAGATAGACAGACTTCCCGGTGTTCCATAGATTTGCATGAGCCACTCTATAGCCTTGCCTTTATTCCATTCGACAGGTGGGTTCACTTCAAGTACCTTCTTGCCTTCGGCGACCTGCAACTTATCTCTAGCATGCTCGTTGCCGATAGCCTCAAGAGAGAGTTTTCGTATTCTCTTCAGTTCAGTCTGTGTCGCCAGACGATAATGGACGCTCAGAGTGAGTCCCTTGTTTTGGATGAATACGCCATCAATACCCGCAAGTGTTTTCCTCAGCCTCTCTTCGAGTCTCTCAAATCTAGGCTGGAATTCCCTAGCCGCAGGGTGGGTGAAGGTGGTTTTTCCAGGACTACGCTCCTGGCAGTAGTGAGGAGGACATTCAATTTCCAGACCATGGTTGCCAGCGTATGCTATGTTTTCAAGCCCAATCATTGCCTTTATCTCGCTCAAGCTCCGGCCACTGATTATCGCCAATTTGAATATTCTGTGGCAACTTATCTGTTGCAGTGTGTTTCTGGCCTGGGATGATAGCACTGCCATTTCGGGTCTAGCAACTATGGGCGTAAGGGTACCGTCATAGTCCAAGAAAAGCAATATCTGAGTTGCCTCGTTAATTTGGCCAACTACGTCATCCCAACATTGAAACAAGTTGCGCAATTAGATCACCTCACAAAGACTCTGCATTCTCCTTGAGTCCGCATCAGTTTGCAGTCGAAATCCAACGTGGGTCGCCAAGAAGTCGCACAATTCGTTGGAATTGAGTTAGCCCTCAGGGAACTGGAATTTCGCAATTTCAGAGATGATATTATTTGCCCAAGAATAGATATTGTTTTCCTGCACAGTTGCCCGCAGGGCAGACATTCGTGTCCGCCGTTCTTTCTTCGACATGATGACGGCGGCCTTGATAGCCTTGGCAATATCGTCCACAGAGTAGGGATTGACGGGCAAAGCATCAGTAAGCTCCCGGGCAGCGCCGGTAAAACGACTGAGTATGAGCACGCCATCCCCATCCGCTCGAGAAGAGACGAACTCCTTAGCCACCAGATTCATCCCATCGTGCAAGGAGCTGACAATACAGAAGCTAGCCAGTCTTTGTAGAGCACTCAAAGTAAAAGGGGTGAAGTGCTCCTTGATGTAAAGTATAGGTTTCCAGCGACTTCTCCAGCGGCGCCAATTTATCTCCTCGACCAGTTCGTCAATTTCTTCGTTTAATTTCTTGTATTCGTCAACGTGGGTTCTACTCGGTTCAGCTGCCTGCACAAAGGTGAAGCGTCCTTCGTACCGAGGATTTCTACTCAAAAATAAATCAATTGCCTTGAACCTTTCCACTATACCCTTGGTGTAATCCAGGCGATCAATGCCGATGCCAATGAATTCTTGCCTCAAGTTATACTCATGTCTCAGCCTGTCTACCTCTTTGGTTACCTCTTCCCGGCCAGATCGAGCTGATATTTCGGCAAAATCCACACTTATGGGAAAAGCTTGCACCCAAGTGCTATGTCCACCTCGAACGATGGCATGCTTTTCCCGTTCGATTCTGCATTCCAGAGTGCGGTCAACAGTCTCCAGAAAGTTGTTACAATGGTAGAGAGTATGGAACCCGATGAGGTCATTGGCCAGAAGACCATCTAGAATCTCTTCCTGCCACGGGCAGATCCTGAATGCCTCATAGTTGGGCCACGGTATGTGCCAAAACTGAGCAGTAATTACGTTAGGGCAGCGCTCTTTAATCATCTTTGCCAGCAGAGCAAGGTGATAATCTTGAATAAAAACAAAGGCGCCTTTCTCACCTATCTCGGCATATACGGCATCGGCAAACCGACGGTTGACTTCATTATAGGTTTCCCAGTCCTGCTGACGGAATATCGGTTTGATGTAGACAATATGACATAGAGGCCAAAGGGCCTGATTAGAGAAGCCGTCGTAGTAACCTGCTTCTTCCTTTTTGGATAACCACACACGTTTTAGAGTATATCGGGGCGCTTCGGTAGGTACTGAGATCCTACCATCTTTGTCTACCACATCGGGGTCGGCATCTCCACTGCCGTGGGCAATCCATGTGCCACCGCAAGCTTGCATCACTGGATCCAGAGCCATAGTTAGGCCGCTGGCAGGACGCAGACACCTGATTTCCTCGCCAACCCAGCTGTGGATGTAAGGCTCTCTGTTGGAAACTACTATGAATGGATAGTCCTTGAGCTTGTCACGCACCAGTGCCTGCAATTCCTCTTTGTTCATGGTTAACACCGCACGCTAGGACCGCGATTAATCCTTACTCGCGCCCGTCTACCAGAAGATGAGAAACAGGCTGCTTCAGGACACCCCGCTAATTCTAGCAAGCCCCAGAGATTATCTCAAAGATAGATCACATCTTCTTTATGTTCCAGGGTGAGAAACATCAACAGGTAGTCCTTAATCTCCCGGGTAATGAGGAAATGCTGCCGGACATGCTCTTTGCCGTTACGCCCCAGCCAGCGACCATAATCAGGATTAGCCAAGATCTGCCTTAAGGCGTATGCCGCTCCCTCTATACTATGGCACAGAAGCCCGGTCAGCCTGTTCCTTACTTGAAGTGGTATGCCACCAACAGCACTTGCCACCACTGGCTTTCCCTTCCACAGAGCTTCGGATATGGTGAGGGCAAAGCCTTCTCTTAGAGATTTTTGCATAATTATGGCGGCTGCCCTCTGCAAAGCATTAATGTCGATATCACTCTCGGGAGGTATATCCAATACGTGGATATCCGGGTTGTCTCCCGCTCTTTCCTTTACCTCTTGTAGCACTTCTCCAGATTCAGGATCATCACTAGCAGTGCCGCCGGCGAAGACTAGTTGGCAGGCAAAATTCTTCCTAACCAGTTCAAAAGCTTTGATTACTCCGAGCGGGTCTTTCAGGCGGTCGAAGCGAGAGACTTGAAGAATTAGCGGTTTATCCTGGTTCAGACCATATTTGGCCAGGACAGCATTCACCGCCTCGACAGATAATTCTTTATTCTTGTCGCTTAAGGGATCGATAGATGGAGGAGCAAAGAATTGCCGTACTGGCAATTGTTGGGCAAAATTTGGGGATGAGAACACTGCAGCATCGTAATTAGTTATGAATTGTTTTAGGAATTCCCACACCCTGCTGTCTGGCCGAGAAATATCTATGTGGCATCGCCATATCCACTTTTTGCCTATATCGCTCTTCTTGGATATTAAAGCCGCTGGCTGGGGGTCGTGGATGAATAGGATATCTCCTGAGAAATCAATCTGGTGCAAGTTCTTTTCTGTCGTCTCCAAGAACAGAGAGAAATCGTCATCGGAAATGGACTCTGCTTTACCATGAAGGGCATTATGAAGTTTCTTCGTCACCTTAAAAAATCGACCCTCACCCGAGATAATTTGCCATCTGACATCCACTCCTAGTTGATTGAGCAGCGGTACAACGCGAGATAATATCTCTGCTACCCCTCCACCTACCATGGTGGAGTTTATGTTCAGCACGGTTTTGCCTGACAATTTACTCGCCAGCATCCTTAGTTCCTCAATGTAACTTCTGCCCACAATCGGCTCGTAATCTTTAACGTTGACTTTCGGATTCATAGTTTCTTCTCACAAAGCTGGATGATCATTTCCCTGAGATTTTCCATGGTATAGTTGTAAGGGTCGAGACGAGTAATCTGTTCTGCCAATTCCTTCTCTCCCAGGCAATCTTCAAGCCAGAGGGAAAAATCGTTCGTCCCCCGCTGTAGCCTTAACTTGGCTTCGAAAATATGGAAGTAGAGCGAATCCATGCTGATTCTCCTTAGTATGCCAACAAAATCCCGGAGGTTATGAGCGACATAGGGAGTAGTGAGGATAACACTTATGGATTTAATGAAATGAAATTCGTTACCTAGCGGTGCCTCACGCTCATTAGATGTCTGAGCCAAGAAATCTTGAATCACTCCGCTAATCATTTGCCTGAGCGCCTCGATAGTGGGAAATTCAAAAGTGTCAATGCTTGCTAGCCTTTCAGCTAGGATATCGTAACCTAACGCATCCTCCACCCATAGGGCGAAATCATTGGTTGGCTCGGGAGTAAGAAATTGGTATTCTTCGACAAAACTGTGGGTGTGATAGTACACCACGGCATCAGGAACTTCTTTAAGCCTGCTAGCCAACTGGGATAAATTGCGGGCGCTTAAGCCAGTCAACTCCTTCAGATGCAGCCTGGCGGAAAATTGAAATGGTTCTTTAGCCACTTTGGGTTGTCTCCCATAATTGATGATAGTAGTTTGGATCAACTTAGTGTTAGGGATAATGATTGTAGTACC
>Ga0224505_10001590_pt1 | contig 14100 bp, 15 predicted proteins | sample SF_Jan12_sed_USG_FD_169102 | JGI IMG/M metagenome (GOLD analysis project Ga0224505, IMG submission 169102) | Sediment microbial communities from San Francisco Bay, California, United States - SF_Jan12_sed_USGS_4_1 | ecosystem: Environmental > Aquatic > Marine > Sediment | place: USA: California... | reverse complement strand
GTCCCGCCCTCGGACACCTGGAACGCGAGCAGGTTCCCTTCCTTGCTCGGCTGCCAGGCATCGAGGGTGGTGGTCCCGCCCGGGTCGAGCGCCATCGGGTCGATGAGGACCCGCTCGTCACCGGACGGGTCCACGGTGAGGAGGACGGCGTGCTCCTGGTCGGCGGCCCGGCGCAGCACGAACTGCCGGTCACCGCGCCACACCGGGACGCTGACCATCCCGGCACCGACCAGCTCGGTGACCCGCCGGCGCAGTCGCTCCTTGCCCGGCCAGGTCTGGCGCACCTGCGCGAACAGCTCGTCCTGCTGCGTCGACCACGCGAGGGTGCGCGTGTCGTCGGCGTCCTCGAGCCATCGGTAGGGGTCGGCGATCTGGTGTCCGTGCAGGTCCTCGACGAGATCGAGACGTGGTGCATCGGGGTAGGTGGGTCGCGGCATGACCGAAACCCTACGCAGCGGTGGGGGTGCCGGTTGGGCCGGTGCCGCGCAACGCCCCGGGCTCGGTTACGGTGACCGCATGAGCACGACGGAGGCGCTGGTCTGGTACGTCGCGGTCCCCGCGGTGGTACTCGTCCTGATCGCGCTGGCGGTCTACGCGCCGTCCTGGATTCGCAGCCCCAAGTACCGGCCGGGTCTGTCCTGGTGGGCGGAACCGGCGTGGCTCGGCGGAGGTGACCTCGCCGAGGTGGAGCGGGCGACCCCGGTCGACGAAGGCGGTGGGTGCAGTGCCCGCTGGTAAGGCCTTCTCCGGCCGGCAGGTCGAGGACATCGAGCGAGCCATCGCCCAGGCGAACCAGGCCAGCGGACTGCGCTTCTCGGTCTACGTGGGCGACGTCAGCGGCGAGCTACGGCCGTTCGGTCGCCGGCTCCTCGCCGTGCTGGGCCCCGACGCGGACACCGCCGTGGTCGTGGTGGTCGACCCCACCGCGCGACGCCTGGAGGTCCTCACCGGCAAGCAGGCCGCGTACCACCTGGATGACCGCGCGACGGCGCTCGGCGCGCTGGCGATGACCACCTCGTTGTCCGCGGGCGACCTGCGGGGAGGGATCGTGGACGGCTTGCGCACCTTGGCCGAGCACGCCCGCCGACCGCGCACACTTCACGCCGACTAGCGACCCCCGCGACGGTCAGACCTGGCGCGTCAGGTTTCCTGGGCCTGGACCCGCAGCGCGCGGGCGACGGTGTCCGCGGCCTCCACCAGCAGCCGTCGCAGTGCTGGTGGCAGCGGGCGGCTGTCGACATAGGCGTTGGTGCGGTCGATCGTCTCCTGCTCGACCAGGTATGTGGGGTACAGGCCGATCACGAGCGTCTGCGCGATCTCGTTCGTCCGGCTCTCCCAGATGTGCTCGAGGGCGTCGAAGTACCGGCCCACGAACTCCCGCGTGACGTCAGCGTGGTCTGGGTAGCTGAACCCGGTCACGGTGGCCGCCAGCAGGGCGTTGGGCAGCTCGTCCGACTCGACCACCGACTGCCATGCCACCTCCTTGGCGGCCGCGGAGGGGCGCAGGGCGCGAGCCAGCGCCGCCTGACGCTGTCCGGTTGCGGTGCCGTCGCGGTCGAGCTCGGCGTCGATGTGCTCGTCCCCCCTGCGACCCATCGCCACGAGCCGCTGCAGCAGGGACCAGCGGAGGTCGGTGTCGACGGTGAGACCGGTGAGTGGCTCCGTGCCGTCGAGAATCCCGGCGACCGCGTCGAGCTGGTCGTCGCTGGTCGCAAGCGAGGCCGACGCCCGAACCAGGGCGAGCTGGTGGTCACTGCCAGGGGTGGCGGACCGCGCCAGCGCCGACAACGCCTGCGCGAGCGCGCTCAGCCGCGCCGGCCGGAGGGTGGCCGGGGTGAACAGGTAGGTCGCCATGGTCGCCTGGCGGATGACACCCTGCAGGACGCCGACATCGGTCTCCCGCGCCACCCCTCTGGCCACGAGGGCGACGAAGTCGCCGGCGGTCATCTCCGAGTCACGAGTCATGTCCCAGGCCGCGGACCAGCACAGGGCCCGCGGGAGAGGGTCGGTGAGCTCGTCGATCGACGACACGAGTGTCGACGCTGATCGCTCGTCGAGCCGGATCTTCGTGTATGCCAGGTCGCCGTCGTTCGGCAACACGAGGTCCGGCTGCTCGATCCCCACCAGCTGAGGCACGTCGGTCCGGCTTCCGACGACGTCGAGGTCGACGTCGTGTGAGCGGACCATGCCGTCGCCGGTCTTCGAGTACAGGCCCACCTTCATGCGGTGCGACCGCAGGGTCGGATGCGCCTCCGGGGCAGTCTGCACGAGGGTGAACTGGGAGAACCTCCCGGCGTCGTCCACCTCGAACTCGGCGGCGATGGTGTTGACGCCGGCCGTCTCCAGCCACTCCTTGCTCCATGACGACAGGTCCCGCCCCGACGTCTCCTCGAGCGCTCCCAGAAGGTCGGACAGGTCGGTGTTGCCCCACTCGTGCTGGTCGAAGTACTTCCGGATACCGGCGACGAACTGCTCACGCCCGACCCAGGCGACGAGCTGCTTCAGGACGGAGGCGCCCTTCGCGTACGTGATGCCGTCGAAGTTCACCTCGACGTCCTCGATGTCGCTGATGTCCGCGGCGATCGGGTGGGTCGACGGGAGCTGGTCCTGTCGGTACGCCCACGTCTTCTCCTGGTTGGCGAACGTGGTCCACGCGCTGGCCCACCGCGTCGCCTCCGACTGGCACAGGATGGAGGCGAAGGTGGCGAAGGACTCGTTGAGCCAGAGGTCGTCCCACCACCGCATGGTCACGAGGTCGCCGAACCACATGTGGGCCAGCTCGTGCAGGATCGTCTCCGCCCGACGCTCGTAGGCGGCGTCGGTGACCTTCGACCGGAAGACGTAGTCCTCGAGGAGGGTCACCGCCCCGGCGTTCTCCATGGCCCCCGCGTTGAACTCGGGGACGAACAGCTGGTCGTACTTCGTGAACGGGTACGGTCGCCCGAACAGCTCTTCGAAGTAGTCGAACCCACGCCGGGTGACGTCCAGGATCTCCTCGGCATCGAGGTGGCTGGCCAGCGACCGGCGGCAGAACACCCCCATGGGGATCCCGCGGTACTCGCGGCGCTCCGCGTGGTAGGGCCCGGCGACCAGTGCGGTGACGTAAGTGGACAGCCTCGGCGTCGTGGGGAAGCGCCAGACCGACCGCGCGTCGTCGAGGGCCTCCGGCTCCGGCGTGACCGAGTTGGAGACCACTTCCCAGCCGGCTGGTGCTGTGATGGTGAACGCGTAGGTGCCCTTGAGGTCGGGCTGGTCGAAGCAGGCGAACATCCGGCGGGCGTCGATGACCTCGAACTGGGTGTACAGGTACACCTCGCCGTCGACTGGGTCCACGAAGCGGTGCAGACCCTCGCCGGTGTGCATGTAGAGGCAGTCAGCGTGGACGACCAGCTCGTTCGTGGCTGCCAGGCCGGTGAGCTGCATCCGCGTGCCGTCGAAGGCGCTCAGGGGGTCCAGGGTCTGGCCGTTGAGCCGCGCCTCACGCACCTGAGGGGCGACCAGGTCGATGAACGTGTCCGAACCGGGCTCCGCGTCGAACCGCACCGTGGTGGTCGAGCGGAAGGTCTTGTCGCCGACCGTGAGATCCAGGTCGACCTCGTAGGAGGACACCTTCAGCAGGCGGGCACGCTCGTGCGCCTCGTCGCGGGTCAGATTGAGTCCAGGCACCTGGGCACTCCTCGGCGGTCGGCGGGCCGGCGCTGGCCGGCCCGGCGGTTGCCACGGGCGCGGAGCAGCGGGACCACGCTACGGGATGGCCGCCCGCCAGCCGCAGGCGGCAGCGCTGGCAGACCAACTGGATGGACGCCGGTCCCGCCGGCTCCCGGTCGGGGCTGCGCTAGCGTTCCGGCGTCTGCCCCCCACGCCTGGAGGACCCGTGTCTGCTCTCAACCCGCCGGTCGGCCGTCCCGGAGTGCTCGCCGACCTGATCCCCGGCCAGGGCGCGATGGTGGTCATGCGCGACATGTCGCTGGTCGTCGGAGGCGCCGCCATCACCGGCCTGGCCGCACAGGTGTCGTTCACGATCCCGTCGATCTCGCCGGTGCCCTACACGCTGCAGACCTTCGCCGTCCTGCTGGTCGGCGCCTCGTTGGGCACCCTGCGAGGCCTGACGAGCATGGCGTTGTACGTCGTAGCTGGCCTGGCCGGCGTGCCCTGGTTCGCCGGGGCCGCCTCCGGGATGGACGCGGCACGGATCACCCTCGGCTACCTGGCGGGGTTCATCGCCGCCGCCGCTCTCGTCGGCTTCCTGTCCTCGCGGGGGAACGACCGGCGCTTCCTGAGCTCGACCGCCGAGATGTTCCTCGGCACCCTGGTCATCTACGCCTGCGGGGTGCCCGTGCTCATGTCGGCCCTCGACGTGAACCTCGCTCAGGGCCTGGAGTACGGCCTGTACCCGTTCGTGCTCACCGACACGCTCAAGGTGCTCGCGGCCGCCGGACTCCTGCCGCTGGCCTGGAAGCTCGTCAACCGGTCGTCCGACTGATGCGGGTGCACATCGGCTCCGACCATGCGGGGTTCGAGGCCAAGCAGAGCCTGGTCGCGGCCCTCACCGACCGGGGGCACGACGTCGTCGACCATGGGCCCCGTTCATACGACGCCCAGGACGACTACCCGCCGTACTGCCTGGCCACCGGGGCCGCTGTGGCGGCCGAGCCCGGGAGCCTGGGAGTGGTGCTCGGCGGCTCGGGCAACGGCGAGCAGATGGCCGCGAACAAGGTGGTCGGGGTGCGGGCCGCGCTGGCATGGAGCGAGGAGACCGCCCGACTCGCCAGGGAGCACAACGACGCCAACGTGATCTCGGTGGGGGCTCGTATGCACCCGCCCGCGCAGGTGCTGGAGTTCGTCGAGACCTTCCTGGGCACGCCGTTCAGCGGTGACGAGCGCCACCAGCGCCGGATCGGTCAGCTGGCCGACTTCGAGCGGACCCACCAGGTGCCCCAAACCACCTGACCCGGCACGCTGGGCGCATGCCCGAAGGCCACGCCATCCATCGGATCGCTGCGGAGCACCGCACGCGGTTCGCAGGGTCGACGGTCGAGGTGACCAGCCCCCAGGGGCGGTTCCTGGACGCGCCGCGGCTCGACGGCCGCGTCCTGACCGACGTGGAGGCGTTCGGGAAGCACCTGCTCTACGAGTTCGAGGCTCGCCGCTTCCTGCACGTGCACCTTGGCCTGTTCGGTCGGGTGTGGACCGCCGAGCAGCCCGCACCGTCGGCGCGACCGACCGTGCGGATGCGGCTCGCGGTGGACGGCTGGTACGCCGACCTCGTGGGCCCGGCCAGGTGCCGGCTGCTCGACGGAGACCAGCGGGCGCGTCTGGTCGCCCGTCTCGGCCCGGACCCACTGCGTCCCGAAGCCGACCCCGGGCACGCTTGGCGACGGCTGTCGAGCAGCGCCCAGCCGGTCGCCGCGCTGCTGATGGACCAGACGGTGGTGTCGGGGATCGGCAACGTCTACCGGGCCGAGCTGCTCTTCCGGGCGGGACTCGACCCGTACCGCCCGGGGAGTCAGGTGGAGCCGGACACGTGGGAGGCGCTGTGGGCCGACACCCGGAGGCTGCTGCGGGCGGGCGTGCGCAGCGGCCGGATCGTCACCACAGAACCGGCCGACCGAGGTCGGGCTGCCGGGCGGGTTCGCGACGACGACGCCCACTACGTCTACCGGCGCACCGGACGGGCCTGCCGGCGCTGTGGCACGCCGGTCCGGTCGGCGCCCCTGGCGGGTCGAACCCTGTACTGGTGCCCTTCCTGCCAGCCGGTTGCCTGACCCCGGTCAGAAGACCAGCGGGCACCACGCGGCCACGCCGTGCCCGAACGCGGTGCTGGTGGCGTCGAGCGCTCCGGGGGAGTGCTCGACGACGTCGCCGGCAGCGGCCAGCCACCGCAGCGAGGTGCTCCCCAGGATGGCGGCTCCCACCGCCCGCACGTCGAGGGACAGGTCTGGCGCGTCCGGCGTCGGGGTGCAGGTGGCGCCGTCCCGTCCGGCGGCCAGACGCCATCTCCGGGCGTTGTCCGGGAAGGACGCATCCGTGACGTCCAGAACCACGTCGAGGTCGGCCCGGTAGGTGCGCGCTGTGAGCGCGGCCGGCAGGTCGAGCACCCGGACGTACAGCTGCTCACGCATCCGCATCTCGACGCTGCGGATCTCCGACAGCCACAGCAGGACCGGGTCGTCGGTCGCGACGTTCCAGGCGCGCGTGACCGCCATGGACTCCAGACGGTGCACGGACGTCCAGACGGCGGCGGCGCCGGCCGGGTCGGTCGCGATGAGCTCCTGGACCCGCACCGTGCCCTCGCCGATGCTGTTGTCCCACTTGTGCTTCTGCCGGAAGCGGGCGTACGCGACCGGATGGTCGCCGCGAGCGGCAACGAACGTCCGCAACGGGCTCCAGCCGTCCCGGTCGGCCGGACGGTCGAGCACCGACCGGCCGTACCAGCGGTCGTCCTGGGCGGGCATGCCGGGGCGAGACCGGCGCGCCGCCTCGTAGACGGGCCGGGTGAGGGAACCGTCGTCACCGGAGGCCACCAGTGACACGGCAAGGTCCGTCACGTCAGGTGTTCTGCTCAGGTGCACCGAATGGGGGACGTCGATCGACAGCGAGTGTGAGGCCGCGCCGTAGCCCAGGTGGGGGTAGATCGCCGACTGCGACGCCCACAGCGCCGCCATGGGCTCGCCGGCCGCAAGAGCGGCGTGATGCCGGTCGGTCATCAGCGCCGTCATCACCCCGCGGCGGCGGTGCGTCGGCACCACGCCGACCCACGTCACGCCGGCGGCGGCCACCGAGCCCCCGGGTATCGAAAGGTCGAAGGAGAACACCCCCGCGCAGCCGACGGGTTCGCTGCCGTCCCAGGCGATCACCGCGCGGTCCAGCTCCATGACCGCCCGGTCCTCGTTGTCCGGGTCGGCCGCGTTGCCGAACGCGATCGCGTCCACCTCGACGAGGTCCTGCCAGTCGTCGACCGGGCGAATGCTGATGCTCACAGCGGCTTGCTCCGGTGGGGGTGCCAGTCGTAGATGACCGAGGTGCGAAGGACGATGTCCTGGACCGAGCGGTTCTCCCGGCTGACGGCGCACCAGTACAGGCCGATGGGGAACCCGAGGCAGAAGGCGGCGCGAAGGGCGGCACCGACGAGCCGAAGCCTCCGCCCGCGGAAGTTGACCACCCGAAGGCCCATCACGTGGTCGCCGTACGTCTGGCCGGTTCCCGCCCACAGGGCCGTCAGGTACAGGAAGCTCACGACGGCGGCAGCAACCAGGGACGCGAAGGGGTTCACTGCAGGCGCACTGAAGGAGCTGGGGTTCAGCATGAAGAGCACCGCGAACCACGCGGCGTAGGTCCCGACCAGAACGGCCACCACGACTGCGCCGTCGATCACCCCGGCCAGCGTGCGGCTCACCACGCCGGCGCGCTGTCCTTGGAAGGAGCGCGCCTCGGCCGGAACCGGGTCGATGACGTTGCCGTCCGCGCTGTCCAGCGTCATTGGTCGTTCCCGCTGCCCGGAGTCGAGGAGGGGGCCTCGTCGGGTGGCGCGGACCCGCCCTGGTCCGTCGAGTCGGCTGGTGCCTGGGTGTTGCGCTCGCGGCGCCAGGTGATCACCCGGTCGACGATGCGCTGGACACCCTGGTCGGCTCCGATGCTCTGCATCCGGACCGCTCGGACCGTCTCCGACGCCACCGAACCGGTCGACTCCCGGATGATCTCGGGCAGGTCGATGGCGTCGATCACCTCCTGGGCGAGGGACACCAGGTCGACCTGGTCGCGGGCGACCTCGGTCAGGTCGATCTGGGACAGGACGGCGTCGGCCACTCGCGCCAGGTCGACGCGGCCCAGGACGATCTCGGTGAGGTCGAGGTCGTCGAGGGCTCGGTCGACGACCGCGGCCAGGTCGACGCGGTCCAGGACCAGCCGGGTCAGGTCGACCGGAGCCAGCGCCACGTCGAGGGCGGCCGGCACGACGGCGTCGCGCGCCGTTTGGGCGCTGCGGACGGCGCTGGTGCGCTCCTGCCGCCAGACGGCAGCCGCGCGGTTTGCGAGGGTCACCGGGCGGATCGATCGAGGGACGACGGGTGGGTCGGCCAGCAACCGGGCGGCCGGGGCGCCCGCCGCCGATACGACCGCTGTGACCCGCGCGGTCGCCCGGTAGCCGGTCCAGGCCAGCCCCAGGACCACGTCACTTCCCCGAGCCCCGCCCCGCCCGTCGGTCCCGGCGATGCGCTCGACGACGGCGACGACCACCGCCGCCACCCCGAAGCCCGCTTCGACCAGCCCCGTGCCAGGTGACGGTGGGGGCCGGACCGCCAGCTCGGCGGGCGCCCGCACAGCAGGCAGATGTACGGCGTCCGTCGTGGCGGCAGCCCACACGTCGTTCCCGTCGGGTCGGCGCCGCTCGGTGTCCACGGGCCCATCCTGCCCTCTCAGGGAGAGGTCTGTGCCTGAGGTGACCCACCGGGCAGGATGGCCGCATGGACTGGACCGCACCGGAGGTGACCCGTCGCGACGAGCCGGCTGCCGTGGGCGAGCGCGAGATGCTCGAAGGCTGGCTCGACTACCACCGGGAGACCTTGCTGATGAAGTGCCAGGGACTCACCGCGCAGCAGCTGCGCACCAGGAGCGTGCCGCCGTCGAGCCTGTCGCTGCTCGGTCTGGTGCGCCACATGGCCGACGTCGAGCGCTGGTGGTTCCGTCGCCGGTTCGATGGGGAGCAGGTCGGCGGTCTGTACTGGACCGAGGAGAGCCCGGACGCGGACTTCGACGAGGTCGACACCGCTGAGCCAGCGACCGACTTCGCCCTCTTCGCCGCCGAGGTGGAGCGTGCTCGCCGGGTGGCTGACGGCCGCGGGCTCGACGAGACCTTCCGGCATCCGCACACCCACCGCGAGCTGAGCCTGCGCTGGGTCTACTGCCACCTGATCGAGGAGTACGCCCGGCACAACGGGCACGCCGACCTGCTGCGGGAGCGGATCGACGGGACCACCGGAGACTGACCGGCGGGTCCGGCTCGACAACGAACTTACGGTGTCGTAACCTACGGTTCAGTAAGTTACTGACCAGTAGGGAGTCCGATGCCCAGTCCCGGAGGCGCTGCCTTCTTCGACCTGGACCGCACGCTGATCGCCGGATCGGCCAACTTCGCATTGGCCGTCGCGGCCTTCGGCTCCGATCTGGTCGGTCCCGCCGACCTGGCGCGCGATGCGCTCAACGCCGTGGGGTTTGTCGTGCGCGGCGCCGACGACGCCCGGTCGGAGGCACTGCGCGACCGGGCCTGCGCGCCGTCGCGGGTCGGGACGTCGCCGAGCTCGACGCCCTGGGCGACCGGATCGTCCCGCGGATGGCCGCATCGGTCTTCCCGGAGGCCCGGCGTGAGCTGGCGCGGCACGCTCGGGCCGGGCGGGACCGGGTGATCGTGTCCGCCTCGCCGCAGGAGGTCGTCGCCAAGCTCGCCGAGGAGCTGGGGCTCGAGGGCGCGGTCGGCACCCGGGCCGAGGTGGTCGAGGGGCGCTACACCGGCTCGCTCGCCGGTCCCTTCTGCTATGCCGACAACAAGCCCGCGGAGGTTCGGCGCCTGGCCGCCGAGCGTGGCTATGACCTGGCGGCGAGCACCGCCTACAGCGACGCCGTCAGTGACCTGCCCTTCCTGGAGTGCGTGGGCGAGCCGGTCGCGATGAACCCCGACGCTCCGCTGCGCGCAGTCGCGGTCGAGCGTGGCTGGCGCACCGTCGAGGTCGCCTCTCCGCACCGAACGGCCGGCGCTGCCCTGGGTCGGTTCGGACGGCAGGTGCACCGGGCGGCCACGGATCGAGTCCGGGGGAGGCACGCGTGGACCTGACCACACCCGAGGTGGAGGCGCACTCGACCCGGCTCCATGGCAGGGACGTCGCCTACCGTCGCATACCAGGTGAGGGCACGCCGCTTGTGCTCGTCCATGGGGTCGCCGCGAGCAGCGCGACGTGGGACACCGTTCTCGACGGGCTGCGCGGCAGCGGCCGACACGTGCTCGCGGTCGACCTTCCCGGACACGGGTCCTCCTCGAAGGGCCGCGGCGACTACAGCCTCGGCGCCCTGGCGAGCACCCTGCGGGACCTGCTCGACGAGCTGGACGTCCGCTCGTCCGTGGTGGTCGGGCACTCGCTGGGTGGCGGCGTCGCCATGCAGTTCGCCTACCAGTTCCCCGAGCGTTGCAGTGGGCTGGTGCTGGTGGCCAGCGGTGGGCTCGGACCCGAGGCGTTCGCGCCGCTCCGGGCAGCGACCCTGCCCGGAGCCGAGCTGGTGCTTCCGGTCCTCACCCACCCACGGGTCCTGGGCGTGATGAGCCGGCTCGGGGGCATCCTGTCCGTCGTGGGCGTCCGGCCCGAGGCCCTGTCGCCGGAGGCGGTGGCGACGTTGGGGGACCTGGCGGACCCGGAGGCGCGGACCGCGTTCCTCGCCACCTTGCGGGGGGTCGTCGACGTGTCGGGTCAGCGGGTATCGGCGGTGAGCAGCCTTCCGGCAGCCGCACACCTTCCGGTGCTTCTCGTCTGGGGGGAGCGTGACCGGGTGATCCCGCTCGCGCACGGGACCAACGCGCAGTCGCTGCTTCCGGACAGCCGGCTGGTGGTGTTCCCCGGCGCCGGGCACGAACCGCACCGGTTCGACCCGGATCGGTTCTGTGAGCTCGTGGCCGACTTCGTCGCCCAGCCGGCCGCAGACCCGGCGTCCTCGTCGTGACGGGCTCGGCCCGGCGACCGTCCGGGTCGTCGGGCCGAGCCGTCGTCGCGAGCGGTCAGGCCGGCTGCGTCGAGCGCGGCCTCCCGAACATCCCGAGCAGTCCAGCCAGGAAGACGACGACGCCAGCGCCGATCATCGTCCAGATGATCGGAACGAACGACACGTCGGTGATGGTCTCGTAGTTCGCGAGGTTCTGGTCGAAGACGGTGACCAGTCCCTCGAAACGCGCCATCGAGTCGGGCAGGGTCTGCATGGCCGACGCGACTGCGGGGAACTGCTCGCCGATCATGGCGTTCAGTTCGTCTGGTGTCATGCCGAGCTGCTCGGCCAGCGCGGGCATCATCGTGGTCTGCATCTCCTCACCCATCGCTCCGACGACCTGCACGGCACCGGCCGCCTGGTCGACGAGCTGCTGGGTGTACACCGGCTTCAGGTTCTCGTTCAGCTGGTCGGCGTCGGCTGCCTTCTGCGGCAGCGACAGCGCAAGTGGCGCCAGCGCAAGGACGGCGCCGACGGCGAGCGCCAGGATCGCGCCGGTCCGCGTGGTCACCCAGATCAGGATGCCGACGATGATCGCGGCGATGCCCGCGATGAGCATCATCCACGGCACGGTGGTCGCAGGCAGCCCCTCCGTCGGAATCGCGTCGGCGGACTCGAACAGCGGCTGCTGGGTCTGGAGAGTGGTGAGCAGACCGTCGAAGGTCGGGGCCACCTCCGGGATGGCTGCCATGCCGTCACTGACTGCGGGGAACTGGTCGGACATCATCGAGGAGAACGCGTCCGGGCTCAGGCCCATCTGCTGGGCGAGGGCCGGGCCCATGGTCGCTTGGAACTCCTCCCCGACCGCGGCGAGCGACGCAACGTCGGCCTTGGCCGTGTCGAGTGACTCCTGCGCGATCAGCGGACGGAAGTCGTCGATGAGGTCTTCGAAGGCCGGACCGACCGCGAACAGGTTGTTCATGAACGTGCTCGCCAGCAGGACGACGCCCGCTGCGATGGTGAGCAGCGATGCCACCTTGCGGAGGGTCGATGGCCCCCGGGACGGTGCGGATGACTGCCGGTGCCCAGCCGAGGTCTCGGCGGCCACTGTGGACATGAGAGGACTCCCTTTGTTCAGGTGGGAGCCCCGGTCCATTGAGGCAGGTGGCGCCGCCCCGCGGGAGGGTCCAAAGGCCTGACGCGGGCCGCCGAACGACATCCCACCGAGGTCCGCGCGCGCGGGCCTCCCTCGTGCGGGCTACTGGGTGCGGCCGAGCGCAGCCAGCAGGAGGGTCTGTCGGTCCGCCCCGCCGGCCACATCGACGGGGGCGGCGAAGACCCCGGCCGCCACCAGCGTGTCGGCGATGCCGGCGAAGCCGGCGATTGACTCCTCGACCAGCCCACACTCGCTGTCGGTGAAACGTTGCTCGATGGACACCGCGCGACCCAGATCCCAACGATGGACGACAAGGTCGAAGGTCAGCTCGGCCAGGTACTCATCGGCCGGTTTGGGGCCGGAGGAGCTGTTGATGGCGCCATCGAGTGCGCCCGGCTGCGCAAAGCGTGCCCGCGCGTCAGCGGCGGCTTCGGCCCACGCGCTGACGGGGCTGTCTCCCATCAGGTCCCCGTCGAGCTCGGCGCCCACCTCGGCGACTGTCCGGCCGGCAAGCATCGGCGTCACCCACAGCTGCTCACCGACGACGTGGTTGACCAGCTGCCGGACCGTCCATTCGGTACAGGGCGTCGGCCACGACCACTGGCCGTCGCCGAGCTGGGCGACCACACCTCCGAAGGCGTCCTGGGCATCGGCGAACCTGGCGAGGGCTTCAGTCGACTTCATGAGTGCCTCCGGGCCACGCTACCCCGGTGCCGCCAGGGCGGGCGTGACGGTGTCAGGCGTCGTCACGGTCGGTGGGGTGTTGCGCCATTCGGGTGACAGGTCGCCGTCGATGAAGCGTTCCCGAGCCACCCTCCGATACGCATGGTGATGGCGGTGTCACCATGCGTGCCCGCCACGGGGATGCATGGGGCACCGTCCGGGGCGACGACGGGGGTTGTGGTGGGTAGTCGAGCACGCACGCGACAGGCACGGTGGTCGAGGGGCATGGCGACCTGCCTGGCGGCAGCGCTGCTGTCCGCAGGCCTGGTCAGCCTCGCGGGGCCGGCAGCTGCGGCGACCTACGACCCGAGCGCCGACATGGACTCGATGCTCAACACCACCGCGTACAGCGGGGCGCAGGCTTACTGGCAGGCGGGCTTCACTGGCAAGGGCGTGGACGTGGCGCTCATCGACACCGGAGTGACACCGGTGGAGGGGCTGGCCGGTCCCGGCAAGGTCGTCAACGGTCCCGACCTGTCGTTCGAGTCGCAGAGCAAGAGCCTGCAGTACCTCGACACCAACGGGCACGGGACCTTCATGGCCGGGCTGATCGCGGGCCAGGACTCGAACGTGACGGACGCCTACGGGAAGGTGAAGACCTCGTACCTCGGGATGGCCCCCGATGCGCGAATCGTCAACGTCAAGGTGGGCTCGGCCGACGGCGCCGTCGATGTCTCGCAGGTCATCGCGGCGATCGACTGGGTTGTGGAGCACAAGAACGACAACGGTATGGACATCCGGGTCTTGACCCTGGCGTACGGCACCAACTCGGGCCAGGACTACCAGGAGGACCCGCTGGCGTTCGCGGTGGAGCGGGCGTGGAACGCCGGGATCTTCGTCGTTGCGGCAGCCGGGAACGAGGGGTATGTCGGAGACGGCGCCAGCATGGCCAACCCGGCCAAGGACCCCTTCGTCCTCGCGGTGGGTGCCTCGCAGTCGAACGGCACCGCGACCCTGAAGGACGACGACGTGGCGCCCTTCTCGGCGGTGGGGTCCAAGAAGCGCCACGTCGACCTGGTGGCGCCCGGCACCCACCTGCAGGGGCTTCGCGTTCCCGGCTCGAATATCGACCTTGCGCACCCGGAGGGGCGGATCGACGACCGGTTCTTCCGCGGCAGCGGGACCTCGGAGGCCGCGGCCATCGCGTCGGGAGCGGCTGCTCTGGTCATCCAGCAGCGTCCGTCGATCAAGCCCGGTCAGCTCAAGCTGCTGCTGATGAGATCTGGCGTGCGGGTCGATCGCAACAACATCTGGCAAGGCATGGGGGAGATCAACCTCCAGACTGCCCTGACCGCTGACTCCAGCGAAACGGACTCCTTTCACGTCCCGAGCACCGGGACCGGGTCGCTCGAGTACGCGCGGGGCTCTCAGCACGTTGTTCTTGACGGTGTCGTTCTCAAGGGTGAGCAGGACATCTTCGGGCACCCGTTCGACGCGGCCGCAATGGCGGCAACGAAGGTCAGGTGGACCGGTGGTGAGTGGAACGGCAGCACCTGGTCGGGCAACAGCTGGTCGGGGAACACGTGGTCGGGGAACAC
>Ga0224505_10001589_pt1 | contig 14105 bp, 12 predicted proteins | sample SF_Jan12_sed_USG_FD_169102 | JGI IMG/M metagenome (GOLD analysis project Ga0224505, IMG submission 169102) | Sediment microbial communities from San Francisco Bay, California, United States - SF_Jan12_sed_USGS_4_1 | ecosystem: Environmental > Aquatic > Marine > Sediment | place: USA: California... | reverse complement strand
CAAAACTTGATGATCCTGGCCAGTATTTCCATACCCATACCGATCGCTTGATCATACTCGACGAAATACAGCGCACCCCCGGGCTGTTTCAGGTGTTGCGCGGCGTCATTGACCGCCGCCGCCGGGTCGGGCAGCAAGCCGGACAGTTTCTCATGCTGGGATCAGCGTCGCTGGACCTGTTAAAGCAATCCTCGGAGTCTCTCGCCGGGCGCATTGCCTACAAGGAACTCACCGGTTTGACCGTGTCCGAGATCAAACGCACCGATCAGGAGACCCTCTGGCTGCGTGGCATCTTTCCCGATAGCTTTCTGGCCCGTGATGATAGGGCCAGCATGCGCTGGCGCATGAATTTTATCAGCACCTATCTGGAACGGGACGTCCCGCAGCTGGGACCGCGTGTCCCTGCCGTCACGCTGCGGCGGCTCTGGACCATGCTGGCCCATAGCCAGGGGGAGCAGGTCAATCTCTCCAAACTGGCGGGCGGGCTTGACGTGTCGGTCCCTACGGTCACGCGGTACATCGAATTGCTCGAAGATCTGCTGTTGGTGCGGACGCTGCGCCCCTGGGCAGGAAATATCAAAAAACGCCTCGTCAAAGCGCCGAAGGTGTACATCAGGGACAGCGGCATCGCCCATGCGCTGTTACACCTGACGACGCGTGATGATGTCCTGGGGCATCCCGTTGCGGGAGCCAGTTGGGAAGGCTTTGCGCTGGAGAATATCCTATCCGTTCTGCCGGAAGGAGCAACATCCTGGTTTTACCGCACCGCGGCCGGCGCAGAGATCGATCTGGTAATCGAACAGGGCGTGCGTCAACGGATGGCGATTGAGATCAAGCGGTCGCTCGCGCCATCTGTCTCCAAAGGGTTCCATGTGGGGTGCGAGGATATCACTGCCACACGCCGCTATATCGTCTATCCCGGGACAGAACAATACCCAGTCTCGAATGGCGTGATCATTATGCCGCTGGTTGACATGATGACGGAACTTCAGGAAAGTCTTGGCTGAATCCAGGTTGAATCAGCGAACGACCCTTATCTCCTTGCCAAGCTGATCACAACGCCGCACCGGGCGCAGATTTACAGATTGTACGTACACGCCAGAAGGAGACGGACCATGAAAAAGAAGAATAAACACATCGGCTCGCCCCTTGATGACCTTATGAAGGATGAAGGCTGGTACGAAGAAGCAGAAGAACAAGCGATCAAGCAAGTCATCGCCTGGCAGCTTTCACAGGCCATGGAGAAAAAGCGTATCTCCAAATCCACCATGGCAACACGCCTCAAGACCAGCCGGACGCAGGTGAACCGCATCCTGAATGCGAAATCAGACGTGACCTTATCCAGCTTGCAACGTGCCGCCGCCCTTGTTGACAGGCGCTTGAAGATCGAGCTTGTGTAAATGCCACAATGGAAATCTTTCATAACAGCTCGTTTCGAGAAACCACCTCACACGTACCGGCCTTTACAAATTTCCGCGCACTCAGGAAATGCCTATCATCCCACCCATCCAGACCCCACATGCACGCATGCCGACACACACCGATCTGTTGTCCGTCCAACGGGCGGCCCATGACTTCGCCAAGCAGGAGATCTCGGGTTTTTTCAGGAGTGACCCTACGGAAATTCTACTCTAGCGTGAGCCTCATAAATATGATACAGTATGACTTGTGAATCACGCAAGGAGGACGATATGTCCAGCATAGAACGCATGACTATTACGATGCCTGCTGACATGGCAGCGGTTATCAAAGCTGCAGTTGACGATGGCGACTATGCCTCTACCAGCGAAGTGGTGCGCGAAGCCGTGCGCGAATGGAAGCTCCGGCGAGTGGTACAGTCGCAAGAACTTGCCGCGCTGAAAGTGGACATTGATAAGGGACTTGCAGACGTTGCCGCTGGTCGCGTCCGCAACTTTGATCCGGCAAAAATCATTGCGCGCGGGAGGAAGTTATTAGCCAAACCCTAACCCTTCGTCTCACCGACACCGCAGAAGCCGACCTCGCCGAAATCTGGGCATACATTGCTACGGAGGCGGATGAAACGATAGCGACCCGTTTTCTTGATCGTGTTGCCAAGACAATAGAGGTAGTACGGCAGTCTCCGCTGATGGGAACCACTCGTGAGCCACTCGGCAGTGGCTTACGCGTGACGTTTCAGCATCCCTATGCCATTTACTATCAGGTCAGCGACCGCGAACTGATCATTGTTCGGGTTCTTCATGGCGCTCGAGATGCTGCCGCCATCGCTGATCAGGGCGGGTTTCTGCACTGACCTTCTCGCTGCTCTCGCCGTATGGTTCCTATGCAAGGTTCCCCTCAGGAGATATAACTCGCGTCGAGAAGACCGTCTTCATCAGTTATCGGCGTACCAACGTATTCTTGGGTTTAGCCATCTCTCAGAACCTGACTCACAACGGCTTTGATGTGTTCCTCGACTATCAAGGGAGTGCCAATGGAAATTTCGAGCTCGTCATTCTCGAGAACATCCGGGCTCGAGCGCACTTTCTCGTGGTGCTCACGCCGTATCTAGACGCGAGGTTTGAACCCCACACCGGCCCATTTTGTTTGAGTTCCAACGGCACGGGATGTCCAGCGAGGAGTTCTGCTCACGACTCGATACCTTTTTTGGAAAAGTCCCAAAGGACTTTCGATACGCGGTCGAGATCCGGAATGCTGAATTGCTTGGGCCTGACTATCGCAAGGTGTTAGAGAATCATGGCGTCGCGCATGTTTACAACCATTGGTCCTACATGCCGCCGTTACGAGAACAGCATGAACAAATGGAAGAGCGCTTTACGGCGCCGTTCACCATTCTCCGCCTCCTGACACCACTCAAGATGTCGTATGAAGCGGCAAAGAAGCGAGCGGAGCCGTACACCATGATGGTAGAAGAACTCCCAGAGATGCGGCGAGACACCGTGGAACTGGTGAGAAAAGTGGTGGGTGAGAAACGAAAGGCGTATGTCTTGGTGAACAACCGCAGCGAAGGGAACGCGCCACTGACGATTCAAGCCCTACGGAATGCTCTGCAGGCCGCCGAGACGTGAGCGTTGCCTGTTTCAATTGTGGCTTGGGTCGACAGTGGGCACCGGACCTTATCTACTGGCCAACCGGTATTCGCCGGCAGGCGATGACGTGCGATCGCCGACGGGATGGTGATCGCTCCACGCCAGGATGCCGCGCAGCTTTTGGTTTGTCTTACTTTCGATCTTCCAGACCCAACCAGTTATCAACATCAAGTACAACCAGCACCTAAAAAGAACGACGCACCTGTTTATTGAGTAACGAATGGAAGCATTATTCGTCCATAGACCAAACGGCTCTCCGCTTTTGGATTAGGGACTTGCGCTCTCTAGACTTGTGGTTCCGCTGATCTAGCGGAATGATCCGTTGAATAAAACGGCTGGCAATTGGCTTATAAAACAATACCTGAAAGAGGTCACCGGAGGATGGTTTCGTTCCTGTCCGTTCATATTCCCGTAAAAGCTGTTTCAGATGAGATTCTCTCGAGACAATCAAGTGCCAAGGACCGTTACCTACCTCCTTCAGCCATTCTACGCTATCGGGATGAATAGGATTTGGTAGGATCATCTCGATCTGGCGCTCACTACACTCACGAAAAAATAACGCTCCACGGCCACCTGTAAATTCCAGCGTCACTTCGGCCGGCCAATGCTCTCTCGGCACCTTAAAAAATATCGCGACAGGGCGCCCATGCTGTGGACGCTTATCCTTCATCCAAAATTTCCAAAGCAAGGCGGTGCTTCGGATTGTAGTGGGCAGCAAGTTGGTCGGATAATCATCCACCCAGCGGTCCTGCTCCATCTGGATAAGCGGCACACAAAATACTCCCCTGCGATCAGCCTTCCCCTCTGTCCGCAAGCCATGCTTCTTGATGCGCGGGACATTGCGGACATCTGTCAAATGTACAAATAGCATATGAGTCCTTAATCGACAGCGACGAGCCTTCGCGGGTTGTACGTGTCACGCTATTGGGCGTCGTACACGGCAGCTCAGTTTGGGTCCTTATACTCTTGCCTAGAGATGGTCGAACATTTCCTGCTGACTCCAGCAGGGTTGCAACTGGTCCGCATCAGCTCATACCTCCGTCTTCTGCCCATGGAGCAGCTCCCCGGCAACACCTGTCTCCCATACACATCTCGCCGCGGTGGCCAGTACAGAATGAATCAGCACAGGCCGGCTGTCTATCCCAATCTGGGCCTTCATGCCAAAAGTACCCATGGTTCCATTTCTTCTGCTGAACTATCTCTGGATACCTCTCCCTCGTGGGATCTTTCGCCGAACTGGGCGCGATGATGATGGTGACATCCACACCAGACCTGCAGGGAGAGTAATGAGAACCTTCCTCGGCCAGCTACGTATTGCAATGGCATTGCTCGATAGCTACCCCTTATAGTATAAGGTGTCACGCTAAGGGGAGGGCCAGGCCGGCCAGGGTAAAACCTTATAATCCGGAGGTTTAAGATGGAGCAGCTTCGGAACATAGTCCGTTCGAAGTTGGATGAGATGCGTACTGCAGGATATGCTCAACGGTACGATCGAGAGGAACTACTCACATTTTTGTCCGCGTCAGTACCAACCAACAAGGACGCAATGTCCGAACATGACAGCCGTGTAATTCACCTGTGTCCTTGGCACACCTGCCAAGCGACACGCCACGGCTAAACTCCCGCACATCAGACTGGTGTGTGCTTGTGAACACATCACCCGTTAATACAAAAGACCACGTCGAGCGGGATTATGGCTCGGCTTTGTCTTTTGTAATGGAACAGCTTGCCCATGGCTGGCGGACGATTGATTGGATCGATCGACCACTGCGATGGCGTTTCTTTGAACCTCAGGGCGCCGCGACGCCTCCACACGGCTGGAAGATCCATCTCACCGCATCAGCTGCTGAGGCTGCGCAGCTGCTCCGAAACCTTGCCCCTTTGCTTGTGCAACTTCGCATGCCATTCAAAGTACCACAATCTCTGGAGGATGTTGTGCTACTTAACTCTGGCGACGTTGGTGCCGAGCAAATGGGCAAAATACTGACCGTTTACTCTCCCGATGTGGAGAAGGCCAGGACTGCGATAACTGCGCTCGATGCCGCATGGCCAAATAGCCGTGGTCCTGAGGTAATTACTGATTGGCAGACGCGCACTGGTTCCGCTGTATCATTCAGGTACGGCGTGTACCGCATCACTGACGAAGCCGTTGACAGCATGGGCGTGCATCATTTTGGATGGTGGGATATCAATAGTACGTTCATTGCCGACAAGCGTACCGCCCTCGTACAGGCGAATGTCAACACACCTGAGCTACCCGTCCCCGGTGTTGCACCGGAAGCTCCCTGTGTGATGCTGAATCAGCCAATACGGTTGGCTGGAACCGACTATCTCCCACTGGTACTACTGGCACGAACGCCACGGGTGAGCACTTGGCTCGCTGCACATCTTGAATCTTTGTCGACCGTCGTGATCAAGTGCGGGCGCCGTGGCGCCGCCGGTGACGCGAGAGGCGTAGATGTGCGTGACCTTATGCGCAATGAGTTCCTCGCCCTGAGCCATTTAAAATCGCGTGCAGGACTGGTACCCATACCACTCGCGTTTGTCGATGAAAGGCAGCCGCTGCTGGTAATGGCTGATTTCCGTGGGGATTCATTGTGTGATCTACCTCGATCTGATTGTATTGCCGCTCTGCCATTGCTTGCGGAGGCGGTAGCACAAATACATCAGGCTGGTTTGGTACATGGCGACATCAAGTTGCAGAACGCGGTATGCCACGCCAGAGGGGTGGGCCTGATTGATTTTGAACTCTCGGCGACGGTGGGTATGCCAATGCGGGTTGGTGGAACACCAGGCTATCTCGACCCAACAGTGCTTGGAAGAACGCTACCCGCCAGCCCAGCACGCGATGTGTTTGCCTTGGGGAGTTGCATCACACACGCGCTCCTAGGCATCCCGCCTGGCCTACTCCCCGCAGGCCGTGCCGTTGCACTGTTGCGCAACGAAGGCCTGCGCGATGCAGCTGTCTGTGTGCAGCGTTGCCAAGCTGCAGATGATTCAACACGCCCTGGCGCTGCCTCAGTTGCGAACATGTTATCTGCGCGGGTGAAAAACTGGCAATCATCAACTAAGTCCGCACTCCTTCCTCGCCATCCATCCACCCGCTGGGAACAGCGTGCAGCGATAGATGCTGTATATGCGAGTAAAGTTTTCGTGCAACCGCGAGAAACTGGTTCGTGTTGGCGCAACGAGCACTTCATGCGAGCACACGACTGTGAGGGTATCAATCTAGGCGCCGCGGGTATCATTCTAGGCTTGTTGTCCATTGACAGTGTGTATTCGAGCGTCGATTTGTCTTCAGAGGTCGCCGCCGGCTCCACCTGGCTCGCGGCTCGGAGTACGCAGGATAAAAGCGCCGGTCTTTTTACTGGCAACGCCGGTGTGGCGCTTGCGTTGACTGTCTCAGGACTCCGATTAAGTGATAAGACCTTCATCCAGGCGGCCCATGCGCGTTTTGAGACAGCTGCGCGTGACTATCGCGAGGTAGACTTATTTTCTGGGCTTGCCGGAGTAATTTGGACTGCAGTGTTTCTGCGGGACCTCCTCAACGAGGACTGGCCGCTAGATCTGGCTAGTCATGCATTTAATCACCTTCGCCAATTAAAGACATATTGTGAAGGTGTTCCGGTATGGGTTTGCGCAGGGAACAACGACACAGCTTTTTGGGGATGCGCACATGGCTCGGCTGGCATTGCCCTAGCACTTGCAGATTGGGGGCACGCAACCGGCGATGAGACGGTGATCAGGGAAGCGCGCGAAACATGGTCTGCGATTTTTCGGTGGGCGCGCACTGCAGATGGTCGCGCTCTGCGAATTGGGCCAAGTGAGTCCCGCCATCACGCGGTGGGGAATTGGTGCCACGGTGTCGCGGGCTACTTATGGACAATTCTGAACAGCGTCGGTGACGATCCAGAATTGCAGGTCGAAATTGATTGGGCGGTACAAGTACTCGCGCAAGAACCTTCAGTAGGCACGCCCACCCTTTGCCATGGATTGGCGGGACAGCTGGAGCTATGGCAGATGTTGCGAGCAGTCCCTCGATTCTCAACTCTTGCACAGATACAATCTCACAAGGTTGCACGTGCATTGCGTTGCATGCACGTTAAGGTAGATGGCAAGTGTGTGTGGACATCAGACGATCCTGCGATCATCACACCGGATCTGTGGATCGGCTTTCTTGGACCGGCGAGCACTCTTGCAAGGCACACCGCTGACTTACGCAATGCACTATTGTCGTCTCCATCCCTTCTCAGCATGGCATTGCCCTCCAACTGCTCAAAGAGCCAGAATCATCGTCCCTCAGGCAGACCGACTACCGCACAAAGCGTTACAGTTGATAGTTGAGGCGCTCACAATGCTTGTCTCTACGAGACTGCGAGAGTGTCAGACGGAATTCCTACAGGACGGTGTCACTGTTGTACGTGGTGCATTGGACGCTGAGGGCATGCAGTTGGCGGTACACGCGTATCAATGGTCGCTACAGCATCCGGGACCGGGAGCCCGTCGTGTACTTGGGGGGCTGCCGGGTTCTTTCTATCAAGACCATGCCAATCCTATCGCGTGGCCGATCTATCAACCACTGCTTTGTGCCACCGGGCTGACAGATGTGGTGGCGGATGTGATTGGCAGTCGCTCGCTATGGCTGCTATACGAACAAATCTGGCTTAAGTCTGGTGACAACATAGCACGCACACCCTGGCACCAAGACTTGCCGTACGTGCCGATGGCCGGGGAGCACCTGGCTACTGTATGGCTCAACCTCGATCCGGTGCCTCGGGAACGGTCCCTAGAGTTCATCCCCGGCTCTCACCGAGGGCCCTTGTATAATCCGACTGCGTTCGATCCGACCGATAGAACGAAGGCAATGTTCGCTCATGATGTCTGGCCCGCACTGCCTGACATTGAATCGGAACGCTCGCGCTGGAATATCGTGTCATGGGATATCGACCTTGGCGATGTGATCATCTTCCATCCGGCGGTGTTGCATGGCGGCGCACCCACACGCGCAGGCGAATGCCGACGCACAGTGTCGCTCCGTTTCTTTGGAGACGACGTATGTTGCGCAGCGCGACCAGAATCCGGTTTGTACGAGGTCGACAAACTGACCACCGAGGATGGCCACAACAACCCGATGGCCGAAATGGCTCGGCAGCCGCCGGGCACAACCTTCCGTCATCAAGGCTTCATGAAGTTGCGATAAACGTGGATCATACGACCACAGATCCTCCCTTAGTGACTGCAGCGGCCCGTTTCGCGGCCTACGTGCGAGAGTGGGTCAAGAGCAAAGAACGAACCCGGTTACCTACTGAATTGACTGAGATGCTTTCGTTGCTTGGAGAACAGACCGAGTGGCGGGTGTTTGTGGACGGCACGAAGAATCTCGGGCACCAAGCCTCGACGGTGATGCTACTGCGAAGATTGATCGATCTGACCACGTTTCAGGGCCGGGTCGTCATCGTCTATGCCGACTATGATCGAGCAATACTGGGGTACACAGCCTATAAACTGAGTTTGATGTTCACTGGTATCGATCCGCGCCAGCTTGACAATCAGGTGGCCAGCTATGCCTCGTGTTCCGAGATACGATTTCTACCATTCCATCGTGCCGATGAATTAAGGGAACCGGTAATATTCGGCTTCACCGGTGGTGCCGACGACCTGGCTTTTAACGGGGCGGCGGCATTAAATGTACGCTTCTTCTTACGCCTGCAGCCGTACTTGTGGGATGATCCACCGTCATCTCCACGCGATGCTTATCACGAATGCTCACGCATTGAGCAACCCAATGGGCAGCATTTCTATCCGATAGAGGCTTGGCCTGAGCTACAAGCGATGGCAATCCAGCCACCACTGTCGCCAAGTGAAGAAGCGAAGAATGCATCCTGGCATTGGTATAAGACCAAGCAGGAGTTCGATACTGGGCTAGCCTGCCGCATGTACAATGCATGGGCCGTGTTAGACACCTCCCACCAAGGTGGGTGTCTCCTCTGGCCGGTTTATGGGCTTCAGCACTTTGAGAACGACGCAGCACATATCGCACTGTCCTGCGCACTGGTAGGTCTCAGTCTCGCTCGCAAGCTAAGCTCCACCATACTGCTGTGTTCCTTTAGTCCCATGCAGGTGAGTTCGGACTGGGCAGACCTTGTAGATGCCCTGTCGCAGGATTTGGCATCAGGCGAATATGAAATGCCTAGACTGACGGCTGCGCTGGCACAGCGGAATGCTGTCGACATCAATACTGGTCGGTTGCAGGCACTTGACCTTATTCGATGGGCCAGAGCTTTGGGCGATTGGTTATCAGCCAACTGCACTGGCTCAGCACTCGTATTACATCGGAGTAGCCATGCCGGCAGATGGAACAGAATTGATGCAGATCTCTCTACAGTGTTAACACTGCATGGGGATGTGGCCGTCCACCTAATCGAACTGGGACCAATCGCGTTGGATGTGTTCCAGCAGTTTGTAATGGAAGCTGACCTCCCCTGCGTTATCGAAGGCCAGGCCACGGCAAACTTTCTGACGACTCTCGGCCAACCATTTTTGCAACTACTCCGACGTGAACATGTGATCAAAAATGGCTACGCGACTCTTGGAGATATCATACTCAACGCTGTCGCTGAACATATGGCAGTTTTGGCCCGTAGTCTGCGTGACCTGTCGCCCATGAGTATGTCTGACAAGTCAGCACTAGGCGACCCCTCTGAGTATTGCCAGAAACTCGATCGTGTCGTGCAGGCCCTAGACGATGCAACGAATAAGGAATCCATGGTCCATCGTTATTTTCTTGAACTGGCCGAGCATTTCTCACGCCCAGTGAACGACAAGCTAACTATGATGTTGTTGGCGCTCCGCGAGGTCATGCTCGCGCAATAGTTGGGAGGGGCGTGTGGAAGTTTTTGAGCACCTCAAAAAGTGTTCGGACACCAGTCGGGAAGCAGATTTGTCAGGCCAGGTCCTGATCGCGTCGGACTTGCAGCAACACTTACTGAACGCTAAATGCGCCAGCGTTCGAATGCATGGCGCGACGATTAAAGGCAATCTCGATTTGAGCTGGATGGGCTCAAGTCAAAGGCCGTTACCAGCACTCTGCTTCAGAAAGTGCATATTCGTGCCAGATGACAATCCGACCGATGATAAAAATGCAAATTTGGACCTATCCGATGCACATGTTGAAGCACTTTCATTAAAAGATTCACAACTCACGCATCTGCGAGCAGTCGGGGCTTATTTCCACGGCACCGTTGACCTATCGGGAATGCACTCTCTCCAGGATGGAGATGAGGCGCTGTGCTGGTGCAAACTGTCCACATCGACTATCACTGGCGATTTATTGGCCAACCGATCGAACCTCCGTTCTCGCCACGGCCACTCGAAACGGCAGCACCTTCATGAGAAATTCGAATGGAACTGGGCCCTAAATCTCGCCTTTGTACGTGTCGAGGGCTCAGTAATTGCGCGTGGGTGTGCAGCGATTGAAGGTGGCCTTCTAATGGATTCGGCAGAGATAGATGGCGATGTCCGCATTAACGGAAGCCTGATAGGGAAAGACCGGAGTCCCAGCCTCTCGATGGAAGGCACTCGTGTCGGTGGGAGCTTAAGTCTCTTCGGTAGTGGAAAAGACTCCCCAGTGCGATTTGTTGGGCGCATATGGTTGATGCTTACTGAAATAGGTGGTTCTGTTGATATCATGCGAGCTGTGCTAAAGGCGGACTCTTCTGGCATTGCATTATATGTAAGAGGGGCGTCAATCAGAGGAGAGCTCACAGTGGGGAACAGTCAAGCAACGGGCTCGATGCATGAACAAAATTGTTCGGTCAGTGTCGATGGTCGAATAATAATATGGGAAACTCGAACAGGTGGCAGCCTGAACGTCATCGGCCTGCGTGTACATGATTTGCGACCGTTAGACTGCTCGTGGAGTTGGATCGAAGACGCTGGGCCCTGCGCGTTGCAAGTGCGAAGCTGTGATATAGAGCAAAGTTTCCAGCTAATCGGCAATAACCTGGCTAACAAGGTCGACTTACGAGGTACGCGTTGCAGGGCGCTATGCGACGAACCATTCGGATATCAGGGTGCGGGGTCCATGATGATGCTCGATGGTTTGCGCTACGAGCGGATTGACAATGGGAGATGGGTAGGTGGTATCTCAGATCGTCTCGAAAAGTGGCTGCCAGGTGACCCTGATTCTGTATCAAGCTTGAGTTGGTCACCATATTCCCCTCAACCCTTCGTTCAGCTTGCGAATGTTCTCGCCGCCCATGGCAGCGAAGCCGATGCTTGGAGAATTCTTTCAAAAAAGGCCCTCTTTGATACGAAGAAACTTAGGAGAGAGAGACCTCTGCCTCTTAAGGCGCACTTGATCTGGTATTGGACACTGCGCTTGTATGGTTTCTTTTTCGATTTCGGACTGGCTCCTATGCGCGCCCTTGGCACCCTTGTGCTATTCATAATTCTAGGAGCAATGCTCTTTGGCGTGATGGACAAACGGGGCGCTCTTGTTATTCCAGGGACACCAGTGACCAGCGTTGTTAAACAGGAAGGGGAAGCACCGAAGTTTTCCCGGACCGAAGGTCCTTCTGTGGGTGACCCTCCGTGCGGATTGACGAAAGGCCTCTCCAAGGAGCCTGCAGAACCGCTAGAAACGTTGAGCCGACTGCTGGTCTTTTCGGCGGACGCGGCTATTCCACTGATTGATTTGCACGAGGAAGACAGGTGCGACGTGGGTAAAGTCGAGAGCGAAAACCCACCAAGGAGTTGGGAGGTGACCCTATACCGGTACCTGAGAGCGTTGTATACGGTACTCGGGTGGGTTGTTACAACGCTGGCAGTAATAACTTTTTCCGGTGTGATGCGTCACCGGATTGAGCGAGAATGATTTCTAGGTGAGTGTGTTATGGCATTGAGTATGCAGCGCCTTGCTGAAACGATCGGCGCTCAAATCAACGGTATCGACCTATGTCGGCCATTGTGGCCGGAAGATGTTGCGGCGATTCGAGAAGCTTGGTCATCTTATCGTGTGCTGCTGTTCCGGAATCAAGCTATCGATGACCATGCGCATGCATCGTTCGCCTCCCACTTTGGGACGCCACTGGAATTCCTGTCGAATGCAGGTGAGGATCGCAGCCCGTACATCTATGGGGCATCGAATACGGATGTTCATGGTCGCTTGCTTCCTGCAGGCAGTGAATCCGCGGAAGTGCTGAAAATAAATTGGTATTGGCATGTGGACGGTTGTTACCGTGCGATGCCCAACCTTGGCGTGGTGCTGCGGGCGCTGGAAGTGCCTCCAGTTGGTGGTGACACCATGTTTGCTGACATGTACCATGCCTGGGAATTTCTGCCGCCGGTTCAAAAATCAAGAATTCGTAAGTTGCTGTGTCAGCATAGCTTTTCACATATGATCGAACACTGCGGTATGGCACCAGTGATGCCGGAGGAAGTCGAGAAACTTCCCTCAGCACTACATCCTCTTGTTTGGCACCACTCTGACGGCAGGCGGTCATTATTTCTCAGCCCACCATACGTATCGCACATCGATAGCCTCTCGTATGGCGACACCCGAGCACTCATTGACGAGTTAACTGTATGGGCAAGCGCTGATCGTTTCGTATACCAGCATCATTGGAAGCCTGGCGATGTGCTTATTTGGGATAATCGCTGGACCATGCACAAAGTGACGCCCTACGATCTCGTGCGCCATCGTCGCGTCATGCGTGGTGCAACACTGACAGGCACCGAAATCCCATCTTCGCATGTCTGAAATCACATTTTCTGTGATGTCGCTGCGAAACCAACACCTGACGTTGCGAGATACCCTTCCGCCGTTGTTGATATACCTGGCTGCTGGGTTGTCGGGGATGACCAACATTGTTGGAGCTTTCTTCGTCAAAGAGCATCTTGGTTTGTCGGCGGAGTTCCTCACCGCATTAGGATTTTGGATTTCACTCCCATGGACATTAAAGCTTTTCTTTGCCCACCTGACCGATCTTGCCTGGAGGTTAAAGGCGTGGTTCGTGGTAGCAGGTGCCACGCTGATATTTACAAGTGGAGCAATACTCTTCGGGCTCTTCACGCAGCGCGCCGCAATGACAGTGTGGATGTCGGCTGAAGCGTGGTACGTCTGGTCGGCGCTTTTGGCGCCAGTGGGTTACGTTCTGCAGGATGTCGTGGCCGATGCGATGACTGTGGAGGCAGTGCCACGCACTGACGCGCAGGGTGCGCCGCTATCTGAAGACGAAATCAAGTTGATGCATACGACGATGCAGGCCCTATCACGCGGTGTGTTGATCGCCGGAGGTCTAGTGGTTGCGCTGATCAATCTGGTCCTTTTTAGTGACAACGAACTCGGCGGTTCGAACACCAGTGCCCGTCAACTCATCGCAGGGCTCGCGCTATTAATCCCAATCTTTTCAGTGCTTGGTATAGCTACTGCTGTGTTGTTGCCCCGGTCCAGTCAGAGGCATGAGCAGCCGACAGATTGGCCGGGGGCTGATCCATTGGTGCTTAGCGCCGCTGGTGCTTTCATAGTAGTGTCGTTGGCCTTCGGCGTCGGACATGTGCCACATGCCGAGTTGTGGGTGTTCCTGTTGTCGCTCGCAATAGTATTGATGCTGATTCGCAGATTATTCACACAGCTTGACCCAGAAGCACAGCGAACGCTGCTAGGCACGGCCGTCGTACTGTTTGTATTCCGGGCGGTGCCAGATCCTGGGCCGGGCCCTAACTGGTGGATGATCGATCAACTGAATGTCGATGAACGTTTCTTCGCCCTACTGTCTATTCTCGGAAGCGTGCAAGCACTGGTAGGGCTGATAGCTTTCCGTCGATGGATGGCGCAGCGTTCGGTAACATTCACAGTCATCATACTGACGTTGGCCTCGACGGTGTTATCAATCCCTATGACTGGTATGTACTTCGGATTGCATGAATGGACGGCTGCACTGACGGGCGGATGGCTCGATGGTCGCGCAATCATCGTGACAGATACAGCATCGCTATCACTACTTAGTGAAATTGCAATGGTCCCGATGCTTCCTG
>Ga0224505_10001588_pt1 | contig 14109 bp, 10 predicted proteins | sample SF_Jan12_sed_USG_FD_169102 | JGI IMG/M metagenome (GOLD analysis project Ga0224505, IMG submission 169102) | Sediment microbial communities from San Francisco Bay, California, United States - SF_Jan12_sed_USGS_4_1 | ecosystem: Environmental > Aquatic > Marine > Sediment | place: USA: California... | reverse complement strand
GGTAACTGTTGCAGTCGGTATTGAACAATTTGGCTATGGGCTGGGCTTCGCGGCGTATACCCTTTATATGCTGTATGTATCGAGGGGCGCACACAGTACTGCGCACTTTGCTATTTGCACGGGCTTTATGGCGCTTGGCATGATGCTGCCTGGAATGGCCAGTGGCTGGTTCCAGGAGTTGCTGGGTTACCAGAACTTTTTTATCTGGGTGCTGGCAGTGACCATTCCTTCGTTCATAGTGGTTGCGATAATTCCGCTCGATCCGGATTTCGGACGAGAAAAATCCGTGACGCCATGATTTGCCATTATTGTTCTCCGTCATTGCCACATTGAAGTGCAAGGATCGAGTTAGTTTGTTAACCGGGAAAGAGGATTGATGTGGACTCCATAGTAGTCGTAGGCGGTAAGAAATTGTCTGGCACGATCGGCACGAGCGGCTCGAAAAACGCAGCGTTGCCTATCCTGTTTTCAACCCTGCTGGCGGACGGTGTACATCGTTTTGACAACGTACCGGCTCTGCGCGACATAGATTCGACCGAACTGTTACTCGCGGCGCTCAATTGTGACGTCGAACGCAACGATCATTCGATGCGGGTCATCGTCAAGCCGCCGGTCAAGGCTGAGGCCTCTTATGATCTTGTACGCAAGATGCGGGCCAGCATTCTTTGTCTCGGGCCGCTGCTCGCGCGCTACGGTGAGGCGCGCGTCAGTTTGCCGGGTGGTTGTGCCATTGGCTCGCGCCCGATTGATTTACATGTCGAGACCATGCGCCGTCTTGGTGCGGAGATTGACATCGAAGAGGGCTACGTCGTTGCTCGAGCTGGTCGGCTCAAGGGTGATCGAATTCTGTTTGAGAAATTGACGGTCGGCGGCACCGAGAATGCGCTGATGGCGGCGACCCTTGCCAAAGGCACCACGATTATCGAAAACGCCGCGAAAGAACCCGAGGTCGTCGATCTCGCGCGCTACCTGAAAACAATGGGGGCCAAAATCGACGGCGAGGGAACCAGCGTTATAACGATTGAAGGTGTCGATGAACTTGTGCCCGGGCGACACACGATCGTTGCGGATCGAATAGAAGCCGGAACACTGCTGCTCGCCGCGGCGATAACCGGTGGCGATGTCAGGGTCGAGAATTGCGAACCGGAGCACCTTCGATCACTTATCGAGCACCTCATCACCTGCGGATTCAAAGTGACGAGTGACAAGACTTCAATATCAATCAGCGCCTGCGACAGTTGGAAGGCGACGGATATTTCCACGGCACCGTATCCCGGGTTTCCGACCGACCTGCAGGCGCAGTTTATGGCTCTCATGACACAAGCAGAAGGTACGTCGGTAATAACGGAAGGAATATTTGAAAATCGCTTCATGCACGTACAGGAACTGGTGCGCCTCGGTGCGGATATATCTCCGATGTCACAGGTTGCAGTCGTGCGTGGTCGTCGTGGTGGACTGAGCGGCGCCCCGGTTATGGCGACCGATCTTCGCGCGAGCGCGAGCCTTATTCTGGCCGGGCTTGTAGCGAAAGGGGAGACCCGTGTGAACCGAATCTACCATCTGGATCGTGGCTACGAGCACCTCGAGGAAAAGCTCCGGTCCCTGGGCGCTGATGTAACCCGGGTTTCCTGACGACTAAAGCGTACGCGCAGCTATCAGGTTGCTATTCGTGCCCGCAACCCTCTCAGCACGACTTTCATTTTCTCTGCGTGCTCAGTACCCATGCGTAACAGCAGTTTCTGCCCGCTCGACAATGCGGCGAGCTCCGGATCGGCATATTCATACAGTACGTGCGGCCGCACCAGCAGGATTGGCTGGTCCGGGGTTGGCGTCAGCAGCAGGTGATCAATGACTTCGACCGCTCGATCATTGAAATAGGCGTTCGGATAGCCGAGCCCTACATAGGACTCCTGGAACAGGGGATAAAATCGTCGATACGTGTCAGCAACAGCATCGAGGTCGGCCGTGCTGATCAGCTCGACGAGGGCATCGTAGCGAGCATAGCTGTCGGCGCTCATGTAGAACTGATCTTCGCTTTCGGCCGCATCGACGGTGAAGTCGCCTTTGAGCCTGTTGACCGGCCGGATTTTCTCGGCTACGTGTTTGCGAGGCAGGTTGTCGACCGTTACAACGATTTTGTCGATCAACCCCTCGTTCACGAGTACGGACTCAAGTCCGGCACCGAAAATATCGACCAGCGCCAGGAGAAAATAACTGTCGCTGTCGTTCAGGCTGGGCAGTGGCACGAGATTGCGCTCGGCTGACTCGGCCGGTTCCTCGACCGCAACCGGATGCGCCGGGCCGCTGGGTGCCGCGGGCTCTTCTACCGGAGCTTCAATCTGTACCGTAACGGGCTCATCTGCCGCGGGCAGAAGGTCGTCGCGGAAATACCAGAGTGAGCCGACGACCAAAATACCAAAAGCAATCGCTACCAGCAGTTTTACATCAGGATCGTTCACGTAGGTCACTCAAATCAAACAAATGGATGCGCCAATAATGCGCTTAATCTTCGCAACTTTACAGGGCCGGCCAACGCGCTAGAAGTTCGCGAATTCCGCCGCTGCCGTCGGCGGCGCGATCAATTCTTCCATCGCGGGCAACACCTGGCGCAACACGGTCTCGCCACTGCTGCTTTCAACCAGGCCGACCAGAATGTAATCGCGCCATTTCGAGCCGCGAACCATGATGGCGTCCGAATGCCACTGCTTCCAGGTCCCGGATTTGCGAAACATCAGGGCACCGGGCGCGCGCTTTTCCACTTGAGAAACAAATTTGTGGTGCAAATGTGGATCTGCAAGATCGTTGAGCATCTGCGCCGATCGCTCGGCATTAATGAGGCGACCTTCCGCGAGCAAATAGAAAAAGCGGCATACCTGGGTCGCTGTCGCGCCGTGCGAAATATTGTGTACAGGATCGCCAACTCTCGGGCCCGAGCTTGCATACCGCTTGCCGACCCATAAGCCACCGCCACGCTTCTCGTCGTAAAAACCGTATTTCGGGTCCTGCAATATCGTTTGTATCTTCTTCATTCCGACCCTGTCGATCAATCGCGTCGCTGCTGCATTGCTCGACACCCGAATCATATCCGCCAGGTCGGTGTGAATCTCCTCGGTTTCCTCAAGAGAGCCGTCATCAAAGGACACGTACGCGCCCAGCAGGATTGCAATCTTTGGAAGACTCGCGGCGTACATCATTTGATTGCCGTTCACGCGCGCAAAACGTGGCGTGCTGCCACTAAGGTCGACCAGGCCGATCGCCATTTTCCGGTCGCGAATAAGGCGCGCCCATTCCGGATTGGAATTCAGGCGCTTGTCCATGGCTGCCTGTAGTTCAGGATCAACTCGATCGTACAAGGGCAGCCAGTCCGATGACGCGACAACCATCGGCGTTGCGGCCATTAGAAGAATTGCCAGGAAAATACTACGCATTAATTTTGAGCTCCAGTGAACCGGGGTTCAGGGTTGGCTGCGCTGCGGGTCCAGCGCCCGTGCTCGCGCTGCAAATATCGACTGATCGTAATCCAAACAATTACGAGAAGTATATTGATCACGATAAAACCGGTATTCCCTAACGAAAAGACGCGTGTACCGACAAGGATAGTCAAAGCCGCAAGCCCGTCGCCCAGGCGGACAAACAGAGTGTCGATTGTCGGTTTCGCCTGGTACAGCATTTGTTTGGTCGTTGGCAACCACAGCATTTGCCGCGCCGTATTATGAATTGAGTAGTTGCTCGAATTCTCCGCGACCTTGAGTACTTTGATCAGGCCGAGTATGGGCATGAAAACCATCGACGCATACGTCGCGAGCGATATAAAAGGTGTCGCATACAGCAGCGCCTTCATGCCACCGAAACTAAGAATCCGCGAGACGACGAAAGCCTGCAGCAGCAGCGTGAATAGATTGATCCAGAAATAGAGGTCACTGTAAAACGCCGTTGTCGCCTCTTTCATCGCGAGGTCGAATTCGACAGGGTTATTCAACAGGTGTGCATATTCTTCTGCGAAGTTTTGCTGAACGATGCTGAAAAGGATGTTGTCGCCGCTCGTGACCACCCAGGTAAACACCATGATCATTGCGGCGGTCGCAGTCAGATATCGATGTTTCAGAATAAGTTTGAAGGGTCCCTGATCGCTCGGCGACGCGGCCTCTTCCCAGCGATCGCTTGTCCATGTCGAGGGATCACCGTATGTTCCGCGTCGATCAGTCCACGACGCGAGCATCAGGGCCAGGCCCAGCGGCACGAGTGCAACCAGAATGAGATCGAAAGCCGCAATCGATGGCAGCTTTACCAGTTTTTCGCCGATCCAGGACCCCACCGTTGAACCAAGCGCGGCCCCAATGGCCACGATCGGAAACAGGCGCGCACCTCGTTCGGGGCCGTACACGTCTGTGCTGAACGCCCAAAACTGAGCGACCAGCGTGACACTGAATATGCCCACAAACAGGTAAAAGAAAATACCAAAAGCCGGAACGTTGCCCAGAATAAAACCAGGTTGCGTCAACCAGAATGCAACGAGCAGCAGTGCGAATGATCCACCGACTCTCAACATTAAATCGCGTCGAGGCCATTTCGCTGCCAACCGTGCATATACTGGCAGGATCGCAAACAGAATCAGGCTTTGTGCAAACGCTGAATATGCTTTGATCTCGAGTTTCGTTAATTCGCCAATATCGGTTACCGCCAGCCAACCTTCGCGCACTGGTTTAATTAAGTAGAAAGCGACAAGAATGAGAAAAATATTTCCGAGTAGAATAAGACACGTTTTGCCTTCGCGCGGTTGCACGTCGGCAAATGTTCGCATTAACCGTTCGAAACGAGAGTGCCGATAAGTATGAGCAGATTGATTAGTCATAAATTGATTCCGACGGACGTCCGGCTTGGTCCTTGGATGGGTGCTCTTGCGTTTTCGTTCGCAATTTCCGTCGGTCAGGCAACGCCCCTCGACCAACCGGCGCCAGACGTGCTGGTCGAAGCGAGGCGCATTGTACAGGAAATGGTGGAAAACCAGCGTGGTCCGTATTCGCAGATTTTATGGTTCTGCAACGACGGGTCTACCCAGCGGCCGGTTGCCTATGCTTGCCGCGAGCGGGGTGGCGGCAAGCAACACGCCGAATACTCGGAAAGCCGACAACGCCTGGCGGAGCTGGGCTGGTCGGTAGGGACAATTTTCGCGGATCTGTCGTTTGACGAGCTGTTCAACGCCGATCCGCGGCAGCAGCGATTGCGTGAACTGGCGCTCGAACGCTACATGACAGATATCGACAACGGCTGGGTGCTGCGCCACGCCCAGTCGTATCGTGGGCGCGTTCAGGTAGAGGATGAAGAATATGCCGGCAACGAGCTCCTGAATCAGCTGCTGGAGGATGTCGCATGGTCGCAGGATAATTTTCTGCTAGTACGCGAGTCAGCACGGGTATTACCACACGGACATGACACTGATCTTGCCCGCCTGGTGCGCCGCACGGCGATTGAACTCGCCGAGCTTGAGCCGGCGGCTGAAGTCTGGAGGGTCGAGATTCACACGAAACCGAGTGCGACCACCGCGACCCGGTTACGTATCTGGCTGTCCACACAGGAACGTCCCGACGTATTGGAAGCAGGCGAGCAACTGGCAGCCAATCTCGATTTGCTGTACGGATCGGTGGGACGGCGCGACCGCATTGACGAAATGCTGTACTCGTTGCGGCGCTCGAATGCAGGTAGTGCATGGGGCGGCAGAGTCACTGCAGCGCTTGGCCAGCCGGCCGCGGAACTGGTCGTGAGTCTCTGCGCCGAGTTATCGATCGCGAGATCCACATTATTCGCAAACCTGCCAGCGGTAAGACGTCTGAATCTTGTCGACGCCATGCAGGGCCTCGAAACCGAGGTGCAACTCGCCTGGCTTGAGCTGACGTCCGTGGAAAGCTCGCCACGGGCAGAGGTGTTGAGACTGAATAGTGCCTTGCTCGAGTGTGCGTATGGATCGGGGCTCCTGTCGGAACGTGAGCGTGACGCGTTGCTTGATGCCCAGGATTTTGCAGGTCGCGATGAGATTGGTTTGCACGAGTATCGAGCTGCCGTGGCCCGGCTCAAACGCGCACCGGCTTGGGCGCTGGGTACCGTGCGGCATACTTTTGCCGAGGCATTGATCAACTATGTCGCGCTCGACGGCCGCGCTGCGCGATTTGGCGACGATGTTCTGCGTGGTTCGCCATTGTGGATGCTCGGCGACACACTCAAGATTTTATCGTTCGATGTCGACAAACTGGCGGGCAGCGTCGTGGAGGTGGCGGGCACACCGCTCAGCACGGCGGTAGCCTTGAACAGTGGTATTGCTAAAGGTCGCCTGCGCATTTTCGAGACCAATGACGAAGTCGCTGCTGCAACTATCGAACCAACAGACATCGTTGTTTTGCCGGAGTCGATCGCGGAACTGTCTCCCGTCGCCGGCATACTCACGCTGGGTGAGGGCAACGCTTTGTCGCACCTGCAGCTGCTGGCGCGAAATTTTGGAATTCCGAATGTCGCTGTTGACCTTGCGACGCTCGACCTGCTGCAACCGCTTGCAAACGAACAGGTCGTGCTTGTGGTGGGGTCCGGCGGGAACGTGATATTGCAGGCTTACAACGAAGTTGTTGAGCAGGCAATGGCGCAGCCGGCGGGCGCAGCCGCAACCGATGGGCGTATCGAAGTGCCAATGCCGGACCTCGCGAAGCGGGACCTTCTGTATCTCAAGGACATCAGTCGCAGCTTGTCGGGTAAGGTGATCGGGCCGAAAGCGGCCAACCTGGGCGAGCTGAATCGCCTGTTTCCCGGCAGAGTCGCGCCGGCTATCGCAATACCTTTCGGCATTTATGCGGCGCACCTTGAGGAAGCCGGACTGATGCAAAGGATCGAGGCGGCATTCGCCGGCCGCGATGCGGCAACCCTGACTAGTGACGAAGTCAGCGCCGAGCTTGCTTCTGTGCGTAGCGCCATTAGCGGCATGCAATTGTCGGCAGACACTCGGGCCGCACTTGATGCCGCGATGGAGAAGGAGTTTGGCGCAGCGGGCAGCTACGGCGTATTTGTGCGTTCGGACACGAACGTAGAGGACCTGCCGCAATTCACCGGCGCGGGACTGAACGAAACCATCGCCAACGTTGTCGACGTCGATAAACAGCTGGCAGCGATTCCACGCGTCTGGTCGTCAGTGTTGAGCCCACGTGCACTTGCCTGGCGTTCGTCAGTGCTGGCCAATCCAGCGCAAATCTATGCATCGGTTCTGCTCATGAAGAGCGTACCGGCAACGAAGTCCGGCGTGCTCGTAACGACCAATCTTTTCGACCGAAATTCCGATGGACTGTCTGCCTCGGTTGCCTGGGGAGTGGGCGGCGCGGTGGCGGGCGAAGCGGCGGAAAGCATCGTCATTTTTAATGATAGTGCCGAGCTGATTTTCGAGGCCAAATCGGCGTACCAGCGAAACCTTTCTGCAACCGGTGGTGTCGAAATGTTGCCCGCCAACGCGGGGTCTGTATTGCAGCCGCCTGAGATACAGCAACTGCGCGAGCTGGCTGCCGAGGTGAACATGAAGTATGCAAGCGTTTTGGACGAGAACGGTGCACCGAGACCGTGGGACATCGAGTTCGGCTTCGTCGACGGTGAACTGACGCTGTTCCAGATTCGCCCGTTGGTCGAAAAAACCAGCCGCAATTCGGATGCTTTGCTGCGGCGTTTGCGACCCGACCTTGCATCTGTCCCGGAGAATATTGTCGTCCAACTCGACGAAGCGCCGGCGGGCATCGCAGAGTGAATCAGGCTAAAGGTTTAGCAGCGATCGCGCTGCTGATGGCATCGTGCGTGGTTTTGGCTTATCCGCTGGACCGCGCTGAAGAATCGGGTATTCGTCGCCTGAACGGCTATTTACTGCAACAGCAAACGCCCGGCGCCGCCAAGCTTTGGCCGGGTCAGTTGCTGGACAGCGGCGACATCGCGTTACGCCTTGATGGTTATACCGGCCCCGATTTTGACCAGCTGCCAGAAGACCCGGAATTGGCCGGCTTTCTAGCGAAGACGTTGCGCGAGCGCGATCCGAGCTATGGCATGGTTCTGGTGGACATGACAAACCCGGAGAACATCCGCTGGGCAGGGCTCCGACCGGATGTAAAGCAAAATGCCGGGAGCGTGGGCAAGCTGATCTGTATGGCTGCGCTTTTTCATGCGTTGGCCGAAGCATTTCCGGATACCGAAGATCGCGCGCGCGTACTGCGGGAATCGGTTTCGCCGGCGGGGAGCTGGGTCAGCAATGAAAGTCACAAGGTTCCCAAGTGGAACGAGGAACTGCAACGCAATCTGCACTCCGTGATCGTTCCGGGTGACGAATTCCGCCTGAGCGAGTGGCTGGACCATGCGATATCCGCTTCGGCCAATGGGGCGGGTTCCATTATCTGGCGAGAGGCGATGCTTATTCGTCATTTTGGCGCCGAGTACCCGAAGAGTTTTGAGGAAAGTGAACGTTTCTTTAAGGAGACACCGAAAAAGGACCTGGCGGAGCTGGCGCAAGCCTTGGTAACGGAGCCTCTGGCTGCAGCGGGCATAGACACGAACAATCTTCAACAGGGATCGTTCTGGACCACGAATTCAAAGAACAAGGTACCCGGACGGATTTCCTTCGCAACGCCACGGGAACTGGCTCGGCTGGTATTCCGAATCGAAGAAGGACGGCTGGTGGATTCGTGGTCAAGCCTGGAAATGAAAAAATACATGTATCTGACCAAACGCCGGTATCGATACAGCTATGCCCCGGAACTGGGTTCGTCCGCGGTGTATTTTAAAAGCGGCTCACTGTATGCATGCAAACCTGAAGAAGGTTTTCGTTGCGACAAGTATATGGGTAACGATCGTAACCTGATGAACTCGGTCGCTGTGGTCGAAGGAATCGGTGAATCTGAACCGCACTACCTCGCTGTGCTGATGTCCAATGTTCTCAGGTTCAATTCGGCCTGGGATCACTCACGCATTGCGGCGGCCGTGCATGAAACCATCCGCACCAACGTTGCGCAGGCGTTGCGCGAAACCGCGACTGAAAAAGAAATGTCGGACTCGGGAAAGAGCGAGTAAAAATATATCCCTAGCGCTTGCGCAGCCAAACAAAGACACCGGTGAAGCACATATACAAAATACAAAGGGCCGTCAGGTCTGCCAAATATCGGCCCACCGTTGGCAAAATTCGTCCACTATGAAAATCGAGCAGTACGCGCTCCCAGTTTATTGCCTGGCCGAGTGCCGCTGCTCCAATCTGTTCGGCTTGATCCGCATTCAGCGTTGCGGGCGGAGACCAAAGAATAGTATCCGTTGAGTGCGCCACTGGCTCTGACAGACTCATGTTTTGCAAATCAAGTTCGTACAGTGCGCCCTCAATGGCGACGAATACGCGCCCGTCGTTCGTGCCGAGCTGTTCGATCAGGCCGGGTTCGTCCGGAGCGTAGCGCTCAATCAACTCAAGGTCACTGTTCGTGACCAGGAACTCCTGGCCGGTGGCGACAACAAAGACGCCGTCAGTCGCAACGGCACCCGTGAGCGGGCCCACGCTATTCGCGAGCACCTCGCCATCTGAGTAAAGCGTGTTCGAGGAAGTCGCAAACAACACGCCAGCTGTCGAAAAGGCTGAATCAACGGGCGGTAATTCATCACCATAAAGGCGCAGCAGCCATGGCGCTGCGGCGCGATGCGACATTCCGAAATCGTCAGCGTGATTCAGGATGAGGCCGCTTGCCGAAATCAGCACCAGGAAAAGCACCGAGCTCAAACCGAGGACGCGGTGCGTCTGGCGTGCCCAATGTCTACGGGGCGGAAGCAGTCTGGCTTGTTGTTCTTGTGTATTCATCGAGTACCAGCGCGAAATTAGCGCTCCGGGTTGCCGCTTTCACGGAAAGTGTAGCGCCGCTGATCCCATCGATGCCATGACTCAAGCTACCGTCATTGGTTAACCGCAGCGCCGAAAATTGTCGGGTAAAGAACGGATAGCGAATTTCCCAGCCGCGAGTCTCGCGAAAATGAAGTACGCGCAACGACTGAACCTCACCGTTTTCAATCACTACACCAAAGGTAATGTTTTGCTCCTTACCAATTTCGTCAATGATCCAGGCCGTTCTTGGACCCTCGTACCAGTAACGCATACGCAGCATTGCTGGCGCGTGGCCGAGCACTTCAGTTGCGTTCGCACGAAGCTCGTTGTTGATCCAGACTATCGACGAAGCTGGCTTGTCATGGCCAAAAGACTCGATCAGGAATTCCGATCGAGTCTGGTACTGGCCTGCTTCACCCTCGGCGAAGGAAGCGACCGAAACCAGCAGCAACAGTATTGGAAGTCGGCGCAACACTAAAATTGATAGCCAAGACCAATGTCGAAACCGTCAAAGTCCCTGCCGGCCTCGCTGGCGAGATTGTGCTCTCGTTGCCGGAAATCGAACTTGAAGACGACGTTGTCTGTTGGCCAGTAATTTACACCAAACTCATTCTGCGTGAACTGATCCTGGGCACGCGCGGCGTCGACGTCCTGGTAGCGACCGTAGATGCCGAAGTCGCCACGAGCGGTTCTAAAGCGATAGCTGGGTTCCAGAAACCAACCCGTTTGGCTGTCAGCGCCCGCCGCTTCGATCGCGGCGCCGGAGAAGTCCCAGCTCGCATAAACGCCTTTGAACGTGAAATCACCAATGCTGTAAATCGCATTTGCGGAGAGCAACTGGCCCTCATCGAGGCCATCGTTGCTGACCTGGCTGGCGTCGGTTTGATACTGATATGACAGACCAAGATCGAGGCCCGGTATGCCGCTGTAACGCAGTCTTGCTGTGTAGGCAGGATCGCTCGCCAGTGCCTCGGCAACTTTCTGCCGGCCGCTGCGTACGCGGAAAGCATTGCCGCCCGTTGTCGGCATGGCCAATCCGGAATGCATGGCGAAGTCCCAGCTCAACCCGGTTTCGTAGTGACCACTAACCGCGGCACCCGCTTCCCACCAGGTCGACGGGATGATGTCGCTCTCAACGGAATTGCGTTCGACGCCGTAAAACGTCGGCGGTTCGTGAGTCTCATTCAGGATACCCACCGGCAGCAGGAACAATCCCGCTTTCGCAGACAGCGTATCCGTCAACGTAAAGTCCACATAGGCCTGTTCGAGTTCAACCTCACCAGGAGCCCCGTCCCCTGCGAGCGAGTGCTCAAGTTCGAGTTCCGAGAAGAAGCGAATGCGGTCCGTGAATTCGTGACCGAAGAACAATACGAAGCGATGGAAATCGATCTGGTCGACATCGCGGGCGCTGTCATCGGCATTCAGATTGTTGTAATGCACTTCGCCATATCCACCGATGGTAGTGGAGGGCTGCTGCATCTCAGACATCGCGAACGTGTCGAGGTAATCACCAGTCGCTTCGATTTTCTGGTCGGCAGCGGCGAGCTGCGCATCGGCGGCCGCGAGCTTCCGTTTGAGCTCATCTATCTCGACCTGCTGCTGCTGGACGATCGCCCAGATTTCTTCGATATTCGGTGTTTCGGAGCGGGCCGGTGAGGCCATAACCAGCAGCGCAAAGCCCAGCCAGCAAATGGTTTTGTTCATTCTTATCAACTACTAACCAAGGATAGCGCAATCTTAATGCGATTCATTCTCAACTGCAAGTGATTCTCATTTACCAATAATTGCCTTATCCCCCCAAAGGGGTCAGAGCCCTTTTCAGAGAAAGACGCCCAAAGGGCTCTGACCCCTTTGGGGGGGCTACTCAGGTGGCGCTTGCGTGGCTGGCGCTGACTGTGCGACAACATGGCGTGCGTAACCGAACCATCACCCTTGTTGCCTTGTCTCTCATGTTGCTATCCGGCTGTAGCGATTCCAGACTCAAGCTGCCATCCAACATACAGACACATGCAGACGGACGGGTGCCTGTCGAAGAACTGTATGGCGCGTACACCACTTTGCTCGACCAGGGCTGGCAGCTCGACATTATTTTGCAGTCTCAACCAGATGGCACTGATTATGCTTTGCCGATCATCGCACTACGATCGCCACGCATCGGTCCGGCCGTGTGGATTCTTTCGGGGATTCACGGAGAAGAACCCGCCGGCCCTCAGGCGATCTCAGCCACAATAGACAGCATCGCGGAGCTGGGTAAACGTTGGGGTGTGGTGTTGCTGCCTCTCAATAATCCGCATGGCTACGTTCGCAACTGGCGCTATCTGAATACTGCGGTCTACTCGGCCGAAGTGGATGGGCACAGCGTCGGCGACTCATCACACCTGTTGGCTGATGCGGATAACGCGGGTCGGGCGCGAGCGGCGTCGGCCTCGAGTCCGGAAGCAGATGCAATCACGTCCTATATCCTCGCGCAGGCCGCAGCGTATCCACCCGTCTTGAGCATCGACCTGCACGAGGACAATCTCATCAACGCGGGCTACGTTTACTCGCAAGGAGTCCTGGGAGCGAGCGATCCCATGGCTGCCTCGGCCGTCCGCATACTTCAGGACAACGATATCCCGATTAAAGTCGACGGAGTGACGCGATTCGACGAGCCGATCATCAATGGCATCATCGGGCCCGTCACAGACAGCTCCATCGACGAACTCATGAGTGCCGAGGAAGTCGTCGTAGATGGCCATACCAGGCCCGCCCCACGGGCATTCACAGTGCTCGTCTTTGAAACGCCCGCCGGCGATACTGACCTGCAATCGAGAATTGCGGCACACACGGCGTTGCTGCGAATGCTTGTTCAAGAACTCATCACTCCGCAGGAGCGTCGATGACATATAGATACCTGCAATCCTCCGCGATATCGATGCTGGTCATGATACTTGCTGCCAGCACGGCTAATGCTGCGCTGGATCTCAAAAACGCCAGGGTAGAAAAACTCGATAACGGGCTGACCGTCATCCTCCTCGAAGACCGCAACTTCCCGGTGGCGAGCGTGCAGATGCTATACCGGGTCGGTGCGCGCGACGAGGTCACGGGCAAGACGGGACTCGCTCATTTTCTCGAGCACATGGCTTTTCGCAACTCGGAGAATTTTCTCGAGGAAGGGCTGACCGCACCGATCTACGCGCTCGGTGGCGAGTGGCACGGATACACCTGGACCGACCAGACAACTTACTTCGCGACTGTGCCGAAAGAACATCTTGATCTGTTGCTGCGCATAGAGGCCGATCGCATGGCCCGGCTCACGATCTCGCCGGAACACATGGATGCCGAGCGTGGTGCAGTGCTGGCCGAAATGCACATGTACGAGAACTATCCGACTTCGATGCTGATCGACGCCGTGGTCTACACGTCTTTTCTGGCACATCCCTACCGCAACAATACTATTGGTTGGCAAAGCGACATCGAAAACCTGAAACACCAGGACGTCGTCGACTTTTACAAAAGCCACTACCATCCGGCGAACGGCGTGCTCGCTATTGTCGGTGACATAGACAGCGCTCAGACACTGTCACGCGTCACTGAACTGTTTGGCGAGTTTCCGCAAAGAGCACCGACCGCGCTGCCGCATACGCTGGAGCCGGAGCAGCAGGGTGAGCGGCGGGTCAGAGTGAGGGGCAGTTCGCCCGGCCGCCAATTCATGATCGCTTACCGTGCGCCGTCGGCCAACGACCCCGACTTTCCCGCCTTTCTCGTGGCGCAATCGTTGTTGGGAGCGAGTTCCGGCGTCAATTTCAACCAGAACGACTGGGGCACCCCTGTACGCAAAGGGTCCGTGCTCGACGGGGCGGCGACTGGCATTACGACCTGGTATCCACCCAGTGCACAAAACTACGTGTTTGTTATTGGCGGTTTTGCCGACGCGGGTGCCAGCGAAGCCAGCATCGAGCAGGAAATCGAAAGACGAATAGAATCGCTGCGCCGCCGCACGGTTAGTGACAAACGGCTGTCCAGCGCCGTCAATGAGGTTCTTGAACAACTCGTGTTTGATGTTGAAACGACTGAAGCAGCGGCGCATCAGCTCGCCTACTTCGAAGGCCTCGGCGCGCTCGAGACGCTGCTCGAGCTGCCAGACAGGGTCGCGGCTGTCACGCCGAGGGAGGTAAAAAGTGTGCTTTCGCGATACCTGTCGCCGGAGCGAAGGAGCATTGCCTGGTACGAACCGGCAAGCGACGGCCAGTCGACGCTCGCTT
>Ga0224505_10001586_pt1 | contig 14115 bp, 13 predicted proteins | sample SF_Jan12_sed_USG_FD_169102 | JGI IMG/M metagenome (GOLD analysis project Ga0224505, IMG submission 169102) | Sediment microbial communities from San Francisco Bay, California, United States - SF_Jan12_sed_USGS_4_1 | ecosystem: Environmental > Aquatic > Marine > Sediment | place: USA: California... | reverse complement strand
ATCGAAAGCACGGCTGCCACCAAGAACCGCCGGCGCATGTCGGCGACCATCGCGGCCATCGACATCCCGCCGTGGTGACCACCGTGCCCCATCGCGTCCTGCGCGCTCATCGCCACAGGCGCCGGATGTCCTGCGTGGACGTCGTGCCCTGCATGTGCCTCGTGTTCTGCGTGCTGGGGTTCGGCCATCGGGTCGCAGAGGTGGGCGGGGACGGACTGACCGGCGCAGTGGTAGCCGCAGTCACGCACCCACGCGGTCAGCTCCACCACGGAAGTGACGGCCGGGTCATAGGTGACGGTGGCGTTCTGGGCCACCGGATTGACGTCGACCGTGATCACGCCGGGACGTCGCGACAGCACCGACTCCGCGACTGCTTGTTGGGAGGCCCACTGCACCCCGGAGACCTCAAGCACGGTGGTCTGCCTCAGGGTGCTCATGGCCCGTCCATCCTCGCCTTCGCCGTCGTTTGCGGACGGCAGTGGTGTCAGTGCCCAGCAATCCCGGTGATGCGCGGGGTAAAGGTCGCCCCACCGTCGGTGGACTCCACGATCGTGTCACCGGCCAGCACGACGACCCTGCCGGCGTCGGCGGCCAGCGCTGCCGGTTGCCCCGGGACGTTGCCGGTCACTTGCCAGGTCGAGCCCCCGTCGGTGGAGGTGTGCACGACACCATCGGGCGCCACCCCGTACAGCACCTTCGCCGTCCAGGCCAGCAACGCCAACAGCGGCGCACCGGTGATGGGCTCGAACGTGGCCCCGCCGTCGCTGCTCATCGCCGGTCCCAGTTCTGTGGTGCCGACGACATGATCGGCGTCGGCCGGGTCGAGGGCGAGGTCGAACAGCGCCGGGCTCCCCAGGTCGGTCCAAGTGCGGCCTCCGTCAGTCGAGCGCAGCAGCCGACCGTCGTGGGCGGACAGCCCGAGGACGACAGCCCCGGCGGCGCTCAGCCGGTGGAAGTCCACCTGACCCTCCAGCGACACACCGGTCCAGCTTGTGCCGCCGTCAGTGGACTGGCGCAGCCCCAGGTCGGCCGGCAGGTCCTGGCCTTCACCAGGATGACCGGAGGCGAGCATCAGCTGCCCGGACAGCGCGAAGCCCATGACGTCGAACGGTGGATCACTCAACAGCCGTGCGGGCTGACCCGAGGACTGCTCCCACAGCCCTTCATGGGTCCCCAGCAGCAGCCGATCGCCGTCCAGAGTGAGGTTGTGGACATGCCCCCACTCGGACCCGGCTGGCACCGGCCCGGTCCCGGTCGAGGTGGCCGGCGCGCCGGGGCTCTCGGTTGCCGCAGGTGCCGTCGTCGGCGATCCGCCGCACCCGGACACGGTGACCACACCCACCAAGACCATGACCGCCACAGCCACGCGTCGGTGGCCGCCGGCCTCGCTGCGCCCGCTCATCCGGCAAGCAGCTGCTGCATGGTGTCGATCTCGGCCTGCTGGCCCTGCACGACGGCGTTGGCCAGGGCGGTGACCTGCGGGTCATCGGTGGTGGCGAGGACGTCTTCGGCCATGGCGAGGGCGCCCTGATGGTGGGCGATCATCATCTGGAGCCACATGGCGTCGAAGTCGGCGCCACGCGCCTCGGCCAGGCTCGCCATGTCTTCGTCAGACATTATTCCGGCCATGCCTACCCCGCCCATGTCCATCCCCGAGTGATCCATTCCGGGCATCCCGGAGTCGTCGGACCCCGGCATTGCCAGGGGTGCGCCCCAGTCCTGCAGCCACCGGGTCATCTGCTCGATCTCAGGGTCCTGGGCCGCCTTGATCTGGTTGGCGAGCTGCACGACCTCGGTGGATGAGCCGTACTCCAGCGCGAGATCGGCCATCTCCACGGCCTGCCGGTGGTGCGGGATCATCAGCTGGGCGAAGGCGATGTCAGCCGCTGCTGCGCTCGTCGATGAGGTCGCGGAGAAGCCGGACCCTCCCGTCCCCGAGGTCGTGCTCGCGTCCATGGCGGAGCCGCAGGCCGTCAGCGCAGCGGTGAGGGCGAGGCCGGTGGCGGCCAGGGCGAGGGGTCGTGCGCGCATCGCGTCGTTCTCCTTGCGGCGGTCGCCGGCGACCTGCTGCCCCCGGCGGTGTGGGTGGGCGAGATCGGGTCAGGTGACGTAGTCGAGGCGGGTCATCATCCCGGCCTCGGCGTGGTAGGCGTTGTGGCAGTGGACCATCCACTGCCCTGGGTTGTCGGCGGCCAGGTCGACGGAGACGGCGCCCATCGCGGGCACCAGCACGGTGTCCTTGCGCGGACCCGCACCGCCGGCGGCACCGAGCTGGAAGGTGTGCCCGTGCAGGTGCACCGGGTGGGGCATCATCGAGTGGTTGCGGATCCGCAGCCGCCCGGCTTGGCCCTGCTTGATCGTGAGCGGGACGGTGTCGTCGTAGGTGCGTCCGTTGATCGTCCACACGTAGGGCCCCATCGATCCTGACAGCAGCAGGTCCTGCACGGTGTCGGGGTCCATGGCCGGCAGTGCGCTGCCTGGCCCGGCGCGCAACGCGTCAACGGTCAGCGGGTAGCCGTCGAGCTCGGTGGGCCGGATGTCAGCCGCGGGGGCGGGACCGGCGCCGGTGCGGACCAGCGCGCGGGCCAGACCGGACTTGCTGACCGGCACGGCCACCAGCGGGAACACACCGTCGGTGAGGGTGACCACCGCGTCGTAGCGCTCCCCCATCCCGACGCGCAGCGCCGACGTGGTCACCGGCTGCACCGGGTAACCGTCGGTGTGGGTGACGGTGAGGTCATGTCCGCCCAGTGCGACGGTGAAGATCGTGTCCGCGCCGGCATTGATGATCCGCAGCCGGACCCGCTGCCCGGGCTTGCCGGTGAGCACGTCGGGGTCGGTCGGGACACGCCCGTTGATCAGGTACAGCGGATAGGTGACATCACCGCCATCCATCCCACCCATCCCCATGCCGTCCATCCCGGAGGACCCGCCGGCTTTCAGGTCGGCATAGATCTGCTCGGGGCTGGGGCCGACGCCATCGGTCCAGTCGTCCAGCACCACGACCCATTCAGCGTCGTAGCCACCGGGCTGGGCGGGGTCGTCGACGATGAACGGCGCGTACATGCCGCGGTCGAGCTGCATCGCGTGGTGGGGGTGGAACCAGTGCGTGCCCGCATCGGGCACGACGAATTCGAAGCCGGACTCACCACCGGGGGCGACCTCCGGGGTGGTCACCCCGGGGACGCCGTCCATGTCGTTGCGGATCGCCAGACCGTGCCAGTGGACGCTGGTCGGCTCCGGCAGGTCGTTGGTGAACGCCACGTGCACCCGGTCACCTGCGGTGGCCCGGAAGACCGCCCCAGGCAAGGCGTCGCCGTATCCCGAGGTCGTCACCACGCGACCGCCGAGATCGACCTGGAGGGGGCGGGCCCGAAGGGCGAACGAGCGGACGCGGCCGGTGGTCGCACGTGCGGAATCCGCCGCGGCCACCGCACCTGCCCCTACCGGGGTCGGTCCTGGTCGCAGCCCGCACGCCGTCAGCCCCGCTGCCGCCCCGACACCGAGCATCCCGGCGAGGAGCTGGCGGCGGGAGACAGGCGGGGTGGGCTGCACGGCCATTCCTCCTCAGCGTCCGATCGCCCGTCAGGGCGGGCGAGTCCTTGGCGCCACCACCACTGTCGACGACGCCCCCGGTGAGTTCTCCGGACCTTCGATGAAGGTTCGATGAAGCCCGCCGGCTTCATCGAACCTTCATCACCGGCCCTGGCTGATCGATACCGCGCAGCGGCATCTTGGGAACAACAACAGACACAGGAGGCGCGCCATGATGGGTTGGTACGACAACGGATGGGGCTCCGGCCTCGGCATGCTCGTCATGCTGCTCGTCTGGGGCGGACTCATCGGCCTGGGTGTGTGGGCGGTCGCTCGCCTGACCCGAGGCGAGACCCGGCAGGCAACCCAGGAGTCCCCGCGGCAGATCCTGGACCGCCGGCTCGCCAGCGGCGACATCGACGCCGAGCAGTACGCCGAAGCGCGTCACCTGCTGGAGGGCCGCGGCGCGGTGACCCCGACGCCGCACAGCTGACCAGGACTACCGTCGTCCTCCAGGACGAGACCCGGCCGGAGGATGCAGATGCCTGACCCGCTTCGGGTGCTCGTCGTCGACGATGAGCAGGCGCTGGCCACTGTGATCGCCAGCTACCTGGAGCGCGAAGGCTTCGCCGTCGACCTCGCCCACGACGGGCCCTCCGCCGTCGCCGCCGCACGAGAGCACCGGCCCGACCTGATGGTCCTCGACGTGATGTTGCCGGGGTTCGACGGGATCGAGGTGTGCCGCCAGGTGCGCGGCTTCAGCGACGCCTACATCATCATGCTGACCGCCCGCGACGAAGAGGTCGACAAGGTCGTCGGTCTATCGGTCGGCGCGGACGACTACCTGGTCAAGCCCTTCTCGCCCCGTGAGCTGATCGCACGCGTACGCGCCATGCTGCGGCGTCCCCGCACCGTTACCGGTGCCGCCAGCGGCGCCGAACCGGAACCCGAATCCGAGCCGCTCGTCGTGGGCAGCCTGCTGGTCGACACCGTCGCCCACCGGGCGAGCCTCAACGGAACCCCCATCGATCTAACCCGCACCGAATTCGACCTGCTGGCCGAGTTGGCGGCCCGACCCCGCGCGGCCTTCACCCGACGCCAGCTCATCGACGCCGTGTGGGGGGCGGAGTGGTACGGCGACGAGCACGTCGTCGACGTCCACGTCGGGCACCTGCGTCGCAAGCTCGGGGACGACGCCACCCATCCCACCTACATCCGCACCGTCCGAGGCGTCGGCTACGGAATGGCGTCGCAGTGATGCGCCGGCCCAGCAGCCTGGCCGCCCGGTTGATGGTCGCGCAGCTATTGGTGATCGCCACCGGGGCACTGACCCTGGTCGTCGCCGCTGTTCTGGTGGCGCCCGCCCTGTTCTCCGAGCACCTCGCCCGCACCGGCGAGGACTCCCCCATGGTTCAGGAGCACGCCGAGGAGGCGTTCGCGTCGTCCTTCGCGATCGCCCTCACCCTGGCGATGGTGGCCGCTGTCACCGCCGCCGGGCTAGTGTCCTGGTTCCTGGTCCGCCGCGTCGCCCACCCCGTCGTCGAGCTCGCCGACGCCGCCGACGCCGTGGCTGCCGGCGACTACGCCGTGACGGTGCCGACCGGCGGCTTCGGCAGCGAGCTCACCCGCCTGTCCGACGCGTTCGACCACATGGCCTACCGGCTCGCCGCCACCGATGCCACCCGCACCAGCATGCTCGCGGACCTCGCCCACGAGCTGCGGACCCCACTGGCCACCCTCGAGGCCTACATCGACGGCATGGAAGACCACGTGGTCCCCCCCGACGCGCCCTCCTACGCAGTGATGCGCGACCAGGTCGCGCGCCTCCGCCGACTCGCCGGCGACCTCAAAGAGGCAGCCGCAGCCGAGGAGCACGCCCTCGGGCTCGTCCTCACTCCGATAGACCCCGCCACGATCGCCCGCGATGCGGTCGCCGCCGCACGACCTGGCTACCAGAACAAGGGCGTGTACCTCGAGCTCGAGCTGCCCGCCTCCTGCCCGATCGTCGCTGCCGACGCCGAACGGATCCAGCAGGTCCTAGCCAATCTCCTCGACAACGCGCTCCGACACACACCAGCAGGTGGCGAGGTGACCGTCTCGATCCACGACGGCCGGGACGAGGCGGTGACGATCACGATCACCGACAACGGCGACGGAATCGAAGCCGACCAGCTCGACGACATCTTCGAGCGGTTCTACCGCGCCGACCCGGCTCGGGCCGTCCACACCGGTGGCGGCAGCGGACTCGGGCTCACCATCGCCCGCGCCATCGCCGAGGACCACGTGGGCTCCCTCACCGCCGTAAGTCGAGGCGCCGGTACCGGCAGCACCTTCACACTCACCCTCCCGACATGCGAACCCAGGCGGCGACCGGGCCACTAGGGCTATGAGTCGCGCGCTCGCTGGGTCATGAACCTAGACACAGGGAACCGTCAGCGCTGATGGCCGCTCCGAGCGCGTCGGCGAGGGCACGGTCTCGTTCGGCCCGGGCGTGCATGTAGACCTGGGCAGCATGCGGGGTCGAGTGCCCCATCCGCGCCATCAGCTCGGCCAGGGTCGCCCCGGACTCCGCGGCCAGCACCTGGGCGCAATGCCGCAGATCATGAAACCGAATCGTCGGCACACCGGCTGCAGCCGTCGCGTGGTGCAGCATCTCGGTGAGATTGCTCCGGGCCGGCACCGTCCCCCGCGAAGTCGCAAACACCAACGACCCGGCGTCCTCCAAAGCGAACCGGGCCAGGTGGTCGACGAACGCGTCGCGAAGCGGGCCGGGCAAGGCCACGGTACGCACCGATGCGGTCGACTTCGGGGTGTCCACATCCATGCTGCCGTCATCGTTGCGTCGCACCCGACGACGGACCCGCACCACCGGTGGGATGGCGTCCAAGTCGTGATCCGCGCGGGTCAGGGTGAGGAGCTCGCCCTGACGCAGACCCGACCACGCCGCAGCCAGCACCAGGACCCGGTACCGCGGCGGCATGGCCGCCGCGACCTCGCGGACCTGCCCGGGGGTGAGAAGCCGCTCGGCCAGATCGCGACATTCGACGCTTGGACGTGGAGTGCCGGCACCCGCGATCCGACACGGCTGCTCGCCGATCAACCCGTCACCATGCGCCGTCGCCATCGCCGCCCGCAGAAGCCGGTAGGCATGCGCCTGGCGGGTCCGACCATCCCGCACGGTCGCCGAACTCGGTACCCGACCGACAAGCGCGAGCTGGTCCCGCTCGGCTGCGCAGCGGCGAGCCGACGACCGAGACGGAAGTGCCAAGCTCGAACGGTGTCTGCGGTCAGCGCACCGAGTCTGACCTTGCCGAGCTCGGGTTCGATGCAGCCGCGGAGCAACCCCCGGTACAGCGCCTTGGTGGAATCCTTCGCAGAAGGGTGCTGCTCGATCCAGCGAGCGATGTACTTCCCCACCGTGTACGCAGGTCCCGTCGACCTCCGAGGCGCCTTCCACACCCCGCGAACCATGTCCGCGTGCGGCAGATCCAGCCACACCGCCGCATCCGTGCGCGAGGTGAACGTCGTCGGAGCCGACACATACCTCCCGTCCAGGCCCACCACCCGAGCCCGGAAGCGGCCCGAGGGCAACTGCTCGACCGCACCCCACGCCCGACGCTTCCGCCGCCCCCCGGAACCGATGCCCGCCTCATCCCGCGTGTTCGCCACCATCCTGCACACCTCCATGGACAGGGACCACGGCGAACCGCAATCCCACGAGTACTCCACGGAGGTGTGCAAACAGGTCCAACATCGAGGACCCGCAGGTCAGCCCATGATCAACTGACCCGAAACGCAGCCTTCCAAGCTGGCCATGCCGGTTCGATCCCGGTCACCCGCTCCAGCCCTCCGACCGTGCCCGAGGCAGTTCCAACGCCACGTCCTAGCCAGGTTCCACGGCCACCTCGTCGCCGGTCGTGGCGTCGACCAGACGTCGGTCGCCGAGCGGCGCCTGCAGTTGAACCTCGACCAGGTCCTGACAGTCGCCGCCACCGGGCCCGCCGAATGTGCGGGTCGAGACGACGGCAACCTCTACCACCTCGGTCTGCTCGCGCAACAGGTCAAGTTCCGGATTACCGCCGCAGGTGTTGACCACGAGGCGGAGATGGTCCGGTTCGGACAGCCACGCGCCGGTGATCGGAAACCGGTCACGCCACGAGACACCTCGGGTCACGACGACAGCGAACCCCACGACGGCCACGACCGCCAGCAGCAAAGCCACAACCACCCAGCGGAACCTTCTCCGCCCGGTCTGGTTGGCGGCCCTGGTACCCGGCGGGCGTTTGGCCATCAGTTCGTATCGATCCAGACATCGAGGGCATTGTCGATCCGGTCAGCCCGCGAGAATAGGTCACGGTCAAACGGCGGAGCCGGATCGTACTTCCAGCCCTCGTGCAACCCATACGCGGTGTTCCCCCAATAGATGGGTCCGCCACTGTCCCCTCCAGCCGCCAAGCGTGCACCCATCTCCACCAGGTTGCAGTAGGCGCTTCTGCACTCGTTCAGCGAACGCACTTCCTGGCAACTTGCGTGGTTCGTCGCTCCGTTCTTGCACGAGGGGGGCGGCTCATCACCCCAGAGCGCCGCCGCAAGCGCATCGGTCGCCAGCGGTGACCGCACCACAAGCGCTGCCAGCACCTTCCGGTCGCGCTGCTGCACGTCCACCTGGCCCGCCGCATCCACGGGACCGAGCACCTTCACGCGCATTGCCCGACTCTGGGTGACCCCGTCCGCTCGGTCAAGGCCCAACTGGCCGTGATGACGCTCCCGATCGCTGCGGCCACTCGGTCATGCCGCGATGGGGGCTTCCGTCCCCCGCCACCGGGCGTGCACCGGGTGTCGAGGATCGAGAGGTCCCCGCCCTCATTCCGAAGCATGTCGAATTGAGCCACGATGGCTTCACGCTGGGACGCCCGACCCCGCGTCGTGACCCGACCATCGTCGGGAGCGAAGGGCAAGCCAGCCCGGCCTTACGACGGACTACGGTCGCAGGCATGACACAGATGCGCTTCGGGATGGACGTCGCCCAGCAGCGGATGGAGTGGGACGACCTGCTCGGCCGGGTACGGCTGTGTGAGGACCTCGGCTTCGACGGCGTGTGGGGCTTCGACCACTTCGTACCGATGTACGGCGAGGGGCCTGGCAACTGCTTCGAGGGGATGACGACGCTCGCGGCGCTGGCGTCGGCCACCTCCCGGATCCGCCTCGGGCTGCTGGTCACCGGCGTCACGTACCGCCACCCGTCGGTGCTGGCAGCGCAGGCGGTCACCGTCGACCACGCCAGCCACGGTCGGCTCGAGCTGGCGATGGGAGCAGCATGGTACGAGGCCGAGCATCACCAGCTGGGCATCGACTTCCCGCCGCTGGGCGAGCGGTTCGACCGCCTGGAGGACTGCATGGAGATCCTCTCCCGGCTGTTCACCGGCGAGGTTGTCGACTACGAGGGCCGGGTCTTCAGCCTGGCCGGCGCGCAGCTGCGACCGACCCCGGTGCAGCAGCCGCACCCGCCGCTGTGGATCGGTGGGTCGGGGCGGCGCCGCACGCTCCCGCTGGTCGCTCGGTACGCGGACGTCTGGCACTGCTACGAGGCGCCAAAGGACTTCCGGAAGCTGTCCATCGCGTTGGACGAGCTGACCGCTGAGGCCGGCCGGGACCCGGCCTCCATCACGCGGGCGTCCTCGCTGTCGCTGTCCGAGCCGTGGGACGAGGTCCGGGCCAACGCCGAGGCGATGCGCGACGTCGGAGTCGGGTACCTCGTCTGCGGATGGCCCGCCGAGGGTGCCGCCAGGGTGGAGGAGTTCGTGGCGCATGTTCTGCCCGACCTCGTCGGCTGACCTCGGCCCGCGGTCGCATCCGACGCGTTCCTGGCGGACCGACCCACGTCGGCCGAGTCAGTCCACGGGGGCGAACGAGTAGAGAAGGCGGTTCGCCGTGCTCGGTGGCAGGCCGGTCAGCTGTCCGGTCGTGGCCCCGGAGCGGATCCATCGGCGGACCCGCGCGGGTCGAGCATGCGGATGCTGGGACAAGAAGAGCGCCGCCACCCCGCTGACGTAGGGCGCCGCCCACGAGGTGGCTCCGGAGCCGCGGTAGGTGAAGACTCCCCCGCCCCGGAGCACCGAGCGGACACCCACCCCAGGTGCGAACAAGTCCACGCACCTGCCCACGTTGGAGCCGGGCCACCGGCGGTCGTGGCGGTTGACCGCACCGACGGTGAGCGCCGTAGGGACGTTTGCGGGCGAATGGCGGCAGGCGGCTCCCCCGTCGTTGCCGGCGGCCGCGACCGCCGTGATCCCGGCAGCCTCCAGCCTGGCCATGGCGGCCGCGAGCTGCGGGCGGGGGCCGTCGAAGGACAGGGACAGGTTGGCGACCGCCGGCCGACGGTGCGCGGCGGCGTCGGCGATCACCCAGTCGATGGCGCGCACTACTCGCCGCAGCTCCGTCGCTGCCGGCGGTGATGGCGTGCCCTCCCCACCTTCCAGGGCGCGGACCGAGACGATGCGCACCCGTTTCGCGACGCCCGTGGTGGCGCCTCCGACGATCCCGCTGACGAAGGTGGCGTGCCCCACGGCGAACGAGTCCATGCAGTCGGTCCAGCGCCCGCCGGCGACGTTCGCGCCGCGAACGGCGCGGCCGCCGAACTCCCGGTTGCCCACCTGCGCCCCGCAGTCGACCACGTAGACCGTGACCCCCCGACCGCGACTACGGGAGCGGTAAGCATGATCCAGCGGCAGCCGTCGCTGGTCGATCCGGTCGAGCGCCCATCCCGGACGGTCCTGGGTGGTCACCCGAGCGGCGACCGTCGACCGCGGCGACCCCAGCACAGCCCCCGCCCCGGCGTCGGCACCGCCCACCGGGACGGCGAGCACACCGACGCCCAGCACAACAGCGAAGGACGCGACCGTCGCTCGGCTCACCCCAGCACCGTCCAACCCGTCCCTCCCAACACACGTCCTGCTGCGCACACCGTATTCGCCTCTCGACGTCGCCCGGGTCGAGAAGACACCCACCGAGGCCGAGGTCAAGTGTCGGACGCGATCGACTCCTGACCTGCACGCTCGGACGCGTCAGCACGCCGTTCGTGGGGGGCGTCCCTACGTGGGGTGCGGGGGTTGCGTCGACTTCTCCTTCCTACGGCGACGTTCGGCCCTGGCGCAGGGGGCCGTCGCGGCTCAGCCTGGAGGTGACGGGGAGGTGTTTCCCATGATGAGCACCCATGATCTGTTAGCCCAAACGAAGTCGCTTCCACGAGCAGGCTGGCGCAGCCCTGCCTACGGCGTGCTGGCCTTCGCCGCCTTCGCGGCCACCATCGGCGTGTGGCTGCTGATGGTCCTCGATGACGGCCGGACACCCGCGCGGGCGACGGCCGACCTGTTCCTGACCTTCACCAACCTGACGACCCTCCTGGTCGGCGTGGTCGCCGCATGCATCGCGTCCGGCTTGGTGTGGCGCTGGCTGAGCCTGAGTCATCTCACCGTCACCACGATGGCCGTTGTGACGGGGGTCGTGAACGCGCTGCTGCTGGACCCGGCGCTCCCGGGCGGCTGGTGGGGTGTAGTGGACCTGTTCCAGCACTACGTGATGCCGCTCATGCTCCTTGGGCTCTGGCTCACGGTGGGGCCGCGGTTCGCCGTGAGCTGGCGGACGCTGCCGGCCGTGGTCGCGGTCCCAGTGGCCTGGCTGGCTGTCGCCCTCGTCCGCGGCACGATGAGCGACGAGTACCCCTACGACTTCCTGGACGCGGGCGCGAACGGCTGGGCTTCGGTGGCCACGATGGTCGTCGTCCTCCTCGCGCTCCTGCTCGGCCTCGGCGCAGCCTTCGTCGCCATCGACAGGGCGCGCAGCCGTCGGTCCTAGGTGGAGGTCGCCAGCGCGGGGGCGCGGGTGCCTTCGATCCGGATGCTCGGGATGTGCCCCGCAGTCGCACTGGCGCGCAGGAGTCGGAGCACCTCGGGCTCCGCAAGCGGCTTCGCATACAGGTAGCCCTGAGCCAGCCCGCACCCCATGCGCGTCAAGGTGCGCGCCTGCGTCACGTGCTCGATCCCTTCGCTGCACACCGTGAGTCCCAGTGACCCGGCAAGTCGCAGGATGGCGTCGACGAAGGTGGCGTCCGGCTTCTCGCCGACCAGGCGGTCAACGAACGGCTTCGGGATCTTCAGCATCTCAATCGGGAACTCGGCCAGCCGCGACAACGAGGAGTAGCCGGTGCCGAAGTCGTCGATCGACAGGTGGACACCGATGTCTCGCAGCTGGTGCATCGCGCGGTGAGCCCCTTCTTCGTCGCGGATCACCGTCGACTCGGTGATTTCGACGGTGAGGCGCCGGGCATCGAACCTGGCCCGAGTCAGCGCCACCGCCAGGTCCTCCATCAACCGATGGCTCGTGAGCTCCGCCGGGGAGACGTTCACCCACAGCCCGATGTTGGCAGCATCCGGATGCACGTCCTGCCAGCCGTTCGCACACCTGAAGGCGTGGCGGCGGACGCCGGCGCCGATATCGGCGATCAGTCCGCATTCCTCGGCGATGCTCAGGAACTCCGCCGGAGCGAGCAGGCCCCGCTGCGGGTGCTGCCAGCGTGCCAGCGCCTCGAACGCCTGGATCGAGCCGTCGGCCAGTGAGATGACCGGCTGGAAGTGGGCAAGGATCTCGCCACGCTCGACGGCCTTCTCCAGCTCCTGCGCGGTCTCACGATCACGCCGCAGGCGTGCGTGGAGCGCCGGCTGGTAGTGGCTCTGGCGTCGTTCGTCGGTCTTCGCGGTGTACATGGCCAGGTCGGCGTTGCGGAGCAGGTCCTCCACACTGAGTGCGTCTGCGCCGGTCGCTGCGATGCCGATGCTCGCCCGGACGACCGCTTGCTGACCGGAGCTCAACGTGAACGGGGCGTTGAGGGCCTCGACGACGCGGCCGGCGACCACCTCAGCCTCGGCCTCGGTGGTGTCCGGGAGCAGCACGGCGAACTCGTCGCCCCCCAGCCGGGAGGCCGTGTCAGCCGGGCGCACGCACTCGCGAAGACGGTGGGCAACCTGCTGCAGCAGCTCGTCACCGGCGGCGTGACCCCAGCTGTCGTTGACCTCCTTGAACCGGTTCAGGTCGAGGAACAGCACCGCATGCGTGGTCAGCTCCAGCTCGGCCTCGAGGCTCTCAGCCACGCGTTGACGGAACAGCAGCCGGTTCGGGAGTCCGGTGAGGGCATCGTGGTAGGCCTGGTGGCTGAGCTCCTCCTTGAGCTCGGTCACGTGGGCGAGGGAGCGCTCGAGTCGCCCGTTCTCCAGCAGGACGCTGGCGTGCCCGGAGAAGGTCTCGAAGATCGAGAGGTCCTGGTGGGAGAAGGTGCTCACCTCACTGAGCCGGCCACCGACCACGATCAGACCCATCACACCGGTCTCACTGCTCAGGGGACCGACGATCGCGTCACAGATCCCGCGCGCCGCGAGAAACGCATCCAGCGGGTGGGCCTCTCGGCGACGTGGGAGCAGCACCGGATGCTCCTGACCTCGCACGGTCTCCAGAGCGAGGTCGTCGAGTCGGGTCGTCTGGTCCCGCTGCATCAGACGCTCGCCATCTGGCCCGCTGACGCTCCGCATGTGCGGCTCGCCGGCAGTCGGCGACAGCAGCACGATCTCGGCGTAGTCCGCGCGCAGCAGGCGCCGTGAGGCGACCAGAAGCTGGCCAACGGCCAGACCGAACTCCGGAGCGCCCTGCGTGGCCCGCATCGACTCGTACAGGAACTCCACCCGTTCCCGCTCCTGACGCTGCCGCCAGTAGGCGCGCAGGGAGATCCCGCACGCCAGGACCGGTCCTGCGAGCAGCACGATCGCCCAGGGCTCGACGACAAGCACCTCGACCGCGAGCAGTCCCAGGCTGGCCATCGCCAGGGCGCCGAGCATCGAGTTGACCAACGTCCGCATTGCCATCGGCGCGCTGAACCGGCCCTCGGCCAGGGCCATCACCGTCGTCACCAGCCGATGGCCGACGGCATGCGCCAGCGCCGCCACCAGCAGCGCAGCGACCCAGGTCCAGGAGCGGGCCGTCTCGGGTCCGACGAGACATCGGAACACCAGCAGAGCCAGGCCGTTGGCCAGCGACAGCTCCGCGAGGTTGAACACCAGCTTGATGTTTCGCTGCCTGCGGAGCACCACCAGCGCCAAGCCGGCACCGACGAGCTGGCCGACGAGGAGCGCGGCCGGGCTCGCGAGGAACAGGCCCAGGACCAGTCCGATCTCCGTGGCAGAGATCGAGTGGGCCTGCTTGCGGAAGTACAGGTGCACGACGTAGGCCTCGGCCAGGAAGAAGGGAATCGCCACCCCCCACCAGTGCAGGACGACGAGATCGGACGCCTCGAGGGGTGGGAACTTCGCCAGGTCGACGGCCCAGACGACCGCCGAAGCCGCAGCGACCAGGCAGACGAACAGCCGGACCCGGAAGACCGACCGTCTGGCCAGGTCCTCCGGCGTCACCTGCCCGGTCACCGCCACGTCGCTGCCTGCCAGCTGTTCCCCGACCACGTGTTCCCCGACCACGTGTTCCCCGACCACGTGTTCCCCGACCAGGTGTTCCCCGACCACGTGTTCCCCGACCACGTGT
>Ga0224505_10001584_pt1 | contig 14120 bp, 14 predicted proteins | sample SF_Jan12_sed_USG_FD_169102 | JGI IMG/M metagenome (GOLD analysis project Ga0224505, IMG submission 169102) | Sediment microbial communities from San Francisco Bay, California, United States - SF_Jan12_sed_USGS_4_1 | ecosystem: Environmental > Aquatic > Marine > Sediment | place: USA: California... | reverse complement strand
GCGGATGACGGCCGTATCGCCGTACCGCCACTGGCATTTCTTCGATGCGTATCCGCCAGGATTCCTGCGCGCGGTGTACCGGGGCAACGGCATCCCGTTACCCTGGGGCAATCTCGCGATGGTTTCCGACCCCTGCCCCCGCTGGGCGGTTTTCCGGATGCTGGAGCAAGCACGCTCGTCCCAGCCCGCGTCCCAGATTTCCGTGCTCATCGACGGCGAACAGTCACTTCTCTATTGCTGCCATTCCGTGCGCACGAAGGACATGGCCGGCAATTCGCACGTCCTCTCGGTGGGCGTGGACCTCGTGCCCGCACTCGAATCCCACGGCATCGATGCCGTGGACGTCGTGGCAAGCGTCGGGCGGACATGCCGCCGTCACGCCGGCCAGGCGCCCGTACCCGTCGAGGCAGCAAAGGCCATCCGGGCGGCCGGACGAGTGCTTAATATCGAATGGATTAGCGACGCTGTTGAGTCGCCGGCCAGCGTTATCTGCCCCAGAAGCAGCGCCTGCCCGCGGACACCCCGCTGCAAATCAGTCAACCCCACGTCCCGTGCTGCCGAGATCGATGACGTGCGCCAGCAGATCCTGAGCCAGGTTGATAACTAGCCGGCCCGCCGGCCGGCTGCGAGGTCGAAGATGGTTTCTGCTTCGTCTGCAGTCACTGGCGTAACCGACAGGCGATTCCCGCGCCGGAGAACAGGCATTCCGGCCAGTGCGGCGCAGCCGCGCAGGTCTTCGAGCACAAGCGGCCGCCTGAACCTGCGCTGAAAGCACATATCCACAGCGAGCCAGGTCGGCGCCTCGCGACGACTCTTCGGATCGAAGTACACGGAATTCTTCTTGAACTGGTCCGGATCCGGGTAGGCGGGGCCGGCAACGGTCATGGTGCCAACGATGCCCGGTTCGGTACAGCTGGAGTGGTAAAAGAACGCCAGGTCTCCCTTCGCAAATTCATCGCGAAACATATTGCGCACCTGGTAGTTCCGGACGCCACCCCAGCTCGTCCGTCCATCCCTCTGCAGATCATCTATGCCGTAAACCGACGGCTCGGACTTCATCAGCCAGTACTTCATCAACACCACTCCGGGCACCGCGCGGACTGCAGTATATCGGCGGCAATTGAGTGGCGGCCGTCGAGGGAGCATCATCCCCCGGGGCACCAACAGGGGAAAAGCCAGTGCTTGGTCGTCTTCAGAATGTGGTGCTGCGGATCTCCCGCACCTGGTGGCTATACCTGACGGTACTCGCCGTTTTCCTGGGATCGCTGCAGGCCCTGTTGCGAATCGGCGAACGGTTCCCCGAATTCGCCGCCGGTGCCGCGCCCCTTGACCTGCAGAATGATCTGCAAGCCGGCCAGGTATATCCCCAGCTTGCCGGTTATACGGAGCAGGCCCGCCAGCTCTACTACGAGTTCACCATGATCGACTTCGCGTTCCCGCTCTTCGCGGGACTGTTCATCACCGCCACGGTCGCGGTCGCCCTGCGCAACAGCGTGCCCCGTTTCTACGAAGCCCTGGTCGCCCGCAAGCTGCTGCCCCTGCTGTTGCTTGCCACGCTCTTTGACTGGCTGGAAAACCTGGCTGCGGTTGCAGCCATAAGTCTCTACCCTGCGGAGTTCGGCTGGCTGCCCGTGCTGCTGGTGATCGTGAAAAGATTCAAGCTCGCATTCGCAATGCTTGGCAACGGCGCGATGTTCGCCGCCGTGCTGATTGCAGCCGGCACCTGGCTGCAGCGGCGACGGAAACCCTAGGCAGGCGCCGCGCTGGCCCGTTCCTTCGCGCGGGACTTGAGGCCGAAGCCCGCCACCGCGAGTACCGCGATCAGGCCACCAAGGATCAGCAGCGCCAGCTGATACCCCTGCGTCCCGCCACCATGGGAAGCCGCCACGCCGCCGATGATCGCCGCGCCACTCAGTTGACCGACGGAGAGAAACACCGTGAGCAGCCCCTGCGCCGAACCGCGATCCGCTGCTGACGATTCATTAAGCACTATGTAGCGAAGCGGCGCACCCAGCAGCGCGGAAAACCCGAGGCCACCGATAATGCCGCCAATGATGAACAGCGTGAGAGTGAGGTCGGCAAGAGCGTAAATGAGGGCACCAATGGCGACGAGGGCCAGACCCGTCTGCACTATAAGCCGGGATCCGAGTGTGTTCAGCAGTCGGCCCACCAGCGGCGCGCCGATCGTCGTGGCCAGCACGGACGGCAGCATCAGCAGGCTGGCGTTATAGTCAGTCACGCCAAGCGCCGCCACGGCAAGTGCCGGAAAGAACGCCGTCCCGGCTTCCAGCGTTCCGGTGCCGACGGCGATCGCGCCGGTCAGGCGCATCTGCAGTGAGTCCAGCAGCCGGGGCGGTATGATCGGGTCCGCCGCTTTGCGCTCGACGCGCCAGAAGACGGGGGCCAGCACGACCGCGAGCACCGCGAACGGAGCAACCGGCAGCGACATCAGGCTCGCCACGACGCTGCTGCTATCCAGTTCGGTAAGAACAATGGCGACGCTGCCGAGTACCACCGACAAGAGCAGGGCGCCACCTGCGTCGAACGGCTCCCGAACCGCTGCGCCCGAGCCCGGCAGCAGGCGCAATGACTGCCAGATGAGGACCGCAACAATCGGCAGGTTGATCAGGAACAGCCAGTGCCAGGAGAAACGCAGGAGAATTCCGCCCAGAATCGGTCCCAACAGGAATGCGATGCCGAACACGGCGCCAAGGAGTCCCAGGGTTTGTCCGCGCTTGTCCGGCGGAAAGGTATCGCCAATCACCGCGCTGGCAACCGGGAAGATGCCACCCGCTCCGAATCCCTGGATTGCCCGGCCGACCAGAAGAATGCCGAAAGTCGGCGCCAGCACGAGGATCAGCGACCCCAGGCCAAACAACCCGAGGTTGAGTACATAAATCGACCGGCGGCCGTAGCGGTCGGAGAGCTTGGCCATCAGCGGCGTGCCAACCAGCTGGAACAACACGTAGACACTGAAGATCCAGGCCATTGACCGTGGATCGATGCCGAAATCCGCCTGGATGGCGGGCAGCGCCGGGCCAATGATGGCCAGGTCGAGCGCGCCCATGAGCACGCCGACCAAGAGAATCAGCAGGAGCGGTCGTAAATTCGGCTGGTTCACTGCGGTTTTTCCGCAACCGCCGCGGCCACGAGACTTTCAACCCACTGCACGTATTTCGGACTCTCGCTCAGACCGTGTTCGGCAAATGTGTAGTCGAGCCCGCGCAGGTCCGTCTTGATGTGCTGCTGCACGCCAAAACTTGCCGCGGAAACAGCCACGACGACGACCTTCTTGCCGCTCTTGCTGGCCTGCTGGATCCACGTGCGCAGCCGCCGGACGTTTGACTCCCGGACAGGTAATATCGCGTCGTCCTGCAGATTGATGAGCCGGACATCGGCAAATTCCTTCTTCGCCTTGAGCCGGTCGACGTGCACCTGAAGAATTTCGAGGTCCGGAACATTATCGACCGCATCTTCCGGCCCGTGCCCGACAATTATCAGCACCTCGCCGGCCGGACTGGTGCTAACCGACCGCGCGTTGTCGTGAAGCATCTCGGTAATCAGGGGATGGTCATTAAAGTGGCCGGTCCAGACAAATTCGACGTCTGGCGCATTGACCTTCGGCACTGCCAGATAACTTGGCTCCGGATGCATGCCAAAGATGTACTGCCAGTGCCGGGTCAGGGTGTTGTACTTCGTAGTAGTCCCTTCGTCCACCAGGATGATTCGGCGCACGCCGCGCGCACGGAGATCATCCACGGCGGACTGCAGGTGTGCCGACGCCATCATGGCCATACCGTAGCCAATCGCAGTGGGATACTTTTCGGCTATCGGTGTCAGCGCTTCCTTGAGGATGCGGTCGCTGTTCTCGCCAACACCATGCGCCAGGATCAGCACGCCGGTATCACCCTTGAGCTTCGGGTCACTCACATACCACTCATAGTCGGGACCCATGGCATTCATGTTCATGTCGAGTTCCCGGTCGCTAAAGCCGCGATAGAGAGCAACTTTTTTCCGCAACCCCTCGCGCATTTCCGGCGTCATTTCATGGCGCTGGTTATAGGACTCGAGGCGCTTGCCATCCGGGCCCATGGGAATCCCGGCCCCACCATGCTGATGAACGTGCTCATCGGCGGCGGACAGTTCACTGGTGGCCACCGCAAGCAGCAGTGGCAGAAGCAGAAACGCCAGTCGTGGCGCAACTCCATGTGCATTCATCAGAATCTCCTTCAGTTATCGAGAATACGCCTGACAGCCCTGCGCAACTCCCGCTTTACCAACACTTCGTTTTTCCGGCGCAGCGCCTGCCTTGCCGCTGCTTCAACCATTCCACCGATCAGGGCCGTGGTCAGGGCCGGATCGCGGCGCTTGCTGCGAACCAGCTGCGATATTGCGCCAGCCAGCGCGGCGGCCGGCAGCTCGTGCAGGTCCATGAGCCGCTTGCGAAGCTGCGGAGAAGCGCTGCGAATCTCCTCGATCAGCTGCATGGTCGCGTGCGCGGGACTGGTGGCAATATCAATCTGCATGTCCAGCCACGCATCAATGCGCTCCGCGGGATCCGGATACAAGCTGTCCAGGCCTCTCATTCGCTCGAGATAGCTGCTCATGTCGCGTTCGACACAGCCAACGAGTATGGAGTCCTTGTTGTCGTAGTACCTATAGAGCGAGTTGCGGGCCAGTCCAACCGACTGCGCAATATCCTCCATGTCGGTCATGTGGTAGCCGCGCGCACTAAAGAGTTCAGTGGCCGCGTCCAGGATGCGGGCGGTCTGCACTTTCACATGCTCTTCGATGCTGTCCGCCCTAATTCGCGGAATGTGCCACCTCCAGCGGCTGCAGCCGACCGTCGCCGATGTGCACGGCGCGGTCCACGTAGGCCAGCATGTCCCTATCGTGGGTCACCATGAGGGCGGCCACCCTGTGCTCGTGGCACTGGCTGCGCAGCAGGCTGACGATCTGCTGGCCGCGCGCCTGATCAAGCATCGACGTGGGTTCGTCGACCAGCAGCAGGCTTGGCGACGACATCAGCGCCCTGGCGATTCCAGCCCGTTGCCGTTCACCACCCGACAACTCCCCGGGCCGGCGGCGACTGCGGCTCTCCATGCCGACCTGCCGCAGGAGCCCCATGGCGCGGTCCCGATCAGCAGAGCGCGGCGATATGCCCCGCAGGTGTACGGTCAGCAGCAACTGGTCCAGCACGGTCAGCGCCGGGAGCAGGTTTGATTGCTGAAAGACAAAGCCGACCTTCTCGCGCCTGATACGGGTCAACTGATCATCATTCAGGGCCGTAATCTCCGTGTCCGACACGAAAATCCGGCCCGCACTGGGCTTGCGCAGACCGCCGCACACAGCGAGCAGGCTCGACTTGCCCGAACCCGATGGACCCACAACGGCCAGCAATTCTCCGGGCGCGACACTGAGTGAAACGTTATCCAGCGCCGTGACCTGCTGATCCCCGTCGCCGAGTACCAGTGAAACCGATTCAACACGCAGGCTCACCGGTCTCTCCCCAGTGCAATCAGCGGCTCCACCGCGGTAATCCGGCGAATCGATACCGCGCCACCCAGCAGGCCGGCGCCAAGCAACAGCAGGGATGAAACCACGACAGTGAGCGGCTGATAATGAAAAGGCGTGCCGGCCTCGGCAGTGGCCTTGAACACCACGCCAGTTGCCAGCGCAAGACCCACACCAACAATCAGGCCGCCAGTCAGGAGCAGCATTGCCTGACCCAGCGAATCCCGCAGCAGGTAGCCGTTGGACGCCCCCAGCGCCTTGACGAGTCCGATTTCAGCCGTCCGCTGGATGGTCCAGATCAGGAAGAACGCACCGAGCAGCACCGCGGACGTGACCACGAGGAAGGCCTGGATGGCGGCCACGGTGAACACCTCCACCTGGTACGCCGGTGAAGTCTCGAATGATTCCGTGAGCGTCAGGGTTGTGGTGCCAAGATCAGAATCTGCCGCTGCGATCTCCTCAGGCGTTACGCCGGAGTCGATCTTCAGGGCAACGACACTCGCGAAATCGAAGACCACATCGGGCAGTTTCTCCCCCGGTGGCGCGCCTCCCGGCGGCCCGTACGTCGCCTCCTGCCACTTGGGCAGGGGCGTGAAAACTATCGGCGCATGTTCATAGTTGCGCTCGTCGGCGGTAATTCCGATCACAGTCAGTTCGGTCAATACCCGATCGAGGGTAATCGTGTCCCCGATGGCCACGCCCCGATCCGCGAGCAACCGGGATATCACCACGCCGTTCTCTGTCGTCCCGAGCGCCTCGCCGCTTTTTACGGGCACATCGAGAAAGGAACCGGGACGGATTCCCCAGAGCACGAATTCGAGCGGTTCATTGCGCTGGTTCCGGCCATTGAATGTGGTGTGCCCCAGCGGCTCCGCCTGGAGGACCCCGGATCGGGAACTCCAGCCCTCCCACATGGGCCGGTCCACCAGGCTGGACCGGAAAGTCGGCCGGTCATCGTACTGAAAGGCAAAATGCGTCACCGGCGAGGCGATCAGTCCCGAGACGTTGTTGCTGACGAGTCCGCCGGACAGGCCGGAGAGAAAGGTCATGAGGTAGGCAACCAGCGCCACCACCAGGCCCATCAGGGCGAAGCGCCCTTTGGCGTAGACAAGATCCCGGGAAGCTATGAACATGCGATTGCTCTTGCTGGCAAGCAGGCGCGACCATGCACTTTTGGCGACGATCCGTCAATATTCGTCGACAAGTGGCACCGGCAGGATCGACCCCGGTTCAACGCGTATAAACGCCGGAATTGCGGCTTAAGGCCCGGAATTTTGGTGTATGCTCTTCGCGCCTGCCGGCTGTCAGCAGGCATGAGAGAGGGATGGGAACCGGTGGCGGTGTGCCGCTTTTTCGGGCTGGGGTGGTCCGGAATGGTATTCACTGATCATTGGCTGGCCGTTTTTGAGGCCGTTCGATTTTGGCCGTTTGAAAAACATGGATACAGGAGGACGACCGATGAGCACTTTGATCCGTCAGGCATGGCTTGCCCTGCCAATGGCACTCGTAATGATCGCTGGCTGCGGTGGCAAGCCCGCTGACAAGGCGGCTGGTGCGGCCAGTGACGCAATGGAAAGCGCATCCGAAGCTGCCGAATCCGCTGCTGATGCCGCGGGTATGGCCGCCGAAGGCGCAGCCGATGCCGCGGGTATGGCCGCCGAAGGCGCAGCCGATGCGGCAGCCGCTGCCGCCGAAGGCGCAGCCGGTGCCGCCGAAGATGCGGCTGGCGCGGCCGCCGACGCCGCCGCTGCCGCTACCGACGCCGCCGGCAAGGCGATGGAGGATACTGGCAAGGCGATGCAAGAGTGATTGACTGATACCGTCAATCTTCGAGTACAGGGGCCGCGAATGCGGCCCCTGTTCTTTTCAGCTCCCGTTTCCCGGGTACTGCGCCAGAGCCGCTGCAGCGCGTCTGCTCCGGACCCCCTGCTATAGTCACCGGCCATGAAATTCCTTCGTTACCTAGGCTACGGCATCGGCGGTTTTTTCCTCGCCGCGGGCCTGGCCTTCCTGACAGGGGCCTGGATTTACCGCGACATCCCCGCCGAGGTCCTCGAAGCCAAGTACATCACCCCCGCGTCCAGGTTCCTCAATGTCGATGGCGTGCGGATCCACTACCGGGATGAAGGCAGCGGGGCGCCGCTGGTACTGATACACGCCAACTTCGGGAGTCTCCTTAGCTGGGACGACGCGGCGGAAGTTCTTAGCGCAAAGCATCGCGTCCTGCGTTTCGACTTGACGGGCCACGGCCTGACCGGGCCGGATCCGTCCGGCGATTACAGCCTTGCACGCACCGTGCAGCTCACGGAACGATTCGTCGATGCACTCGGGCTAACGCGCTTCTCGATCGCCGGCACCTCCATTGGCGGAACGGTTGCCATGCATTACACGGCGGCGCACCCCGAACGGGTGGAGAACCTGATCCTGCTGAACGCGGGTGCCCTCGAGGGACAGTCCGTGCAACGCGCCGGGGGGGGCGTGCCCCGCGTTGCCAATATTCTTGAGTACATCACCCCCCGCGCCATGGCGAGCTTCATGCTGAAGAGCCGCTTCGGGGACCCCTCCCGGGTTGATGACAGGCTCATCGACCAGTGGTATGAAATGTGGCTGCGCGACGGCCAGCGCGCCGCGATCCTTGCCCGCCTGCGCGCCTACTCCAGCGCCGACCTTGGCAAGGTAACCACCGCGATTGCCGTACCCACCTTGATCCTCTGGGGCGAACTGGATCCCCAGACGCCCCTCGAACAGGCCGAAGAGTTGCGCAAGTTGCTGGTGAATGCACCGGAGGTCAGGGTCATCACCTATCCGGGCGTCGGCCACATGGCGGCCGATGAGGCCGGGCGGGACATCGCCCGTGACATTGGCATTTACCTCGACAGCAGGAACTGAGGCAACGTGAAGCGCCAGGCTGGAACCTTATTCTCTGTCATGGCGGCCATTCTGCTCGCCGGCCAGCCGCTCGCAGCCCAGACGACGCCAGCTGAAACGGAGCCGCCCAGGTCGTCAACGGCATGGAATGCCGCGACGGCACGACCACCAACGCCAGCTGCCAGCGAGAGCGCGCTTTCGCTGCGCGTTTATGACGGATTGAATTCACGCAGCCCGTTGCCGTATCGGCCACGCCAGCCGGACGACCCGGCCTACGCGGTCGATGTCAGCGCAATAATGAGTCGTTGCGCCGATGGTCGTCTCGTCATTACGGCGCTGCTGATTGGCGGCCATCTCACGCCGCTCGACAATCGCTGCGGCACCGGGTCAGCTCCCGATCCCGGCGCGCCAGCACCGCCATGCGATGCCACCACCTGGACCTGCGCATCCAGGCCTGAGAAGTGACGGTGGCACCGTATCACGGTCCCGGGTTCCGGCTTGCTATGCTCGGCACCCCGCTATTACCGGAGATCCCTAATGCGCCGCAGTGTAATTTCTGCCCTTGCCGTCTGCGTTGTCGCCCTGTTCTCGGCCGTCACCTACGCTGAGACCGCGCCGGCCGATGCCATCAAGTACCGCAAGGCCATCATGAGCGCCATGGCCGCGCATGTCGGGGCCTTTCTGCTGGTCAACACGGGCAAGGTCGAACATCAGGACCACCTCAAGGCACATGGCAACGCGCTTGCCGATCTGGGCGCCCAGGTCGGGGTGGTGTTTCCGGCGGGAACGGACGCGGGAAATACCGATGCGCTGCCCCTGATCTGGCAGGAGCAGGAACAGTTCATGCAACTGGCCACCAAGCTCGAAAAATCGTCGGCGCAGTTGCGGGACGCCGTTGCCGCCAATGACAAGGCGGGCTCGATGCGCGCCTTCAAAGCGATGGGCGAGTCCTGCAAGGGTTGCCACGACCGCTACCGCAAGGAGGATTGATGAGAGCAGTCTGCGGTGACGGCCGGCGCCGGCTGTCACTGCGACTCCTGCCGGTCGGCGCGGCCGGTGCCCTGGCCGGAATTCTGGCCAGTATTCTTACCGGTATTGTGGCCGGTACCTTCGCCGCCACGGTGAACGCCGCCGAGCCGGGATCCCCGGCGACCAGCATCGAGCGGGGCCGCTACCTGGTGCACGCCGGTGGGTGCCTCACTTGTCACACCGCCGATCGGCCGGACGCCATACCGCTGGCCGGTGGCCGGGCGCTAAAGACGTCTTTCGGCACTTTCTATGCACCAAATCTCACGCCTGATCCGGAAACGGGGCTCGGCAGATGGACGGCGGCTGATGTCAGCCGTGCCCTCCGTGAAGGCGTGGCGCCTGACGGCAGTTATTACTACCCGGTCTTTCCTTACCCTTCGTACACCGGGCTGACCGACAACGACGTAACGGACATTACCGCCTATCTGCGCAGCCTGGCCCCGGTCCGCCAGGCTACGCCGGAACATGAACTGCCCTGGTACCTGGCATCCCGGCTGGTCATGTTTGGCTGGAACGTGCTCAACTTTAGGGCTCAGCGATTCATGGCGGACACGTCAAGGGACGACGCCTGGAATCGGGGTGCGTACCTGGTCCGGCACCTTGGTCACTGCGGTGAGTGCCATACCCCGCGCAATGCGCTGGGCGGTCTCGATCGTGACCGGGAACTGGCGGGCAATCCGGCCGGGGCAGACGGCAAGGCAGTTCCCGACATCACCCAGGATCCGGACACCGGCATCGGGCGCTGGTCGACGGATGACATCGTGTTTCTGCTCGAAACCGGCCTGTTGCCGGACGGGGACTTCGCCGGATCCCTGATGAGCGCCGTTATTGACGACAACACCGGAAAACTGACCGCGGCGGACCGACTGGCCATCGCGTCGTACCTGAAGTCGGTCAAACCGGCCCGATGACTGGCCCTGGGACCCCGCCGAGACCATGCTTGCCATAAGCACGACACGCCGTCGCGTGGCCTGCATCACACTTTGAGACCGCAGCTGCTGCTACATTGGCCATGCCAAATCAAAGAAAATAACTCTATGGCTACGCTCTTGCCCGCGCACCTGGTCCCGGTGAACTGCGCCCAATTGCAGTTCGGCATGTATGTGGCCGAACTGGACCGGCCGTGGCTGCAGACTTCGTTCCATTCTCACGGATTCATATTGCGCCAGGACGAACAAATCGAGGAACTGCGCCGCATCTGCGAGTACGTCTACGTGGATCCCGTGCTCTCGGAGCAAGACGACAGCGAGATGTTCAACACGGGATTGACCAGCAGGGTCAAGATACTGGTTCCCGGCGACGAACTGACGCCGCTCTCCCGCCAGCGAAGCGAGTTGCGCGATCTCGGCCATGCTTTCGCGGAGAGCGTCCGTGCCGCGCGGAAATCCCAGGCTCTCGCCCTGGGTCCGCTTCGTCGTGCACTGGCGCCGGTGGTTACGAGCCTCCTGTCGGACGCAGATACCATCCCATGGCTGCTCGCGACCGAACTGAAGGTGGCCTTCTTGTACCGGCGAGCACTGGGTACAGCGGTTCTGATGGCGCTTGCCGGCAAACGCATTGGCTTCAAACACTCGCTACTGGACGAACTCGCGCTGGCCGGTCTGCTCATGGACATTGGCAAGCTGTCCGTGCCAATCGCAATTCTCGCCAAGCTCCAGCCGCTGACCAAGCACGAGCGCGGCTTTGTGGTGCGTCACGTCCAGCGCGGCCTGTACATGGTTCGCTCTGCATCGATGATCTCCACGACCGTCGAGGACGCAGTGATCGGCCACCATGAACGCCTCGACGGCAGCGGCTACCCTCGCGGCCTCCGGGGGACGGAACTGCCACTGGCAGCACGACTCGCCGGCATCGTCGACACCTACGACGCGATGCTGCAGAATCGTCGCTATGCGGAGGCCATGGCGCCGCATGACGTCATGCGCCTGTTGAATGGCATGAGGGACAGAAAATTCGACGCGGCCATCGTGCGCAGCTTTATGCGCGCTCTTGGCCTGTATCCAACGGGTTCGTGGGTGCAGATTGCCGATGGCCGGCTCGGCATCGTGCGTCAGCAGGCAGAAGACGATCCCGCGCGCCCGTACATCGCGCTGGTCAGCGACAGCGCCGGGCGGCAGCTGCCGGGTGGCGCCACGCTGTGGCAGCCGGATCGTCGCGGCGACATCGTGCGCGCGTTTCAGTCGGGCGCCGTGCGGATCCCGCGCCACCAGCTCGATCAGTCCATCGGTGCTGCGGCCAATCTCGCCGCCTGAACCTGCCCGGCCGTCCGGCCCAGGGGCCAGCTGCATCCCACTCTATTGACAACGGAGTTCGATCCGTTGAATCTCTTACGTGATCGCTTGCTTAACAATAATAGCAATCGGGTCTCGGCTGCATCGCGCGGAATCTCCAGGAATTTTCGTCAGCTGATGGTGGGCCATTGACCGCAACGTCGATACATTTCGAGCCAGGAAAGCTCTCGCACCTCATCGGCCTGGGGTACGAAGCCGCCATCGCCCTGCCTGCGTGGCGCGTGCTCGCCAACGACTTGGCAGCGGCCTCCGGCAGCCAGATGGCCATGGTCCAGTACATCGAGGACGACCATCCGGAGCGCTCGTTCCTGGTTTGCGGCGGACTGGGCAGCGACTTTGAAGAGGCGTTTGCCAGGACGAGCTGGCTCAGCGAGGACGACCGGTTCTGGGCTGACATCCGCAACAGGCCGTCCGGCACGGTCAGGCTCAGCCACGAAATCATGGCCACCGCGGAAATGCGCAAGACCCCTGCCTATTCGCGACTGGCAATGCCATGGAAACTCGAACACTTCCTGATCAGTGCCATTCAGACCGGCAACGGTGTTTCTGCATTTCTCTCCCTGGGCCGCGCGTCCGGGGAGCCACCATTTGCGGACGGAGACAAGAAGCTGTTCAGCGAGATGGTACTCTCCCATCTACAGCGGAGCATCACCCTCCACCAGGTGCTTCACAGCAGTCAACAGCGGAATGCCGCGCTGGCGGCTCTCGTCGACATGACGCCTTACGGGATCGTCGTCTTCGACAACCGCGGCCGGCCTCTCATCGTGAACAAGCGGGCCTCCCGGATCTTCGATTCAGGCCAGGGGCTTGGCATGGTCAATGGCCGGCTGCACGCGGCCGATTCCGAAACCCATGGCCAACTTGAGAATGCCCTGTCGATGGCCGTGCACGGTGCGTTGGGTGCACTGATCCCGGCACCGGATCCAGTGATTGTCCCCCGCCACGGTCGCTTACATCCCTACCAGGTGGTCTTTTCGCGACTGACTTCCGGCGACGGCGCCGACGATCTCCCCGTCGGCTCGTCCGTCGTGGCCATGATTCACGAGGAGTGGCTCTCAGGCCCAAAATACCTCGCGACGATGCTGCGCAATACTTACGGACTCACCAGCGCCGAAGTCCGCTTGTGCCAGGCCATGCTCGAGGGCAAATCGCTGTCTGAAGCCGCCAGCGACAACAGGATCAGCCGGAACACCGCCAAAACCCACCTGTCCCGGGTTTTCAGCAAGACGGGTGTCCGGTCCCAGACGGCACTGCTGCGACTGCTGTCAGCAGGTATCCGGCCCAAATTACCGATCCTTAACATGCCGTCCACCGTCGGGTCACGCGCACCCCCGTAGTCTCTCAACCACTGGTCGACGACACCGAACCGTCTTCCCCCGGCCCGGAGTCGCGACAGCACAGAGACGTCGAGTATCCCCCTTGGGCCAGCAAGTGTGAGCTTGCTGGCCCGTTTTCTTTGCGGGGCGGCTATCATCTGCACCATGCGCATCCTGGTCATTGAAGACGATGCCGGCGTCGCCAGCTTCATCATTGGCGGCCTGCGGGAGGCCGGACACACGGTCGATCACGCAACCGACGGCAAGGACGGCCTGTTCCTGGCCACGACGGGAAACTATGACGCGCTGATCGTCGACCGTATGCTGCCGAACGTTGACGGGCTCACGATCCTGCGCACGCTGCGCGCCTCGGACAACACCACGCCGGCCCTGGTTCTGAGCGCCCTTGGCGACGTCGATGACAAGGTCAAGGGTCTGCGCGCCGGCGCCGACGACTACATCGGCAAACCGTTTGCATTCGCTGAACTCATGGCGCGGCTGGAAGCAATCACGCGCCGCCCGGCCCGTGAAGGCAGCGACGAGATCACCGAGATCCAGGTGGCAAACCTCCACGTCAACCTGCTCAGCCGCGAAGTGCGACGGGCTGGCCAGGTCATCAATCTGCAACCCCGGGAATTCCGCCTCCTCGAGTACCTGATGCGCAACCGCGACCAGGTCGTTACGCGCACAATGCTTCTCGAGAATGTCTGGGACTATCACTTCGATCCCCAGACCAACGTCATCGACGTACACATCAGCCGGTTGCGTCGCAAGATCGACAAGGACTTTGAGCCGACTCTGATTCACACCGTCCGCGGGGCGGGGTACAAGCTGAGTGAATCCGCTTAGGCTGATCCGGACCTCGACCTTCCAGCTCGCCTGGTGGTACATGGGGATCTTCGGCGCCTCGGCACTGATGCTGATCGGTGTCGTGTGGTGGGCCACCGTCGGTTACCTCGAAGAGCAGACCAATGCTGTTCTTGAAGACGAGATACAGGGACTCCTTGCCGAGTTTGGCGAACGGGGGCTTCCCGGTCTTGCTCGCGTCATTCAGCAGCGCGTGACCAGCAATGCCGGCAGTCCGGCCCTGTACCTGCTGATC
>Ga0224505_10001583_pt1 | contig 14127 bp, 13 predicted proteins | sample SF_Jan12_sed_USG_FD_169102 | JGI IMG/M metagenome (GOLD analysis project Ga0224505, IMG submission 169102) | Sediment microbial communities from San Francisco Bay, California, United States - SF_Jan12_sed_USGS_4_1 | ecosystem: Environmental > Aquatic > Marine > Sediment | place: USA: California... | reverse complement strand
ACGAGGTCGACTGGTCGCTCCCCAGTGAGACGGCAGCTCCGCTGTGGCCCATCTTCGAGGGCGGTCTCCCCGAGAGCGGTCCGCTGGAGTACCCCATGTTCAACCGGCTCCCCGAGTAGGCCGACCTTGGCGCGCCCCGGCACCACCGACTCCGGCACCGACGACATGGTCTACAAGGCCATCCGTTACGACGTGGTCGACGGTGTGGCCACGCTGCTGTTGTCGCGTCCGTCCCGACGCAACGCGTGGACGGGCCGGATGCACACGGAGTATCGCCACGCCCTCCAGCGAGCCGAGCTCGATCTCACCGTTCGGGTGGTGGTCGTGGCCGGAGATCCCGACGGTCGCGCCTTCTGCGTGGGTGGCGATGCCGACGCTCTGGAGGGGCACGCCCGGCGAGGGGCATACGACCCGGGAACCGCACCCGACCTCGCCAGGCCCGGCTACGGCATCGCCCCCGAGTTCGACGCCGACTTCGCCTTCCAGTTCGGCCTGCGATGCCCGGTGATCGCCGCGGTCAACGGCGCCGCGGCCGGTGTGGGACTGGCCGTCGCCTGTTTCGCCGACCTCTGCTTCGTGGCCGATGACGCCCGGCTCACCACGGCGCATGGCCGGCTCGGCCTGCCGGCCGAGTACGGCCTGAGCTGGCTGCTCCCCCATCGCGTCGGCCTCACACGGGCCGCCGACCTGTTGCTGACCAGCCGGATCTTCACCGGCACCGAGGCCGCCGCATGGGGCCTGGCCCTCGAGGCCCTTCCCGCCTCCGACGTCCTGGACCGGGCCACGGCGTACGCCTCGTCGCTGGTCACCGATGTCGCCCCCTCATCGCTGGCGGCCACCCGTCGCCAGCTCTACACCGACCTCCATGGCGACGCGGCCTCATCGGTCAACGAGGCCAACCGGCTGCTCGATCAGATGATGGCCACCGATGACTACGTCGAGGGCGTCACCGCGCTGCGCGAGCGTCGCCCTCCCGACTTCGGGCACTGACGTGTCACCCACCGCGCCGGCCCGATCCGGCCAGGGTCGGTTCAGGTCGGCGCCGACGGTTCGACGGGGAGCAACAGGTCGACCGCCTCGTGCAACTCGGAGATGGCCTGCTCGAGTGGCATCCAGCCCATCACCCAACCGATCAGACCGCTGAACCAGACGTGCTCGATGACGCGCACGATGCGGTCGCGCTGCACGTCATCTCGATGCGGATCGAACGCCGAACCCACCGCCGTGCTCCATGACCGATGGAGCTGGTCCTGGATGTCGGCGATCTCGACACTGGGCGACACGAACCCGGTGACGACCGCCGCGCTGAGGGAACGGTCAGCACTCATGGCCTCGGTGAAGCGGCTCAACAGATCGAGCACCCGTTCCCGGTCGGATCCCCCCCGGGCCGGGCGCTGCTCCACCTGGTGGGCGAACTGCTCGATCCAGTCGTGCAACGCTGCAGCCAGCAGATGGTCCTTGGACGAGAAGTAGTGGTAGATGGTGCCAAGGGCCACGTCGGCTCGGCTGGCCACTTCTCGCATCTGCACGGCGTCGTAGCCACCCTCGCTGGCCAGCGACACCCCGGCCAGGATGACCCGGCGACGCCGCTCGGCCTGGCGCTCGGTCAGGGACTCCAGCTCCGACATCAGCGTCTGACCCTACCGCTGGCCGCGCCGTGCCCGTGACCCGGAACCGGTCGGGCGGGTGCGGCCTCACCCCTGATCCCGTTCAGAGGTACACCGCCTCCGCGTCCCAGTCGTCCTCGAGGACGGCATACAGCGCAGAATCTCGCCACTCATCGCCGATCAACAGATCGTGGCGCAGCAGGCCCTCCCGCTGCATGCCGAGCTTGGTGAGCACGGCGCCCGATGCCTGATTCTCGGGATCGCACACGGCCCAGACCCGATGCAGGCCCAGATCCCGGAAGGCGAAGTCCACCACGAGACGCGCCGCCTCCGTGGCCAGGCCTCGACCCCACCGATCTTGACGCAACAGGTACCCCAGCTCTCCCCGCCGATGCCGGGTGCTGTCGACGGTGAGCGCCACCGCACCGATCGGGTCGTTGCCGTCCCGCTCCATGACCGCCAGGGTGTACGTGCTCCGCTCGCTCACCGATGCCTCGGCGACGATGCTGGCCACATAGCGCCTGGCGCCTTCATCGTCGGTGGGCCCGAGCGGCACGTACTGCACCACCGCGACATCCCCGGTCCACCGCTGGACGGCGGGTCCGTCGGCCGCCTCGAACTCGCGTAGCCACACGCGTTCGCCCTCGATCACCACGGGATACACGACCCGATTGTCACTCACCGAGAGCGTCGGCGACACACCCGCCGCTCGGTCAGCCGGCCAGTTCCCGCATGAGGGCGAGGTGATCGGCACGGAGCGGACCACCCACGCGGGACTCACTCGCCGATCCCACGAGCCAGGTGGCGAATCCCTCGGCGAAGTCACCGGCCAGCGTGTCGAAGTCGTAGGTGGAACCGGTGGGCCACCACGGCACGGCCGATCCCACCCCTCGGGCCTCGCGCCAACGCTGGCGGTCGGCGTCGTCGTTGAGCTCGAGATCGGCCACGTGGCCCAGTTCGTGGGCCAGGACCCGACGCAGCCCGTCCACGGTGTCGTCGGCTCGGACGAACAGCTCGACCCGGTTCTGATCCGGATAGGTGAGCGCCCGCACACCCGAACGGGCACCGGCGATGTCGATGCGCCACCCGGGGAACCGGGCCTGCCAGCCATACCCGATCTCGGCGATGGCCTGCTGGGCCCGCTCGGTCGGTGTGGGCGCCGGCGGCGACGGCGGGACCACGGTGGTGGCGGTGGTCGTCGGCACCGGAACGGTCGTGGTGGGGGGCGCCGTCGTGAGGGGCGCGGTCGTGGCGATCGTGTCGGGCACCACCGCCTCGGCCACGGGTGCCGGCGCGGGAACGCTCGAGCGGGTCTCGACCGCGCCGAGCACCGCCACCGGCGGACGCTCCTGTTCGGCCGAGCTGGTGGACGTCGCGCTCACGGTCAGCAGCGAGGCGCCGATCGCCAGCACAGCGATCATTGCGGCCGACGCGGCGATCACCGTGGCGGCCAGCACGGCGGCCACGGCACCCAACGCGCGTCCGACGCCGTCTCGCTCCCCTTCCTTCACATCCGGCCCTTCCTGTGTATCTCATGCAGTTTCGGATACTCCGGTGGTTCGAGCAAGGGTCATCGGGGCCATATCCGGCCGCCACCTGGGTCCGACGACCCAGGCGTGGGCGAGCCGCACCGGTGCTCCCTACGCTGGGTCGATGCAGATCGACACCGCCCTCATGGGCGCCCTGGGCGATGTCCCGGCCCGAGCCCGGATGCTGGCCGAGGCCGGGTTCGACGGGGTGTTCACGTTCGAGGGCAATGCGGACATCTTCTTTCCCCTCGTGCTGGCGGCCGAGCACACCGATCTGGCCATCGCCACCAACGTGGCCATCGCCTTCCCTCGCAGCCCGATGCACCTCGCGTATCAAGCGTGGGATCTGCAACGGCAGTCACAGGGCCGTTTCAGCCTGGGCCTCGGCACCCAGATCCGGCCGCACATCGAGCGGCGATTCAGTGCGGTCTGGGGCAAACCGGTGGCGCACATGCGCGAGCTGGTCGAAGCGATCCGGGCCATCTTCGCCTGCTGGCAGGACGGCCTCCCGCTGGACCATCACGGCGACTACTACGAACTCGACCTCATGACGCCGGTCTTCGTGCCCGAAGCGCTGCCCGGCGGACCGCCACCGATCTGGTTGGGCGCCCTGGGGCCGCGGATGACCAACATGGCGGGCCAGGTCGCCGACGGGCTGTGGATCCACCCCTTCAACACCCGGACCGTGCTGGTCCAGCACACGCTGCCCAACCTGACCGCCGGCGCCGAGTCGGTCGGCCGCCAGGTGGCCGACGTGTCGTTGGGCGTCGATGTGATGATCGGCGTCTACCGCGACGACGCCGAACGCGAGACCGCCGTCAACGGCTGCCGCTTCAACCTCGCCTTCTACGGATCGACGCCGGCCTACAGGATCACGCTGGACACCCACGGTTGGGGCGACCTGCAGCCCCGGCTGCGGACGCTCACCAAGGAGAACCGCTGGGAAGAGCTGGGCACGGTCATCGACGACGAGATCCTGCACGCCATCGCCGTCGTCGGCACGCCCGAGGAGTGCGCCCGACAGCTACGGGACCGCTACGGGGACCTGGCCACTCGACTGGGGTTCTCCCTGCCCTACGGCGCCGAGCCCGATCTACTCGCCGAACTGGTCGCCGCCTGTCGGGTGGCCATGCCCTGATCGCCCGCGTCGCGAAGCACGGGCGTGACATCCACCGGGATGGCGTTGAGCTGGGCGTTGCCCGACAGCGGGTCGATGGGACCGGCGTCGGTGAGCACGTTGGAGTTCACCCCATCGGTGGCCGATGCCACCGACAACCGCACACCGTCCACGTCGTGGCCCCAGCCGTGGGGCAGGCTGACCACCCCGGGCCGAATGGTGTCGGTGAGCTCCACCCTGGCCGTCAGGGAGCCGGCCCGGGAACGGACCACGGCTCGGCCGCCGTCCTGGAGGCTCAGTCGACCCGCATCGTCGGGGTGCACCTGGAGGGTGCAGCGCGTGCGGCCCTTCACGAGCACCCGCACGTTGTGCATCCACGAGTTGTTCGACCGCAGGTGCCGGCGCCCGACCAACACGAGGCCCTCGGTGACCGGGCTGTGCAGGTCGGTCCGCAGCCGTTCGAGGTCTTCGGACAGGGGCGGACCCAGCAGATCGATCCGGCCGTCGACCGTCTTCAGCGCGTCGGGCAACCGGGGCCGGAGGGGGCCCATGTCGACGCCGTGGGGGTTGGCGGCCAGAACATCGAGGCTGAGGCCGTCGGGTTCTTCGCCGAAGCGATCACCGTACGGGCCGGTACGGACCATCAGATCCACCAGCTGATCGGCCGGGCTTCGATCGGGGGACTGGAGCTGGTCGCGTAGCTCGTCGGGGTCGCGACCCAACGCCGCGGCCGACCGATCGACCCGATCGCGCAAGGCGGCCTCGGCCAGATCGACGGGATCCCCGTCCGGGCCGAATCCCGCCACCAGCGCCGCCAGTCGGGCCAGGATGGCCCACTCCGCCAGCTCGTCGGACGGCACGAGCGCCGGCGTCCACTTGGCGACGTTGCGAATCGCCAGCGAGGTGAAGGCCAGGTCGTAGTGGCTCCTGGCCAAGGGACCCGGCGGCGGCAGGATGACGTGGGCGTGCCGGGTGGTCTCGTTGAGCCAGGGATCGACGCAGACCAGCAGGTCGAGGTCGACGAGGGCCCGGTCGATCTGACCACTGTCGGGGCACGACAGTGCGGGGTTGCCGGCGACCGTGAACAGGGCCCGGATCTGCCCCTCACCGGGAGTCAGGATCTCCTCGGCCAGGGCCGCCACCGGTAGTTCACTGCGCGCCTCGGCCAGCCCCCTGACCCGGCTGGCCCATCGACCGAGCTGGAAGCCGCGACCCTTGCCGGTGCCCCGGCTGCCGTGAGCGGGCAGCGCGAACAGCGCGCCACCCTCCCGATCGAGGTTGCCGGTGAGCACGTTGAGCAGATCGGTGGCCCACGACGCCAGGGTACCGAACCGGTTGGTGTGACTACCGATGCGGGCGTACACGGCAGCCGTCGGCGCACCGGCGAGATCCTCGGCCAGCGCGACGATTGTGGCGGCTTCGATTCCCGTGACGGACGCGACCGCCTCGGGCGTGAAGTCCTCGAGGGCCACCGTCACCCGATCGACGCCGTCGACCAGCGATCCGAGCGACCCGAGATCGATGGGTTCGCGCAAGAGCACATGGGCGATGCCGAGCAGCAGATGGGCATCGGTGCCCGGACGGATCGACAGGTACTGCGTGGCCCGCTCGGCCGTCTTGGTCCGCCGCGGATCCACCACCACCAACTGGCCACCGCGCGCCACCAGCGCCTCGAGGCGTCCGGGGAAGTCGGCGGCCGTGCACAGCGAGCCGTTGCTCTCGTAGGGGTTGGCGCCCAGCATCAACAAGAAGTCGGTGCGATCCAGGTCGGGCACCGGAATGGCTCCGGGATCGCCGAAGAGCAGTCCGGAGGACACGTGCTTGGGCATCTGGTCGACGGTGGACGCCGAGAACACGTTGCGGCTGCCCATGGCCTTGATCAGCGCGGGCAGGAACAGGCTGTTCTCGTGGCTGTGCACGTTGGGATTGCCGGCGTAGATGGCCAACGAGTCCCGTCCCGTCCGATCGATGACGGCCGTCAGTCGTGCGTCGATCTCGGCGAAGGCCTCATCCCACGTCACCTCCCGCCAGGTGGCGGTGGCTGGATCGTCGCCGGTGCGGATGAGCGGTGAGCGGAGGCGGTCGGGATCGTCGTGCAGGGCGCCCATGGTGGTGCCCTTGGGGCAGATGAACCCCTTGCTGAACGGATCGTGGCGATCGCCCCGCACCAACCACTGATCGCCCCGTTTGTTGAGCTCGAGCCCACACATGGCTTCGCACAGTGAGCAGGTGCGATACCCGACCAGTCGGAGGGTGGTGTCATCACTCACGGTTGCTCCCCTGACCGAGCCGGCGCAGGGATGTACCGCTCGAGATTGCGATGCAGATTGATGATGCGACACTCCTCGCCCGACAGCGAGAGGTGGGTGAATCCGGGTTGGTGCAGGCCCCGTTGGGCCCCTTCGATGTTGCCCACGTCCTGGTTGAGGACCAGACCCAGGTCGACATCGTCCTTGGCCACCGTGAGCGTCACCGGATCCGACCGGGCGGCGTCGGGAACGCCTCGATCGAAGGCCATGACGTCCATGATGCAGTGATCCACATCGGCGCCCGGGCGTGACTTCACGATCTGGAGCATGTCGCCGAACACCAGGATGGTGACGTTCGGGAACACGTTGTACTGCGACATGTCCAGCAGTCGACGGGTGTCGAAGCGGGACAGATCGACTCCGTGTCTGCGCCGGTACTCGTCCCGGATGAGCTCGGCCAGGTGATCGCGGAAGGCCTCGCCGGACTCCGCGTCGGGAGCGGGGCCGGCCTCGGCCGCATCGTGGATGCCGATCCGGCCGCCCATCACCTCGATGAAGCCCTCCCAGACCTGCTGCTGATCCACGTCGCGCAGCCGCGGGCTGGGGAGACCGTAGGGCTGCTCGAGTTTGCCGACGTGGGTCCAGATGACCTGTGGGGAGTTCACGTCGTCGACCATCGGCAACATCTCGCGATGGATGCCCTGCACGTGGTAGGTCTCGCTGAAGCCATCGATGAGCGTCTTCCAGTTGCAGGCCAGGTCGGTGGACACCAGGGCGCTGCACCGGAACTGATGGAGGTCGGCCCATGCGGCATCGGCCGGCATCTCGTCGAGGTAGATGGCCAGCTCGTCGGCGTCGGGATCGAGATTGATCCACACCAACGGTCCCCACGTGTCGACCCGCACCTCGATCAGCGGATAATCGTCGTTGCGGAGCACGCCGAAGCCCCGTCGAGAAGGGACCTCGCGCAGCTCACCGCGCAGGGTCCATGCCCAGCGGTGATAGCCGCACCGCAGCTCGGTGAGGCCGCGACCCGTGCCCCGACACAGCTCGTTGCCTCGGTGCAGGCACACGTTCTGGAAGGCGCGCAACACACCGTCGTCGCCACGAACCACCAGGACCGACCAGGGTCCCACGGTGTACTCGAACCAGTCACCCGGCTCGCTGACGTGGTCGATGCTGCAGGCGATCTGCCAGACCCGCGGCCAGACATGCTCCAGCTCGGCGGCTGCGAAATCCGGATCGGTGTAGCGGCTGGCCGGTACACGGACGGGCTGCGCGGCGCTCGACACCGACTCGATGGTCGACCCGCTGAGCTCACCGTCGATGGTAGTCACCACATCACCCCCCCTCCGTGGTCAGGACAGGAACTCCCCCACTCGGTCCTTGGGTCGCCCGATGATGGCCTTGCCCTTCTTCACGAGCAGCGGACGTTGGAGCAGGGCCTTGCGCTCCACCAGCAGATCGATCACGGCATCGGGAGCGCCCACGTAGTCGTCGGGGTCGAGCTCGAGCTTCTTGAACAGGGAGTCCTTGCGCACCAGATCCTCGACCGGATCCTCGAGGTCGGCCACGATGCGTTCGAGCGCGGCCCGGTCGGGGGGCTGCTTCATGTACAGGACGACGTCGACGTCGACGCCCATCTCCTCGGCGACCGCCAAGGCGTTCTTGGAGCTGCCTCAATGGGGATTGTGATAGATGGTGACCGCAGCCACGTTGCCTCCTCGTTGGTTGGTCGCGCCGGTCAGGACCGGTCGAAGGGTTTGTCGGCGAACTCGTCACGCAGAACGTTCTTGGTGATCTTCCCACTGGGATTGCGGGGGACCACGGCGACGTGCTCGAGCTGTTCGGGAATGGCCTGGGTGCGCAGCCCCGCCGCCGTGAGGAACTCCCGCATGCCGGCCAAGGTGAGCGGCTCGGCTCCCTCGGGCGTGGACACGACGGCCACGGCCCGCTCACCGGTTCTGGCATCGGGAAGACCGATCACCGCCACGTCCTGCACCTGCTCGTGTGTGAACAGGAGGTCCTCGACCTCCTTGGCCGAGATGTTCTCGCCGTGGCGGATGATGACGTCCTTGAGCCGGCCCGTGATCACGACGTAGCCCTGCGCGTCGATGATGCCGAGGTCACCGGTGCGGAAGTACCCCTCGTCGTCGAAGGCGTCGGCGTTCAGCGTGTCGTCGAGGTACCCCTTCATCATCTGCGGCGCCTTGGCCCGCAACTCGCCTTCCTGGCCAGGTCCGACGACCTCGCCCTCGACGCTGACCACCTTGAGGTCCACGCCCGGCATGGCTCGCCCTTCGGTCCGGGCCAGCTTGTCGTCGGGGTCGTCGTGGGCTCCCATGGTGAGGATCGGTGCCTCGGTGAGACCCCAGCCACTGACCACCCCGGATCCGCCCAGCTCGACCTTCACGTCGTAGTGCAGCTGCGGTGGCTTGGGCGCGCCCCCTCCCGGGCAGTTCTTGAGCTCGGGGAACAACGGGGTGTCCGGGTTCTCGCGCTGCGCGGCGAGGTACACCATGTGAAACGGCGTCCCCGAGCCGGCATGGGTGCAGCGCTCAGCGGCCAGGAACGCGGTGGTGGAGGCGGGGACGAAGGCCTGATCGAGCAGACTGACGCAACCCGTCTGAAGGCCGGTGAACAGCCAGGTGATACCCCCGATGTGGGGGAACGGGAACACCAACGCCGGTCGATCGCCGGCCTGCACGTCGAGGCGGTCCCCCATGGCACGGGCGATGGCATCGATGGAGGCGTCGGTGTGACGGGCCCCCTTCGGGTCGCTGGTCGTACCCGAGGTGTAACAGAGCCACCGCACAGGGGCGTCCTGTCCGTCACTCGCCGGTACCGGCACCGGCGGGAGGGTGGAGGGATCACCGACGGGGAATGCTCCCGGACCGACCGTGATGGCCGTGAGTCCCTCGACGGCATCGGCGATGGCGTGGCCCATGGCTCCGAAGTCGAACCCGCCGAACTCGGCGGGCGTGATCAGCACCTTGGCCCCGGCCTGGCGGCAGCAGAACCCGACCTCTCGCTCGCGATAGATGGCGATGATGGGATTCTGCACAGCGTCGAGCCGGTTGATGGCGGCGGCCAACACGACCGTCTCGATCCAGGTGGGCAGTTCCCACGCCACCACGTCACCGGCTCCGACTCCCAGATCGGCGAGACCGGCCGCCATCTCCCCGGCCGCGGTGGAGAACTCGGCGAAGGTCATCCGTCGACCGTCCTGGTCGACCAGCATGTCGGCGTCGGGAGTCGCCGCGACACGGGCCTCGATGAGCTCCCACAGATTGCGACCCGATACCGCGGTCATGCATCCCCCTTCGGATGATCGATCACTCGGGCGGTCACCGTACTCGCGCCGGGCTGGTCGAGTCGCAACCGGTTGCCGGGCGCCGTCGACCTACCAGGTGATGCCGCTCGGGTGGTCCTCGCGCCGATCACCGACGGCGAAGTCACCGGCCGCATCGGCGGACCGCGCGCTCGGAAGTGGATACTCGTGGAGGACCAGCTCGGGGATCTGCTCCTTGAGCATGCCGGCCAGCAGACCCACCGTCGGGATGGCACGGGGCGCCTGGAGGGGCCCGAACACCAGCAGCCGGTCGCCGAACGTCTCGACACCCAGGTCGCCCTCGCTGCCCAGCAGCACGTCGATGACCGTGGCACTGAGGAAGCGCCGAGCGAAGTGGGCGTCTCCGGACACGATCCGATAGCGCCGATTGAACTCCTCGGACTCGAAGTCGAGGTCGCCGGCGGTGATGCGGGAATATGCCTTCCACGCGTGACCCTCGGGCGCCACGATCAGGCGGGGCAACCAGGCTGACACGTCGACGACGGCGCCGGTGCGCACGGCGCCTTGCGACACCCACTCGGTGTCCCGGATCCGCGGGACCAGCGGATGGATGCCACCGCCGCCGTTCTTGATGCGCCGTCGGCTCCGATTGCCGTCCTCGTCGGTGATGATCTCCATCTCCACCTGGGCGCAGAAGTCGAAGGCAACCACGCTGGTACCCCGCTCGGTGCGACCGGACATCTGGTTGGAGATCGACATGCGGTCGAATTCCCCGAACGCCGTGAACCGGGTCCGACCGACGTCCTTGGCATCCTGGCCGTGGTAGTGGAAGCCACTGTGGGCAGCTGCCGCCCGCGCCTCCCGCGTACGGCCCGCGAAACGCTCGAACAGCCAGACGAGCACCACGAGGGTCACGATGCTGGCGGCCAGGCCCACGCCGAACCACGCAGCCGGGCTCAGCGTCAAGAAGCCCTCACCCGTGTCGGGCGGGCCCAGTTGGATCTCGACCTGGGGATGAACGCGGAGCACACTGTTTCATCGGCTCGATGCCGGCTCGACCTGACCCAGCGTTCGAACAGGTCGCCGGGCTACCAGCCTCGAAAGCGCGGGTCGCGCTTCTCCCGGAAGCTGGCGATGCCCTCCTGCACGTCGGCGGTGTGGTGGTTGAGCTCGACGGCCCACGACTCCTCTTCGGCGATGGTGTGGCGGTCGACGTCGAGCGAGCGATTCAGCATCCACTTGGTCAGCATGTAGGCCTTGGTGGGTCCCTGGGCCAGCCGCTCGGCCCACTCCCGTGCCGAGTCGACCAGGTCCTCGGCCGGAACCACCTTGTTGCACAGGCCGAGGCGTTCGGCTTCGGCCGCCGGGATGTCCTCGGCGAACAGCATCAGCTCCTTGGCCTTCTGAAGGCCCACGAGCCGGGGCAGGATCCAGGCCCCGAGGGCATCGGGCACCAGGCCCCGGCGGGTGAAGATCTCGATGAGCTTGGCCGACTCGCTCATGATCACCAGGTCGCACATCAGCGCCAGGTGAGCGCCCATGCCGGCGGCGGTGCCGTTGACGGCGGCGATCACCGGCAACTCGCAGTCGAGGATGGCCGGCATCAACGTGTGCTGGCCGCGCAGCATCATCCGCCGGGGCTCGCCCATCGACGGATCGGGGGCGTCGTCGGGACGGGCCGCACTGGCGCGATCGGCCGAGATGTCGGCGCCGGGGCAGAACAGCTTGCCGGTGGCGGTGAGCACCACGGCGCGGGCCTCGAACTGACCATTGAGGCCTTCGAAGAGGTCGCGGACACGGTCCCGGCAGGCCGGGGTGAGCGCGTTACCCCGTTCCGGTCGGTCGATCGTGATCCAGGCGACCTGGTTCACGATCTCGAATCGGATCTGCTCCTCGAGGAGACGATCGTCGGCCATCAGGCGCCCGCTGCCGCCTTGGCCTGCTGGGCGATGCGGGTGCCCAGCCGGGCCAGCTGTTGGCTCCCACCGCCGAAGGTGTTCTCCAGTTGCTTGACCCACAGGAAGTAGCGGTGCACGGGGTAGTCGATGTCGGCTCCCATGCCCCCGTGGAGGTGTTGGACGTGGTGCACGCACTGCTGGCCGACTTCGGCCGACCACCACTTGGCCACTTCGGTCTGGGAGGCGGCGGGGAGCCCCGTTGCCAGCCGCCAGGCGGCTTGGAGCAGGGTGACCCGGATGCCCTCGATGGCGATGTAGCAGTCGGCGGCCCGCAGAGCCACCCCCTGGTTGGTCGACAACGGCCGACCGAACTGCTCTCGCTGGGAGGTGTACTCGGCGGCCATCCGCAACGCTTCCTCGCAGGCACCGAGCACGATGGCGGAGACCGCCAGCTGGATCCGCTGCACGGTCCAGCCGACCACCGCGAGTCCGTGGCCGACCTGGCCGATGACCGCGTCATCGCCGACCGTGACGCCATCGAAGGTGAGGGTGCCGTGCAGCTCGTGGTTGGTGGTGTCATTGAGCGCCGTGGCCAGGCCGGCGGCATCCCGCTCGACGACGAACACGGTGAGCTCGTCGCCGGTCCGGGCCGGTACCAGCACGGCATCGGCCACACCGGCGGCCGGCACGGCGACCTTGGTGCCCGTGAGCGTCCAGCCACCGCCGTCGACGGGCGTGGCTTCCACGCTGGAGTGGCGACCGTCGTTGGAGCCCACCTCGGCGAAGGCGCCCGTGAGCACGGTCTGGCCGCTCACGACACCAGGCAACAACCGGCCTTGCAGATCGGCCGATCCGAAGTGTCCGATCGGCAGAGCGGCGGCGACCAACGTGGGCCACAGCGGCACCGGTGCCACCCGTCGCCCCTGCTCCCGCAGGACGAGCAGCAACTCCACGATGTCGAAGCCCAGCCCGCCGTGGTCCTCGGGGATGGCCACACCCAGCAGGTTGGCCTTGGCCAGTTCGGCCCAGAGCTCCCGATCGATGCGGTCATCGGAAGCCTCGATCTCCGCCACCCGATCGGCATCGACCTGGCCGCGGAAGATCTGCTCGGCCAATTCGACCAGCGCGTCCTGTTCCTCGCTGAAGGCGAAGTCCATACCGCCCCCTACCGGCTCGACCGGGCCATGCCCAGCCCCAGCCAGGCCACGATCTCGCGTTGGATCTCGTTGACACCACCACCGAAGGTGTTGATCTGGGCGGCCCGACCGGCGGCCTCGACCTCGCCGCGCAACAGCGTTCCGGGCGAGCCATCCCGCAGATGGCTCTGGGCGCCCATCACGTTGAGCAGGGCGTGGTACACGTCATTGAGTGCCTCGGTGCCGTAGACCTTGGCCGACGAAGCCTGATCCGGGGTGAGGGTGCCGTTCTCGACGTCGACGGTCATGCGCCAGTTGAACAGGTTGAGCGCCTCGAGCTTGGCGTGGCACCGAGCCAGGTCCATCTGTACCCAGGGCAGATCGATCAGGACCCCCTCTTCTCCGGAAGGAGTTTCGGCGGCCCAGCGAACCACGTCGTCGTACAGGCGGAAGGCCTTGGCCCCGACGGCAGCCAGGCCCACTCGCTCGTGGTTCAGTTGGGTCGTGATCATCCGCCAGCCGCCGTTCTCGTCACCCACGAGGTTTTCGTAGGGCACGCGGACATCGTCGTAGTACGTGGCGGTGGTGGTGCCACCCCCGACCGTGACGATGGGCGTCCAACTGAACCCGGGGCTGTCCGTCGGGACGATGATGAGTGAGATCCCCTTGTGCTTCTTGACGTCGGGGTCGGTACGACACGCCAGCCAGATGTAGTCGGCCTCGTTGGCGCCGCTGGTCCACATCTTCTGGCCGCTGATGACCCATTCGTCACCGTCGCGCACGGCACGGGTGGTGAGCGACGCCAGGTCGGTGCCGGCCCCGGCCTCGCTGTAGCCGATGGCGAAGGTGATCTCACCGGCCAGGATCTGCGGGAGGTAGAAGTCCTTCTGCTGATCGGAGCCGAACTCGATGAGCGTCGGCCCGACGGTGTTGAGTGTGACGAACGGCATCGGGAAGTTGGCCCGCTGCGCTTCGTCGAAGAAGATGAACTGATCGGTGGGCCGACGCCCCTGCCCGCCGTACTCGGTGGGCCACCCCACGCCCATCATGCCGTCGGCCCCGAGGCGCCGGAACAACTCCCGGCGAACGGATGAGGTTTCGTGGGCCCCTCGGAGCGATTCCCACAACTCGGGGGTCATGAGGTCGCTGAAATAGGCCCGCACCTGCTTGCGGAACGCCTGCTGTTCCGCGGTTTCTTCGAGGTGCACCAATGGCCTCCTGAGCTGGCGGTTCCCCGAAATCTAACGATCCGTCAGATTGGAGGCCAACCTGTACGGGCCGAGGTTCGTGCGCCTCAGA
>Ga0224505_10001581_pt1 | contig 14133 bp, 12 predicted proteins | sample SF_Jan12_sed_USG_FD_169102 | JGI IMG/M metagenome (GOLD analysis project Ga0224505, IMG submission 169102) | Sediment microbial communities from San Francisco Bay, California, United States - SF_Jan12_sed_USGS_4_1 | ecosystem: Environmental > Aquatic > Marine > Sediment | place: USA: California... | reverse complement strand
AGCCGTATGCCTGCAGCGCGGCGACCGCACGAGTTGCGAGCTCGTGGCCACCGACGTGGAATTTATCCAGTTGACCCGGGCGCTGTGCGAAGCCTATCTCGCCACCGATGAACCCTGGGACAAGGCCGGTTCCTATGGTATCCAGGGGCTTGCCGGTGCCTTTGTTCGCAGTATCCGGGGTAGCTACAGCAACGTGGTCGGGCTGCCACTATGCGAGACCTGGCAACTGCTGCGGGCCAACCATATCGCAACCAGCCTGATGCCGGCAGATGACTGAGACGATCCTGGTAAATTGCGGGGTGCTGGAAACCCGGGTGGCCGTGCTGGCAAACAACAATGTCCAGGATCTTCACATCGAGCGCGGTCCCCGCCGCAGTATCGTGGGCAATATCTACCGCGGCAAGGTGGTGCGGATTCTGCCTGGAATGCAGGCCGCCTTCGTGGACTTCGGTGCCGAGCGGACCGGTTTTCTCCATGTCTCGGCCCTGGCGGGCGGCAAGGGCGGTACTGCGGGCAGGCGGGAGCCGGCCATAGCAAGCGAACTGCACGATGGCCAGGAACTGATGGTGCAGGTCGCGCGTGATCCGCTGGGCAGCAAGGGTGCCCGGCTCACGACGGACTTGTCCCTGTCCTCGCGGCTCCTGGTATTCATGCCCCGGTCGGCGCAGCTGGCGGTGTCCCAGCGCATAGACGATGCCGGCGAGCGGACGCGCCTGCTGCTGGCGCTGCAGGAGGCACTGGCAGCGGAGGGTCTGGTCGGGAACGGGCAGGAGTGCGAGGGCGGATACATCCTGCGCACGGCGGCCGAAGGCGTCGATGCCGCCGGGATGCGGGCGGAGCTGCGTTTCCTGCAACGACTGTGGGACTCGGTGCGCCGGCGCAGCCGGGAGGCGACCGGTCTGCGCATCCTGCACGAGGACCTGCCGCTGCACCTGCGGGTGGCCCGCGATCTCGCGGTGGAGTCAGTGGAGCGCATCCTGGTCGACGATCCCGCGGCTTTTGTCGACCTGCGCGAATTCTGCCAGGAGTACGTGCCCGGGTTGGTCGCCCGATTGCAATTATATGACCCGGCCAGCCCGCTGTTCGAACAGTACGGGGTCGAAGAGGAAATCCAGCGCGCCCTCGGGCCCAGGGTCGAACTGGCATCTGGCGGTCACCTGGTGATCGAGCAGACCGAAGCGATGACCACCATCGACGTCAATACCGGCGCATTCGTGGGCAGGCGCGATGCCGAGGAAACCGTTTACCGCACCAACCTGGAGGCGGCATCGACGCTGGCCCGGCAGCTGCGTCTGCGCAACCTGGGTGGCATAATCATGGTCGACTTTATCGATATGGCCGAGGCGGGACACCGCCGGCAATTGCAGGATGCCCTGCGGCAGGCACTGCAGGCTGATCCCGTGCGCACCACCTTCAACGGCATGTCGGAGCTGGGCCTGGTGGCGTTGACCCGCAAGCGCAACGGGGAGAGCCTGCAGCATATCCTGTGCGTGGATTGCCCGGTTTGCAGCGGTAGCGGGGCGCTCAAATCGGTGCGTACCGTGAGCTGTGAAATTTTCCGCCAGGTCAGCCGGGCGGCGGTGCGCTGCGAGGCCACCGAGCTTGTTGTGCTCGCTGCACCACAGGTGGTAAACCTGTTGCAGGGGGAGGAGTCAGCCAGCCTGGCGGAGCTGGAACGCACCAGTGGCAAGACGATCCGCCTGCGCGCCGAACCCCTGTACAGCCAGGAACACTTCGATATAGCGACAATTTGATTTTCACAGTGGCAGCCCTGGCAGGTGGTTGTCACGAAGGGCCGGACCCCCATTGAAACGATCGATTTTTCACAGGCTCAGCAGCGTACTCTGGGTGGCTATCGTTATCGCGATAGTGCTGCTGGCGATCTACGTCAGTGTCGGCCGGATGCTCAGTTCTCTCTCGGGTGCCTACCAGCGGGAGATACTGCAGGAGCTCAATCACCGGGTGCCCTTTATCATCGACGCGCAGCGGGTCAGTGCCGAGTGGCATTCGTTTACCCCGGTACTGGTATTCGACGGCCTGCGCCTGACCCTGCCCGGTGAGCGTGAGCGCTCGCTGGAAATATCCGAGGGGCGAATCGCGCTGGACGTGGCGGCGAGCTTTCGCACCCGCTCATTGCAGATGAGCCTGTTGCGCCTTAACGGCCTCGACCTGGCGGGTGACCTGGGTGCTGACGGCAGCCTGCGGATCCGCGGTTTTGACGGTAGCGATACCCCGCTGGGGGACTGGCTGCAGGAATTCCTCCTGAACGTTGAGCGGGCGGCCCTGGGCGACGCCCACCTCACCCTGGCCCTTGCTGATGGCGAACAACGCGAATTTGACCTCGACCTGGCGCTGTCCAGGGAGGGCAGCCGTCGCCGCCTGGAGGCTAAGCTGGCCTCCTCCCACGGCCTGGAGGTATCCGCCCTCGCGCAGGGAGTGGGCAATCCCTTCCAGCCCGGGTCATTCAGCGGTCAGCTCTACCTGGATGTCGATGCCGCCGATGTGGGTGCCGTTACCGACCTGGCCGGTGCTGCGCTGGGTAAGGTGCGGGTCGATGGCAGCCTGGGGCTCGAGATGTGGACCAGCTGGGACCAGGGCGAAGCGGAGACCGTGCTGCGTGTCGGGATGGACAATGCCCTGCTGCGGTCAGTGGACGGGTCCTGGCAGCTCCCGGCGGACCGCTTTGCCTTCAATGCCGGCCTCGAGCGTCGCAACGACGGCTGGTTCCTGGCTGTCGCCCCGCTGGAATTGGCCCGTGGCGAGCTGCGCTTCGAATTGCCGCGCCTGCAGCTGCATGTCCACGGCGAAACCCTGGATCTGCGCGCCCAGGGGCTGCCACTTGAATCCCTGTCCGGGCTCGTGGCCGGCAGCGAGGCGCTGCCGCCGGGGGGTGCCGATCTCATAAACGCGCTGCGACCCCGGGGTACACTGTCTTCCCTGCAGCTCGATGTCGACGACATCGGTACCCCGCTGGCGCAGTGGCAGCTGCTGGCAAATTTTGACGGCCTGGCCGTCGATCCCTGGCACGGGGCGCCGGGTGTGACCGGCGCCAGCGGTCATGTCCGGCTCACACCCGGGTCCGGGTCGGTGGTACTCGACACGCGGCAGTTCAGCATGGCGTTCCCTACGGTGTATGAACAGGCCCTGGAGTACGATGATTTCCACGGCACGATCGATATCCACTGGGATGATGAGGCGGTAGTGCTGTCCAGCGGCCTGGTTGAGGCGCACGGGGAGGAGGGGCCGGTGCGGGTGTTGTTCGGCCTGTCTGTGCCACTGGTGGCGAGTCAGGTCGGGCTGGAAATGGATTTGATGGTCGGCCTTGAAAATAGCCGCGCCAGCCATCGCGGCAAGTACATACCCTATATTCTCAGCCAGAAATTGCGACCCTGGCTGGCGGCCAGCATCGGCGACGGCCTGATCGAGCAGGGCGGATTCATCTGGCGCGGCAGCCTGGATCCGGATTCGACCGCACTGCATACAGTCCAGTTGTTTTTCAACGTACGGGATGCGGCTCTGGGCTTCGACCCCGACTGGCCGCCACTGGCCCATATCGACGGAACCGTGCTGATCAATGACAGCAATGTGAGTGTCTGGGCAGATAAGGCGCAACTGCTGGACTCCGGGGTGCACGACCTGTCGGTGGAGGCATGGCTGGATGCGGCGGACGAATTGTGGCTGGCGATTGATGGCGAGGTTGCCGGGCCTGCCGCAGATGGCCTGGCGGTTGTGAACGGGTCGCCGCTGGCCCAGGCCGCGGGCGATGTGTTCAGGGATTGGCAGCTGGAAGGGGACCTCGTTACGCAGATCGCCCTGCTGCTGGACCTGGGTGATGACCCCGCGCCGCCCGATGTTCATGTGTCCAGTCGATTTTCCGCTGTAAACCTGGACATCCGTCCCGGCGAGCTGCCACTGCGTGGCATCTCGGGCGAGCTCGACTACGACACCTCGACCGGCTTCAGCTCGCGCGACCTGGTTGGGCAGCTGTGGGGGCGACCGCTGCAGGCATCGGTCGCGCAGCTGCCGGTATCGGCGGAGCCGGGGGCCGGGAGCGGACACTCCGCGGTGTCAGTGACGATCGCAACGACGGTGGACATGAAGGATGTGCGGAACTGGCTGGGTCTGGAGCAACTGGCTTTCGCCAAAGGGCAGGCCGCAGCGAGCCTGGAGCTGGTCGCGGGCACGGGAAAACCGGCGCAGCTGAGCATCGACAGTTCACTCGACGGCATCAGCCTGGATTTGCCGGTGCCCTGGGGCAAGCCGGCGGATAGGGAGCGGGGTTTACACCTGACCCTGGCCCCGGGCGGCGACAGCCTGCTGCTTGGCATTGCGATGGCTGACGAGCTGGAGGCGGAATTGGAACTGGTCGGGGGTGAGCCGCGCTCCGCAGCAGTGGCGCTCGGGGGTGTGCCGGTGCAGCGGCAGGCCGGGCAGGTGCGGGTTGGCGGACATGCGGCCTTTGCGGATGCGACCCAATGGCAGGATTTCCTCGAAACCTATTTCGGTGCGGCTGCCGGGGCGAAGCAGGTGGGCGAGGGGGGATCCGATCTCGCGTTCATTATCGACCAGTTGCAGGTGGACCAGCTGGTTGCCGGCGGGCGTGACCTGGGCGGGGTGCTGCTGGGTGCGGCGGATGATGGCGGCCATTGGCGGGTGACTGCCAGCAACGAATGGCTGCGTGGGGAGTTGCTGTATATCGCCGGTGCCCGCTCGTCGCTCGACCTCCACTTTCTCGACCTGGCGGGCCTGGACAACCTGGACCTCTCCGCCGGCGATGAGGCGGAGATAGTGCGGGTGCCGGAACTGGCTGTGAGCATTGGCGAGCTGCGCCGGGGCGAAACCCTGCTGGGTAGTCTCGCTTTTGACCTGCGCAGCGATGGTCCCGACATCCGCGCGACCGACATAAGCGGCGAGCTGTTTTCAATGCAGCTTCACACCGCGCAACCCGGCGAACTGGTCTGGCACCAGGGCGCCGACAGCCACACCAGCCTGGCTGCCACACTGCATTTCGGTGACCTCGGCGATACCCTGCAGGGGCTGGGTTACGAGCAAGCCATTGTTACCCGTGAAGGTTCATTTGACCTGGCGCTGGAGTGGCCGGGAGGGCCGCAGGATTTTTCCCTGCAGGCCGGGAAAGGCTCCCTCGGCGTCGACATCGGCGAGGGTCATTTTCCCGATGTATCGGCGGGTGCCTCGGGTACGCTGCGGGTGGTGAGTATCCTCAACCTTGCCGAAATAGTGCGCAGGCTCAGCCTGTCCCAGATGTTCGAGTCCGGGATTCCGTTCGACAAGGTCGAAGGTGAAGTCTCCCTCGAGGACGGCACGATAGCGGTGGCCAATATGGATGTGCAGGGCAGCGCCAGCAGTTTCCAGTTCAGTGGTATCTCGGATGTTGCGTCCCGCACACTGGACGGGGAACTCGTGGTGACCCTGCCGGTGGCGAACAATCTGCCATGGGTGGCCGCACTCACCGCGGGTTTGCCGGTGGCGGCGGGCGTATTCCTGCTGAGCAAGGTGTTCGAGAGCCAGTTTAACCGCCTGACCAGCGCGGTCTATACTGCCACCGGCACCTGGGATGATCCGGTGGTCAGGTTCGACCGGGTGTTCGACGACACGGCGACACCCGGCGCAATACCGCCGGCGGTGGCGCCGCCGCTGGCACCGCAGCCCGCTCAGTCCGGATCGCCGTAGTTCTCCTGTAAGTCCCTCAGGTAGCGAAACAGTTTCCTGCTGGCGCCAGGTGGCTTGCCGCGCTCCGTATCGCGCTGGTGTTGCAGGATAAGCTGGCGCAGTTGCTGGCGATCCGCCTCCGGCCAGCGACTGGCGACCAGTTCCGTGCCCGCTACACCTGCCGCCAGTACCTCGTCCCGCAGTTGTTCCAGTTGGTGAAAAGCGTCGGCGCTGTCCCGGCGCTGGCGATCCATGTCCTGCAGGGCTTCCTGGATGGGATCTGCATCGATATCGCGCATCAGCTTGCCGATCAGTTGCAGGTGCCGTCGCCTGGCGCCGTGGCTGCGCATCGCGCGGGCCTCGCGAATCACTTCCAGCAGGCGTTCGTCTGCGATGGGAACCTTGCCCAGTTGTTTTTCACTGAGGCCCACCAGGGTTTCACCCAGCTGCTGCAGGCTGAGCATACGCCGTTTCAGGGCGCTCTTGCTGGGGCCTTCCCACTGGTCGGGGGCAAGCCCGTCATCGGTATCAGGCATAGAACAGTGTCGCCAGGCCGAGGAAGGATACGAAGCCGACCACGTCGGTCACCGTCGTGAGTACCACGCTGCCGGCCAGGGCCGGGTCAATATCGAGGCGTATCATCAGCAGGGGCAGTACCGCGCCAACCAGGGCCGCGGTGACCAGGTTGATGACCATCGCCGCGGCGATGATCATGCCGATATTCCAGTCATTGAACCAGAGTGACGCCGCCACCGCGACCACGCCGGCCCAGAGTGTACCGTTGAGCACGCCGATCATGACTTCCCGGTTGATCAGCCACATCTGGTTGCTGCGGCCCACGTGCCCCAGGGCTATCCCGCGCACCAGCACCGTGAGGGTCTGGGTGCCGGCGATGCCGCCCATGGAAGCCACTATGGGCATCAGCACGGCCAGTGCGACAACCTTCTCGATAGTGCCCTGGAACAGGTTGATGACACCGGAGGCGATGAACGCGGTGACCAGGTTGATACCCAGCCACACGGCCCGCCTGGGGGCCGAGCGCAGGACCGGGGCGAACGTATCCTCGTCCTCGTCCAGGCCGGCCATGGACATGAGGGAGTGGTCGGCGTCCTCGCGGATAACGTCGACCACGTCGTCGATGGTAATCCGTCCGAGCAGGCGGCCCTCGCGGTCGACCACCGGGGCCGACACCCAGTCGTTGCGCTCGAACAGGCGTGCCACCTCGGAATCGGGCATGTCCACCGGGATCGGCTCGACGTCGGTGACCATCATTTCCCTCACGGAGGACGCGGGATCGGACACCAGCAGGGTGCGCAGTGGCAGCAGGCCGATAAACGTGTCCGAGCGGTTGACCACGATCAGGTTGTCGGTCATTTCCGGTATTTCTTGGTGGCGCCGCAGGTAGCGCAATACCACATCCAGGGTGAGGGGAGCCCGGATAGTGATGGTGTCGGTGTTCATCAGGCCGCCGGCGGTGTCCTCGGGGTACAGCATCACCCGCTCGAGGCGCGCCCGGTCCTGCTGGTCCATCGAAGTCAGGACTTCCCGCGTGATGCGATCCGGGAGTTGCTGGAGGATGTCCGCGACGTCGTCGTCCTCCAGTCCCTCCATCAGCGATGCGACCTGGGTGGCCTCCATGTCGCTGAGGAAATGGATCCTGAGTTCGTCGCTGAGCTCGTTGAGGACCTCGCCCTCGTTCTCCGCCTCCATCATCTTCCACAGGATGTGGCGGAACTTGGGCGGGGAGGATTCCATCAGGTGGGCGGCATCGGCGGGAGGCAGGGCGTTCAGCATGCGGCGAACGTCCACGAAGGTGCCGCTGTCCAGGGCGAGGGTCAGCCTGTCAAAGGTCTTCTGGGATGTCGCTTCTACCTGGCTCACCGCTTTTTCCCGCAAAAAGTCCCTGCCGGGCGAGCGCCCGTTGGGTGGGGATTATCGGGGAAAGCAGCAGCTACAACAACGTGATTAGTTACAGATTGGAGCGCTATTCGGGTTCATCGAAGCGGTTTTGAATCAGGCTTTTGAGGGCATCCAGTGCGGCCTCCTCATCCCTGCCCTCGATCTGCAGATCGAGAACCGTACCCTTGCCCGCGGCCAGCATCATCACTGACATGATGCTTTTCCCGTCCACCAGCTGGCCGTCCTTGCCGGCGCGGATGTTACTGGCGAACGCGGCGGCGCAGCTGACAAACTTGGCCGCTGCGCGAGCGTGCAGGCCGAGCTTGTTGACGATGGTCACCTGGGTCTGGATCACGGTTTTATTGCAGTTCCCTGTGCCTTACATGGATGTTCGGGTAGCGCGCCCGGTAGTAATGGAACAAACGATCGGCCAGGTATACTGACCGATGTTGGCCGCCGGTACAACCGAGGGCGACTGTCATGTAGCTGCGGTTGCTGTCCTTGTAGCGCGGCAGCCAGGTGTCCAGGTAGGTGCAGATGTCGCGGTACAGCTCACCGGCCAGCGGTTGCGACTCGAGGAATTCCTGCACCGGTGCATCGAGGCCGCTCTTGAGCCGCAATTCCTTTACCCAGTGGGGGTTCGGCAGCATCCGCACATCGAACACCAGGTCCGCGTCGGCCGGTACCCCGCGCTTGAAGCCGAAGGACTGGAACAGCAGCGACATTGTGCCGGTGCTGTTTTTCAACAGCCTCTGCTTGATGGCGTCGCGCAGCTCGTAGATCGTCATCTGGGTAGTGTCCAGTACCAGCGAGGCGTCACTGGATATGGGGCCAAGCAGCAGTCGCTCCTTGTCGATCGCCTCCGCCAGCGGGGTCGATTCGCTGCTCAGGGGGTGCCTGCGCCGGGTTTCGCTGAAGCGTTTGATCAGTGCGGAATCCTGGGCATCCAGGAACAGGATTTCCCGGTGCACGTCCGGCGGCAGCGCGTCGACGATATCGGTAAAATTGGCGAGGTCCTTCCAGGCGTTGCGGGCGTCTATGCAGACCGCGGTACCGCGGAAATGACTGAACTCGGGCCGGCTGGTCTCCTGCACCAGGGCCGGCAACAGCGAGACCGGCAGGTTGTCGATGCAGTAGTATCCCTCGTCCTCCAGCTGGTGCAGCGCCGTACTCTTGCCGGAGCCCGAGCGACCGCTGATGATCACCAGTTGCATCAATTAACCCATGTGCCCCGTGGCAAGGTCGAACAGGCCCCTGCTGTCCTGCGCGTTGCGCAGTTGCCGGCAGAAGGCGGCCTGGCTGAACAGCCGCGCGACATTGGCGAGAATGTCCAGGTGCTGCTGGTGCGCCTCCCCCGGAACCAGCAGTGCAAACAGCAGGTCAACCGGCTGGTCGTCCGGCGCGTCAAAGTCTATCGGTTGCTCCAGCGTGACCAGGGTGCCCAGGGGTTGTGGGCAGGCATCAACCCGGCAGTGCGGAATGGCAATACCCTGGCCGAGACCGGTACTGCCGAGTTTTTCCCTGGCGATCAGCTGGGACAGAACCGCCTCGTATACCAGCGATGGCTGGTCCTCGCTGATAATCCGGGCGATGGTTTCGAACAGTCTTTTTTTGCTTGCGCCCGGGGCATGGCAAACCGTGCGCCCCGGGCTCAGTATATCGGTCAGGAAATTCATGGCAGCAGGAGGTGAAGTCCTGTCCGGGTGGGACAGGAGATTAGCGACCTCTGGATTTCTCCTTGTGCTTGATAAGTTGGCGATCGAGTTTGTCGGCCAGGGCGTCGATGGCCGCATACATGTCTTCGGATTCGGAGGCGGCGAAAATATCGGCCCCGGATATATGGATGGTGGCTTCCGCTTTCTGCACCATTTTCTCGACGATCAGTGTGACCTGGGTGTTGGTAATATGGTCAAAATGCCGCTGCAGGCGTTCGAATTTGTTCGCGACATAGTCCCTCAATGGGTCGGTGACCTCCACATGGTGACCGCTGACGTTCAGTTGCATACACAGCTCCTTTTCTGGATTAGGCCGGGTAACCCGACACCGGCCATCGCCGGATTTGCTTTGCTATAGCCGGAATTCTAGACCAGTGGTGGATCGGAAACGAGATATTTCACCGCCGCGCCCCCTCAGCACTGTCAAACCAGCCGCTTGCGTTCGTTGGAGGGCGGGATCATCAGTGACTCGCGGTATTTGGCGATGGTCCGCCGCGCCACCTGCACGCCCTGTTCCTCCAGCAGCTGGGTGATCTTGTTGTCACTGAGGGGCTTGCGCGGGTTCTCGGCGGCGACCAGCTTGCGAATGAGCGCGCGGATCGCGGTGCTGGAGCATTCGCCGCCGGATGTGGTCGCCACGTGGCTGGAAAAAAAATACTTGAGTTCGAACACGCCACGGGGCGTATGCATGTATTTCTGGGTGGTTACCCGGGAGATGGTGGATTCGTGCATTTCAACCAGCTCGGCGATTTCGTGCAGTACCAGTGGCTTCATGGCCTCGGTGCCGTATTCGAGGAAGTTGCGCTGGTGCTCGACGATTCGGGTCGCGACTTTCATCAGCGTCTCGTTGCGACTGTGCAGGCTTTTCAGGAACCAGCGCGCCTCCTGCAGATTGTCCCTCAGGAAGGTGTTGTCCGCGCTGCTGTCAGCGCGCTTGATCAGGCCCGCGTAGTTGCTGTTGATCCGCAGTTTGGGAGCTATGTCGGGGTTCAGTTCAACCACCCAGCGGCCGTCCTTCTTGCTGACGAAGACATCGGGTACCACGTACTCCGTCTGGTCCTGGCCCACCGACTGTCCCGGGTTGGGGTCGAGGGACTGGATCAGGCTCAGCACCTGCCTCAGTTCAGATTCCTTGAGCCGGGTGCGCCTGAGTATCTGGGCATAATCGCCGTTGCCGAGCTGGTTGATATGGCGGCTCAGTACCACCCGGGCCTGCTCCAGCCAGGGCGTCGACGGCGGCAGTTGCTGCAGTTGCACCAGCAGGCACTCCTGCAGGTCACGGGTGCATACGCCGGCTGGTTCAAATTGTTGCAGCCGGTGCAGCACTGCAACCACCTCATCCAGCTCGATCTCCAGCTCCATTTCCCTGGACAGTGACTGGCTGATGTCTTCCAGGTCCTGCATTACCCTGCCGTTATCGTCGGTGGCGTCGATAATGGCCAGGGCGATAACACGATCGACGTCTGACAGGCGGGTGAGGTTGAGCTGCCATAGTAGCTGTTCCCGCAGGGAATCGTTGGCCGCGTTGCGACTCTCAAACCCGGTGTCCGCGAGGTCGTCGCCGGAAAAAGCAGAGGCCGACGCGGACGGCAGTAAATCGTCCCACTGGGTGTCGACGGGCAGGTCCTCGGGGAGGCCCGCGGTCCAGTCGACATCATCATCGGGGAGGTCGCCGGCGGCGCGCTCGAGATTATCCATCGGGCCATCAGGCCGGTTCGGTTCGCCGCCGGGAATGCTGTCCTCGCGCCCGCTGAAATGCTCTTCGGGGTCGTTGTCCTCGTCTGCCACTTCCAGCATGGGATTGCTGTCGATAGCCTGCTGGATCTCCTGCTGGAGATCCATGGTCGACAGCTGCAGCAACCGTATGGCCTGTTGCAGCTGCGGCGTCATCGTCAGCTGTTGGCCCAGTTTTAATTGCAGCGACTGTTTCATGGATCTATCGGGCTTCCTCGGGAGGGCGGCTGCCCCCGGTGCTGTGGAAACGGGTGGGACGCGACATCAGTGTAGCCCTCGCGATCGCGGCCATGCAACCGCTTGGCGCGAAATTTGCTTGTATTTTATCGGTAGTTCGCCGGTGGTTGACGGAAGATTTGCTGGAAGTGCGAACCGGGTCTCCAAAAGAGCCCGGCAGGGGGCAGTGCGGGCGGAAATCACATCCGGAAATGGTCCCCGAGGTAGACCTGCCGCACTTTCCTGTTGGCCAGTACCTCCTCGGCGGTGCCGGCGGCGATAATGTGACCTTCACCGACGATATAGGCTTTTTCACAGATGTCGAGGGTATCGCGGACGTTGTGGTCGGTAATAAGCACGCCGATACCCCGGTCGCGCAGGTGGTTTATGATCTCCTTGATATCGTTGACGGAGATCGGGTCGACACCGGCGAAGGGTTCATCCAGCAGGATGAAGGCGGGTTCCGTGGCCAGGGCGCGGGCGATTTCGACGCGCCGGCGCTCACCGCCGGACAGGGACTGGCCGAGGTTGTCGCGCAGGTGCTCGACATGGAATTCCGCCAGTAACTCGTCCCGGCGCTGCAGTCGCTGCGCCTTGGTCAGGTCGCGGCGGGTCTGCAGGATCGCCATGATATTGTCGCCGACGCTCAGCTTCCTGAAGATGGACGCTTCCTGGGGCAGGTAGCCGATACCGCGCCGGGCCCGCTGGTGCATGGTCAGGGCGGTCAGGTCTTCACCGTTGATGCTGATGGATCCGCGGTCCGCCCGGATGATGCCGATAATCATGTAGAAACAGGTTGTCTTGCCGGCGCCGTTCGGGCCCAGCAGGCCCACTACCTGGCCGCTCTCTATCTCGAGTGATACGTCCTGGACAACCTCCCTGCCGCGGTAACTTTTGGCGAGGTTAGTTGCTTTCAGCTGGGCCATTGTCGGCTTTTTCCTCGCGCAGGACCGTGGGGGGAATGACAACCTGTACCCGTTTGCCATCCGGTGACTGCTCGGAATCCGCTTTCACGAGCTGGTCGGTGATGTAGTAGTCGATGGTATCACCGGCCACCGAGGCGCCGTCCTGGGTGATATGGGCATTGACCTTCAGGTGCACCCTGTCCTCGATTTTGTAGTATTCGATGATTTCCGCCTCCGCCTTGACCAGGGGCTCGTCGACGGCGGGCTGTTGCTGCATTTTGGCCGGTTTGCCCTCGGCGACGATTTTGTCCGCCTGGGCGGTTTCATGGAAGATGGTGATGGTGTCGGCAAGAATGTCGAGACTGCCCTGTATCATGTGTACATTGCCGGTGTAGACGGTAAATCCCTGTTTCTCGTCCCGGATCGCCGTATCCGCGGTAATCCGGATGGGCTGGTCGCGGTCCTCCGGGAGGGCGTGCGCGATGCCGGCAGACAGCAGGGCAGCGAGCAGGGCGGCAACGCGAATATGCGCCGACCATCCCGAAAAGCGCGGTTCCCGCCCCGCGGGGCTGTGTTTGTGCATGGAGGTTCTCCGTCTCAGGGGGCGAGTGTGCGAAGTCGCACCCGTGTTGTTTCGACCCGTGCCGATGGTAACCGGTTCGCCGGCAGAGGCAATTTTAATTTTCCGGGGTCCCGGTTCAGGCCAGGCCCGCGTGCAGGAGGTGCATCAGGTGGATGACGCCGGCGATACTCCTGTCCTCGTTTACCACCACCAGGGAGCTGATCTCGTTTTCCTCCATGATTCGCATCGCCTCCGCGGCCAGCATATCGGGGGTGGCGGTCTTGGTGCCGGTGCTCATCAGCTCTCCCATCGGGGTCTCGTTGATGTCGATACGCGCTTTCAGGGTCCGCCGCAGGTCGCCATCGGTAAAAATACCTGCCAGGTGACCCCCGGCGTCGACGATGGTTGTCATGCCCAGGCCCTTGTTGCTGATTTCCAGCAGCGCCTCCGACAGGGTGGTGGTGGGCTCCACCCGCGGGACTGCAGCTCCCGAGCGCATGACGTCCGCCACCTTGAGCAGCAGTTTCTTGCCCAGGGTGCCGCCCGGGTGGGAAAAGGCAAAATCGTCCGCGGTAAACCCGCGCGCCTCGAGCAGGGCTATCGCCAGCGCGTCCCCCATGACCAGTGCGGTGGTGGTGCTGGAGGTGGGGGCGAGATCCAGCGGGCAGGCCTCGGTCTCAACCCCGGTATCCAGGTGCACATCCGAAGCCATGGCCAGTACTGACTGGTCGTTCCCGGTCATGCTCACCAGGGTGGTCCCCATGCGCTTCAGCAGGGGCAGCAGGGTGACGATTTCGGCCACAGCGCCACTGTTGGACAGCGCAATCACCGCGTCCTCGGCGGTGATCATGCCCATGTCGCCGTGACTGGCCTCCCCGGGGTGAACGAAAAACGCCGGCGTGCCGGTACTTGCCAGGGTGGCGGCGATTTTCCGGGCAATGTGGCCCGATTTGCCCATCCCCGTGACGATGACCCTGCCGCGGGTCTGCAGCAGCAACTCGCAGGCGCGCTCGAAGTCGGCGCCGATCCGTCCCTCGAGCGCCGCCACCGCTTCCGATTCCATCCGGATCGTGCGGCGCGCTGAGTTGACGAAACTGGTCCCTGGCATAAGAAATCCCTGTCTCAGAGGCTGAGGTAAAGCAGGTAATAATACAGTGCGTAGATTGACACTAACAACACCCCGGCCATTCGCCCGAGGTAGGAATGGCCCGGCGGGGCGGCTTTGCGCCGCCTGCCAAAGTACACCATTGCCCCCAGCAATAGCGTCATCAGGGCCATCGCCGGGTAGTCCCTCGAAAGTACTGCGGGCGCCAGCGACTGGGCTGACACTATCCCCGGTATGGCCATCACCGCCAGCAGGTTGAACAGGTTGGAACCTATCACGTTGCCGATGGCCAGGTCGGTGTGGCCGCGCAGGGCGCTTGCCACGGTG
>Ga0224505_10001579_pt1 | contig 14144 bp, 13 predicted proteins | sample SF_Jan12_sed_USG_FD_169102 | JGI IMG/M metagenome (GOLD analysis project Ga0224505, IMG submission 169102) | Sediment microbial communities from San Francisco Bay, California, United States - SF_Jan12_sed_USGS_4_1 | ecosystem: Environmental > Aquatic > Marine > Sediment | place: USA: California... | reverse complement strand
ATGGCGAGTTCGAGATCGGCCGCCACCGCCTCCCAGATCGCCGCCGCGGCAAATGGCGGCGGCACGTAGATCACCGACACCGTCGCGCCGGTCTTCTCTTTCGCGTCGCGCACCGTGCCGAAGATCGGGATGCCCTCGAAGTCCTCGCCCGCTTTCTTCGGGTTCACCCCGGCGACGTAGCATTCGCGCCCGTTGGCGTAGGCGCGGCTGGTCTGCGTGTGGAACATGCCGGTCTTGCCGGTGATGCCCTGCGTCATCACGCGCGTGTTCCTGTTGACGAGGATGCTCATTTCTTCTTCCTCTTCGCGGCCTTCTTCTTCGCCTTGCGCGCGGGCGCTTTCTTCTTCACCGGCTTGTTCTTCACCGCCTTCTTCTTGCGGATCGCCGCGACCACCTTCTGCCCCGCCTGCGCCATGTTGTCGGCGGAGATGATCGGCAGGCCGGAGTCCTTCAGGATCTTCTTGCCGAGCTCTTCGTTGGTGCCCTTCATGCGCACGACGAGCGGCACCGCGAGCTTCACCTCGCGTGCCGCCGCCACCACGCCGGCGGCGATGGTGTCGCACTTCATGATGCCGCCGAAGATGTTGACCAGGATCGCCTTCACCTTCGGGTTGGAAAGCATGATCTTGAAGGCGGCAGTGACCTTCTCCGCCGTGGCGCCGCCGCCGACGTCGAGGAAGTTGGCCGGCGCGCCGCCGTAGAGCTTGATGGTGTCCATGGTCGCCATGGCAAGGCCCGCGCCGTTCACCATGCAGCCGATGTTGCCATCCAGCGAGATGTAGGACAGGTCGTGCTTCGAGGCCTCGATCTCCAGCGGATCCTCCTCGTCGAGGTCGCGAAGCTGCACGATGTCCTCGTGCCGGAACAGCGCGTTGTCGTCGAACGTGAGCTTCGCGTCGAGCGCGACGACGCGCCCGTCGCCGGTGACGACCAGCGGATTGACTTCGACGAGCGAGGCGTCGGTGTCCCAGTAGCAGCGGTACAGGTTGCGCAGCAGCTCGGCGGCCTGGCCGAGCGAGGCCTGCGGCACGCCGATCTTGCGCGCCACGTCGCGCGCCTCGCCCTCGGCAAGGCCCGCCGCCGGGTCGATGAATACCTTGTGGATCTTCTGCGGCGTCTTCGCCGCCACTTCCTCGATGTCCATGCCGCCTTCGGACGAGGCCATCAGCACCACGCGCTGCGTGCCGCGGTCGGCCACCATCCCTACGTAGAGCTCTTTCGCGATGTCGGCGCCTTCCTCGACCAGGAGCCGGCGCACCTTCTGCCCCTGCGGCCCGGTCTGGTGCGTGACGAGCTGCATGCCGAGGATCTTCTTCGCGTGCGCGCGCACCTCGTCGGGCGATCTTGCCACCTTGACGCCGCCGCCCTTGCCACGGCCGCCGGCGTGGATCTGCGCCTTCACCACCCAGACCTTGCCGCCAAGCTGCGCGGCCGCGCGCGCTGCCTCGTCGACGCTGAACGCCGGCACGCCGCGCGGCGTCGGCACGCCGTACTTGCGGAAGATCTCCTTGCCCTGGTACTCGTGGATCTTCATGCGCCCGCCTTCTCCGCCTTCGCCATGTACCACTCCGGATACCACTTCTTCACCGTCTCGCCCGTCGTGTCCATGGCGAGGCAGTGATCGAGCTGGAAGGGTTTCCTCCCGGCCGGCCGGTCCTCGCGCATCTCGCCGGCGAAGGTCTGGACCGCGGCCGTCGGCAGCGCGGCGAGCATCTCGGTGATGTGCGTGCAGCCCTGCACGCCGCCCAGGTGCGCCTTCAGGCCCTCGCGGAATTTCTTCAGCAGGTTCAGGCCGACGAGCTTGCGGTACTCCGGCGCCGCAGCTTCGCAGCCGCCGGGATAGGGCACCGCGTCCGACACCGCGATCGCGTCGACGATGTTGAACTTGCGGTCGATGGTGACGCGCACGATCATGTCGTGCACCGGCAGGCCGGCGCGGCGCACGCCGGTCTTCAGCGTGAAATCGTGGTTCTTGACGTCGGTGATGTGGGCCTCGATGTCCCAGAGGCCGTCGGTGCGCTTGTAGCCTTCGTAGCGCACGCGCCGCGTATGGGTGAGCTCGCGCTCGACTTCGGATATGGGCAGGGGCATGGCGCTGCGAAGTTTAGCATCGGCGACCCTGCCGCGAGCCGGTCGTCGCGGTGCCGGCGCCCCGCAACTGCGGCCGGTCATCCCGAGCTGGAGGAGACGAGCGATATGCCCGGCTACACCTTGCGGAACACCAGCACCGCGACGATCAGCGCGACGATCGAGGCCCCCCAAAGCGGGAGACGCGTCGTCGCAAGCCAGACAAGATGGATGTAGGCGGCGAACAGCAGCGCGATGAAGAGCCGGTCGCCGCGCGTCGTGTGGAATCCGAAAATGCCGCGCCGGGGCGCGCCGCCCGGCGAGAGCCTTTCCCAGACGCCCATGCCGACGAGCAGCAGCAGGATGACGCCGAAGAACGTCGCCGTCTGCCAGGTCCACGCCATCCAGGAAAGGCTCATAGCGGCTTGCGAGCGGCCCGGGTCAGACCCGGCCGAGCGCGAATCCTTTCGCGATGTAGTTGCGCACGAAGTAGATGACGAAAGCCCCCGGAATCATGGTGAGCGCCCCGGCCGCGGCCAGGAGCCCGAGCTCGTATCCCGAGGTGCTCGCCGTGCGCGTCATGGTGGCCGCGATCGGTTTCGCGTCCACCGAGGTGAGCGTCTTGGCGAGCAGCAGCTCGACCCACGAGAACATGAAGCAGAAGAACGCCGCGACGCCGATGCCGGCGGCGATCGCCGGCACGAAGATGCGCAGGAAGAAGCGCCAGAACGGATAGCCGTCGACGTAGGCCATCTCGTCGAGCTCCCTGGGCACGCTCGACATGAAGCCCTCCAGGATCCACACCGCGAGCGGCACGTTGAACAGGCAGTGCGCGAGCGCCACGGCAATGTGCGTATCGAAGAGGCCGATCGCCGAGTAGAGCTGGAAGAACGGCAGCGCGAACACCGCCGGCGGCGCCATGCGGTTGGTCAGCAGCCAGAAAAAGAGGTGCTTGTCCCCCAGGAAACGGTAGCGCGAGAACGCGTAGGCTGCGGGCAGCGCCACCGCCACCGACAGCACCGTGTTCATCACCACGTAGGCGAGCGAGTTGATATAGCCGGTGTACCAGGTCGGATCGGTGAAGATCTTGGCGTAGTTCTCCAGGGTGAACTGCTGCGGCCACAGCGTGAAGCCGCCGAGGATCTCGTTCGTGGTCTTGAACGACATGGCGAGCAGCCAGTAGATCGGCAGCATCAGGAACACGATGTAGAGCGTCGGCACCAGCCACTTGATGCGTTTCATGTCGGATCCTGGTCGAGCGTCATCACGCGGTAGAACACCCACGACAGCAGCAGGATGATGAGGAAGTAGATCAGCGACATCGCCGCCGCCGGGCCGAGGTCGAACTGGCCGAGCGCGATCTTCACCAGGTCGATGGACAGCAGCGTCGTGGCGTTGCCCGGGCCGCCGCCCGTGAGCACCACGGGCTCGGTGTAGATCATGAAACTGTCCATGAACCGCAGCAGCACCGCGATGGTGAGGACGTGCTTCATCTTCGGCAGCTGCACGTGGCGGAACACCGCCCAGCCCGAGGCGCCGTCGATCTTGGCCGCCTGGTAGTAGGCGTCGGGGATCGCCGAGAGCCCCGCGTAGGCGAGCAGCGCGACGAGCGACGTCCAGTGCCAGACGTCCATGGCGATCAGCGTCGCCCAGGCGGCGAAGGGCTGGCGCGTGTAGTTGTAGTCGAAGCCGAGCTTGTTCAGCGTCCAGCCCAGCAGCCCGATGTCGGGCAGCGCGAAGATGTTCCACATGGCGCCGACCACGTTCCAGGGAATGAGCAGCGGCATCGACATGAGCACCAGGCACACCGAGGCCCAGGCGCCTTTTCGCGGCATGGCAAGGGCGATGGCCACGCCGAGCGGCACCTCGATGGCGAGGATGATCGCGGTGAACAGCAACTGGCGCTTGAGCGCGTCGTGGAAGCGCGCCGAGTTGACGACGTCGTCGTACCACTTCACGCCCTCGAAGAAGAACTGGTTGTTGCCGAAAGTTTCCTGCACGGAGTAGTTCACCACCGTCATCAGCGGGATGACGGCGTTGAACGCGACCAGCACCAGCACCGGCAGCACCAGCCACCAGGCGCGCGGGTTGACGGGCTTGGCGCTCACGCCGCCTCCCCGGCCATCCAGCCGTCGACGTACAGCCGCGTGTGCGCCGGATCGAAGGCGAGGCGCGCGTTCTCGCCGGGGACGCGCTCGCCTTCCTTGAGCAGCACGCGGATCACCGTGTCGCCGTGGTGCGTCTCGACGATCTGGTGGCGCCCGGCGTCGGCGACGCGCGCGACGCGCACCGGGACGCCCGCCTCCGCAAAACGCACGAACTCCGGTCGCACGCCAATCTCCGTGCGCGCGCCGGGCGCGGCGCGCTCGGCGGCCGCCAGCGGCACGCCGGCGAAGCGCGCCTGCCCCGCCTCGATCTCGCAGGGCAGGACGTTCATGCCCGGCGAGCCGATGAAATGGCCGACGAAGGTATGTCGCGGCCGCTCGAACAGCTCGATCGGCGTGCCGACCTGAACGATCGCCCCTTCATGCATCACCACCACCTGGTCGGCGAAGGTCATCGCCTCGGTCTGGTCGTGCGTCACGTACACCATGGTCATGCCGATGCGCTGGTGCAGCTCCTTCAGCTTCGAGCGCAGGCGCCACTTGAGGTGCGGATCGATCACCGTGAGCGGCTCGTCGAACATGATCACGTTCACGTCGGCGCGCGCCAGGCCGCGCCCGAGCGAGATCTTCTGCTTGCCGTCCGCGGTGAGCCCGGCCGCGCGCTGCGGCAGCATGGCCTCGAGGTCGAGCAGCGCCGCGACCTCGCGCACCCGGGCGTCGACCTCGGCCGCCGGCACGCCGCGATTGCGCAGCGGGAAGGCGAGGTTGTCGTACACGCTCATCGTGTCGTAGACCACCGGGAACTGGAACACCTGCGCGATGTTGCGCTGGTCGGGCGCCAGGTCAGTGACATCGCGCTCGCCGAAGAACACGCGCCCCGAGGTCGGGCGCAGCAGTCCCGAGACGATGCTGAGCAGGGTCGTCTTGCCGCAGCCGGAGGGCCCGAGCAGCGCGTAGGCGCCGCCGTCCTGCCACTCGAGGTCGACGCGCTTCAGCGCCCAGTCGGCTTCGCTCGCCGGCTGCTCGCGGTAGCTGTGCCGCACGGACTCCAGGCGGATGCGCGCCATGGCGCCTCAGCCCCCGACCCGGGCGCCGTCCAGCGCGAAGTACAAACCGCGATCGACCTCCAGGGCGAAGCGCGCGCGGTCGCCCACGCGAAAACCGTGCACGCCGTGCGACAGCGACACCCAGGTCAGGCCGTCGAGCTCGAAATGCACCACGCTTTCCGACCCGCTGATCTCGGCGATCAGCACCTTGCAGTCGACCTGGACGCCCGCGCGGTCATTCGTCGCGGGTACCACGTGGTGCGGGCGCAGGCCGAGCGTGTACTCGCCGTCGGCGAGCCCGGCCGGCGCCGGCCATTCAACGCCTTGCGCAAGGCGGATGCGTCCGTCGGCCTTCGTGACCCGCGCCGCGTTGATCGGCGGATCCGAGTACACGCGCGCGGTGACCAGGTCGACGGGCTCGCGGTACACCGCGCCGCTCGGGCCGAACTGCGTCACGCGGCCCTCGTGCAGCGTCGCCGTGTGCCCGCCGAGCAGCAGCGCCTCGCCCGGCTCGGTGGTGGCGTACACCACGGTGCACTCGCGGTCGGCGAACAGGCGCGGCAGCTCCTCGCGCAGCGACTCGCGCAGCTTGTAGTCGAGGTTGGCGAGCGGCTCGTCGAGCAGCACGAGTTCCGCGTCCTTGGCGAGCGCGCGCGCGAGCGCGGTGCGCTGCTGCTGGCCGCCGGAGAGCTCGGCCGGCCGGCGCGCGAGGAAAGGCGTGAGCTGCAGCAGCTCGGCGATCTTGCCCACGCGCGCGCGCACTTCCGCGTCGGGCCGCCGCGCGACGCGCAGCGGCGAAGCGATGTTCTCGTACACCGAAAAATTCGGGTAGTTGATGAACTGCTGAAACACCATGGCGACGTTGCGCTTTTGCACCGGCACGCCGGTGACGTCGCGCCCGCCGAACCAGACCTGGCCGGCGCTGGGCGGCAGCAGGCCCGCCATCAGCTGCATGAGCGTGGTCTTGCCGGCGAGCGTGGTGCCGAGCAGGGTGTTGAAGCCGCCGGCACGCAGCTCCAGGCCGGTCGGATGGATGTGCGTCCGGCCGTCGACGCGCCGCGCGACGTCCCTGAGTGCAAGCATGAGGTGTCCGGAAACTAGCACGGACGGAAGACAATGCGCCTCCCGTCCGTGCCGATTACCGCTGCGACGTGCTCAGCGCTTCGCCCAGCGCTTGACCAGCTCGTCGTAGTCCATCGTCTCGCCCTTGGGCTTCTCGTTGGCGAGCTTCGCCTTCGGGCCGTTGGGCTTGCCGAGCCACTCCTTGGGGTCCTTCTCCGCGTTGAGGCGCGGGCCGCAGCCACCGTACACCTTGCTGCGCTTGTCGGCTTCCTCCATGCGCGCCATCACCTGGTCCATCTCCTTCGCCAGGCGGTCCATCGCCTGCTGCGGGGTGAAGGCCCCCGAGTTCACGTCGCCGATCTGCTGCCACCAGAGCTGCGCGAGCTTCGGATAGTCCGGCACGTTGACCCCGGTCGGCGTCCAGTTCACGCGGTCGGGCGAGCGGTAGAACTCGACCAGGCCGCCGAGCTTGGGCGCGCGCTCGCTGAAGGACTTGTGGTTGACCGTGCTGTCGCGGATGAAGGTCAGCCCGACGTGGCTCTTCTTCACGTCGACGGTCTTCGACACCACGAACTGCGCGTACAGCCACGCGGCCTTCCTCCGGTTGACCGGCGTCGACTTGAACAGCGTCCACGAGCCCGCGTCCTGGTAGCCGAGCTTCTGGCCCTCGACCCAGTACGGGCCGTGCGGCGAAGGCGCCATGCGCCACAGGGGCGTGCCGCTGTCGTCCACCGTGTTGTTGCCGTCCTTCTTCGCCGCCACCATCGAAGCGGTAAACGCCGTGTACCAGAAGATCTGCTGGGCCACGTTGCCCTGCGCGAGCGCCGGCAGCGACTGGTAGAAGTCGTAGTCGGCCGCGCCCGGGGGCGCGTACTTGCGCAGCCACTCGTCCCACATGCGGATGGCGTACACCGAGGCGGGCCCGTTCGTCTCGCCGCCGCGCGACACCGAGGCGCCGGCCGGATTGCACGAGCCCTCTTCCATGCGGATGCCCCACTCGTCGATTGGGCGGCCGTTGGGAATGCCCTTGGAGCCGGAGCCTGCCATGGAGAGCCACGCGTCGGTCATGCGCCAGCCCAGGTCGGGCGCGCGCTTGCCGTAGTCCATGTGGCCGTAGATGCGCTTGCCGTCGATCTGCTTCACGTGCACCGAGAAGAACTCGGCGATGTCCTCGTAGGCCGACCAGTTGACCGGCACGCCGAGCTCGTAGCCGTAGCGGTCCTTGAACGCCTTCTTCAGGTCGGGACGCTTGAACCAGTCGTAGCGAAACCAGTACAGATTCGCGAACTGCTGGTCGGGCAGCTGGTAGAGCTTGCCGTCCGGGCCGGTGGTAAAGGACTTGCCGATGAAGTCGTTCACGTCGAGCGTCGGCAGCGTAACGTCCTTGCCCTCGCCCGCCATCCAGTCGGACAGGTTCACAGCCGACTGCAGGCGGGAGTGCGTGCCGATCAGGTCCGAGTCGTTGATGTAGGCGTCGTACAGGTTGCGGTTGGTCTGCATCTGGGTCTGCACCGCCTGCACCACCTCGCCCTCGCCGAGCAGCTGGTGGTTGACCTTGATGCCGGTGATCTCGAAGAACGCCTTGGTCAGCGTTTTCGATTCGTACTCGTGGGTCGGGATGGTCTCCGAGAGCACGTTGATCTCGAGGCCCTTGAACGGCTTCGCCGCGTTGACGAACCATTCCATTTCCTTGAGCTGCTGTGCCTTGGTCAGCACCGAAGGCTGGAACTCCTTGTCCACCCACTGCTTCGCCTCGTTCATCCCTGCCTGCGCCAGCGGCGCGAACGCCATGGCCACGGCGAGCGCGAGGGCCCGCGCCGGCGTCGTGTAGCTTTTCATATCCCCTCCTAGGTTGAGCTGCGAAAGCATCGTAGATTCGAAAGCAAACGAATGTCAATACGCCAAGAATCCTTGCTGCATTGCGTCATTCGAAATAAATCGAAAATGTTGCTGTTAGAATTCTGTCGCCGGAGCCCGATGCAATGCCCCTTCTGCCACGCCAAGCGGACATCCTTTCGCTCGCCCGCGACGCGGGCCGCTTGGACGTCGATTCGCTCGCCGCGCGCTTCGCGGTCACCCCGCAGACGATCCGCAAGGACCTGAACGAGCTCTGCGACCAGGGCCTGCTGCAGCGCTATCACGGCGGCGCGATGCTGCCCTCCGGCGTGGTGAACCTGGCGTACGAGTCACGCCGCCAGCTCGCCACCGACGCCAAGCGCGGCATCGGCGCCAAGGCCGCCGAGCTGATCCCCAACGACTGCTCCCTGCTGATCAACATCGGCACCACCACCGAGCAGGTGGCCTTCGCGCTGCGCGGCCACAAGGGGCTGATGGTGATCACCAACAACATGAACGTGGTCAACATCCTGCGCGGCTACGACGACATCGAGGTGATCGTGGCGGGCGGTGTGCTGCGCCACGCCGACGGCGGCATCGTCGGCGCCCCGGCAGTCGAGTTCCTGCGCCAGTTCAAGGTCGACTACGCCATCATCGGCACCTCGGCGATCGACGAGGACGGCGGGCTGCTCGACTACGACTACCGCGAGGTCGAGGTGTCGCGCAAGATCGTCGAGTCGGCGCGCCGCGTGATCCTGGTCGCCGATGCCCTGAAGTACGACCGCTCGGCGCCGGTGCGCATCGGGCACATCTCGGAGGTCGACCATTTCGTGACCGACGTCGCGCCGCCGGAGCGATTGCAGCGCATCTGCGCCGAGAGCGGCGTCAAGATCGACCTCGCCATCGACAAGGCCGCGGTCGAAGGCGCGCGATGAACGAGGGGCAGCCGTCGCGCGACGCGCTGCTCGCGCGGCTCGAGCGCGCCCCCACGCTCGACCTGGTGGTGATCGGCGGCGGTGCGACCGGCCTCGGCGTGGCGCTGGACGCCGCCGCGCGCGGGCTATCGGTGGCGCTGGTGGAAGCCGAGGACTTCGCCAAGGGCACCTCCTCGCGCGCGACCAAGCTGGTGCATGGCGGCGTGCGCTACCTCGCCCAGGGCAACGTGGCGCTGGTGCGCGAGGCGCTGCGCGAGCGCGCCCATCTGCTGCGCAACGCGCCTCACCTGGTGCAGCCGCTTGCCTTCGTCCTGCCGCTCTACGGCGCGCGCGGGCGCTGGTTCGATAGCTGGTTCTACGGCGCCGGGCTCATGCTGTACGACCTGCTCGGCGGCGGCGGCCGACTCGGGCGCACTGCGTTTCTCGGTAGCCGCACCGCGCTGGCGAGCGTGCCCGGGCTGCGCAGCGACGGCCTGGCTGGCGCGCTGCAATACTGGGACGGCCAGTTCGACGATGCGCGTCTCGCGGTGGCGCTCGCGCGCACCGCGATCGCGCGCGGCGCGCTCGTGGTCAATCATTGCGCCGCCGTCGGCCTGACGCATGACGGCGCCGGCAAAGTCAATGGCGTGGTGGCGGAAGATCGCGCCGGCGGCCGCCAATACCGGATCGGCGCACGCTGCGTGGTGAACGCTGCGGGCGTCTGGGTCGATACCGTGCGGCGCATGGACCGCGCCGATTGCAGCGACTCGCTTGCGCCGAGCCAGGGCGTGCACATCGTCGTCGACCGGGACTTTCTGCCGAGCGAGCGCGCCGTGCTGGTGCCCAAGACCGCGGACGGGCGCGTGCTGTTCGCGGTGCCCTGGCTGGGCAAGACGATCCTCGGCACGACGGACACGCCGCGCAGCGACCTCGCGGCCGAGCCCGAGCCCTTCGACGAGGAGGTCCGCTTCATCCTCGGCGAGGCGGCGGGGATCCTGGCGCGCGCGCCCACCCGGGCTGACGTCCGCTCCGTATGGGTCGGCTTGCGGCCGCTGGTCAAGCCGCCGGACGAGGACCCCGGCGACACCAAGGCGCTGTCGCGCGAGCACGCGGTTCTCGTCGAACGCTCGGGACTCGTCACGGTGACGGGCGGCAAGTGGACCACTTACCGCGCGATGGCTGAAGACGTGCTGCAGCACGCCATGGCCGGCGGGCTCCTGCCGCCGCGCGCGGCCGGCGCCACGGCGGCGCTGCAGGTCGTGGGGGCGCCTGCAAAGAGCGGGAAAGCATTGAGCGAGGCGCCGGGCCTGCATCTCTACGGCACCGAGGCTGACATCGTGCAGACGCTGCCCGGCGCGGAGCGGGAACTCGCGCCCGGCCTGTCGGAAGCCATGGTGCGCTTCGCCGTGCGCCACGAATACGCGCGCAGCGTGGAAGACGTGCTCGCGCGCCGCTCGAGGCTCCTGTTCCTTGATGCGCGCCTTGCGGCGGAAGTCGGGCCGCGCGTCGCCACGCTGCTGGCGGAGGAAATGCGCGGGCCGTTCGACGCCACGCGTTCGCTGCGCGATTTCGCGCATCTCGCCGCGCGCTACGCGTCAGTAGAATAACTGCATGCGCCACATCCTCGCGCTCGACCAGGGCACCACCAGCTCGCGCGCCATCGTCTTCGACGAGCTCGGCACGCCGGTGAGCGTGGCGCAGCGCGAGTTCGCGCAGGTGTTTCCCCAGCCCGGCTGGGTCGAGCACGATCCGCGCGAGATCCTCGCGACGCAGCGCGAGGTGGCGCGCGAAGCGCTGGCGCGGGCCGGGCTGCCGCTGAAGGACGTGATGGCTATCGGCATCACCAACCAGCGCGAGACCACCTTGTTGTGGGACCGGCAGACCGGCGAGGCCGTGTCGAACGCCATCGTCTGGCAGGACCGGCGCACCGCGGCGCAGTGCCGCGAGCTGAAGGAAGCGGGCGCCGAGAGCCTGGTGCGCGAGCGCACCGGGCTGGTGATCGATCCCTACTTCAGCGCCACCAAGATCTCCTGGCTGCTCGACAACATTCCCGGGGCGCGCGGGCGCGCCGAGCGGGGCGAGCTCGCCTTCGGCACCGTCGATACCTGGCTCGTGTGGCAGCTCACGGGCAATCGAACGCACGTCACCGACGTCTCGAACGCTTCGCGCACCATGCTGTTCAATGTCCACACGCAGGACTGGGACGAGGAGCTGCTGCGGTTACTGCGCGTGCCGCGCGCGATCCTGCCCGACGTGCACCCTTCGGCGCACGCCTTCGGCATCGTGCCGAAGTCCGTGTTCGGGGAGGCGCTCATCATCGGCGGCATCGCCGGCGACCAGCAGGCGGCGATGTTCGGGCAGGCCTGCCACTTACCGGGCATGGCGAAGAACACCTACGGCACCGGCTGCTTCATGCTGCTGCATACGGGCGGCGAGATGGTGCAGTCGGCGCACGGGCTGGTGTCCACGCCTTGCGCGCACTATAAGGAGAAGGAATTCGCCTTGGAGGGGAGCGTGTTCGTCGGGGGGGCGGTGGTGCAGTGGCTGCGCGACGGGCTGGGGTTTTTCAGTTCGTCGGCGGAGGTCGAGGCGCTGGCGAACAGCGTCCTGGATTCGGGCGGCGTCTACATCGTGCCGGCCTTTACCGGGCTGGGAGCGCCGCACTGGGATGCCGAGGCGCGCGGTTCGATTTTTGGGTTGACGCGCGGGACGACGCGCGCGCACATCGCGCGTGCGGCCTTAGAGTCGATCGCCTTTCAGAGCGCTGACGTCCTGGAGGCGATGCAGAAGGACTCGGGGGAGACTTTGAAGGAATTGCGTGTCGACGGCGGGGCCACGGCGAATGACTTGCTGATGCAGTTCCAGGCGGATTTGCTGGGGGTGCCGGTCGTGCGGCCAAAGGTGCTGGAGACGACGGCGCTGGGGGCCGCCTACCTCGCCGGGCTGACGGTCAGTTTGTGGAAATCGCGCGACGAGATCGCGGCGCAGTGGCAGGCGGCAAAGCGCTTCGAGCCGCGCATGGAGGCGGCGCGGCGCGGCGAGCTGATGGCGAGGTGGCGCGAGGCGGTGCGCCGCTCGCTCAAGTGGTCGCAGACGAGCTAGCGGCGCCGAACCAGCGACCGCGCCCCGGCCAGCGCGCCACGAGATCGACGAACAGGGGATCGATGCCGTTCGGGTCCGCCGCGATCTCGCGCGCGAGTTGCCCGGGTTCTTCGTTGTAGGCGAGCAGCCCAAGGTCCGTCATCCGCATCGGGTAGACGATGCCGTCGAGGTGGTCGCATTCGTGCTGCAGCAGCGCTGCCCAGGAACTGTGCGCGTCATGGGACACGGTTTCCCCCTCGAGCGTCTGGTAACTGATCGCGATGCGCTGATGCCGCGGCACCTTGCCATGCAGTCCCGGAATCGACAGGCAGCGCTCCCACACCGGCGTCTTGTCCGCGGACTTGGGGGTGATCACCGGGTTGATCATCACCGTCCAGGGTCGCGGCTCGATTCCCGAGCCCTTGGGAATGCGCGCGGCGATCATGCGGTAGACCACGACGCGCCGGCTGTCGAACACTTGCGGCGCGGCGAGGCCGCTCGCGCCGATGTCTTCGAGTGTTTCGATCATGTCTGCAGCGAGGCGCCGGATTTCCGGTGCGCCCGGATCCGCGACCGGCGCCGCAACCTGCGCCAGCACCGGGTTACCCATCCTCGCAATCCGCAATACGGCCATGGTCGACTCCTCTTGGCTGTGTGGATGCTATATCGCTGCGGATCGAGCGGGTGCGCCCCACACCCGCCGCGCGAATTCCGGATAGTTCTCCGCGATTACCGTCGCCACCGGCCCGCGCAGCGCCGCCAGCTCTGCCAAGGCCGGCCCCAGGGTCTCCGGCACTCGCGCCGGCACGTCGTAGTCGAATCCGGTATTCGCCCTCACGTCTTCCGTGCTGCTGCCGGCATGCACGCTTTGCAGGAGGAATCGCTTTTTCTCCTTCTGCCATGCGAACAGCGCCTTTCCGGTGAGCAGCGCCGCCGGCCCGCCGCGCCGCTCGACCTCCGGCGCGCTCCAGCCCGGCGCCGACACGTAGTCCACCTTCTTCACCAGCACGCGTGGCGAGTGCTCCTCGCGAAACAGGATCGTCTTGCCCGCGGTGAAGTACATGAACGCGGAGCCGAACGAGCCGGGGAAGCGCTTGCCCTCGGCCTCCACCAGATTGATGTTCGCCGCGCCGTCGATCTGCGCGCCACCGAGAAAGAATACGTCGATCCGCCCCTGCCCCGCCAGATCGAACAGCTCGCGCGAGCCCTCAGTGAACGGATTCCCAGAACGCTTCTGCAGCAGCGAGATCCGTAGCGAAGGGTTCTGCTGCTTGAGGAGAAAAGCGCCGGTCGCCGGAATCGGCGAGGCCGCCCCCACCGCCACGTGCCGCGCGTCTCCGATCAGGCGCGCGATGGCACAGGCAAGCAGCTCCTCCTTCGCGTAGCTCACGCCGCGACCGGCTTGAGAACGAACTCGTCCAGGTATCGCTGGAATCCCGCCGCCGTCTTGGCCAGCCGCGCGTACTCCTGCACGTGCGCGTCGTCGATGCCGTACAGCCCCGGCACGCCGAGCGGCCAGGCGCCGCGCGGCACCGGCGCCACAGCGGTGACGTACACCGAGCCGATGCATCCGGGCGCGAGGATCTCATCCTCCAGCATGTCGCCGGCCTTCAACTCCTCATAAGTGACGTAACAAGCTTTCGATGCATGCGCAATGGTGGCGAGCTCGCCGCGCCGTCCCACCCAGACGTTGCCCGCTTCATCGGCCCAGCGCGCGTGAAATAGCGCCACGTCCGGCACGATGGCTTTCGCCAGCAGGATCGGGTCCCCCTTGGCGTAGGGATTGTCGATCGTCTTCCAGTCCGGATGGTGCTTGACGAGGTCCGAGCCGAGGACGCCGCGCAGCGGCAGGAACGGCACGCCCTTCTCGGTCGCCTGCAGCCCGGTATGGATCATCGGGCAGGTGGCGTCGATGATCTTCAGCGATTTGCCCTCGGCGGCCTCGCTGAAGCGCGGCGCGAGCCCCGCCTCGCCCAACGTCACCGCACTGGTCTCCACCTCGCGCACGCAGCCCGCGCCAATAAGTATGTCGG
>Ga0224505_10001577_pt1 | contig 14147 bp, 13 predicted proteins | sample SF_Jan12_sed_USG_FD_169102 | JGI IMG/M metagenome (GOLD analysis project Ga0224505, IMG submission 169102) | Sediment microbial communities from San Francisco Bay, California, United States - SF_Jan12_sed_USGS_4_1 | ecosystem: Environmental > Aquatic > Marine > Sediment | place: USA: California... | reverse complement strand
GCACGATGGAGAGGAGAAACAGCCCGCCCAACCCGGCGATGACGTATCGTTTGGTCTCGAGGGTCATGTCGTGCCTCTATCCAAGTCGCGTGCGCCGCATCCGCCGGTCAGTGGCGGACGATCGCCTCCCAGACGGTCAGCGCAATGATCGAGAGCGCGCCGGCAATGCCGACCCAGACGCTCGCTTCCTGAAACCGCGTGTGCTTGCGAATCCAACTGTCCGTGAACGGCCAGGTGAACATCACGAAGACGATGAACCCCATGCTCAGAACCGCCGCGGTGCCGCTGAACAGCTTGAGCCACCGGAACGCCACGTAGAAGAACCATTCCGGCTTGATGATCTCCGGGGTCTGCAGCGGGTTGGCCGGCGGGCCGAGCGTGGCCGGGAGGATCGTGGCCAGCGCGCTGAGCAGGATCATCAGCACGAGGCCGATCATCACCTCGGTGTAGAGGTGGTCGGGGAAGAAGTTGAACGTCTTCGCGACACCCGTCTCTTCGTCCTTGAACCGAAACTCGGTCACGCCCTGGAGACGGATGATCGTGATGTGTACGGCCACCAGCAGCACGATCGTGACCGGGAGAATGGCGGCGTGCAGGATGAAGAACCGCGAGAGCGTCGCCCGGTTGTACCCGTCGCCCGCGAGCATCATCCGCTTGAGGAACCCACCGATGAGCGGCACCGTGTCCGTGATGTTGGCCCCGACCGTGGCGCCCCAGAAGCTGAGTTGCTCGTAGACCAGGCTGTAGCCCGTGAACCCGGTCATGAGCGTGCAGAACAGCAGACACATGCCCACGATCCAGTTGATCTCCCGCGGTCGGCGGTACGCCCCGGTGAAGAACACGCGGATCTGGTGCAGAATGACCGCGACGATCATGAGCGTCGCGGCCCATTTGTGCACGCTCCGGATGTACCACCCGAAGGCGACGTCGCGCGTGATGTACTCGACCGACTGGTAGGCCGTGGCTGGGGAAGCTTCGTAGTAGAAGGCGAGCAGGATGCCGGTGAAGATCTGGACGATGAACAGGTAGGCCGGAGTGCCACCCAACGCGAACCACCACCGCTTCAGGTGGTACGGAACCGGCTCGTTGGTCAGCTCACGGAGTTGCCCGCCCGATATCGGAAGACGGTCACCGAACCAGCGGCCCACGGCGCTCATGACCAGGCGCTCCGGCGCACGGTTGCCCGGAAATCAGACCTCCACATCGCGACGCTCCGTCCGTGGACGCGCGACCGGCGCGAGGCACGGGTCGTGACCCGGACCTTCCGGACCGTCGTTCGCCGCCACCACACCCGCGTGGTCCGGTTGCATCAGGGTGAGCCGCGGTGGCGGGACCGCGATGTGCAGGCTCCCGTTCTCCACCCGGAGGTCGTACCGCGGCAGGGACTGGCCTGCCTCCCCGGGCGGGCCGCCGATCGCCTTGCCGGTGGGGTCGAACACCCCGTTGTGACAGGGACAGAAGAACCGGTCGTTCTGCCCTTCCCACCGCACCTGGCATCCGAGGTGTGGGCAGGTGCTGGACAAGGCAATGAAGTCACTCGCATCGCCGTTCCGGGCCTGACGGGCGATGTTGATCGTCTCGCCCGAGGGCCCGCGGTAGCGCAGGGCTTCGCCCACCTTGATGCCATCCACTTCACTCACGAACTGCCACATCACCTCACCCGTGCGGGCCGGGTACAGGTACCGTCCGGCGACCGCGGCGAATCCCCCATATCCCCCCAGCAGTCCCGCGGCCATGGCGGCGCGGGACGCCTGCTTGAGGAAGCCACGACGGTCGCCATCGTCCGGGCTCGGCGCCGCATCGGGTCGGCTCTCGTCATTCATCGCGTACGTCCTCGCAGTCGTCCGGTCATCGTGGGTTCGGCGCGTCGACGCGCGGGCTCACGGCCACCGCAGCGTCAGCTGCGCGTAGCCCCAGTAGGTGGCATCGGACCCGTCGGCAAAGGCCGGCAGGAGCGTGGTCACGAGATCGGCGGGCAGGTACAGGCCCCCACCGATCTCGAGACCGGCGTACTGCGCCATCGTCCAATTGCCGACCAGGTCGATCTCGGTCCCCAACCCCCGCGCATTCGCCCGCTCGCGGGCAAGGCGGAAATGGTGCAGGTCCGCCCGTACCCGTGTCTTCGACGACAGGGTGAGGCTGCCGCGGAGCATGGCATCCATGAGGCCCGCCTGATCGAGCTGGCCCGGAAGGTTGAGGAAGTAGTCCATGTAGCCGTAGAACTTGTGGTTCGTGGCGTACAGCGTATTGAACGCCTTCACGTCGCCGGCGGTGGGATCGTCGTCACCGGACAGGTAGTCCACCTGGGCCGCGAGCGAGCCCTGCCCTACGCCGAGGCCGACCTTCCCGCTCGCGAAGTAGGCGGAGCGGCTGGGGCCGAACTGATAGGCGCCGGCCCCCTCATAAAGAAACGCGCCGGCGGCGCCGTGGAGGCGGAAGTTCGTGGTGTACGACTCTTCGGTCACGGCCTTCCGGACGACCAGCACGGTGAACTCGGCCGTGGCACCGCTGAACTTCCGCGACGCGAACCCGCCAATCAGCCACCCGTCATCGCCGACCCCCTGATTGAGCTGTGGGTTCGGGCCGGTCGCCAGCAGCGAGTCGCGCTCGGCGACGTTCATCCAGAAGACGTTCCAGTCGACGCCCCCGGCCCGTCCGAGCATGCGGGCCCCATCGAACGCCTGGCCGGTGTTGGCCCATCCGACCGCACCGACCAGCCGCTCGTCGCCGAGGGCGATTTCCTGCCGGCCCAGACGACCGAGGACCCGATCGACCGTCCCGATCTCCGCGTAGCCCTGATGGAGGTCGAGTCGGTCGGCGCTGGCATCCGTCAGCGTGTTCGTCTCGGTGCCCCACGCTCGCGCATCCTGGAGCTGGGCAAAGGCACCCAGCCAGCCGTTCAGTGCCACGCGCGCGCCGAGGCGGATCCGGGAGAGCGTTGCGGCGTCGTCGCTGGCGCCGACAGTGCGGCCGTCCCACTCACCGCGAAGGCGGAGCTCGCCCGAGAACTTGACCGTGGGGAGCTCCTGGGCGGCGAGCGTCGGTATCGGCGGTCCGAGCAGCATCCCGAGGAGCAGCGGTGTGGCACTCCACATGACCTTCCGAGCCTGCATCACGACCTCCTACTGCCGCAGTCGGAATTACAAGACAATACGATGAGCTTGTCATGTTATAATCGGACGCTACTTTGGAGACAAGCCCCGATCGGAGCATATCATTCTCTCCCAAACTGCGGAATACGCACTGCGCGCCGTGATGCAAGTTGCCCGGCACGCGACCGACGGGCCGGTCCAGGCAACGGACCTCGCCGCCGCCACCGACGTGCCGGAGAACTACCTCCGCAAGGTGCTGCACGAACTCGTCCGCGCGGGCGTGCTCCGCTCCACACGGGGCAAGGGCGGCGGCTTCCAGCTCGCGGTCCCCGCCGACCGACTCAGCCTGCTCACCGTCGTGGGACGGTTTGATGGGATCACGGAACGGCGACGCTGCATCCTTGGCCGGCAGGAGTGCAGCGATGCCCATCCCTGCCCGATGCACGACCGCTGGAAGGCCACCGCCGAGCAAATCACCCACTTCTTTGGCTCGACCACCGTGGCGGACGTGGTGGCCGACGCCATTCCGACACGGAAGCGGGGCGGGCGGCGGACCTGAGCACGTACCGATGTGCGGTTGCGAGGGCGTGAGCGATCGGCTCGGCGCGGGTTTGTGGAGGCGCGAGTGAGCCGCGCGGCCCGGCTCAGTCGGTAAACTGACGACCCTCGCCGTTTGATCGGTCAGTTTTGGATCGCGCACCCCGGCCGGCCGGACTCCGCCGGACGTCAGCCCCGTGGGAGCGCTGGCCGCCCAGCGCCGGGTAAGGCGGACTCACCCGACCGCACCAATTCCCGGGCCAGGTCCGCGAGTTGGTCTGCAAGCGCTTCGAGCACGCGCGAGCGCCGGCGGACTGCGTAGTAGTAGGCCGTCCGGGCCGTCGCGAACGTCGCCATGAGCCACAGTGGGATCACCACCGCCGCCACCGAGCCCGCGAACCCCGCCCCGTCGATCAGAATCCCGAGCATCGGACCCAGCCCCCCACCACCCATCCCCCCACCGATGCCGCCGAAGATCCCACCGATGAGGTTCCCCAGCGATTCCTGGACCGCGATCCGTGTCACGCCGCCGCGCACGGTGACGACGACCTCGACCGCGCGGTTGCTCGAGCCCGTCCGGGTCATGGTCCACGCGAACGATCGCCCGAGCTGGCTCACCTGCCCCACGTTCCGGAGTGCGCGTCGGATCTCGTCGACGAGCAGGGGGAAGTCCGCGTCCGCGACCTCGCCGTGTACCACCCGCTCGAAGACGAGGCGCGTGGGCGCTCCCAGGAACGGGTTGGCCTTTGGCGGTGACGCGACCGGCGCTGCGGGCGTCGGCGCGCGCGCATCCAGTGACCGAGCCACTGATCGTACCAACTCGACCGGGATGCCCACCTCGGCAGCGATCGCCTCGACACCACCGATCGTCATGGCCCCGCTGGCCGTGGGGTTCGAGGCTTCGAGCTCCGCGGCGCGGCGCACGATCTCCTGCACGTCCGACTCGGCGTATTGGCGTCGCGGCGTCACGACCCCACGAAGCTCGTCCATCAGCGCGGCGGGTGTGGGAGTGCGGTGACTGTGACGGATCGCGAGTCCCCGGACGAGCGCTCCCTCGATGGTCGGCCCGGCCTGCGCCAGCCGGGCGCGGTGGTCCGGGGCGGCGTCGAGCAGGCGCCCGATCCGCACCGCCTCCTCCGTGGGCCACCCCCCCGGGATCTCGCCGACGATCATCTCGTAGACCACCGCCGCCAGGCTGTAGACGTCGCTCCGCTCGTCGAGGTCCGTGAGCCCGGCAGCCTGCTCCGGGCTCATGTACCCCGGCGTTCCGAGCGGGAAGCCCGTGCGCGTGAGATTGGCGCCGCCCGCCGTGCTGATGGCTTTCGCGATGCCGAAGTCACCCACCACGGGATGCCCGTGGGAGAAGAGAATGTTCTCGGGCTTGATGTCGCGGTGAAAGACCCCCATCGCGTGCGCATATGAGAGCGCGTCCGCCACGGGCGCGGCAATACTCAGCGCCTCCGCCGGCTCCATCCGGCCGGCGACCTCGATGCGTTGGCGCAGCGAGCCACCTTCGATAAACGGCATCACGTAGTAGAGAAACGTCCCCGCCTCGCCCGAATCGTGGAGCGCGAGCACGTGCGGGTGGTTCAGCCGGGCGGCGATCTGGATTTCCTTGAGGAACCGCTCGGAGCCGATCGAAGCCGCGAGGTCGGGCCGGAGGACCTTGATGGCGACCTCGCGGGCGTGCTTCCGATCCCAGGCGAGATACACCGTGGCCATCCCGCCGCGGCCGAGCACCCGCTGGACGTCGTACCGGTCGGCGACGGCGGCGGCGAGATCCGGCGGGACGACGGACGCGGTCACTTCCTGTCACCTCGGACACCGGACACCATGGCGCCGATCCCGGCGCGGCGCGAGTAAGACTCGCGGCTCGGCGCTGTCAGTGAACTGACGAGCCACCCGCGCCGCTTCGAGCGGTAGAGCTGAGTGGCGGCTATCGGGCCCTCCGCGGGTAGTCCTGCACTCCCTCGAGACTCCACCGAAGGAAGTCCCGCAGATCGTTGTTGGCGTTCGCGAGGTCGGGCTTTCGCAGGTACATCATATGCCCACTCTCGTAGAACCGGAACCGGAACCGATCCCGGAACTCCCCGCCCGGCTGGATGTGGGAGATCGTGTACTGCGCGCCGAAGTAGTCGGTTGCCGCATCGAAGTAGCCCGTCTGGATCATGACCTTGAGGTAGGGGTTCTCCCGCATCGCTTCCCGCAACATCTCGCCCGGTGGGGTCGGCGAGGTCCGGTCCCACGGCCGCACGTTGCCCCAGATGTTGTACTGCAGGTCCGGATTGTACTGGAGCTCCTCACGCAGGTAGCGGTTCACCGCATTGGCAAACGGGCCGTTCCAATCGGCAATCGCGGGGTCGTACTCGGGATTCTCGCCGGCGGATTCCTGGTCGATGCCGAGGTACCGGCTATCGAGCCGCCCCACGGTCAGCCGCTGGTCGCGCAACAGCTCCTTCCAGAAGCGTCGCGTGGTGATCCGCAGGTTGGCGGACTGTACGTAGTCGACCGTAAGGCCGGTGTACCGCGCCACCTGTTGCGCGATTGTGGTACGTCGGGCGTCGTCGAGCCGGTCACCCTGCACCAGCGCCGCGAGATAGTCGCCGAGGGCAAAGGCCTCGGATTCATCCAGGACCTCGCGCAGCGGTCGTCCCTGGAGATCCGCCGGCAGCTGCCGGTGATACCACGCGGTGGCCGTCATCTGTGGCAACGACGTGGCATACGCCACGTCCGGCCCCTGCTCGATCCCCAGGTCGGTCATCGAGACGAGGATCACACCATTCAAGTAGAGCTGGTGCCGATCCACGAGGTATCCGGCCAATGCCGAAGCGCGCGTCGTGCCGTAGCTCTCGCCGATCACGAACTTGGGCGACATCCAGCGGTCCTTCCGCACCACCCAGAGTCGGATCAACTCGGCGACCGATTCCACGTCGGGGATCGTGCCGTGGTACTTGTGCAGGTCCTCCCCTTCGATCATCCTGCTGAAGCCCGTTGGTACCGGATCGATGTACACGATGTCGGCCGCGTCGAGGATCGAGTGCGGGTTGTCCTCGAGTTGCCCGGGCGGCATGGGGGCGAAGCCTTCGTCGTCATAGACGACGCGACGTGGGCCCGTGTATCCCATGTGCATCCAGACCGACGCCGTGCCCGGGCCCCCATTGAAGGAAAAGACCAAGGGACGCGCCGCCAGGTCCTGCACGCCGTTCCGCGTGTAGGCGATGTAGAACATCTTCGCCACGGTCTTGCCGTCATCGCGAATCGGGAGCCAGCCGGCCTCCGCCGTGTAGCTCACCGACTGGCCGTTGATGCGCGCCGTGTGCTGGGTGACCACCGGCTCGTCGGGCAGCAGATCGGCTTCGGCACCCGCCTTCATGGCCGCGGGCCGCGGGGCAGGCGGGGTGACTTGCTGCGCGGCGGCAGGGATCGCCGCGACGAGGCACGAACCGAGAATCAGGACCAGCGAGAACAGGCGGATACGCATGCGTCAGCTCCGGTTGGGAAACACGATAGATGAGAGGATGAAAGGCTAGCCCGCGAGACCGCGGGTCGCAATCGGGATGGATCGGGTGGCGCTCACCGCGGGAAGGCGTCCGGCAGTCCGCCGTCCACCGTGAGGATGTCGCCGGTCGTGTACCGGAACCGCTCGCTGGCAAGCAACACCGCCAGGTCCGCCACGGCCTCTGCCGGCATGAGCGACACTCCCATCACGTTCCGGACCGACTCCAGCGATCGGTGATCCGGGAGTGTCTGGTATCAGCGGACATGGTCGGGAACGATGCGAGGGGTTCGGGTCCTGCGCGAGTCCGAAGTGTGAGGGAACGGCGCTCGGCGGGAGTTTCGCGGACCTGGATCGGACGCTAGTCTTGCCACGGAAGGGGCCACGGAGAGGCCACGGAAACAGGCACGGACAGACACGGACAGACACGGACAATTCAGATGGATGAGGACTCGATGGGACGATCACTGGCTACACGCATCCGGCTGACCTTGGCGATTGGCGCGCTCCTTGTCACCCTCCCCGCAACCGCCCAAACGGGGCCCCTCACCACGGCCGAACGGAGCGGGTTCACTGCCACCTCCCGTCACGCCGACATCATGGCGTTCATCGGCGAGCTGCAGCGTCTCAGCCCGCTGGTCCGGGTTGAACGCATGGCCACGAGTCCCGAGGGACGGGCGGTGCCGCTCATCGTGATCGGCAACCCGGTGCCCGCGTCGCCCGCGGCCCTGCGCAACGACGACCGCGCGGTCGTCTATATCCAGGCCAACATCCACGGCGGGGAGGTCGAAGGGAAAGAAGCGGCGCAGATGCTGGCTCGCGACATTCTGCTCGGCAAGACGCCGGACTACCTGGATCGGCTCGTGCTTCTGATCGCACCCGTCTTCAATGCGGACGGCAACGAACGCATCAGCGAGGCCAACCGCACCAACCAGGTCGGACCGGCCGAGGGCGTTGGTGATCGCTACAACGGGCAGAACCTCGATCTGAACCGCGACGGGATGAAGCTCGAGACACCCGAGGTGCGCGGGCTCGTGAACGTCCTGAATCGCTGGGATCCCGTGTTCTTCCTGGACAGCCACACGCACAACGGGTCGTACCACCAGGAGCCCGTGACATGGGTCTGGGGCCTGAACCCCAATGGCGACTCGCAGATCCTCTCCTTCATGGAAGACGTGATGCTGCCTGAGGTCGAGCGCCGGATGCGGGAAACGTACGGCACGCTCACGGTGCCGCACGGCGACTTCATCGAGCCCACCGACCCGGCCAAGGGCTGGGTGCCCCTCGGTCCCGAGCCCCGCTACCTGAGCAACTACGTCGGACTCCGGAACCGCCTGTCCGTGCTCAACGAGCAGTACCCGTACGTGGACTTCGAGACACGCGTGCGTGGCGCCTACAGCCTGTTCCGCACGTTCGTCGACTACCTCCACGAGCACCGTGACGACGTCGTCCGCATGGTGCGCGAGGCCGATCAGCGCGCCATCGCGCGCGGAACGGCCCAACCGGCAGACAACGCATTCGTGCTCGCCACAGAGGCACGGCCCATCGCCGCCACCCTCACGATTCGTGGCTATGAGATGGAGATCACCGACATGGGCAACGGTCGCCGCCGTGTCCGCCCCACGGACCGGAAGCGCACGTACGAGAACGTGCCGTATCTGGCGCACTTTGCCCCGACCCGGTCGGTGCGGTACCCACCGGGCTATTTGATTGCCGTACCGGATGCCCAGGTGTTGGACAATCTGCTCGCGCACGGCATCACGGTGGAGCGGCTGATCGAGCCAGTCACGGTGCGGGTGGAAGGATTCACCGTAACCGAACTGACCGGAGCACGCCGGTCCAACCAAGGGCATTTCACGACTACGGTGCTGGGTGAGTACGCGCAGGTAGAGCGGGAATTCCCCGCCGGGAGCTTCCTGGTGCGCACCGCCCAGGTTCTGGGACCACTCGCCGCGGCCCTGCTCGAGCCCGAGAGCGACGACGGGCTCGTCACGTGGAACTACTTCGACCGATACCTCGGCACACAATGGGGCAACGCCCCACAGCCGTATCCGGTGTATCGGCTCCTGGGCGACGTGAAGGTGGTGAGTGAGGTGGTGGGACAGTAGGGGGCGGTAGAAGACGGTAGGGGACGGTAGAGGCCTTGCCGCAGAGATCGCCACTCTGCGGCAAGGCCCCTACCGTCCCCTACCGTCTCCTACCGTCTTCTCCTAGAACGTCCGCTCCGTGTACCCCGCCGGCACCGTGAACACGGCATCCGCGAGGGCCGCCGTACTGCAGTCCGTCACCTCGGTCTTGAGGCGCATGATCGTGCCTTGCTTGGGCTTGGGTGCCTCGGGCTCCTTCTTCTTCTTTCCAAAGAGCCCACCCGTGATTCCACTCACCGCCCCGGTGGCCGTGTTCTTGGCCTCGTTCGCGGCGGCGTCCGCCACGTCGTCGGTGAGTTTCTTGTCGGCGTCCTTGAGGACCGCCTTGCGGTCGAACGTCACGCCGAGCGGCACGCTCACCACGTGGGTTACGCTGCGCAGGGCTTCGCCTTCGAGCCCCTTCGTCTCCTCGGCGAGCTTCTCCAGGCCCTCCTGAATGCGCGGATCGAACTGGTACGCCTGCACCATCTCCTTGGACGGCCCCTCCGTCGATCCAAGCGCTTCAGCCCACATCTCGGCCTGGGCCTGCTTGGCGGCGTAGCCCGGGAACGTCGTGCTCAGCCACAACTCGGACAGAACCACCAGCGTGCCGGCTCGCGCGTTGGCTTCTTCCTCAGTTTCGTCGGGCTGGCGGATCGGGATGGCCTCGATGTCCACCTGCAGAAAGACCTGCTCGGCCTCGTAGCCCGCGATCTTCTGCTTCTTGCCGGGCCGGTCGGTGGAGAAATGCACCTCGTACCGCACCGTCTCCGGCGGCGGCGGTTCCTCCGCCATCTCCGACTTGGCGGCCGCGAGCGAATCCCCCATCTCCTCGACCATCGCATTGGCACGCTCGACCGCCTGCGCGAAAGTCATGGTCATATAGGTCTTGGTCTCGTGATCCATCCAAGTGAACGCCCGGGCGCCGAGATCGAGCATCGTCGAGTTGTCGTCGGTGTCGGTGCGGAGGTTGCCGCCTTTGATCGAGGTCACCTCGGTGACCTCACTCGACCCCCCGAACAGCTTCATCCACCGACCGAGTGCGCCGCCAAACTCGCCGCGGGAGACGGTGGTGTAGCGAACATCCTGCGCGACCACGGATGGGGGTACGAGCCACGCAGCCGTGAGCAGTAACACGAGCAACCGAGCATAACGGGCGGACATGGATCCTCCTGGCAATACCGGGAACACGCCCGCCGACTCCGCGAGCGCACATTGAGCATATCAGGGACGGGGAGAGGCCGCCAGGAGGACTACGGCGCGACGACCGCTACGAGCAGCCACTGCTCCCGCCGTCGCCCGGCCGCCATCCCGCTGATGAAGTCGGGCACGCGCGCGATCACCCGGAACCCGTTGGTTTCGAGGTCCTGCGCCACGAGGTCAATCGCGAGATCGTGGCTCCGGGTCTGGGCACGCCGCGAGTCCGTACTGTCGCTGGGTGGGTTGTCCACGATGACGAGACGTCCGCCCGGTCGCAGGGCGCGACGAATCCCGGCCAACATCGCCTCATACTCGCGCATCTCATGATAGGCATTGACGATGACGACGCCATCGACCGACTCAGGGGACAGCATGGGATCGTCGGCCTTGCTCACGACGGTGTCGATGTTCGCGAATCCTTCATCCGCGGCGGTGGCCGCGAGCCGCCGCATCGCACGGCGGTCGACGTCCACCGCGACCACTCGCCCCGCTGGACCGACGATGGGACTCAGTCGGAACGAGAGGAATCCCGATCCCGCCCCGATATCTGCGATCCAATCACCGGCCTCCACCTCCAGCGCCGCGACAATGGCGTCAACGCGCTGCCAGCCGTCACGCGGGCTGACCTCGACCTGCCCGTGAAGCGGGGGCGCAACCAGCACGCCACCAATCACGACGCCCAACACCCACGCGCGAAGATTCCTCATGTCACCCAGCCGCGACCTCAGGTGCGAACCCAGTCAGCCATCCCGCATATCCCGTCATCCCGCCAAAAACCAATCCAACGCCGCCTCCGAGATATCGGCCGGAACCTCGTGCCCTCCACTGAACTCCCGATAGGTCACGTCGTACCCCTCGCCGCGCAGCGTCGGGACAATGCGATCTCGACTCGCCGACACCGGGAGAATCGGATCCAGGGTCCCATGGGACACGAAGACCAGCGGATCACCCACGACGGGATCATGCACATCGAGGTAACCCGGCGAGTATCCGATGAGGTGGCTGAAGAGGTCGCCGTTCGACACCCCGAGCGACAGGGCGTAGGTCGCACCATCGGAAAAGCCGCCCATGACCAGGTGCTTCGGATCCACCCGGCAACGGTCGAACGTGTACTGGAGCGCCCGATCGAGGAACGCGACGTCGGCTCCGAGACTGCCCAGGATGAGATCCCATGTCCGACCACGCGAATCCGGCATCAGCAGGACCATGCCGCGCGCCTCGGCGCGCGCGTGGTAGCTGGCCCACCCGTCGCTTGCTCCCCCGGCTCCATGCAGGGCCACGAACAGCGGCCATGCCCGGCCCGCCGTGTAGCCCGTCGGTACGTAGAGCAGCCCGTCCCGCCCGCTGGCAAGTCCCAGCTCGGTGAGCCCGGTGGGGGGCGCCAGCGTCGGCGTTCCGGGTCGGGCACTCAAGCTCGGGTCATTGGTCGGCGGGCCGCCGTCGCTACACGCAAGGACCAGTGGCGTCGCAATCGCGCCCAGACCCGCGCGCACGAAGTCCCGTCTGGGCATGCTCCCGGCAATCGGCGGCATGCCGGTTGAGTCGTGGTGTGTTGTTGGCATTACCCGCCCTACCCTTTTCGCTGTCGGCAGTTCCGCCCCTGCCACCAACGTGCGGATCTCCATGGCTGGCAGGGACCGTCGTCCCCCCGCATCTTAGCCGGATGTTCACGCGACTCGAACGGCTTCCGTCCCACCCCTTCAACCGTGCCGACTCCGACGGCCCGCTCATCCATGCGCGTCTTCACTGACAGCATCCCGTTCGTCGAACGACTCACCCTGCCAACCACCATTCCGTGGTCTTCCGCGGCACCTGCACCGGACATCCTGCCGCTGGTGCGGGAGTTGTACGGCGACCAGTTGATCCAGACGACCACGGTCGAGTCGGCCACCCATTGGCCATACCTGTGCGCGTCGGCGTCCGCGGAGCGCTCGCAGTTCGACCTGCTCGTGGGGTTGAGTCGTGCGTCCGCGGCCTTGCCGGACGGCACACTGTGTCTCGCCGGAGCCGGCCGCGGCCTGCACGGGCAGCGGGGCCGACCCTGGGCCGCTCTCGAGGGCAACCTCCACCTCTCGCTCTGGCTCACGCCTCCACCGGAGGCGGTCCACACGCCAATCGATCTCCTGGCGATGGCCGCCGTCTCGGTGGTGGAGGCGATCGACGCCGTCCCGGGCCTCGCGGGACGTGCCGGCATCAAGTGGGTCAACGACATCCTGATTGACGGGGCAAAAGTCTGCGGCATCCTCACGCACGTGGCACACCGCCCGCGCGGGGTGCTCGGCATCGTAGGCATCGGGCTCAACGTGGAGGCGGTCCCGGAGGTGGCCCCCACCCCATTCGTCCCCACCCTCACCGCGCTCCGCGCCGTGACCTCCGATCCGGAGCAGTGCCGGCTGGGCTCAGTCCTCCACGTCCTGCTTGTCACCCTGGATCGTAACTATGCCACGCTCCGCGGCGAGGGCGCGCGGGGCCTGTTCGCGCGGTACCGGGAGCGCTCACTCGTGCTTGGTCGGCAGGTGGCGTTGTGTGCGGAACACCCGGACGCGACACCGGAAGTCGTGGCCGAGGGCCGGGTGGTGGGTCTCGGAGACAGTCTCGAGCTGCTGCTGGAAGGCCACGACCGGCCGTTCACCACGGGGCGCCTGATCCTGCGCGCCTGATCCTGCGCGCCTAGCCCAGCTGGGGGGACTGGTCGCCTCTGGTTCCCACGGTCTATCTTTGGAAGCGGAGGACACGATTCGGTGTCCGTGGATGTTCCCGCCGTGGCCGGTCACGTTCGGCTCGTGTGTGTGAGGGGATGGGATTGCCGGAGCCAGCACCCGACCTGCTCTTCGTCTGCATCACCGCGTTCGCCGCGGTTTTCGTGTTGCTCGGCAGCCTGGCGCTGGTGATGCGCGGCCTGATCGCCGCCTTCCCTGCTCCCCTGCCCGCCAGTTCCTCGTTCGACCCGGCGATGCTTGCCGCCATCACCACGGCGGCCGCCGCGGCCTTTCCTGACGCCACGATAACGAAGATCGAGGAGGCCCCGTGATCTTCTCGTCGACTCCAAAGACCATCCGGGTGATGTTCACGCCGTTCCGCGACGGACTCCAGAGTACGTTCGGCGGCAAAGTGCGGCTCGGGGATTTCCTGCCCGCCATGCAGGCATCCGCAGCGGCCGGGATCCGACACTTCGAGTTCGGCGGCGGCGCGCGGTTCCAGGCGCCGCTGTTCTACCTCGGCGAGGATCCGTTCGAGGACATGGAACGCCTGCGCGAGGCGGTCGGTCCGGAGGCCGACCTTCAGATCCTCACACGCTCCGTTTCGGGCGTGACGCTCACCACGCAGTCCCCCGAGGGGCTCGCCCTGCAGGCGCGCCTGATGCGTGAAGCCGGGACGACGTGGGACCGGAACTTCGACTACATGAACGATGTCCGGAACCTCGTGAACACGGGGCGGCCCATCGTGGACGCCGGCATGCATCACCAGGTAGCGATCGCGCTCATGGGACTTCCGTTCCAGTCAAACCGCGTCCACACACCGGGCTTCTACATCGAGATTGGCCGGCAGCTGCTCGCGAGCGACGTCCGCATCGACAGCCTCTGCCTCAAGGACGCCAGCGGGACGACCGACCCGCACACGATCTACGAGACGGCGGTCGGGCTCAAGAAGCTCATGCCGCCCGAGATGCCGCTCTGGATGCACACGCACGACACG